>Ga0163153_10007810_pt1 | contig 11362 bp, 11 predicted proteins | sample OliLakLV19MP6IB1_FD_148629 | JGI IMG/M metagenome (GOLD analysis project Ga0163153, IMG submission 148629) | Freshwater microbial mat bacterial communities from Lake Vanda, McMurdo Dry Valleys, Antarctica - Oligotrophic Lake LV.19.MP6.IB-1 | ecosystem: Environmental > Aquatic > Freshwater >... | reverse complement strand
GGGCAGGAGTGGGTGGGGGGCCGATCAGGACGACGGCGACCAGACCGGCGATGGCGGGGCGAGACCGGGGCATACCCGCATGATACCGAAAGATGTCCGCACGCGGCCCCCGGCGTTCTGGGCATGCCGGCCCCGCGTGGTATGCTCCGGGTATGAATACACGATTGACCGGGTTGGTCGGGACGGCTCGAGCACTGGCCGCGGCGTGCATCCTGCTGGTCGGCCTCGCCGGGTGCGAGAGCAAGGTCACCCAGGCGAACTACGACCAGGTCAACGTCGGGATGACGCTGGGCGAGGTCGAGAAGCTCCTGGGCTCGGGGACGCTGGACGCCCAGCCCGCGGGCGTGAACATCTCGTCGGGGGGCGTCGGGGACGTCTCCAGGGCCTCGAAGGAGCAGACGTACACCTGGCGCGACGGGTCCTCGGAAATCATCATCTCGTTCGCCGACGGGAAGGTCGCGCAGAAGCGGCAGTCGGGGCTGTAAACCCCCGCCGGGTAACCCCGGTGGGACGTCCGCCGCCGCCGGCCTCACGGGTATACTTCCGCCCCCCGGCGGCCCCGCCAAACGGCCGTCGGGGCAGTTCGGGCTTGTAGCTCAGTTGGCTAGAGCGCACCCCTGATAAGGGTGAGGTCGGCAGTTCGAATCTGCCCAGGCCCACTTTCGGCAAGGTCCAAGGGATCACACCCGGCGCCAACCCGCACGATTTCGGCGGGTTTTTCGCTTTTTGCGGGATAGGCGTGACGCTCGTCCGCGTCCCCCGTCGGATCAGTTCAGGGCCGGGTCAACCCGGATGCTCGCCCCCGGGCAGCGGGCCTTTCGTTGCGGGTTGCAGTACTCGTACGCCGTCGGGCCGTCCGCCCGGACGTTCACCAGCATCGTCGCCCGCATCCCGTACCAGCGTCAGCCCCGTAGTCGGCCGCAGCGCCGTCAGATAGACGACGACCGTCCGCTGCGTCACCTCGTACCGCGCGATCGCGCCCGCCTTGACCATCGCATCAAAGTCGCTCCGGTGCGGCTCGAAGCCGGGCGGAACGGGGCCTCGATGGCCGGCCCCCCCCCACGGCGACGAAGGACAGATGCGTCCTTGCGCCGTCGTCGTCCAGCGGACCGGTGCGGCGACGATCGCGCTCGCGATTGATCCCCAAGGTGGTCGAGGTGTCGCAGCGATAGCAACGCCGTACCACGCTCGGTGAACCACCCCCGGACGGGCGGTCGGTGCAAGTGAATCGGCGTCGTCCCTGCTTCCGGGGCCTTCGCACACGCGTCGCGACGTCTTCACACACCGCACACACCGCCCGTCGCGGCACATGACAACCTATTCACGCCCGCTTCATTTTCCGATATGGCGATCCGGGTACGCTTCGCCTTGCATGCCGTCCCCAGGCCATGAAAACCCTGACGTATCAACCCCACCAGTGCGAGTCGTGTGCGTGGACGACAACGTCGACGTGCTCAAAGCGCTCGCGTACCTGCTCGGTCGCAGCCGCGGCATCGAGTGCGTGGGCTCCTTCACGACGACCAAGGGCCTCTCCACCGCGATCACGACGCTGCACCCCGATGTTCTTCTCCTGGATTTCAGCATTCCCGGAGAGTCCAGCCTTGACGCGCTCCGCCGACTCAAGGAGGAAAACCCGGACCTCTCGTGCATCGTCTTCAGCGGCTACGACGACGACGACCTCATCGCGACGTCGCTCGACGCCGGCGCGGAGCGCTGCCTCCCCAAGGATGTGGATATTCCCGTCCTGGTGGAAGCCATCCAGAACCTGCGCCCGGCCAGGGCCGCGGATTACGAGGTCACCATCGTGGTAAAGAAGACCTCGGTCCGCCCGGACGTCTTCGCCTGAGCGCAAGCCGTTGCTCGCCACGCTCGAAAGCGTCTACGGCTGCCCGAGCGTGCTGAGCAGTTTCTCACGCACGCTTTTCGCGTCCGCGGTGCCCCCCGACAGCTTCATGACTTCGCCGACGAGCCGTCCGACGGCCGCGACCTTGCCGGCGCGGACATCGTCGGCGACCTTCGCGTTCGCCGCGATCGCCTGCTCGCACCAGGCGTCGAGCGCGCCCGCGTCGCGCACAATGATCATCCCGCGGGTCCTGGCGAGCTCGCCCGCGTCGGCGCCCGCATGCTCGGGCTCGCACATGAGGCCGAACAGCTCGTCGGCGGCGTGGGCAGAGATCGAGCCGTCTTCGCGGAGTTTCACGATCGCCCCGGCCGCGCCGGAGGTGATCCCCAGCTCGCTCACGAGCACGGGCTCGACGCCCGCGCCCGTGGCGCCGGCGTGGTCGTGATCCGCCTGGCGGGCCTTGGTGCGCTCGTTGGCGCGCTTGGCGCCCGACTGGAGCACCAGGTTCGCCGCCAGCTTGCCCGCCCGATCACGCCCCACGCCGTGGGACACGGCAGCCTCGATCGTGGCCTCGTAAAAGAGACACACGTCACGCTCATCGACGAGGGCCGCGGCCTCCTTGCGCGTCAGCGCATAGTCGTCGGCGTAGCGGCGCACCCGCGACAGCGGCGGCTCCACCACCTTCGCCTTCACGCTCGCCAGCCACGTCGGCGACACGCTCACCGGCACGAGGTCCGGATCCGGGAAGTACCGGTAGTCGTGGGCCTCTTCCTTCTCGCGCTGCAAAAACGTCTCCCCCCCCACGTCGTCCCAGCCGCGCGTTGATTTGCTCCCCGGCGTCATCTCGACGCCCGTCTCCTGCCACCGGCGCGGCTGCTCGCGCAGCTCATACTCGATCGCCCCCTTCACCGCCTTGAAGCTGTTGAGGTTCTTCACCTCCGTGATCGGCGTCTTCGCGATTCCCCCGTCGTCGAGCGTCAGCACGCAGTTGATGTTCGGCTCGAACCGCATGTGCCCGCGCTGCAGCACGCCCTCGCTCACCCCCAGGAACCGGCACAGGTTCCGCAGCACGCGGCAGAACAGCACCACCTGGTCCGCCGACGTGAAGTCCGGCTGCGTCACGATCTCCAGCAGCGGCGTGCCCGCCCGGTTGTAGTCGGCGATGGAGTAGTCAAGCCTCCCCCCGCCCGGCGCATCGTGCAGGAGCTTGCCGGCGTCCTCTTCGAGATGAGCCCGGATGATCCCGATCCGCGTGCTCGGGCCGTCGAAGTCCGCGTCGCCGCGGGCGTCGACGCCCGGGAGGTCGACCGCGCCGTCGAAGCACAAGGGCAGCTGGTACTGGCTGATCTGGTAATTCTTCGGCAGATCGGGGTAGAAGTAGCTCTTGCGGTCCCAGCGGCTGAAGGGCGAGATCTGGCACCCCAGCGCCAGCCCCACCATCACCGACATCTCGACCGCGCTCTTGTTCATCACCGGCAGCGCCCCCGGCAGTCCCAGCACGACGGGGTCGATGAGCGTGTTGGGCTCGGCCCCGTACCGCTCCGGATGCGCCGGATTCGGCGCCCGCGAGAACATCTTCGTGCGCGTGGCGAGCTCGACATGGATCTCCAGCCCGACGACGAGCCGGACGGAGCGGATAGCACGGGGGGACGACGCCATGACCGCATCGTACCGAGCGCGACCTCCTCCCTCTCCCTTGTCGGGCTTTGGCGACAAGGGAGAGGGCAGGGGAGAGGGCTCCTTCTTCTCCTGTCGGGTGCCACTACCGGCTGCTCCGAGCCGGTAGTGCTCCCCCGGCGTCCCCGAAGATACCCTTGATCCGTGCTGGGCCTCGCGATCTGTATAGCGGCCGTGCTCGCGGGGTGCCTGGGCGCCGGGGCGATCTTTCGGCTCGGCTGGCCGAGTTCAATGCTGAACGCGCGCCCCGTCGGGCTGGCCGCAATCGCTGTTGTCGGCGTGGTGGCGCCAGGGGCCGCGGCCGTCGCCATCTTCAGTGGCCGGCTCGCGAGCGACACGGATCTCCATCTGCTCTGGACCTGCCTCCTCGTCGGTTCCGTCGGCTCGTTCGTGCTGCTGTACTTGTGGACAAAGGGCGATCGCGCCCGCGGCCGGCGCCGATGCCCGCGATGCTGGTACGCGATGACTGGTGTTCCCGGAACGGTCTGCCCGGAGTGCGGGCGCGACGCTCATAGCGAGCGGCGGCTATTCCGACCTCAGCGCCGCAGACGACTGCTCGCGGTTCTCCTTGTTCCCCTGCTTGCCGGCGCACTGGTGTGGTCCGCGGGTTTCTTCAGGCGGGGCGATTGGCCGCAGCGCATCCCGACAACCATTATCGCGATTGCCTACCCGGTGATCGACCCTGGCTCCCACCTGCGCGAAGAGCTCGACGACCGTATCTGGGGTCGCATGCCCGAAGATTGGCCCGAGGGTTGGCGGCGCGGCTATCTCGTGTTCGCGGCGTCGCGCATGCAGCATTGGGTCGATTCTCCTGTGCGGGCCCTCGATGCCGGTTGGATGCTTGTCAGTCTCGATGAGAGCGATGCGCTGGCGGTTGACCCGATGATCAAGCTCTCAACGTCGCAGGACCCCGATGTTGCGCGGGCAGCTACGGAATTGCTCGGATGCGTGACGGCCAACGCGCCGGCGGCCAAGGCCCGGCTCATCGAGATCGCGAACTCTCCCGATGTTGAGTTCACGTATGAAGCGCTGAGCCCGCTTGCGAGCATCCTCGAGAGGTGCCCCGGTGGTCAAGCCCCGGAAGTCGTGTACACCGTCGCAGGCGCGCCGAACCACGGCTGGCTGCACGGCGCCGCCGTGCAAGCGCTCGGCGGATTTGATCCCGACGACCGCTCGCGCGGCTTGCTGCTCAAGGTTGCACGCTCAGGCGGGTGGCGGGAGAACGCACTCAGCTCGCTCTTGGCGCACTGGGCGACCGATCCGGAAATACAACGGACGTTCATCGAATACATCAGGACCGCTTCGTATTCGGATGTGTGCGGCTTGTTCCGCGTCTTGGAATATGACGATGAGCGACTGCGCAACGGAGCCGCATCGCTCCCGGCATCTCGCATCGCGGCCTATTCCCCCGGTGTCATCGCCGAGATTGAGCGGCGTCTGAACGAGATGGAGGAAGTCGAGAAGACGGCCGCTGCCGCATGGCCGGACCGGCCTTGGAACAACGCCGACACGATGCAAGCGATCCGCCGATCTATCGACCAGGCGAAGCGTGCTCACGCCCAGCCGTAGCCCGCCTCACTCCGTCGCCTCCGTCGCCTCAATCATCCCCCCCAACCGATCATGCGCAATGTTCTTCGCCTGCTCGATCCGCATCAGCCGCGGCCGCCGGCACTGGCGGCACCACCCCAGCGTCCGCTTCCCCACCGACGCGGCCCCGATCCGCAGCCTGCCCACTTCCCCCAGCGTCCGCCACCGCGAGCACTTGGGGCACGAGATGATCCAGGTGGCGTCGGTGATCTTCGGGATGGGGGGCGTGGTTGGTGTAACCATGGCGTATGCCTATTGCGGCCCCTTCACCATCTTTGGGCATATCACCCGGGCCATTTCGCTCCCGCACCCGTTCCGCAGCGGCGTCACGATTTTCACCCCTGAGCTGCTGCCGCCCCCGGTGTTGGGTAGTGTGCCAATTGGCGTGCGAGTACATCGATCATTCGCTTCGCATGCTCAACGGACATGCTGAGGCGACAGACTTCGGTCAGCGCGTGGACTTCGGGGATCGCGTAGTCGAATGCCAGGAACACTACCGGCAGGTCCCGCCGAAGCGATAGCCGCATTGAATCCACCCAGATTGCCCGTACCGGGCCGTCGAACACGTTGCCTGGGGTTTGTGAATCTGTTTCGGCCCGGGTCACCTGTGGCGATGATGGTGAATTCGGGCTGCTGGACGACGGTTGTGACGCTGGCTTGGTAGCTCGTGATGACTTTGCCATTTGTGGATTCCACGAATTCTGGTGTGTCGATGCGAGAGTCGCTCTTGGTCGAGACCGTGGCGCTCTCTCCAACAAGCAGCGGACGCACGCCGAGTGCGTGAAGCACCGCACCGACGGTGTCGAGGGTGAAGTTGGCTTCTCCATGCACGATGCGGCTGATGTACGACTCTCGAAGGCCCGAGGAGCGGGCGAGTTGGCGTTGTGACCAGCCGAGTCGGTCAATCGATTCTACAACAAGGCGCGAGAAATCAAGCCGAAGCGAGTGGCCATAGCCCTGCGCGGATTGATCGTGTTCATGCAGCGATGCAAGGATATTGTCTACGTCTGTCATGGGGTCACCCGTTGCCAATTCCTGCCGTCCCGAACTCGAGCGATCTCTTCGATTGTCGCTCTCTCTGCGGCGTCGTATCTTTGTCCGCGCTTCGTAACGGCTGCCATAACGACGAACTCGCTCTTGTCGTCGCGGCTGTAGAAGCCGAGTAGGCGAAACAGGGTCCAATCGCCCCCTACTCGGAGTACGCCATTTCCGACTGAATGAATGGGCTTCCGTTCTCCTTCGTATGTCCCAAATCCCGTCTTGGCGAAGTGATCCAGTTTCTTGATGAACCGACTGCGGGGCTGCTCAGTGCGCTGATACTCGCCAAATTCCTTGGCCGCCGCCGCGCTGATCCAAACAGCCGTCCGGTGCCGTGGCGTCGTCAGCAGTGGATGTACGGCAACTGGAGGCATGGAGTTTACTTTAAAGTGAAGCAGGGGTCAACTGAATTGTCTGGATCCTACCAAAACCCTCCGTTATCGGGGTCGTGGGGCGATTTCCCCTACCATCCCCCGATGAACCCCGTCCGCATCGGCTGCGTCAAGTACCTCAACACCCTCCCGCTCGTCCAAGGCCTCGGGTCCTGGCGCGACGCCAGCGTCGTTTCGGCCGTCCCCGCAAAGCTCATCGACCTCCTCATGGACACCGGGCCGCAAGGCGTTGACCTCGCCCTCTGCTCCGTCATCGACGCCGCCCGCGCCACCCAACCCGTCACCCTCCTCCCCGTCGGCATGATCGGCTGCGACGGCCCGACGCTCACCGTCCGCGTCTTCTCCGACCGCCCCGTCGATCAGATCGCACGACTCTGGGCCGACACCGACAGCCACACCTCCGTCGCCCTCGCGAGCATCATCCTCCACGCTCGCGCGGGCGTGGGAGGGCGCACCGTCCCGGTCACGGACTTCGACGCCCGCGAGCGCATCAGCGCACGCGGCGATTCCACCCATCTCGCCGACACCTTCCCCGATCGCGACGGCTGGCCCCCGGCGCTCCTGCTCATCGGCGACAAGGTCGTCACCGACGCCCCGCCTCGCGAGCTCTACCCGCACGAGCTCGACCTGGGCGCGGCCTGGAAAGACCTCACCGGCCTGCCCTTCGTCTACGCCCTCTGGATGTGCCGCGCCGGCGACGAAACCCGCCCCGAGGTCCGCGCCGCCGCCGACATCCTCGACCGCGCCCGCCGCCACAACGCGACGCGGGCCGACTGGCTCGTCGCGAGCGCCGCCCCCCAGCGCCGCTGGCCGACGGAACTCGCGGCGACCTACGTCGGCGAGCTGCTCCGCTACGACGTGGGCGAGCGCGAGCGGGACGCGGTTGGCGAGTTCCTCCGCCGCGCGGCAGACCTGGGGATCGCGCCGCGGGTCGAGCCCAAGTGGGCGGACATGGAGTAACCGCGCAACGTCAACCGTCACGTTCGCCGCCCCGCCCGCCTTCTCGGCCTCGTCCTGATCAACCACCTATGGCCCTCCTCCCACGCCTGCGCATCGGTCCGCTCGCCGACGTCGCCGCCCGCTCGGCGGCGCTCGCCCCCGACCCCGCGCGCCGGATGCTCGAGCGGGCCGAGGCCCTCGCCGACCGCGTCGAGCCCGAGAAGCTCTACCCGCTCGAACGCGTGCTCGCCGATCTCCGCGGCGAACCGGCGCCGGCCACGACCGACGACGACTCCTCCGTCGTGGGCGCGGCCCTGCTCGCCGACTTGCCCGCCCTTGTCGAGCACCTCTGTGCCGCCGCCAAACTCGAGCCCGCGGCCCACGCGGGCGCGGCGTGGCTCGACGCCGCGGCCCTCTGCAAACGCTGGGGCGTCAGCCGCTCGACGCTCGACCGCTACCGCAAGCGAGGCCTCGTCGGCCGGCGCGTCGAGGCGCGCGCCGGCCGCCCCAAGCTTGTCTTCGCCGCGCCCCGCGTCGAGGCGTTCGAGGCCCGGCAACGCCCCGGGCTCGAGCGCGCCGCGACGTTCACGCGGATCTCCCCCGAGGAAACCGAGCGGATGCTCCGCCGCGCCGCGCGCTACCGGCGGCTGCTCGGGTGGTCGGCGAGCCGGGCGGCCGAGCGGATCGCCGAGCGCTTCGGCCGCTCGCACGAGGCCGTCCGCCTGCTGTTGCTGCGCAAGATGGCGAACGAGAACGGCTCGCCCGCAAGCGGCGAGTTCGACCGCTCCGCGCCCGTCCACGCGCGCGAGCGGGAAATCATCGCCCGGGCCGCCCGCTGGGGGGTCAGCGCCCAGCGCCTCGCCGAGCGGTTCGAGCGCTCCGAAGGGTCCATCTACCGATCGCTCATCCTCGCGCACGCCGAGCGGCTCGCACGGCTACGCCCCGAGCCCCCGCCCTGGGACGACGGCCCCGGCGTCTTCGATGCTCCCGACGCCACCCGAGTGTTTCTCGACCACGCCGCCGTGCAGACCAACCTCGGCCGGGCCGCGCCGGTCACGCTCGCGGCCCTGCTCGCGATGATCGAGGCCGACGAGCCCATCACCCCGGCGGTCGAGCGCGTGATCGCCCGGGCGTACTGGTTCCTCCGCCACCGCGCGAGCGTCCTGATCGCCGGCCTGCCGCGCCACAACCCGCCGCGCTCGGCGCCGGGCGCACCGGGCGCTGCGCTTGCACCCGGCGCTGGGGGTGGTGGCGTGGACGAGATCGAAACCATCCTCCGCTGGGCGTCGCGCCTCAAGGCCGAGCTCGTGCGCTCGCAGCTCCCGCTGGCGGTGCGAACGGTTGAGGGCGCGGCCGAGCGCCCGCTGGCGTCGCTCACACCCGCCCAGGCGGCCGGGGCGTACGAGCTCGCCGTCGGCACGCTCGCCGAATCGGTCGAGCGCCACGACCCGTTCCGCACCGGCCGCCTCGCGGCTCAGGCGGGGCTCGCGCTCAACCGCACCATCGCCGCGTGGTGGCGCTCGACCCACGCGCCCGCCGGCCGACCCGGCGCGGCCCGCGCGCGACCCACGTCGCCAGCGCTCGTCCCCATTCACGACTTCACCGTCGCGCTGAGCCCGTGGCAGCGCGACCTGGACCTGCCGCCGCGCCTGCGCGCGGCGCTCGCGGCGGGCGCGGAGCCCGGGCGCACGCTCGTCGTCAACCGCATGGGCTGGCAGGTGGCGCTCGGCGATGGCTCGACGATCGGCGGCGGCCCGCCGCGGTCGCTCGCGCAACTGGCGATCGAGATGCGCAAGCCCGTATGGCGCATCGCGCGGCTGGAAGGGCAGGCGGTGCGGGCGCTTCTTGCCGCGGCGCGAGCCGCACAGGGTGCGGCGTGAGTGGAGAGGGGGGGTGGGAGCGCGTGCTCGTCGTTCACGCCGGGGCGCTAGGCGACTCGGTCATGGTCTGGCCGCTGTTGCGGGCGCTGGCCGGTGCGGGAGCTTCGGTGACATTCGCAGCGCGATTGTCGCACGCCCGCCTGGCGTCCCGGTGCATTGACTCGGCGCGGATCACGCCCGCCAACGCTGATACGCCCCCGTTCACGCGACTCTGGATGGACGACTCGGCACTGCGCGACGACGCCGAGTCCCGCGACGAGCGTTACGACGCGGTGCTGACGTTCCTCGCCGACGACTCAGCCGCGACCGGGCGAGACTGGCTCGCGGCCGCCGCCCGTCGGTGGCCGGGCGCCCAGATCGCGCCCGTCGGCCCGCCGGCGTCGGAGTCGCGCGAGGCGTTGTGGGGACGTGCGCGGGTCGCCGACTTGGGCGCGGTTCGTGCGCGCCCTAATGCCGGCGGCCCGATCGTGCTCCACGTCGGCGCGGGCTCGCCGGCGAAGCGATGGCCGCTCGATCGGTTCATCGGGCTGCGAGATCGCCTCGCGCACGACACAGGGATGCTCGTCCGCATCATCGCCGGCGAAGTCGAGGCAGATCGCTTCACGTCGCCCGAGCGAGCGAGCTTCGCGGCCGCGGGCGGACGCATGCTCGCCGACCTCGACGCCCTCGCCGCCGAACTCGGCGCGGCCGCGCTCGTCGTCGGCAATGACTCGGGCCCCGCGCACCTCGCGGCCCAGCTCGGCGTGCCCACGTTGGCACTCTTCGGCCCTACCGATCCGCGTGTGTGGGCCCCCGTCGGAGCGCTCGTCGGCGTGCTCGGGCCGTCGTTGCCGGGCCCGATCGACGCCATCCCCGTCGACGCGGCCGTCGCCGCGGCGACCGACCTTCTCACCGCCGGCCGGGCCTTTGATTCGGGCGGGGACGATCATCCAGTCATCCCGCTGCCGTGACCGATTCTTGACCCCGCCCCCCCCGCCGCGCATGTCCCAACACCGCACCATCCCGGTCATCATCGGCCCGACCGCGTCGGGCAAGTCGACCCTCGCCGTTGAACTCGGCCTCGCCGCGCCCGCTCGCCTGAGCCTTCCTGGCGAGGTCGTCACCGCCGATGCGTTCCAGGTCTACCGCGGGCTCGACATCGGCACCGCCAAGCCGACCCCCGCGGAACGCCGCGGCGTGCCGCACCACCTCATCGACGTCCGCGAGCCGACCGAGTCGTTCAGCGTCGATCAGTGGCTCGACCTCGCCGAGCACTCCATCGCGGACATCCGCGGGCGCGGCGACCTGCCCATCGTCGTCGGCGGCACGCACCTCTACGTCAAGGCGTTCCTCCACGGCCTCTTCGACGGCCCGCCCGCGGACGGCGCGCTGCGGGCGGAGCTTGCGGCGCTGGCCCCCGCCACGCGCCGGGCCGAGCTCGAGCGCGTCGACCCGGCCGCCGCGGCCCGCATCCACGCCAACGACGCCCGGCGGACGATCCGCGCCCTGGAGGTTCACCGGCTCACCGGCACGCCGATATCGGCCCATCAATCGCAGTGGGGGGACGGCGTCCAAAGGCCCGGCACGCTGGTCGTCGCCCTCGCGTGGCCCATCGACCTCATCAACCGGCGCATCAACGCGCGCGTGAAAGCGATGTTCGACGCCGGGCTCGTCGATGAGGTGCGAGGCCTGATCGCCACGGGCCGGCTCGGCGCCGCCGCTCGCGAAGCCCTGGGGTACAAGCAGCTCGCCGCGGCGTTCGAGAAATCACGGGGGAATCCCTCGGCGCGTGACCTCGACGATGCCCTCGAGCAGATCAAGATCCAGACCCGCCGCTTCGCGAAGAACCAGCGGACGTGGCTCAAGCAGCTTGCCTCGGGCGCGCATGCTCTGGCGCTCGACATGAGTGTCTTGAGCGTGGAGGATGCGACCGCCCGAGTTGTCGAACGGATGGGCCGCTAGAGATGCCCCGGATGTTGACCGGGGGTGGGGCGCGGTCGTGGGTGAGGGTGTTGGCGTGGTGACCC
>Ga0163153_10007809_pt1 | contig 11363 bp, 10 predicted proteins | sample OliLakLV19MP6IB1_FD_148629 | JGI IMG/M metagenome (GOLD analysis project Ga0163153, IMG submission 148629) | Freshwater microbial mat bacterial communities from Lake Vanda, McMurdo Dry Valleys, Antarctica - Oligotrophic Lake LV.19.MP6.IB-1 | ecosystem: Environmental > Aquatic > Freshwater >... | reverse complement strand
GCCCTTGCCGGACTGGCTGTTGATGCGCACCACTTCGTCATAGCGGCGGCCCAGGTCCTGCGGATCAATGGGCAGGTAGGCAACCTGCCAGGGCTCATCGGCCCGCTGCCGGGCCAGCGACTTCCGGATCGCATCCTGGTGGCTGCCGCTGAAGGCCGTGAAGACGAGTTCACCGGCATAGGCATGGCGGGGGTGCGTGTCTATCCCGGTGCAGTACTCGACCGTCGCGACGATCCGCCGCATATCGGACAAATCCAGCCGGGGATCTATGCCCTGGGAGTAGAGGTTGAGAGCCATCGTCACCAGGTCCATGTTCCCCGTGCGCTCGCCATTGCCGAGCAGGGTGCCCTCGATGCGATCGGCGCCGGCCATCAGGCCGAGTTCCGCCGCCGCCACCCCGCAGCCCCGGTCATTGTGGGTGTGCAGGCTGATCCGGACCCGGTCACGATGGTCGATGTTCCCGGCCATCCACTCGATCATGTCAGCGTAGACATTCGGCGTGCTCATCTCCACGGTTGCCGGAAGGTTTATCACGACTCTCTGGCCCTGCTCCGGCCGCCACACACCGAGCACTGCATTGACCACTTCCGCGGCGTAGTCGAGCTCAGTGCCCGTGAAGCTCTCCGGCGAGTACTGGAACTCCCACCGGGTGTCCGGCTGGCGGGCGGCCAGGTCCCGAATGCAGGTGGCGCCCTGGACGGCGATCGCCTTGATGGCGGCGCGATCAAGCCCGAACACGCGTTCGCGCTGCACGGTTGATGTGGAGTTGTAGAGGTGAACATTGGCCTGCTTCGCGCCGCGCAGGGAGTCGAAGCTGCGGGCGATCAATTCTTCCCGTGCCGGCGTGAGCACCTGCAACGTGACGTCGTCAGGCACCAGTCCGTCCTCGATGATCCGGCGCACGAAGTCAAAATCGGGCTGGGACGCCGCCGGGAAGCCCACTTCAATCTCCTTGAAGCCGATGTCGACCAGCAGCCTGAACAGGCGCGTCTTCTGCTCCACCGACATGGGCTTCACGAGGGCTTGGTTGCCGTCCCGCAGATCCACGGCGCACCAGTCCGGCGCCCGGTCGATCACCCGATCGGGCCAGCGGCGGTCGGGACGGGGAATGGGCGCGAAGGGGGCGTATTTGCGATGGTCGTAGCTCATGGGGCGGCTCCGGTCGGTCGGGCTCGGGTGGTGGACTCGGCTCAGTCTAGGCGGAAGGCCTCGCTATTTCCTTGCATATATGCCTGTTTTTAGCTCATTCTTGGCATATTCGTGCTTTACCGCACATATAGTCAGCAGTATCTGCCATGGCCGCCTTCAAGCCCGACCGCCTCGACCGCCGCATCCTGACCGAGCTGCAGCAGGATGGCGGGCTCACCAATCAGGCCCTCGCCGAGCGCGTGGGCCTCTCCCCGTCGCCCTGCCTGCGCCGGGTCAAGGCGCTGGAAGAGGCCGGCGTCATTACCCGGCGGGTCACCCTGCTGGACCGGAAGAAGCTCGGGCTGGCGCTGACCGCGCTCATCCAGATCTCGATGGACCGGCACACGCCGGAGCGCTTCGAGAACTTTGAAAACACGGTGAAGCGGTTCCCGGAGGTGCAGTCCTGCCTGCTGATCACGGGGCAGGACGCCGACTACCTCCTGATCGTCGTGGTGCCGGACATGGAGATGTACCAGGAGTTCCTGCTCAACAAGATCACCCGCATCGAAGGCGTGTCCGGCGTGCACTCGAGTTTCGTCATGCGGTGGGTGGTGGACACCACGGAGTTGCCCCTCGACTATCTCGGCTGACCCTGTCCCGGGATCCGGGGTAACGGCCTCAGCCGATGGCCACGGCCAGCGCCTGATCAAGGTCCTCCAGGATGTCCTCAAGCGCCTCGATACCCACGCAGAGGCGCAGCATGTCGGGCGTCACGCCCGCACTCTTCAGCTCGGCTTCAGTGAGCTGGCGATGGGTCGTCGACGCCGGATGGGCCGCCAGGGACTTGGCATCGCCGATGTTCACCAGCCGCTTGAACAGACGGAGCGCATCGTAAAACTTCACGCCGGCGGCAAATCCACCCCGGATGCCGAAGGTCAGCAGCGCGGAGGGCCGACCCTTGGTGTACTTCTGCGCCAGGCGGTGGTACGGCGAAGACTCAAGTCCGGCGTAGTTCACCCAGACCACCGCCGGATGCTTCTCCAGGTGATGGGCTACTGCCAGCGCGTTGGCTACGTGCCGCTCCATCCGCAGGTCGAGGGTCTCGATTCCCTGCAGAAAGAGAAAGGCGTTGAACGGACTCATGGCCGCACCCATATTGCGCAACGGCACCGTTCGCGCCCGGCCGATGTAGGCCGCAGGACCAAACGCCTCGGTATAGACCACGCCGTGATAGGAAGGCTCCGGCGAGCTGAGCATGGGAAAGCGCTTTTTGTGCTCCGCCCAGGGAAACTTGCCCGAATCGACGATCATGCCGCCAATCGACGTGCCGTGGCCGCCCATGTACTTGGTCAGCGAGTGCACCACGATGTCGGCGCCAAACTCGATGGGTTTCATGAGGACGGGCGTCGCGACGGTGTTGTCCACGATCACCGGCACGCCATGCCTGTGGGCCATGGCTGCAATCGCCTCGAGATCCGGAATGTTGCCCGCCGGATTGCCGATGGACTCGCAGAACACGGCCGCCGTGTCGACGTCGATCAGTGCTTCCAGGGCCTTTGCGCTGTCGTCCTTCGCGAACCGGACCTTGATCCCCAGGCTCGGGAGTGTGTGGGCGAACAGAGTGTAGGTGCCGCCGTAGAGCATGGGCACCGAGACCACGTTCCGGCCCGCCTGGGCAATCGTCAGGATCGAATAGGTGACTGCCGCGCTCCCGGCGCTGAGCGCCAGCCCGGCGACGCCACCTTCGAGGGCGGCCACGCGCTTCTCGAGCACATCGTTGGTGGGATTCATGATGCGGGTGTAGATATTGCCGAGCACCGCCAGGTTGAACAGGTCGGCCGCATGCTGGGCGTTGTCGAATTCATACGCTGCGGTCTGATAGATCGGCACCGCCACGGACTTGGTGGTCGGGTCGGTGTCATAACCCGCGTGAATGGCCAGCGTTGCGTCCTTCATCGGCATCTGCGCTCCAGCTAGAGAGATTGCGAGTCGGTTTATGCGGCCCGCTACAGGCCGTCGAGGGGTCGGCGGGGATCAATGCCTGCCTTGAACGGCAGCCGCCGATCCAGATTGGTCAGTTGATAGACGAGCCCAAGCCAGTTGTCAAAGATCGTCCGGGCAGTGTCCCCCCAGGTGTTATCCAGAAAAGGCGCCACGTCAGCCTCGGGGAATGCCGGCAGCGGGGTGCCGGCGCGCCGCGCCGTCTCGCCAGCGGCCAGGTAAGCGTTGATCACGGCCGCCGCCTCGGGGGAAATATAGTGATCGGGAAACGGGGGCAGATCCCGGTCACCAGCGAAATGGCGCAGCACCTCCCGCTTGTACTCTTTGAGCAGGCTGATGGCGTCGTACTCCGGGTGACCCTGAAAATAGACGTGACGAAACTGGTCGGCGCTCACGGCCGCGTGGACGCCCGCCTCGGCGCTTTCGATGAGAATACCGAGGCCCGCCCCCTCGAACTGTGCCCGGGTGATCCCGTTGTAGCGGGAGTGGGGTACGTCAAAGCGCGTGTTGATGCCCGTCAGCAGCGGGTGCTGTGGCGCCACCACCCGGTGGCTGTACACGCCCCACTGCTTGCGCATCAGTCTCGTCCGGTCAACCCCATGCAGAAACTTCATCAGCGCATGCGTCGAGAGACACGAACAGAGCACGGAGGTGACGTTCTCGCTGGCCCAGCCGATGACCTCGGTCAGTGGCCGGTAGAACGGCTCCTGCTCGATATGGGGGTTGGCGACGTTGGCCCCGGTAACGATCAGCGCGTCGAGTCCCTGGGCATAGATCGAGGCGAGGTCCACGTAGTTCGCCGCGATATAGGCCTGGGTCGCAGCGCTGCGCGGTAATCCGTCGACGGTAAAGCAGTGCACATAAAACTGGGCAATCTGGTTGGAGCCGCCCACCAGGCGTATGAACTGCTGTTCGGTCAACTGAAACGCCGCATCGGGCATCAGGTTGAGCAGGCCCACGTGCAGCGCCCGGATATCCTGGCGCTGGGCATCCTTGAGGGTGAGGACCGTCAGCCCCTGGCGACGCAGGTCGCGAAACGTGGGGAGTCCTGAATGTTCGACGATCGGCATGGGCAGATCCTGCCCAAGGAAAGCGGCGGGTTCAAGGACCCGTCACGGGGTAGCCACCCTCAGGTTTTCAAGATCGGCCTTGGTGGCGAGGGTGGTGCCCTTGTACGACTCTTGCCCTGGCGAGAGCGAATTCCGCGCCCGGCTCTTATTCTCAGTATCTTTGCGGCGGCGAGTAGCCAGCTGTCGAGAGTCAGTACTTCTTCAATTTCATTGTTGCGCGCAATTGCCAGATGCAGTGCATCAGGCCCACGAAGCTTGGTGGAAAAGTTGGCAACAAAATCGTGGGCCAGATCGAAATCGGCCACGGTGGGCACCAACATATGGAATGATTCATGGACTAGGACATCGAATGCGCCGATCAGCTTGTGGGCTGATGCCTCGCCGATCGCCCTGATCCGTACTTCCCGAGCGATGACGCTGGTAAATTCGACCCGAGTCCAGTGACTGATGGCAAGGGAACCCCGGGCCCGGGCGGCCACGACCTTGCCAACACTTTCAGAGACCGCCTCCTGGCGGAACAGCGGCAGCAGAAAGCTGGTATCGAGATAGATCATTCCTCATCCCGCACCGAGCGCAGCAGCCTGGCGCTGGGTTCGCTCCAGGGCGAGGTGTTTTTTCGCAGGAGCGCAAGTCGCTTGAGCGGCAGCATCTGTTTCGGCGTCTCGGGCGCGGTCATCTTGGCGATGGCGCGGCCATGCCGGGTGATGAGGATGTCTTCTCCCGACTCGACGCAGTTGAGCAGTTCGCTCAGGCGGGCCTTGGCTTCGGCGACACTTACGGTGCGCATAAGGATGCCATTAATGTTTCAGCGGGATTCACGTTGCTGATGATCCTCCGGTGGGTTCCGCCGGAAAGGTGGCTGGCCAGCTACCGACCACTGGGAACTCACTGAGGAACTTTTCGACTGGGAAGGCATTTCAAACACCCCTGAGCTGAGTCTGTCAGCCCTGAATCCCGTCGGCAAAGCCGGTGCTTCGTCGCCGTAGGTTCCCCCGCCCTTCCGGCGTGACCTCACCTTGCCCTTGGCCTTCTCACTCCTGTCCGCGTTGACGAATATGCGAAATAATGTATATTCTACGCATGGTCGACGCGTTGAAACCGATTACCTGGGTGGGAGCTGCGAAGGCTGATCTGGCCAACTTTCCCCGGGGAGCCAGGAACGTCGCCGGGGACGAGCTTTACCTCCTTCAGATCGGAATGGACCCGGTTCACTGGAAGCCTATGAGTCAGGTTGGGCCCGGCGTCCGAGAGATTACGATCAGCGAAGAAGGCGCGTTCCGGATTATCTACGTAGCCCACACGAACGCAGGACCAGTCGTTCTACACTGCTTCCAGAAGAAGACACAGCAGACCAGCAAGGCCGATATCGAACTGGCTAGGCAGCGGCTAAAGGAGTTCAGAGCCAGAAAATGATACTTCTAAGGAGAGAAACCCATCATGAGCATCGAAGTTACCACCGGCACTGTCTATGAGGCCCTTGGGTATTCCAAGGAAGAGTCTGACGTTCGCGCCATGCGCGTAGTAATCGCTGCTGAGATTCGGAAGTTCGTCAAAAAGCGCAAGCTCACGCAAGCGAAGGCTGCTGCATTCTTCGGTGTCACGCAGCCGAGGATCAGCAACATCCTCAATAATCGGCTCGACGCGCTCACTGTCGATTACTTGGCAAAGATGGCGAGCCGTGCTGGTCGTACACCGCGCGTTTCTTTTCGATCATCGGCCAACGGCGACCGGGCGGCTGGTCGAATCTGAACGGCAACGTGGATTCGCCAGAATCCTGGACGCATTTTTGACGCACTAGCTCCCAATAAGTAGCCTGCTTGCCCCCGCCGCACTGCGGGTCCATAGACCGGCGAAGCTCCCCGCTAATGCGGAATCCGGCCCAAATCGGGTCGTTCTGCGCGAAGCCTCACTGTTGAGGCGGTGGAGCGGCATGCCACTTAAGAAGAGTAGATGCGTAGCCTGGTATTGGAGGCGCCCACCAGGCGTATGACCTGCTGTTTGTTTACCGAACCGCCGCATCGGGCATCAGGTTGAGCAGGCCCACGTGCAGCGCCCGGATATCCTGACGATGGGCATGCCGACCACTGGGTAGCCTGCCGGCAGGCACCTGCAGCCACGCTGCGCATTGCCAGCCGCTATCCACAGATTCGGTACTTGCACTCCCTCCACCATCGGTGCTATCAGGCTTCAGATGATTCGCAGGGTTAACAGTCCAGGCGGCGACGACCCCTCGCCACGCCGGCGATTAAGCGTGCTGCTGGCCGCGCTCGTGCTGACGGTCCTGCAGGTTGTCGCTGTCAGCCACCTGATCGGCCACTCCGCCAGTGGCGATACCGGCCATTGCGAGCTCTGCCTCAATGCCGTTCATGGCGGCGCTGCGCTGGTCGCTTCTGCGATTCCGGCCCCCACATTCCATGGCCTCACAGGCCGGCTGATTCTTGCCCCCGAGCTGCGGGTATCCACCCGGGCTCCCACCGTCTGCCGCGCCCGCGGTCCGCCCTCCTTCGCCTGATCTGTCGGCCCCGGGCCGATTCCGCGCCACCCTGAGCTGCTGGCCCACTGACACGGGCCAGTCAGTACCGGGTGTCGTTGGCCACATCAGACCATGACGGAGAGCACCCATGCGTACGCTACTGGCCATCGCGGCCCTGCCACTCGTGTTTCTCGTGACGCCCGCCAACTCGGCGGTAAAGACCAAGGCGCCGGATCTCAAGGAGGTCGTGGTTACGGCGACCCCACTGCGCGGGAGTCCCCTCGAAACCGCCCAGCCGGCCATCGTCCTGGCAGGCGACGAGCTCGAGCGGTCCATCGCCAAGAGCCTCGGTGAAACCCTGGAACAGCAGCTCGGCATCACAGGGACCTATTTCGGCCCTATAGCCAGCCGGCCTGTGATCCGGGGCCTGAGTAACCAGCGCGTTCAGATCCTGGAAGACAGCATTGCCTCCCTGGATGTCTCCGCGCTCAGCGAGGACCACGGCGTGACCGTCGATCCCCTGGTCGCCCGCAGCATTGAAGTGATCAAGGGCCCGGGCACCCTGCTCTATGGCAACGCCGCGGTCGGGGGCGTGGTCAATGTCCTGACCAACCGCATTCCGGAGAGCAGGCTGCAGAAGCCCTTCGACGGTGCCCTTGAGCTGCGGGGCGACACGGTGTCGGAACAGCGGTCCGGTGCCCTGCGCCTGGATGGCCAGGTGGGCGATTTCGCCCTGCATGCCGATGGCTTCCGCCGGGACAGCGACAACATCGACATCCCCGGCCGCGCCCTGTCGGACCGGCTCGTTACCGAACTCGAGGCCAGTGGCGAGGAAGTCCCGGCCAATCCCGACGGTGTGGTGTACGGCAGCGACGGCAAGACCGAGGGGTGGTCGGTCGGCGGCTCCTACCTGATCGGTGAGCGCGGCTACCTTGGTGCCTCAGCCACCCGCTATGACGCCAACTACGGCACGCCAGGCCCGGAGTCCCAGCCGGACGGCAGCAGCGTGCGCATCGACATGGAGCAGCGCCGCTATGACCTGAGTGGCGGCCTCGAGAAGCCGTTCACGGGCATCAGCGCGATTCGCGTCCGGACCGGACATAGCGACTACACCCATACGGAGTTCGAACCGGATGGCGCTGCCGGTACAACATTCACCCAGGATGGCAACGAGTTTCGCGTCGCTTTCGACCATGCCCCGCTAGCCAGCTGGCGCGGCACCTTCGGCGTCCAGTACAGCGCTGTCGATTTCAGGGCCGAGGGTGAGGAAGCCTTCATTCCACCCTCGACGACGGACAACCTGGGGCTTTTCCTGTTCGAGGAACGCCCGATCGGCGCGGTCAACCTGCAGGTTGGGGTCCGGTACGAGAATCAGAGCATTGACCCGGATCCCGAGGTTGCCCTACCGAACTACGACGACAGCAGCTGGAACGGTTCTGCCGGCGCTGTCTGGGAGTTTTCGCCGGAATACACGGCGGCGATCAACTACAGCTACGCTCAGCGTCACCCGAGCGCCACGGAACTCTACGCCAACGGCGCCCATGTCGCGCTGGCCCGCTTCGAGATCGGGGATCCGTCGCTGACGAAGGAGTCAACCAACACGGTGGATCTTGCCCTGCGCAAGTACGCAGGGGACGTGCAGTTCCTGGTGTCGGCCTTCTACAGCCAGTACGGTGACTTCATCTACGCGCAGCCGACCGGCGGGTTTGCCGGCGATGAAGAGCCGTTTCCAATCGTGCGGTATGTCGCGCAGGATGCGCAGTTTTACGGCGCTGAAGCCGAGGTCTCGTTTCCGTTACTGGACGAGGACGTGAACAGTCTCAGGCTCAGACTGCTCACCGACTACGTCCGCGGCAAGCTCATGGATGGCGGTGGCAACCTGCCCCTGCTACCCCCCTGGCGGGTTGGCGTTGGACTCGACTACACACGGGGCGGTTGGCAGGCGGGTCTTGACGTCTTCAGGTATGACCGCCAAAGCAAGGTCGCTACCAACGAGTTGCCGACAGACGGGTACACGATGATCGGCGCGAACGTGGGCTATCGCCTGCCCACCCCGGGCGGCTCGCTGCTCCTGTTCCTGCAGGGCTCCAACTTAGCGAACGAGGAAGCCCGCCGCTCCGCATCACCGGTGAAGGACTACGCGCCACTTCCCGGCGTGAATCTGCTGGCAGGCGCCAAGATTGAGTTCTGACCGGGGCGGGGCCAGGACGGCAACGATCGTCTGGCCCTGAGTCAGAGGTAGGCGAAGAGGAAGACGAGCCCGCCGAGAAGGCCCAGCCGCTCTGGCCACCTCGGCGGGCTCTGCGTCGTGGCGTCGCGGCTCAGGGCAGGTGCGTCGTGCTCGTGACTGGCCACGCCGTGCAGGACGACGTGGAAGATTGAGCCCGCGACGAACGCCTGGAACCAGGCAACGCCAGGGCCCGTCAACAGGGTCAGGGCCGAGTCGCCGATCAGGTAACCCAGCACGGTCCCGCCGATCAGCAGGACAAGCACAGCGCCGGCCGCCCGTCGGCCGAATGCCGGCGCCAGCAGGAACCACAACGCAATGCCCTTCGGCATGTTGTGCAGGACGACGGCGAGGCCCTGCTCCTCCTGCAGGGAATGGGCCTCGTGGCCGCCGGATTCGGCGCCCATCAGGAGCAGGCCATCCAGCATGCAGTGGGCCAGCAGGCCCAGGGCTCCGAGGGCCAGGAATGCCACGTGTTCCCGATGTGCGCCGTCGTGGAACAGCCGCTCGACGAGCAGCGGGAAGCCGAGCCCCAGGGCGGCGAAGACCCACGCGGCCGGCCCGCCGGTGGCCATGGCTTCCGGCAGGATGCCGAAGAGAAACAAACCGGCGATGGTAATGAAGGCAAAGCCGTCCAGAAATGCGGTCGTTTTCCGGCCCAGCCTCCCGAGTTCGAAGAGGAGGGGGCCGGACAACAGCGCGACAATGGCGGCTAGCAGAAGCATTCAGGCAGTCTACTGGATGAGCGCCAGGGACAGGAAAATCCGCGCGGGCTTCATCTCACCTCGTCGAGAATCGAGCCCTCGGCGATCGGCCGGCCGATGGCCAGCTGCAGCTGCCAGCTATCGTTGTCCACGTACCCCAGCGACAGGAGGAAAGGCCCGATGGGTGTACGCCCACCCAGGGATCCGGAAATGCCGTAGAGCGCACCGTCGGTGACCTTATCGATACGCTCGCCCATCCGGCCACCCTGGAGGCGCAGACCGGCGTAGAGCGCCTGGCCAAACAAGGACTGGATGTCGGCCAGCTTCCAGTAATAGCTGCTGCCCGCGTACCAGTAACCGGTACCGCGCAGCTCCCCGCGCTGCAGCCCCGGGAACGTCCGGATGCCGCCCAGCTGGAACTCCTGGGTCGGAGCCAGCGTGCCGTCGAGCTCGTCACCGCCACCCAGGATCAGGCTGAGCGAATCACCGCGGAAGGGAAAGGATTTGGTGATCACGCCTTCCGCCAGGCTGTAGTCCTCGCCGCCGCCGAGCCAGGAGCCGGAGCTGACCACTCGTGCATTCACGAAGGTACCCCTGGTCGGCAAACCGACGGAGTCCCGGGTGTCGTAGACGAGGCGCAGCTGCAGGCTCGAGTCGTTCTGCTTGCCGGACTCGGGCAATACGGTCGATCCCGTATCGCGCTCGGCCTGGTACCAGCCACTGCGCAGGCCGAGCCGGAGCTGGGCGCGGGTGCCCACGTTCATCCCGGCGTCAACCTGGCCATAGAGCTCGCTGAGCAGGTACTTGGCGACGCGGTCGCCGTCGTCGTAGAGGTCCTCCCGGTTGCGCTCGTACTTGGCAAGGGGATGGACGAAGAAGCGCTGCCGGATGTCGATGGGCTGGTAGACGTCCGTCTCCAGGATCAGCTGCTCACCAAGCTGAATCGCGCTGTGCCACTCGCCGCCCCGCGGGTTCAGCCAGGTCCGCTTGTGGTCGCCCCGGAGCAGGGCCTCGAGCGCACCGGCGCCGTTGGCGGCGAGTCCCAGATCGAAGCGGACGAAGTCCGGCCCCCAGGACTTCTCGACCGGGGTGATTTCAAGGGTCCGCGCGTCGGGCGGCCCGCGGAGGGTGTAGCCCACCCGCTCGAAGTCGCCCAGGGCGAAGATCCGGCCGGTGTCTTCGATGATCTTTGACCGGGTGACGGCTTGGCCCGGGACCACACTCTGCAGCTGGCTGCGCACGTACTCGGGATTCACACGCTTCAGCCCCTTCACCTTCACCTGCGCCAGCCGGATCGGGGCGTTGCCTTCCCGGTTCAGCGCCTGGCGCCAGGCCCGGTACTCGGCTTCGGGCAAGGCGAGGCGGCGGAGCTGGTCGGTCTGGGCGAGCGCGGCGGCCCGGCCCAGCGGCACGGCGTCCGGCACCCGGTCGAAGGCGGCGGAGCCGATGTCGCCCATGGGCACCACGATGCTCACGTCCCGGTCGGTGAGGCTGGCGACCTGCGCCTTCTGGTTGGCGTCGATCATCACGTCCAGGGAACGGCTGGCCAGGGAGGTGGCGGCCGCCAGGTCCTCGAGCTTCGGCGGCGTGGAGGCCAGCGACACCGCGATGACGACGTCCGCGCAGAGGCCGCGGGCGATGTCCACCGGCAGGTTGCGCATCATCCCGCCGTCGGACAGCACCTGGCCGTTGAGCACCACCGGCGAGAAGGCGCCCGGCACGGCCATGCTGGCGCGCATGGCCACCGCCCGGAACGGAAT
>Ga0163153_10007808_pt1 | contig 11365 bp, 11 predicted proteins | sample OliLakLV19MP6IB1_FD_148629 | JGI IMG/M metagenome (GOLD analysis project Ga0163153, IMG submission 148629) | Freshwater microbial mat bacterial communities from Lake Vanda, McMurdo Dry Valleys, Antarctica - Oligotrophic Lake LV.19.MP6.IB-1 | ecosystem: Environmental > Aquatic > Freshwater >... | reverse complement strand
GTGATGGTGGGCACCCAGGCAGGGAACGGGGCCTTGGGCGCGGCGGCCAGCGACGCGGGGACCGCCGCCACGGGGCCGCCGACGCTGCCATCCACGGGCAGGCTCATCACGTCGCCGGACAGGCGACCCACACCGAGCGTCAGCCAGCCGAGGCTGGCACCGCCATAGTTCACGCGCACCCAGCCGCCGGTGGTGTCGCGGCTGACGGCGGTGGTCACGTTGCCGGCAAACAACGAGGCCAGGCGGGTGCTGGAATAGTTGGCCGCGGACCGAACGTAGGTGCTCTTGGCCGTGACCGCGAACTTGAGCGTCAGGCCCGAGAGGCCCGGATTGGCGCTGCCACCACCACTGGAGGGGACAGCGGTAAATTGCGGTGGCGGGCCGGCCACAGCGGCCCCGGTCACCGGAACGGTGCTGAGATCGCCATTGACAATGCCGTAGCTGGCCCGAATCCAGGTGCCGCCGCTGGCCCCGGCCGCGTCAAGCGTCAGCCAACTGTTGTCGGCGGTGCGGCCGGTGACGACGTAGGTCTGGCCCTGGAAGGCCGAGAAGGTCGGGCTGCCCGAGGCGCTGGGCGTGGAACGCAGGTAGGCGCTCGACACCGTCACCGTAAACGTCACCGGGCCGGCCGCCTGCGTGGCCGGCACCACGCGCGCCCCCAGGCCGAACAAGCACAGCGCCAACACACCCCACCACCAATGCCGCAAGACGATACGATTCATCCTCACTCCTTTCGGGCTGCGCAACGAACACCGCCGCGCACGCTAACAATTATCCGCCGCCGGCTAAGCGTACGGCGGCCAGGCTCAAACGGTTACTTCTTGCCCGGCAGCGCGCCGGACGCGCCCAATGCCTGCGAGGCCGTGCGCCGCAGCGCCTGGGCCACGACCGCCTGCTTGCCGGGCGCGGTGCGGGCCGTCAGCCGCACCTGAATGGCGGCGTCGGTCACGTTGTTCCACGGAATGACCTCGGGCTCGTCGAGCAGCAGGCCGGTCAGCGCCGGGTCGCTGTGCAACTGGGCCAGGGCGGCGCGCAGGGTGGTTTCGGCCTGGGCCATGTCGGTTCCGAGCGGCAGGTTGAGGTCCACCACGGCGCGCGACCACTCGCGGGTGACGTTGCTGATGACGCGGATGTCGCCGTTGGGGACGGTGTGCAGCTTGCCAAAGGTGTCGCGCAGGTAAGTCACGCGCAGGGTCATCTGAGCCACTTCGCCCGAGACGCCGGCCACCTCGATCAGGTCGCCCACGCGGAATTGGTCTTCGGCCAGGATCAGGACGCCGCTCAGGTAGTCGCGGATGAGCGACTGCGCGCCGAGCGAGATCGCCAGGCCGACGACCCCGGCGCTGGCCAGCAGCGGGCCGATGTTCAGGCCCAGCAATTGCAGCGCCATCGAGGCGGTGATGAGCAGCAGCAGGCCGAAGGCCGCGCCGTAGCCGGCCCGCAGCAGCGTGTTGAGGCGGTTGCGGCGGTCGGCATCGTGCACCGAAACTTCCAAGCGGCGTTCGAGCTGGCGCTCGCCCACGCGCAGGAAGGCGCGGACGACGAAGAACAGCACCACCACCAACACCAGCTTGAGGAAGGTGCCGAGCACGGGATAGTTGAGCAGCGCCACGAGCCAGGGAGGCACGATCAAGAACTATTCTCCTGAAGGCGTAAGCCAGATTGCCTGGTAGGGGGCAAAGGTGAGCTTCAGGTGACTATTTTGCACAGAATGTGTCTGGCCGTCAATCAGGTCGCGGGCGGCAGCGGCGGCGGCCCAGCCGAGCGGGGCCAGGTCGAGGCGCACGGTCTGCGGCGCGGCGCTGACGTTGTGCAGGCAAATGGCCCGCGCGTCTTCGTCGGGCGCAACGCGCAGCAGGCCAAAGACTGCCGGGCCGACCGCCAGCACGCGCTGGCCGCCCAGCGGATGAAAAGCAGGGCTGGCGGCGCGCACCCGCAGCAGATGGGCCAGGCGGTCGAAGACCAGGCGGCGGCGATGGGCGGGCTGCGCCAACTCGGCAGTCAGCGCGTCCAGGTCGAGCTTCTGGCGGTTGAGGGTGCGGTGGCGGCCGGTGAGCGCCACGCCCTCCGGCCAGCCGCGCGAGCCAAACAGGCTGTGGAAGTACAGCCCCGGCACGCCGGCCAGCGCCAGCATGAGGGCGTGCGCGCACACAAAGCGGTCAATGGCCACCGTGGGCGGCTCGGCGGCGTGCGGGTCAGAGAGCGCATCAAAGTAGTTGACGTTCAGCTCGTACGGGCTGCGCGTGCCGTCGGCGTTGGCCTTGTACGATACCAGCCCGCCGTGCGCCTGCACGCGCTGCACCAGCGCGTCAATCTCGGCCTCGGGCAGCAGGCCGCGCGCCGGGTTGAGGCCCACGCCGTCGTGCGAGGCCAGGAAGTTGAAGAAGGTGGCCTGGTCGCTGGGACGGTTGAGCGCGGCGGCCCAGGCGGAGAGCGCGTCGGCGCGGCCGGTGTGGAAGGCGTGCAGCGTGAGCGGCGGCAGCGCAAAGTTGTAGACCAACTGCGCCTCGTTCGCGCCGTCGCCAAAGTAGCTGACGTTATCCACATGCGGGACGTTGGTTTCGGTGATGAGCAGGACGTGCGGCGCGACCGCATCCAGCACGGCACGAATAAGCTGGATGACGGCGTGGGTCTGCGGCCGATGCAGGCAGGAGGTGGCGACGTCTTTCCACAAATAGGCAATGGCGTCGAGCCGCAGGAAGTCTGCGCCCTGCCCCACGTAAAACAGCAGCGTGTCAATGACCTCGAGCAGCACGTCCGGGTTGCGGTAGTTGAGGTCAACCTGGTCAGCGCTGAAGGTGGTCCACACGCGGCGCGGGCCGGCGGGCGTCTCAAAGGTGGTGAGCAGCGGCAGCGCGCGGGGGCGCACCACGCGGCTGAGGTCCGGGTCGCCGTCAATGCTGATAAAGTCCGATTGGTAGGCCGGGTCGCCGCTGAGGAAGGCGCGAAACCAGGCGCTCTCGGCCGAGAGGTGGTTGATGACGGCGTCGAACATCAGCCGGAAGCCGGGCGCAAAGCGGGCCACGTCGTCCCAGCCGCCGAGGGCGGGGTCCACGGCGCGGTAGTCCACCACCGAAAAGCCGTCGTCGGAGGACGAGGGGTAGAAGGGCAGCAGGTGGATGCCGCTGACCAGGCCGGTGAGCGTGGCGGCGCAGAAGCCGGCCAGGGTGCGCAGCGGCGGCTCGAGCGGCTGGCCGGCGGCGTCACGCCAGTAGAGTTGATCGCCATAAGTAATCAGGAGGGCGTCGGCGGCCGAGAGCGGCAGGTCCGCGCGGCGCGGCGGCTGGGGCGGGCGGTCAGGCTGGTAGGCGTCGAGGACGAGCAGCAGGCGCGTGTGAACCTGCTCGGCCTCCGCGCCGTAGAGGAAGGTCAGCAGCGGCAGAAAAGTGTCGTCCGGCATGAAATCAGGCCCAGAGCATCAACAGCAGCATAGCGACAAAGCGCAGCCCGGTGCTGACAAACAGCGACTCGCGCAGGCCCAGCAGATCGGCGAGCACGGGGCCGGAAAACGAGCCGACCAGCACGCCCAGGTAGAGCGCCAGGTTGTAGAGCGCCATGTGGGCCGGGCGGTCGTGCGCGGGCACCCGGTCCATCAGGCGGGTGGCGAGCGTGCCGGCGGCGAAGCCCCAGCCGATACCGCCGATCACCATCGAGACCAGGAACAGCGGCACATTGTACGCCAGGGCGTTGAGCAGCGGGTTGAGGCCGTACAGCAGCGCGCCGAGGATGAGCACGCGGTGGTGGCCCAGGCGGGCAGCCACCCGCGCCAGCGCGACCGAGGCCATCAATACGCACAGGTGAAAGACGGCGTTGCCGATGCTGATGACGCCATCCGCCAAGTCCAGGTCGTTCACCCAAAACAGCGGCAGCAACGGGACCGGCACGAATTGGAACGTATAGAATAGGAAGTACGATAGCAAAAACAATCCAAACGGCCCGCGCAGCAGGTCAACCCGTACCAGCGCGCCGAGGCGCAGCGGCGGGCGGCCCGGCTGGGGGGCCAGGGCGCGGCCGGTCGTGTAAACGATGGCGATGAAGCGCCGCAGGCCCGCACCCGGCCAGGCCAGCAGCGGCAGCCGGCGATGGGGCGTGCGGCCCTGCCCATCGCGCAGGCGGGCGAGGTAGTAGGTGCTGATCGCCAGCCCCACCAGGCCGACGGCAAAGACGACCTGGTAGTTGAAGGGAAAGGGCAGCTGATCGAGCAGCCAGCCGCACAGCAGCGAGGTGCCCAACATGCTCAGGCCGGTGAGAGCGTTGCGCCCGCCGACCACCTGCGCCCGGTGCTCGGGCGGGATCATGTCGGCCAGCAGGGAGTTGAACGAGACGTTGATGATCGTGCCGGGCAGCATGGTGAGCACGGTCAGCGCGACCATGATCCAGATTTCGGTGTTGGGGCCGACCAGCCAGGGCAGAAATAAGAACGGCACGTAGCACAGCCGGTTTAGGACGATCAGGTCGAACGTCACGCGCAGCAGCGAGCGGTGTTGCAGCCAGCCGACGGCCGGCAGCGACAGCAGCAGATTCATCACGGCCGGCGCGGCGGTGAGCAGGGCCACTTGAAAACTGCTGCCGCCCAGGCGCGCGAAGTAGACCGGCAGGAACGCCAGCGTGCTGCCGGCCATGAGGCCATACCCAAAGACATCGCCGTAGAGTTGGTGGGCGTTGTGTTGAACGGCTAACGGCATCCGGAGAAGCGCCAAGATGGTTCGTCCTGTACGATTAACGCGCCAGAGCTTGTCGGGCGCGGTGGAATACTTGGCCGGGCGCGACCCCGATTTGGCGGCCGTGGTGCAGCGGCATGGCCCGCCGCCATTATGGGCGCGCCGGCCGGGTTTCGGCACGCTGCTGCACATTATCCTCGAACAGCAGGTGTCGCTGGCCTCGGCGCGGGCGGCCTACCGCAAGCTGTGCGCCGTGGCCAACCCGCTGACGCCGGCCCGCTTCTTAACGCTGGACGACGCCATGCTGAAGGCGGTGGGCTTTAGCCGCCAAAAGGCCGCCTATGGGCGGGGCCTGGCAACCGCCCTGACCCTTTACCCCCACGCACCCCAGCGGGGGCAGGCAGAACTAGGGCAGGCTGGCGGCGCGCTCGATTTGGCCGCGCTCAACCAGGCCGACGACGACGCGGTGCGGGCGGCCCTGACCCGCATAAAGGGCATTGGGCCGTGGTCCGCCGAGATTTATCTGCTGATGGTGCTGCGGCGGCCGGACGCCTGGCCGACCGGCGACCTGGCCCTGGCGCTGGCGGCCCAGCGCGTGAAGCGGTTGAAGACGCGGCCCGGCCCGGCCGAGCTGGAGGCGCTCGGTGATGCCTGGCGACCGTGGCGCGCGGTGGCCGCCCGCCTGCTGTGGCACGACTACCTGAGCGACCCGATCCGGCGCGGGCCTACGGCGGGGCAAGGCTGAGCTAGGCCCCACCAAAACCGGGTCAGGCCCTTCAGCGCTGTGATGGCGACACCGGAGCGCGGCCAATGGTTTGTAATCGGGGCTGCCGGCACGATGTAACGGACCGCCTGCGCCGCGACTATGCTACCACGCGCTGGATATTCTGCGGACAGCGATTCAAGAATCGCTGGCGGGCGGTGATGACGCCGGGGCATTATACCGGGTTGTTCTTCTTGGACGAGGTGATGGCGCTGGCGGCGGGGCATAGACCATGCTCGGAGTGTATGCGGGCGCGCTGCAACACCTTTCGGGCGGCGTGGGGCGCGGCCAACCCACAGTTGAGTGTTTACGCCGTGCCCTCGGCGGCGGCGCTGGACGCGACGATGCACTCCGAACGCAGGGTCGGCCGCACAGGCCAGGGCCGGCGCACTGTTGATGCTCCACGATGATTTGAGCGAGCTCGACCAGACAAGAAAATGGCGGGTGAACCAATCTGCCAAATTGGGCCAATTGCCCCTTGACTCCGTATACTGTTTGCCATACACTATGCGTCACAGGTTATATGGCATACGGGTCATCAGGGAACCACTATGAATGGCGACTTGTACGAGAATCTAAGGCTGGAACTGCGGCGCGGCTGCCTGATCGTGGCCGTGCTAGCGCAACTGCGCGAGGAGCAGTATGGCTATACGCTGCGCAAGGCCCTGAGCGACGATGGGCTGGAGATTGATGAAAGCACGCTCTACCCGCTGCTGCGGCGGTTGGAGAGCCAGGGGCTGCTCGCCAGCGAGTGGCGCGAGGAGAACAAACGCAGCAAACGCTTCTACCACCTCTCCGCCGAGGGCGAAGCGATTTTGAAACAACTTTTGGCGGAATGGCAGGTCATCAACGCATCCATCAATCGGATGCTGGCGGAGAACTAAACCATGGAACTTGTCGAACGCTACGTGCAGGCGGTGAAGCAGTATCTGCCGGAAGGCCAGCAGAACGACATCGCGCGGGAGCTGGCTGAGAATATCCGCGCGCAAATGGACGACCAGGCCGAGGCGGCGGGCCGGCCGCTGACCGAGGCCGAGCAAGAAGCGGTCTTGAAGCAGATGGGCAACCCGGCGGTGGTGGCGGGGCGCTACCAGACCGACCCCAAGCGCCTGGCATTCGGCCGCGAGTTAATCGGTCCGGCGCTGTTCCCGATCTACACCAAAATTTTGGTGATCAGCCTGAGCCTGATGGTGCTGGGCAACTTCCTGGCGGCGGGCCTCATGGGGCAGAGTTTGTCGGCGGCGCTGCCCACGGTCGTGCTCTATGTGCTGGTGCAGTTCGCCGTTATTACGGGCATCTTCATCGCAGTGCAGGCGCACCTGACGCGCTACCCCGACCTGTGGGACCCGCGCCACCCCGACACGCCGGTCATGCCGCCCAAAGACGAGCGCCTGGTGTCGCGGCTTGAGTCGCTGTTCGAAGTGCTGGTGATCCTGGCCGTGCTGATCGTGGTGCGGGCGTTCCCGGCCAATGCGCCGGCGGTGGTGGCCGCGATGGGGCTAGAGACCGTCTGGGTACTCGGCTACTGGTCCTTGTTCGGGCTGACCCTGGCCAGCCTGGTTCCGCCGATCCTAACGTTCTTCTTCCCGACCTGGTCGCTGTTCCAGGCGGCGGCCCGGGTAGTGATCGGAGTGCTGTGGATCGCCGTCCTGGTGTTCGTGATTTTGGCTGGGCCTTGGGTGACTGGCGCGCAGCCCACCACCGAGGTCGCACTCCTGGCGCAGGTCGTCAACCGCTGGCTGCCGTGGGGGCTGGGGCTGATGGCGGTGATCTCGGTGTTTGAGTTGGTGGGCGACACCCGGAAGCTGGTGCGGCAGGTGCGGCTGCAAAAGGCGTAGTGTCGGATGAGGCAAGGAGAACGGGGCGGTCTGCTGAACAGGCCGCCCCGTGCGTTTTAAGCTGCCCCGGTGCGCTACGCCACGGCCCAATCCACCGGCTCGGCGCAGCAGTTGGCGGGGATGTGCTCGAACGCGCGGTGGAGGGGAATGTCGCGGCCCCGGCAGATGAGCGCGGCCAGCAGCAGCGCGTGCGAGACGAGGATGAGGTGCGCGCCGGGATGTTGGCGGGCGAGATCGTCCACGGCCACAAAGGCGCGGGCGGCCACCTCGCCCAGGCTCTCGCCGCCGGGCGGGCGCGCGTTCACCGGGTCATTGCGGCGCGCCTGGTAGTCCTGGGCGTACTGCACCTGAATGTCGGTGTGCAGCATCCCCTCCCACCGGCCGAGCGACGCCTCGCGCAGGGCCGGGTGGGTGATGACGGGCAGCCCCAAGGACTCGGCCAAAATGCCGGCCGTAGCCGCCGCGCGCTGCAAGTCGCTGCTGTAGACGGCGGCGATGGGCAGCCCGGCAAAGGTCGGCAGCAACCCGCGCGCCTGCGCCAGCCCGGTGGCGTTAAGCGGAATATCCGCCTGGCCCTGGTAACGGCCGGCGGTGTTCCAGTCGGTCTCGCCGTGGCGCACGAGCCATAGCCGGGTGGGGGCGCTCACTTGTTAGCCACTGGCCGCGCCACGTACTCGGGCACATGGATCATGGGCGGGCGCTCGTGCTCGACGATCTCTTGCACTTCCAGAAAGTAGGACCCCGCTTCATAGCGGATCAGCTTCATGGACTTGTTCACGTCCTCGAGGATCGTCTGCCCGTAGCGCCGTTCCAGCTTGCGGATGACGGCTTGCAGGATGGCAAACGACATCTTGCTCAGGGCTTCGAGCGGCTGGTTGTGGTGAACGCGCTCTAGCAGATCTACCTGGGCGATGGCGGCCAGGCCGAAGCGCTCTAGCACGTCAATCAGCAGGCCGGTCTCGACGCCGTAACCGGAGAAGAACGGCAGTTGCTCGAGCGCGTCGCGGCGGCCGGCGTACTCGCCCGACAGCGGCTGCACTACGCCCGAGAGTTCCGGGTAGAACAGGTTGAGCATCGGGCGCGCCATCAACTCGGTGACGCGCCCGCCGCCGCCGGCCTGGGTCTTGCCGCCCACCTTCAGCGGCCGGCGATAGAACCCCTTGACGAACTTCACCGAAGCGTTGTGCAGCAACGGGCCGAGGATGCCATAGACGAAGCGCGGGTGGATGTTGACGATGTCGGTGTCAATCCAGGCCACGATGTCGCCCGTGGTCAGGTAAAGACTCTTCCACAGGGCCTCGCCTTTGCCGCGCCGCGCCCCCCACTCGGGCAGCACCGCTTGATGCACAAAGACCGGCACCCCTAACTCGGCGGCGATCTCGCGTGTGCGGTCGGTGGAGTTCGAATCAATCAGCACGATCTCGTCCAGCAGCGGCACCTTGTCCATCAGGGCGCGCTTGATGGTGCGGATGACCTTGCCGACCGTCTCGCCCTCGTTCAGGGCCGGCAGCGCCAGGCTGATGGTCAGGCCGCGCGCGCGCTTGAGCTCGACCAGATGCTGCATGTCGTCAAACTCGGCCGCCTCAAAGGTGTTCTCGGCGAACCACTTGTCCACCAGGATCGAGATGGCCTGCGCGCCGCTGGTCTCGTCCGGCGCAAGGGCCGACATGGGGCGGCGGGTCTTGACCGCCAGCACAGCGGCGGCGCTCTCTTGCAATACGCGGTCGGCCACCGGGCCAAGCGAGGCGGCGCTGCGCAGCGATTGGGCCGTCGCGCCGATGACGACGAGGTTGAATTGCGCCGCCTCGTCCAGGATGGTCTGCGCCGGGTCGAGGGCGATGGCGGATCGCGTTTCTACCTCCGGCAGGCGGCGCAGCACGTGTTCCAGGCCGCGAAAGGGCGCGTCGGTGTGGTCGCCGGGGTGGGTGAGGTGCAGGGCCGTCATGCGCTCGGGCTGCAGCGCCAAGCCCAGGCGCAGCGCCAACTCGGCGTGCGGGCCGCCGCGCACCGGCACCAGCACGCGATGCGGCGCAGCCGGGAAGGGGCCGCGCACCAGCACAATGTCGCACTCCGGCCGGGTGAGCACCTCGGCCGGCGTCACGCCCAGCGCGGTCAGGTGGCTGTCCCATTCCAGCACCAGCAGGTCGGGGTCATCCAGGTGGATGGCGGCGTGCAGCTCGGCCCACGGCGTGGTCGAGACGCGCACCGTGGCCCGCGCCCGCACCTGCGCGTCGTCCGACGGGGCCAGTTCGCGCAGTTGGGCGCGCACCGCGCGCGCCTTCGCGCTGCCGGCGCTGATGGCCTCGGCCGCGCCAATGGGAACCAGGCCCACCAACACCACCTCGGTCGCCAGGGCGCGGGCGGCGGCGAGGGCGGCGCGGCCGTCACAGCCGTAGATCACCGGCACGAGCGCGGTGCGAACGGCAGGAAAGGTGCGCGGCTTCATACGACCGCCACTTTCGGGCCAGCGTGGGCGGCCAGCAGCGGCGCCAGGTGGCGGGCGTACACCTGCTCCCAGGTGTACCCGGCGCGGGCGCGGGCGGCCAACCGATAGACCGGGTCGGCCGCCAGGCGTTGCGCAATGGCAGCCGCCACCGCCGCCGGGTCAGCGTCCGGCGCGAAGTAGGTCACATCACCCTGCCCTAATTCGCGCAGCGCGGGGATGCCGGCGCAGAAGACCGGCAGCCGCGTAAAGGCGGCTTCGAGCAGCGGCAGACCAAAGCCCTCTTGCTGGCTGGGGAGTAACAGCGCGTCGGCCAGGCGGTAGCAATCAGCCACCACCGCGTCGGGCAGCAGGTCGGGCGAGTGCTCGGCGGCGAAGTGGGCGGCCCCGCTCAGGCCCAGCGCGTCACGCAGGGCCAGCAGCTTGGCGCGGTAGGCGGCGTTGGCCGGATTGTGCGCGCCTTCCGGCCCGGTGACCAGCAGCATGGCCTGAGGCAGCGGCCCGGCCCGCAGCGCGGCCAGGATGTGCAGCGCCAACTCAATGTTCTTGCGCGGCGTCAGGCGCACCGGCAGCAGCAGCAGCGGCTGGGCGGCGCTCAATCCCCAGGCCGCCACCAGCGCCTGCGTTTGCGGCTCGAGCTTGAGCAGCAATGCAGTCTCGGCCCCGTTGGGCACCACGATAATCCGGTCTGGGGCGAGGCCCAGCAGCGCGGCCAGCTCGCGGCGGCGCACTGCGGAGATGACCACCGGCGTCACGCCGGGCCAGTTGGTGCGCAGCAAGTTCCACGGGTAGCCGGGGTGCAGCTCGGCCTGGTAATGGGGCGCGGCCCAGGCCAGGTCGTGATGCCAGAGGATCAGGCGCGGCCCAGGCGGCTCGGCGTGCAGCCGGTGCAGCGCGGCCGTGAGCGCCAGGTTCTTGTGCAGCGAGGCCACATTGTGAGCCAGGAGCACATCCAACTCGGCCAGGGCGGGCCGCAGGGCGGCGGCGATCTCGGCCGCCAGCGCCTCAAAGTCGGCGGGCACGCGCCCGGTGTCGAGTTCGGCCTTAGCCGCCAGCACGCGCGGGTGGCGCGAGCCGATCAACGGCAACTCGACGTACTCAAGGCCCGGTTGTGGAGCCGCGCCGCGCGCCGCGATCAGGCGCACTTGATGGCCCGCCGCCGCCAGCAGGCGCGCGTGATGACCGATGACGCCTTCGACGCCGCCGACCACGGGGGGCACACTGTAGTGGAGCAAACCAATCTTCACAGACACCTGGATGGGTTGACCGGTAGTGCGGGAGGCCGATTTCATTATATGGAGCGGCGGAGGGCCGGTCAAGGTTATGGTATTATTCGGGCCGATAAGGCACCCGCCCGGATGGACAAAGCGACCGCGATGACGGATCTCGACGAAATGTGGGAAGCGCTGCTCTCGGAAGACCCGGCCCGCATTCGCCAGGTGTGGGAAGACGTGACCGACGGCGAGGCGCGGGCCATCTTAACCCACCTGGCGCGGATGCGGGATGAAGACGGCTGGAGCGACGGCCAACGCGCGGCGGCGGTGGTGGCCCTGCAAGTGCTCCACGACCAGGCACAATAGCCGTACCACATTGACAGCGGCGCGGGTCACGCCGCCTAAGATTGAGCGCCCCACCCCCCCAACAACAGCAAAGGTAAAGG
>Ga0163153_10007806_pt1 | contig 11367 bp, 7 predicted proteins | sample OliLakLV19MP6IB1_FD_148629 | JGI IMG/M metagenome (GOLD analysis project Ga0163153, IMG submission 148629) | Freshwater microbial mat bacterial communities from Lake Vanda, McMurdo Dry Valleys, Antarctica - Oligotrophic Lake LV.19.MP6.IB-1 | ecosystem: Environmental > Aquatic > Freshwater > Lake... | reverse complement strand
GACTGGATCTACACGCTGTTCCGCGAGCAAGGCGCACTCGCGCGGCCCGGCAATACGCAGCTTTACAGTTTGCTCTGCAAGGTGCGGCTCTACCTCAAGTACCGGCTGAGCGAAGTCCTCGGCGCCGGCTTCGGCTACGACCCGGCCCAGCAGCCCGGCGATCAGCCGATCATGTTCAGCGGCTGCTACTTCGCCTCGACCGGCGAAACGGAAGACCGCCAGGCCTTCGTGAAAGGCGTCTTCGACAAGCTCGTCGACGAGCAAGAATACGTCGAGTGGACCCACCGCGCCCTCAAATCCGACCGCCGCTACCGCTGGGCCGCCTACACCGGCATCGCGGCTTCGGTATCGCTGTTCTTGGGCCTGATCGGCATGATGGCGATGCGAGCTTGGGGATGATATGCTCCAAGCCTGAGGAGCAATCTCTGCATGCACATCATATCCATCGTTCTAGGCATATTCGCAATCTGGCGTGGAACACGCGACGCTCCTCGCGGCACAGTCTTTGCGGCGGGCGTTCTTTTTAGCGTCATTGGTTGGGCGATCGATCGCGGTCCAGCCTGGCCGATTCAGTCCATCGCGGGAGACATGAAGATCGTTGGATTCGTAGCCCTTTGCGTTGGCGGAATGGAATTGGCGTGGGTATTAATCGAAGCCGTGCGAGCGCGTCGCGAACGACGCAAAGAGTTGGAGAACTTCAGCGTCGCACAATTGACGGCCAGAATCCACGACTTGGTCGCGAAACACCCTGGCGAACAGATCACCTTTGAAGTCGTGCGGGAGAATCCGAAGCGGAAGGACCGGTAGTTGCAGCGCGATAGCCGCCGCGTTTTTCTGAACGGCGAGACTACGTCGTGGCTTCAGGTCCAGTCGATTTGCTCTAGCAATTGCCGCAGCCGATTTCCCCGTTCCGGATGGATCGACTCGATAAACGCCACGCTGCCCGTCAGATGTGCTCGGAAGTTCTCGATGGCTGCGCGGTTCTGTGATTCTGGGCCGTGGCGAACGCAGTTAGTGAGCGTCGCTTTCAGTCGGTCGTAATCGACGCGCGCGACGTTCAATCGTTCGTTGACAACGATTCCCGCCAAGCGTTGTCGCATGCCTTGGCGCATGATGCGCGTCTTGCGAAAGTTCGGCGTGAAGTTTTCTTCAAGCACAATCGCGCACGCATGATGCTGAAATCGATGCACAACCCGCGCGAAAGTCGCGCCGCCGGAAAACGCCAGGTCGTCCGCATAGCGCGTGTAGTTAGCGCCGGCCGATCTCGCGATTCCCTCCAGTCGGCAGTCTAAGCGGAACGCGCAGAGATTCGCCAACGCGGGCGACGTCGGCGCTCCCTGTGGCAAATGGGGAAGATCGTATGCGCGACGGGGATCGCGATTCGTCGCACCAGTGCCACGCCAATCCAAGTTATGCCAAATGTCATCCGGGGTGCGATTCGTGCAAAGTCCCGCTAACGAATCGGCGACTGATTCGGGATAGCCTGCCGCTGTGAAGATCGCACGAATGCGCGGCTTGGCAATCGACGGAAAGAAGTCTTGCAAGTCGAACTTCAGTACAACGTCCTGCCCTACGTGCGGCGCGGCGAATGACCGGATGGAACACCCGCTCCGAAAGCCGTGCGCGGCGTCGTGCGGTGGTATGAGATTGACGATTCCGTCCAGTACCCGTCGCTGGATCGCCTTGAGTCGCGGCTTGGGCGCTTCGATGAGCCTTACCTGGCCGAACTTCTTGGCCAGCACTCGATATCGATAATTCCGCGCTCGCTCCGTCGCGCGCTTCGCTTCCCAGGATCGAAGGTCGGCAAACCATTCCAACTCCCGCACAGAAACGCCGAGCCATTCGCTCAACGCGCCGATCGAGCAAATCTCTGGGACATTCCACGCGACGGCGGCCGTCATTGGCGCCATTCGCGCCGGAATCAGCGGCCAAGTGACGATCTTCAGTTTGCCCCGCGAACTTGCGCGTTGAAAGGCAACGTCGTCCTGGATAAAGCAAACCAGTTCTCTTCGCCGCGGCCGCGCCGTGCCGCCGAATCGGCCGACAATGCGCCGCGCCAAGCTCGGCAACCACTTGGGAGACTTCCCGAGGACCATTGCACCGCGGTCGACGAGCCGCTGTTCGTCGAACTCGTCCGCCAGGAACGCCATGGCAAGCGCGCGGGCGACAGCGGTTGAGGAATCCATGGCAACAACGAAAAAACGGCGGAATGCTCCAACGAGTCGGGTCCTGCGCGAGCAATCATGCTCGCAGCGCATCGCGGCTCGCGCGACGAAATCCTAGCCATTCACGATCCCCAGGGGTATCCCCTGAGAGGCATGTTCCATGCGTAACGCACGGTCAACGCCAGCTTGGAGCACTCCGCCGCCGTTCGACATTATAGCCAATGCCATGTGTCGCATACGCCATCAAGCGCCATTCCAAATTACACCCTGCCGGCGCAGTTCCCGCGGTGGACAGCGCTAAGGTGCGATAAAACCGCGCATCTCCGTTTCATAGCGATCGAGGAATTCCAGACTCGCCGGCAGCTTGTTACGGCGGAGCCAGGTTTCGTAGGAAATGGTTTGCTTGGCGGTTGGCAGCTCCTTGGTCCAGAGCAGCCCGTCCCCTTCGAGGCCGACTACCGCGTTGCCTTGCTGCTTGCGGGCGCGGAGGTTCAGCTCTTTGTCGTCCATTTTGTATGTGATCAGCGTGTACTCTTCATCGCGAATGCCGCCTGCTTCCGGCTTCCAGCCCAGCGGGGCCAGGGCCTGGGTGAACCGCTCCGCGGTGTCGGCCAAAGTGGCGCCAGGAATCTGAATTTCGATCTGTTTCGAGTCGACGTCAAACTTGGGCGGCTGCGCTCCTTCTACCGTCGGGATATCGGCCGCTTCCAAGCCGACATCGTCCCCTTCCTCGATGGGTTCCTCTTCCGCTTGCGACAATTCCCAGAGCGAACCGGTAGCCTCACCGACTTGGACCAAGGTGTTCCCGTTCGGCAGCTTCGTCAGTCCGACGGTCAAGTTGCTCTGGCCGCGGAGGTAAGTCAGCCAGGCGTGATCGTCCTTCTTGGACCGGCCCTGTTCGCGGATGAGCCAGCCGTCGGCGACGAGCGCTTCGTCGTAGAACTTTTGCGCCTGATCCAATGTCAGCGCCGTCGTCGCCACCAGCGTGGGATCGGTCGAGCCGTCGAACTCGATGTACCCGGCATCGGGCGGCGGCGGCACGGAACTGTTGTTCGGAAAGAGGCTGTATTGAATGGTGTAGCTGTCAGGGTCGACCGGGAACTTGCCGATCGAGACGCGCAGCGTGGTTCCATTGCGCAGAAAAGTCATGTCGCGCTCGTCGGGCGTCTCGCCGTGCGAACTTTTCAGGCGCGTGTAGCCGATCCAACCAGCCTCTTTCATTTTGCGCAAGAGCGTGGTTTCGATCTGCAGGAGATCGGCCTTGGTGCGATACGACAAGCTTCCCGCCGACTCATATGCGGTCTCGATGGGCGCGGCATCGAAGCGCGGCGTCCAGCGCATGTCGTAGTTGCCATCGAGGTGCGCCATGATGTTGGTTTTTCCATCGCCGGAATCGTAGCAGCTTACGGAAAGCCGACAGCCTCCTTTGCCGAACTCCATGGCCGCGGGATTCAGCGCGCTGACCTCCGTCAACGTCCAGCCGGCTTGCTCCAAGAAATACTTGTAGAAGGTCTTGGCTTCATCCGGCTTTACTGCCGCGAGACCGCCGAAATCGCCCGCGCTGATGAAGTTTGACTCGTTGCCGGGAAGTCGGGGGAATGTTCGCAGATCAATGACTTGTTCCATTTGAGCCTGGGTCGCCGGCGCTTTGGAGGCCTTATCCGGCAGTGCTACCGGCTGATGCAATGGCTTCAACGCCACGGCGGCGCCTTGGCTTGGCGTGCCCCAAACGCGTGTGCAACCGCTCTCCGACGCCACGACCAACAGATTGGTCGAAGGAAGCCAGCCGACGCCGACGATCGCCCAGCCGAAGCTGTCGATGACCTGCGTGACGCGACGCTCAGCCAGGTTCCAGATTTGCACCGATCCGCCATTCGTGGTCGCCATGAATTTTCCATCCGGCGAATAGGCGATCCGTTCGCTGCCGGAAACGCCTTGCGTGATTTCAAACGAAGGCTTTACGTCCGCGGCGTTAAAAAAGTGCAACGAGTCGTCGCCGCCCAAGATGAATTGCGCGCCGTCCGGCGAACGCGCCAGGGCGTGGCTATAGCGGCCTGCCGAAAATGCTTGCACCAGTTTTCCGGTGCTCGGGTCCCAGAGCGACGTGGACTCTCCCGCGGCGGCCAAAACATTGGGCGCCACGTATTCGATGTGATTGACGCTGTTGGTATCGACCTCGAATTCGTGGCGCGGTTCCAGTTGATCCGCGCTCCAGACATTGATTTTGTTGTCATACGAGATGGTCGCGATCTCCTGCCCGTCGGGCGAGATCGCCAGACCTTCAATGCTGTTCGTGCCAAGTTCTTTAGCGACGATTTCGCTGCGGTCCTCGAGACTCCAGATCCGCACCTTGCCCGTCGAGTCGCCGACGGCGAACCATTTTCCATCCGGCGCGACGGCCAACGAGTGAATCGATCGCTCGCCGTCCTCCGGGGTCAGTTCCAGGAAGACGTGCTCAGGCTCGTCGCCCTCCAGCGACCACAACAAAACGCGCGAGCCGGCCACGATAAAGTGCCGGCCATCGGCGGTTGCAGCTACGCAGGAGGTGAAACTGGTTTTCTCCCATTCGCGAATCCCCAGCAACTGCACCGGCGCAAACGGCGCCGGCGTCCAAAGTTTGATTTGATCGGCCGTCGGCGCCGCAATGGTCTGGGCAGGCGGCGCGGCTGCCTTGGGAGAAGCCGGCGCGGCTGTTTGCGGACTTGCGACGTTCGCAGGGCCGACGCCTTTCTCGACCGAGTCCTCGGCCGACGCGCTGGGCGGCGCGACAGTATCCTCCGAGGTATTCGCCGGAACTTGTGCAGGCTGGCTATCCGGCGCGCCTTTCCCGCAGCTCAGGGTCAGCGACGTGAGCATTGCCGCCCCGACGAAATAAGGCCACTTCCAGGCCACGATGCGCAGCTGGCGTTGGTTCCGGGCGCAGGATCGCGTCGATGAGTATTCTGGGCGGACCATATGTTTTCGTGCGTCCAAGTCGTTCTGTAAATTGTGGAGAACTCCGACGAATGTACCGCCGTCAGGGTCGCGTGGCTATCCATTCCCGATGAGCCAGCGAGCGTCCAAAAATCGGTGGTTTGGTCCTCGACAGCGGCCGTCAGGGACAAGAAAATCGTGTGCACGGAAGCATCGCGCCCAATCGCCCGAGAGGATTCATCATGCGTCGTCGAGAATTTGTCGCGGCCGTGGCTGCGGCGGCCTTTGTCGGAGCGGCGCGCGCCGCCGAAGTTCCGCAAGATGTGCGCATCGTGCGCGCGGTCGGCTTTGACGTGACAAGTCGTCGCTCGAAAGTGGCTGGGCGCAATGCACAAAAGGAAGTCCACGGCGACCAATCGACGGACCGCATGGTGCGCCTTTACACGAACACCGGCGCGGAAGGCTTCGGCCACTGCCGCGCGGATGAGCAGGATGTCGCGAAGCTTATTGGCAAGCCACTGACGGAGTTTTACCGCGCGAGCGACACGGCCATGTCCGGGCCGCTCGGCGCCGGGACGATGCCGCTCTGGGACTTGCTCGGCAAGCTCACGCAACAGCCGGTGTACGCATTGCTCGGCGGCAAAGGCGCGGAGCAGGTTCCGGTCTACGACGGCTCGATTTACTTCGCCGACCTGTTGCCGCAGTATGCGGACAAGTGGGAGGATCGCTTCCGGACCGAGATCGACATGGGCTTGGAGATCGGCCATCGCGCGTTCAAGATCAAGATCGGGCGTGGCGCGAAATGGATGCGCCGCGACGAAGGAAATGCGCGCGACGTGGCCGTGGTGAAGTTGATCCGCGAGCACGCCGGGCCGGACGTGCTGCTGGGCGTCGATGCGAACAACGGCTACGATTTGGCCGGCGCGAAACGCTTTCTGGAACAATCGGGCGATGCCAACCTGGCGTTCGTGGAAGAGCTGTTCGAGGAAACCGTCGACGACTGTCTTGCATTGAAAGCGTTCATCCAGGAGCACAGCTGGGCGACCCTCGTGGCAGACGGCGAAACGCAGTCGCAGCTCGACGTGTTCAAGCCGTTCATCTCGGCCCAGGCGATCGAGCTCTATCAAGGCGACATGAATCACTTCGGCGTGGAAGGCATTTTGACGGAAGCCGCCTGGGCGCGCGAAACCGGTCTGCGCGTCGCGCCGCACAATTGGGGTTCGCTCATCGGCTACTATGCCCAACTCCACGTCGGCCGGGCGATCGACAATTTCTATCGCGCCGAACACGATCCGCTCACCACGGACGTGCTCGTTGCGGAAGGCTACGCTCGAAAAGACGGCCTGGCCACCGTGCCGTCCGCACCGGGCTTTGGGCTTTCCATTGATGAGGACCGGTTCGCGTCTGGGGCCAAGGTTCGCTTCGATTTGAGCTAAGCGACCGCTTCAACGACTCATTCGATAGCCGCGAATAGGGACGGTGTTGTCCGCGGCCCATTGGGTCTTGCCGGGGAAGAGCTTGCTGTCGCACTCCATCCCGGCGGCGAGATCGATCGTTTGACCAGGCCCGACGATCGGCCGACCGGTTGCGTCTTTGAGGAAGCCTGAGAATTTCGAGGCAATCTCCACTTCGCTGCCATCCAGTGAGACGGCCAGGTGAATGGTGTCGCTCGTGCCGAGTTTCAAGTCTTCGGTAATCTGCGGGGCGCCTTCGCGGTAGGTATATTCCGATTTATAGTGCGCGCGTTCGACGCCGTTCGCGTCGAGCCGGCCGTATTGGCTCTTGCCGAGCGTCAGCGTTTGGTTGAGGACGTGTTGGTCGCCGCCAAGTCCACAAAAACCGTAGAAGGATTTGCGGAAGCTGTTGTTGACGAACTCGAATTGCACTTCGCAGTCGTCGCCAATATTGACGCCGAAATAGCATTCGTCGTCGCGCGTGGGCAGAAAGCCGGTGCCGGCGTTTTGATCGACGTCCATGTAGGCGTAGAAGTAGCCTCGCCCGCCGTCGGGATGCGTGCGGCCGACTTGCCCTGCCACTCGGGCATACAGATAGATGTGCTCGTCGTCGTGTGCAACCTTGAATTCCAGCAAATCCACGTCGGGCACGTATTCCAAATACGGAACCAGATCGCCGCGCGGATCATCGATGCCAACTATGTTGCGCCAATCGTCGAAGTTGCCGTCGATCTTGATTTTGGACGACGCGGGCTTGGGTTGATCCGCGCGCGGAGCGGGCGCAGTCACGATCAACTTCTCGCCATCGCCGTTGGCCGATGGTGTGAAGTTGCCGGGAAACGTGAACGTCACGCTGGGCATTGCGTCCTCTGGGAGATCTGCGCCTACTCGGTAGTTGCTTTCTTGGAAGTACGTGCCGGCTTGATTGTCATAGGAGCCCAATTGAACGTCTTCGCGACGAAACGTGTTTGGCACAGTGGCCTGGGCGAGTGTATTCGTACTGTTTTCGCATTGAAGTACGAGCGACACCATGGCCGGCGACTTCGTCTTTGTTGCTTGAGAGGGCACGTAGTTGAGCGAGAACGTTCCGGCGACTGCGTTGCCATTGGCGTCGCTTAATTGTAGTGGCAGGAAGTCCAGTGATACGGTAATCACCGGGCCGGTGACGGCGACATCCCGGTAAAGGGTATTTTCGTTGGCGTCGTAGCGGAGTTGCGAGACATCGTCCGGCCAGGTTGGGAGGAGAGCGCGGTTGTCGTGATAGAACGTGTTCGGCGCGAAGCGGCCTTGGTCGTCGATCGTGCCGACGAGTTGTTCGCGCTGGGACGTGAAGGCGCGCACCTGGCGTGCGTTATTGTCGAGGACAATGCGGGCGTCGCGGTGGTATTGGCGGGCGGGCGATTGGTGATTTTCGCGGCGCGTTGTGACTTGGATATCAGTGGCGACAGGTTGCGCGCCGGGTTTGGGATAAACCAAGGCCGCCGGTGAGGCGGGATCGCCGAGCCAGACGAGGTCGCGGTTTTGGTAGGTGAGCTCGAAGGTGATTTCGCGCGTGATTTGCTGGGCAGCGGCAGAGGTGGCGAGGCAGGCGTAGCAGAGGAATTGGATGGCAAACATGCGGAGAGGGAACATTCAGGCAGGGCTCCCGGTGGGCGGGTTTGGTTTCAGGCGGGGTGGATGAGGGGGCAGTCGTTTTAGAATAGTCGTTGATACGATTTTTTCGAGGTGTGCGAGGCGGGAATTGGTGGTTCACCACGGAGGCACGGAGAGGAGAGGAGAGGAGAGGAGAGGAGAGGAGTTGGAACCGCGAAAGGTGCGAAAAGGGGAATGGTGTTTTGGATGGATGTGGGGTGGGGAATTGGTGCTGGAGTGACTTGTTAGTTGTTGGCGGGACGGCGGCTTTCTGTGGTTGTGGCGGGGCAACTTACCGATGCCGCCATTCGATCGCCTGCGATTCGATCATCGTATCGCTCCTATCGAACTAGACCCAGGGCCGCCTATTCTTGAGAGCCGCAACCGCACGTTCGACTCCTCGCTGAAAAATTTCGAGTGGAACGGACCGAATCACCAAGTCTTCCACCAGCCCCAGCCCAGGCAATTCAATGACGAGCTTGTCGACGCCCTCTTCTTGGCTGAGCGAAGCCAAATGCTTTCCGTCGACTTCGATCAAGGCAAAACAATACTCATGCGCATCGTCGCTCGCAATGTAAACGTCGATTCGCTCGTCCATTTATTTGTTCTCCGCTCTTGAGTAATCGAAGGAACGGACAGGCTCGCCAACGCAGACGTACTGTATCGTGGTCCACGGCCAACCGCGAAAGCTAACGACGGCTTTCAAACGCCGTTGCTCGCCGCCCTGACAATTCGATATCGAGTTACCGAGGCGAGTGCAGTGAATGATTTACCACGCAGCGCTGGGCGCGCGGCGAGTCATGCAATCCCAAGACGGCGTTCACTGTGGACTTGGTTAGTCCATTGATGGCTTGCGCAGTGCTGACAAGGTCAGGTATGCATGACCTATTTGGGGCAGTTGCCTTTTTAGCTTGTCACGCGGCTCGGGGCCGTGAGTTCGGGGTAATCCGCCAGCGGTTCGCCAGCGTCGGCGGTGGCTTCTGCGGCGGCTGCGAGGCTGATGGATTCGGCGGAGATTCGCGGGTCGTCGGTGATGCGGACGCGGCCGGCTACCCAGAGACTTAGGAGAGTGGCGGCGGCGGCGATCCAGCCGACTATGCCGAAGCGGCCGATCTGGCCCGAAGGACTTTCGGTGATGATCGCGCCGCCCACGTAGGCGCCGATGCCGGCGGCAATGTGCTGCACGGACGAGTTTGCGCTGAGGAAGGCGCCGCGGCGATGCGAGGCCACGCTGCTGGTGATCATGGCCATCGCGGGAATCATGCGTCCGGCATTGCAGACCATGAGGGCGCCGAAGATCGCTACGACGACGGCGGTCGAAGTGGTCGGCAGGTGCGTGATGATGAGCAGCAAGATCGCCGAGCCGGGGGCGATGACGCGGAAGGTCAGGAGTTTACCAAAATGATCGGCGAGGCGGCCGATGATGGGGGCGGCGAGTAAGGTAAGGGCTCCGCCGGCGATGTAGATCAGGGGGAGTCGCTGTTCGGTAAGACCAACGTTCTTGACGAGGTACGCACTTAAGTACGGGAAGACGGTGAAGCTGCTGAGCATCAGCGCGATGATCAATGCGAAGGCGCGGCGATGATTCGATTGCGAAAATGTGTCGACGAGCGAGCTGAGGGGATGCGCGTGTTGCTTGCCGACGTGGGCGTTGAGCGCGGGGAGCGCGAAGGGAGTGAGCAAGAGCGCCGGCAGGCCGCCGATGACGAGCGCGACGAACGGGATATGCCAGCCGTAGTTCGTGCCGAGGAACAGCCCGAAGGGGACGCCAGCGACGGAGGCGAGCGAGAACCCGGTCATGAGGGAGCCGGTGGCACGGCCGCGGCGGTGTTCGGGGAAGACGTCGCCGATGATGGCCATCGCCATGCCGCCGAGGATGCCTCCGAAGGCGCCGGTGAGGACGCGGGCCGCGACGAGGGTTTCGTACGTCGGGGCGAATGCGCAAAGCAGAGTGCCGAGTAGGAACCCCGCGTAGAGGACCATGAAGGTCGTGCGACGGGCGAAGCGATCGATGATCGACGAGGCAACCAGTCCGGCGGCGCCGGCGGCGAAGGTGTACGAGGAGACGATCACGCCGAATTGGGCGGGATTGATGTTGAGCGTCCGCATGAGCTGCGGGCCGAGCGGCATGACGATCATGAAGTCCACGATCGTCGTAAACTGCACGGCGGCGAGGATCAGCAGAATGAGCTTTTCGCTGCTGGCAGAATGTATGACGGGCTCGCTGGCGGAGGGGGTTTTCATGGGAGAGTGCTGGAGTCTGATTCCTTGACTTTGATTCGGTTCCGAATGTGGGACACCGGGTGCGGAGGCGGGTTCACTGGGGCTGGGACGGGGCGAGGTGCCGAGCTCAGCTCGCACTGGCGGGCCAGCCGCCAGTGGCACCCTCGGCGTCGCCCGGAGTGGGACGCGTGATTAGATTGTCGCGGGGCCGTCCGGCAATACAATGGCGGGCGAGATTCACCCGGCCTCTCGACTGAATGATGGCATGTCAGGGGCAATACTTGGCGAGCCACTTTTCAAGCGCTCACCGAGGAAACCGCCGGCGTTGTTCTACACGTCTGTTTCCGCGCATTCGGCGACAACCACGAAAAGCACGAACCTCTTGTAAGGAAGCGGTTTGCGTTGCAAGAATTGACACGACGGCTGGAAATGGATGGATCTCCTTAGCTCACCCAAGTATCCCAGGCGTTCGTGTTTTTCGCGCCTTTCGTGGTTCCTTCTGAGAGGTGTAGCACAACGAGGGAAATCACGGGGTGATGCGGTGCATGGATTAGGCCACGGCAACCGTGCATCTACCGGTTTTTTTGCCGCGAGGGTTTTTTGCCGAGAATGAAATTCGACGTCGATTTGGCCGGGCATCAGACGACTAAGTTGCAAAGAGAGTCGGGGTTCACGACTCTCCTGCATTGCCGCGGCATTCCAATTCAAGAGGTACTCCCATGAGCGGAACGACGATTACGCCCTATTTGTTCTTTGGCGGGCGATGCGAGGAAGCGATGGCGTTCTACGGCCAGGCCGTGGGCGCGGAGATCGTGATGATGATGCGGTACAATGAAAGCCCCGATGCGCCGCCGCCGGGAATGTTGCAGCCGGGCTTCGAGAACAAGGTGATGCACGCGACGGTCACGATTCAAGGTGCGACGTTGATGGCGTCCGACGGTTGCGACGAGCGACTGAACTTCGGCGGGTTTAAATTGGCG
>Ga0163153_10007801_pt1 | contig 11373 bp, 8 predicted proteins | sample OliLakLV19MP6IB1_FD_148629 | JGI IMG/M metagenome (GOLD analysis project Ga0163153, IMG submission 148629) | Freshwater microbial mat bacterial communities from Lake Vanda, McMurdo Dry Valleys, Antarctica - Oligotrophic Lake LV.19.MP6.IB-1 | ecosystem: Environmental > Aquatic > Freshwater > Lake... | reverse complement strand
GTATTGGTGCTTATCATCATGATTAGTGCATTCGGCTGCAAGAGTTCAAAAAAGGCCATGGAGGCCTCGAAGGAGAAAGCCAGAATTGAACAAGAGGCAGCACTCCGTCAGCAACAGGAAGCGGAAGCTAAAAGGAAAGCAGCCGAAGAAAAAGAAAAAGAATTAAAGCAAAGAGAAGCCGAGGCAAAGTTGAAGGAAGCAAAAGCAAGTACACCCAAGGCGAGGCTTGGCGAATATTTTACAGCAATATCAAGTTCCCCGAATGTAACTTCTGCCAATAATAGCGTTAATGAGGCACTTACATTATTTGCTTCACCTGAAACACCCGTGTTGATTGTTATTAGCGAGGCGGGCGGCCAAAAGGACTATGACCGACCTACTACCATCAAAGACTATCTTAATTACTTAAAGGATCAGAAAAAAAATATCAATACCGTATCTGACCTGAAATTCGACAGCGCAGGTAAAATCATTGAGTTAGAATTAAGAAAGCCCTTATAGATAGAGGTTGATCTTGTATTAAAAATATTAAACACATTCACTATGAATAACCTCACAAATAAGTATTTGTTCGCTTTGATTACAAGCATACTAATTACCAGTAGCCTACTCGCTCAAACAGGTGAAATCAGTCCAGAAAGAAAGCAAGCTATCGACTCCCTGGCTTTGGAGAAGGTTCGCGACTTAAGCAAATACATTAGTATTATCGGCAGTAAAAATACAGCCTACTCCGAAGCTACCCGCGTGATGGATCGTGCCGAAGAACTATTTGCTGCGGGCAGCGAGATGGGGGTTTCTTCCCTGAACACAAAGGAAGTTAATTATTATAAAGTGCGTAAGTACTTTGAACGATTGATCGCCTTGAATTATGACCGTGTCTCTATCAAATGGTATGATATCCATTATATCAGCGACCTGGAACGCCAACCCGATGGACGATATGTTGGGGTTGTCACCATTTATCAGCGCTTTGAAGGCGAATCTGCGGATGGTATGAAATATAAAGACACCACCAAGAAGGACATTACCATCTACGTGGAACGCAAGAAGACACAGATCCAGGGAAGAACGGTAGAGTTTTGGGATGTGCTGCTAGGTGACATTCGTGTGACCGAAACGAGTATTTGAGGAGTTGCCTCATTATGCGGTTAACTTTTTTGTAATGATTTTACTGAATCCGATTGTGCCGATCCTCACATCATGGACTGCGACACGTGCAATCCCGCTGATTATTTTATTGATCATGGTCGGTTCTCCGTCACAGGCGCAACTGGTGGACGACATGGCCGATGAGAGTAAACTCTATGCTGAGTCCAAACAAGTAAACCAGTTTTTCAGGCGGTTTAATGGCGAGGAAGATGAAAAGGGAAACCGCTACTATCCACGCGATAAGCAATATCAGAGTGTCAAGCTTAGGAAAAAATACTTTGGAATACTGTTCGATGAAGGTAATACCGGCATGAGTACTTCTCTCAAGAACGATTTTTCAAAACATCTACTGGATAACGGACGAACGGTCCTGCTGGACTTTCACGGACCTAATTGGTTTTCGGAGGTTAACACGGTATTTACCATGAACGGAAAGGATCAACCCGTAATTTTATTCATGGAACTAGAGAAAAGCCATCTCGGATATAAATGGGTGATCCGGAAAATACATGCCGACATATTTAAACGCTCCTTCGATCGTGACACCACAAAGGTTGGTCAATTTCTTCACCCATTGAGTCACGAGTTGGATTTCATGAATCTTCGCAAAGCATTTGCAAATAGCGACAGCATTAGTCAATTCACAGTAAAGCAATTTGTACCCGATCACCTAACCATATTTTTATACGAGATCAAAAAAGGAAATCTAAAATTTAAATCCGTGAGTGAAGTAAAATTTCACTTCTTTCAGATTGATGGATGGTATTTTGAACTTTCTGATATTAACCGGCCGGGCTACAACACAGGCTGGCTAATATCCAATCTAATGAAATTAAACAATGATGCCTAAAAGGTTCTTTTAAGTAGATATCTGTACCATGAAACGAATTAATGTATGGCTATTTTTACTGTTCCTGTTCTTTTTCTTTACTACAGAAGCACAAAAAAAAGCAACCAAGAAACCGGCCCCTCAGAAAACACAGGTTACAAAACCGGTTGTTGAACAAAAACCGGACGTTAAGGAAGATGAAAAGAAAGTTCGCAATATGGTGGCTTTTTTTGAATACATGCTCAATACACTTGGCAGTAGCAGTACTCCTATACGCGATAAAGAAGTACTGATCACGGAAAGTTATTCTAAAATCTTTCGTGACTCTAAGGTACAGATAGAAGATGATTTGGATGAAGATCGGAAGGTGATCACGAACAAAGACGTGGTGGCCTATCTGAAGGATGTCAATTTCTTCTTTCGGGATGTGCGATTTGAATTTACGATTGATGAAATCAAAGGCAGCTCGCTGGCAGACGGCCATAACTTTTACAAAGTTACGATTACACGAAACCTGAAAGGGATTACATCCGATCAGAAGGCCGTCAACAACACGCAGCCACGTTACCTCGAAATCAACTACAACCCCAAAGATCAGGATCTTAAGATTGTAAGTATCTACACCAATGAGTTTGATGAAAAACATGCTCTAATGAGTTGGTGGAATGATTTGTCCTACGAATGGCAATCGATCTTCATTCGTAAGCTAAATTTAAACGATAGTGTTAGCCTGGGTGATGTCAAGCGCATCACGGCCATCGGTGAATTGGATATTGGTAACAATCAATACATTCAAACCCTTGAACCGCTATCGCAGTTACTCAGCCTTAAATATCTGGACGTTTCCGGCACGAAGATTAGCGACCTCACTCCTATTCGCAATCTTACCGAATTAGAATCGCTCACTGTCAGTGACACACCAGTAAAAGATCTTTTACCTTTAAAGTACGCAAGCAAACTGAAAAAGTTGAATATCAATCACACCGATGTCATTGATATTTCTGTGGTTGAAAAAATGAGTGCACTTCAAAGTCTGGAGATGAGAGAAACTCAGGTTATTGATTTTACTCCGATAAAATACATTACGGAGTTGGAGAAATTAGATCTGAGTACCACCGCCATTGTCAATCTTGCTTCGTTGGAAGGCTTGACGCAATTAACAGAATTGAATATCTCCAACACGAATGTAGAGGACCTTAATCCATTAAAAGGGTTGAAAAAAATGCGACTGCTTGAACTCGACAGCACACGCATACAAGCGATCGGTGCACTGGGTAGTCTTGAAAGTCTGAATGTACTGCACGCTAATTATACATCGATTTCTGACCTGACACCGCTTCAGAATCTGGAACATCTTGAAAAAATATATTGCGATCAAACGAAGATTCAGCGCGAGGCTGCGGATGCATTCATGGCGGCCAATCCTGCGGTGCTGGTTATTTTTGATTCAAAAGATTTAAAAGTTTGGTGGGATTTGCTGTCATCTGAATGGCGTGATGTTTTTAGCAAGACAGCAAAGATTGGTGTAACACCCTCGAAGGAGGAATTGGCTTTGCTGCCTTTACTGGATTCGATTAACATTTCGGGCAGTGGTCGTATCGATAATCTGGAGCCTCTCGTTAAACTGCAAAAGTTAAGAACCATCACCGCTGGTAAAACCAGCATTACCGATTTATCCCCTTTACGCGAGCATTCTGAAATCCGGTATCTTGACATCAGCGAAACCAACGTCACGGATCTTTCAGTCCTCGTTCATTTCAAGATGTTAACTGTGTTAAAAGCAGATGATAGCAAAATCAAAAATACTGAATCATTAGACATACCCAGCCTTAAAAAATTCTACGCAGACAATACTGGAATAACGGATGATATGGCACGTGAATTTCTCAGGAAAAATCCCACCTGCTTGTTGGTGTATAAAACAGATCTTCTTAATATTTGGTGGAATAGCCTGCCTGATAACTGGAAAAAAGTATTTAGCAATCAGCTTGTATCAGGTGCCCAGGCAACGCGTGAAAGTCTTCATGGGCTAGTAGAGCAGCGCGCATTACATTTCAAAGATGCATCAGTCAGCGATCTATCCGCGTTAAGCGAATTTGTTCACCTGGAAGAACTTCATTTCTCAGGAACGGCAATAACCATTCTTTCTCCGATCGATAACATTAAAGGACTGAAATCATTACATGCTACCAACAGTCCTATACAGAATATTGAATCACTGAGTGAGTTAAGCGAGCTGGAGGATCTGGATATTTCGAACACAGCGGTGGATGATGTCTATGCATTATGGAAGTTGAAGAAACTGAAAAGACTCAATTGTGCGGGAACACAAATTAAGCGACTCGATGCAATGGAGAAATTAGAATACCTTGAATTTTTGGATTGTTCCAATACCAACGTAAGCAAACTCAGCCCGCTGGATTATCTACCCCTTAAAACGCTAACGTGCTATAACACGAAAGTATCCAACCGCGCCATCGAGAACTTCAAAGCCAGTCATCCAGACTGTGATGTTATTTATTACCGGTGAGTATCCATAGAAGTCATGTAATCCTGCTATCCAATAGGCAACATCCATTACCTTTGCCGGGCTTTTGCTAAATTGATTGTATGTCGATACACATTCATATTCCCGATCACATTCTGTATGAAGATGATGCGGTATTGGTGATTAACAAACCAGCAGGCCTGATGGTGGAACCCGATCGCAATGGATATCCCAATTTATTGAATCAGGTAAAAAGATATCTCAAAGAAACTTCGACCTTGAAGGAAGAGGTTTACGCTCAACATATTCACCGGCTGGACCGGCCGGTAAGCGGGATTGTATTATTTGCCAGGCAGCGAGCAGTGTTGAAGAATTTAAGCGAGCAGTTTGCCGAGAGGAAAGTAAGAAAGTATTATCAGGCCCTGACCGCACAAGCTCCGGCATCACGAACAGGCACTCTGGAGCATTGGCATCGCAAGGAAAAGAAAAAGGCAGTACTCTATGCAGAAGAAGTTCCCTATTCCGAAAAGGCAATACTTTCGTATGAGGTAAAGGATTTTTCGGAGAATCGCTTTCTGTGGAACATTGAATTGCAAACGGGTAAATATCACCAAATACGCGCGCAGCTAGCTTACCTGGAATGTCCAATTCTGGGTGATAGCATCTATGGGTCTACCCTTTCTTATCGCCCTGATTGCATTGCGCTCCACGCCTGGAGGCTAATCTTTTTTCATCCGATCACCCATGAAAAGTTGAGTATTGAATCAGTGTTATCAGATCTCCCTGAGTGATGCTGCGAAACTTTGCAGTAATTTATTTGGCTAATGCTTTTGTTATTGATTCTCCCATAAGCTCATACACCTGTTTCATTTCACCAGCTTCTTGAGGCTGAGATACAATTACATGTAATGAATGGCCAATGTTTAAACAGGCACATGTCTTAACTGAAAAAAATAAAACAGTAAGTGCGGGCATGGCAAAGACAAATGAATAACAAGGGCTGTAAAATAAACTGGCAGTTCACAAATAAGGAAGCTCCAATAAAGCTCAAAAGACTTTATCCGTCAATTCATGATTAACTTAGCACTAGTGAACAGCCTCGATGATAAAATCAGTATGAACATCGCGGGATGGAGCTATGGTTTTTCCCTTACAGGCATCCCTAATTTCTGTTAACACACCAGGCCGGAGTGGAAGTGCGTGTTCCTGCGGTTGGTAGGTGGTGCCGGTAGGATAATCTACTCCGGGTTGATCGGTCATCTCAATATGATTTCCCATAAGAAATATCACCATATTATTTTCACAGAACGTGATCAGGCGGTCGATGCTATTTTTAAATGCTGACCAATCACGAACATAAAGTCGTCCCGGGTATACCGTGTCGCCAGTTAATAGCCATTTAGTTTGTGAATCATATAGAGCTATGGAAATCATATCATGACCTGGTATAGGAATAATGGTAAGTTCGCGTCCACCGAGATGGTACTTTACTGATTCATTCGGCCAGTTTTTAAATTGAAAAAACTGAAGTAATGAATCCTTGTAAGCGCCTATTAGCGTTACTCCACGCTTATTTAAAAATTGAAAATCGTTCGCTTTATGATCACCGTGTCCGTGGCTATGAATTACTGTAAGTGGAAGCGGCTCTCCCAATCGATTCGTCTTCTTGCCAAGGATTTCGGTAATCAATTGATATAAAGGAAATGATAACTCCGTTTTAGCACCGGTGTCAACCAGCAGTGCTCTTTCGCCACCGATAAAGAGATAAAGAAATGGCGCCTCATAATTAAGACATTTATTTTGTCGGATGATGTAGGTGCCACTATCGTATTGAACTAACTGGGCAAAAGAATCTTTGTTCTCAGAGCAATCACGTGTGCCATGAATCCATTTTATCTTTTCTACATCAACTTGTGCAAAACAGCCTGTTGCTGTAAGGATGAACACCCAAAAAATCAGGGATAGGATGATTCTGTATGCAGGGAGGGCAAGGGTTACCTTACTCACAAATTATTGCTTATCCGAAAGCGTCCATATCGGGCAATCACTATGATTAACCACATCTTCGGCTATACTTCCACTCATCAGGTGATTGATTCCCTTTCTGCCATGGGTGGCCATAGCAATGATCTTGTTCTTAAACTTAGCAGCGAAGTTGATAATTCCACTTTCCTCATCGATATCATTATAGATATGAATGCTGCAGTTCTTGAACTGATATTGCCGTGCAAATTCAATTAATCGTTTCTCGGTTGAATGATCAGGCACAAAGATGGAAGGTACATTTACATATAAAATATGAAGTCTTGCTTTGAAGAAGCTTTGCAACGCTTTAATATATGATACCAGGTTCTTATTGGTAGCATTCAGATTGGTTGGGAAAATGATGTTCTTAAGAGAAGAAACATTCACCGATTTTTTAATAGCTATTACAGGCACTTGAGTGGAACGTACAATTTTCTCAGTATTTGATCCTACCGTAAATTCCTTTAAGCCACTGGCGCCATGCGTGCCCATCACCACCAGATCAACCCGTTTTTTAGCAACAAATTTCCTGATTCCCTCCGTCACCGATCCGTGCTCGACAGAGAAGTGTATCTTCACCTTTCCTCCCCATTTTTCCTTTATCTTCTCGAAATTTTTATGGCTCTTTGTTTTTATCTCTTTAAGGAAGGCATTTTCATAAACCTGGATAGGCACCAACAGAGAACCATGAAGTGACGGTAATTCAATCACGTTCAGGACAAACACTTCGCCTTTACTGATCGAAGCCATCTCACAAGCAAACCGAAATGCCTGCACTGCTGAATTTGAAAAATCGCAGGGTACCAATATCTTCTTCATAAAATTTCTTTTCACTAAAGATAACGTTTACTGGATAATCTGCCAATTTTATAGACGAAGATCATGGCATCGAATGGCGGTCAGCATAACCATCCGCTTTAGCTTTAATACCTAATCCGAATTTTAGCGCTTTTACAGCACGATCTTGCCCAATGATGATTTCACCTGATTCGTCTCCAAATGGAAATAACTCTTTTACACCAACAGGATCACAAACATTTATTACAACGTCAGAAGCCGCTTACAGGAAAAATGATTTACGTCTAGCGCGTAATCTGGTCCAACTTTGCCTTATTTAATATGGCGATTCCATTTTCCGTGATGGTAATAAGATGTTCATCTTTAAAATCCGATAAGGTACGATTCAGTGATTCGGTAGCCGTACCAATAAGATTAGCGATATCCTTGCGTCCTATGGTAATTGTTTCACCATGATTGGGTTTTGCCAAATCATTTAATCTTAATAAGGCAGAAGCGACACGCTGCCGCACCGATTGATAGGCTAATTGCAAAAGACGATTTTCCGCATCCTCTAAATTGTTGGTGAGGAAATGGATAAACCGCAAAGCCATCTCATTGCTAGAATAAATCAAGGATAGAAAATCCTGTCGGGGAATAATGGTAATCTCGGTGTCCTCCATGGCGACAGCATTTTCTGTATAGGGTCTGTCCTCCAATAGCGGAATGTAGCCAAGGAAACTTCCCTCCTGATGAAAACCTGTTATAAGTTCTTTTCCGTCAGCATTCATCTTAAAGGCTTTTACTTCACCTTTATTCACCATATAAAGATCATTGGCGGTTTGCCCTTCGAGATATATGAAATCCTTCTTACGGCAATGCCGTACATGTCTCTTTTCTAATAATTTCTGAAGGTCACTAATCTTGCGGGCATCATTAAAGAATTTCGAAACTTCATTTAAATCATTCTTAAATATTTTTTTCAGTTTTTCGTTCTTATCCAGCCTGACCTCAATCACTTTCAATAGATCAGAACCATCAAATGGTTTGGTGATGTAATCATCCGCACCCAGATTCATACCCATTCTGATTTCACTTTTATCGGCTTTCGCTGTTAAAAAAATGAAAGGGATGGAGCTTGTGTCTTCATCTTTGCCTAATACATGAAAGACACCATACCCATCCAGTTCGGGCATCATAATATCGCAAAGAATTAAATCAGGGCGATGTAGTTTTGCCATGTTTACACCAATTTTTCCGTTCACAGCAGTGAGTACATGATATTGTTCGAGTTCTAAAATACTTGCAATATTTTCACTCATTTCCGTGTTATCCTCGATAAGCAAAATGGTCTTGTTCATAATAATTCCTGTTTGGTGGTTTTTTTCCAAGATTTTCAAATGGGGTCACCATCAATTTGGATTTCCTGCTCTAATTTGGATACCAAAACCTGATCTTACTATGATAAAAGTCATTGAACCCAGTAACTATTATCAGTATATCTGAAAGGGTAATCGAAAATGTTTTAAACCATTACGAGTGACGAAAATCCTCAGAACTAAAACATTCGTCATCGCTGAATTTAACTGTACCAATTACTTTTAATCCATTGTAAAAAATAAAGGGACCTTCACCCTAAACTTTTTGACCATGAACCGCATAGAAATCAGAGCCCTTATTCAGGAAAAGAATGAGTGGTGTGTATCAATCATCATCCCTACCTCCCGCACATCCCCCGAACGCAGAGTAGATGAGGTGTTACAAAAATCAATTAGCTATACCAAAACTATCATAAGGCAAAAGAAGCCACCCATTGATATTTATAATCTGCTGGTAATTTCAATAGATAAACTAGCTCTTCAGGTTGATCTTGTTCATGCCGTTGATGGACTTGGTATTTTTGTTTCTCCTGATATGGCGAGACTTGTTCTTTTTCCTTTTCCCGTAAAAGAAAAAATCATGGTCGATCAAACTTTCGAAACGCGTGATCTCTATTATCTTGAACAATTTTCAAAGCCGTATTATGTTTTGAAATTAACAAAAAACGAAGCCCATCTTTTTTTACTTGAAACCGGCACAGTTGCCAGAGAGATAACGAATACTCATTTCCCAATGAGAAATGGTTACGCATTTGAGCATGCCAAACCAACGATGGGCACTTCATTCGGTTTTGCCAGAAAGGGGTTTGAAAAGGACAAGAGCAGTATGAATAAAACCAGGCTAAAATCCTTTTTTAAAGAAGTTCAACATAACCTCTTGGCTCGTATTAAAACGTCAGACGTACTCATTACGGGATCTAGAAATATACTTTTCAATTTTGAATCTGCCCCTGATAATCATTTGAAAATCAGAGGACGGATTATCGGAAATTTCAAAGACCAGAACAATCTTTTTACCCGAGCCAGATCAACTTATTTTGAATATAAGCATGATGAAATACAAATCTTGATCGATCGTCTTGATGAATTTGTTGGAACGAAGAAAGTTACTTTTGGTATCAGAGATGTTTGGTCAGCGGCCAATACTGGAAAAGGTGATATGTTATTGGTTGAAAAGGACTTCAGAAAGGTTGGTGATACGCTTCAGAGTGGGCAAAAAGTTAGTTTACCTCTAGCAAAACACACCAAGATCCCTGATCTGGCAGATCAGATAATTGAAACCATCATTGATAAAGGTGGAAGAGTTGTTTATACGGAGGATAATCAATTGGAGAAATATGATCAAATAGCGCTGGTTTTCGCTATTGAACGTGTAGAAAATCCGTTCAGTTATGACTTGCCTCATCGTTTAATCTGATGGTAATCATTTCCATTCTCCAATTCTATTACCAGGTTTGTCATGGATTGATTTGAGTCGGTCATATGAAAGAAATTCAGGTTCAGCATTCTGAAGCATTCAAGCCCATTTTTGAGTTTGCTACTACTTCTATCATTCTTGTGGATGAAAACGGACTTATCTGTCTTACAAACCCACACACCGATAAGCTATTTGGCTATGCACCTGGTGAATTAATAGATCAGCATGTTGGAATTCTAATTCCTGATGACTTTAAAGGGAAGCATGGCAACTTACTAAAAGGATATTTTGACATCCCTCAACGAAGATCCATGGGTACCGGCCTTGAACTTAGTGCCAGAAAGAAGAATGGAGTTATTTTTCCTGTTGAAATAAGTTTGGGTTATTACAATGCCGTACCTAAACAAATGACAATAGTTTTCCTTTCTGATATCACCCATCGCAAAGGAGCTGAACAAGCGCTGTATGAAGACGAAAAACGTCTTCGGGACATTGTACAGAGCATCAGCGATGCTTTCATGGGCTTCACAAATGATTGGCGTTATTTGTATCTGAATGATAAAGCCTTAAGCGTATTAGGAAAAACAAGAGAGGAAGTTGTGGGCAAAACAATTTGGGAGGTATTCCCTACCTCGTTAGGGAAAGTCTTTGAGAAAGAATTCAAAAATAGACACCAAGCTGAAATGACACCCTTCACAATCAAGACACATAATGAATTGACCTGGTGGCAAGTGAGGGTAGCGAAGTATAGCGGTGGAATGGCTTTTTTGTGTTCTGATATTACCGAAGCGAGGTATACTCTCGAAGCTAAACACCGATCGGAAGAGCAGTTTTCAGTTATCTTTAATTCAAGTCCGGCAGCCATCTGCATTTCAGAACTGGAATCCTGCATCGTGGCAGACATCAATCAAAGCCATGCCCTGCTTTTTGGATTTTCAAAAGAAGAACTGGTTGGCAAAACCATGGTTGAAGCAGGCATCTTTAAAAACTACGACACAAGAAATAAGGTCATTGATGCCGTAAAGAAATATGGCCCCGTTAGCAATTACGAAGTCACCGCTTATAATAAAAAAGGAAATCCCATTCAACTATTGATTGCCGCTGATATTATCCGCCTGGCAGAAAAAGAATATTTATTGGTAGCCAGCACCGACATCAGTGTGAATAAAACTTCGTTGGAAGAGTTACAGCGATCCGAAGAACGGTTTGCCAAGGCCTTTCGTGCCAGTCCTGTTGCACTCTCTATTTCTACCATGAAAGAGGGTAAAATGATTGAAGTGAATAATAGTTTCCTCGAACTATTTGGATA
>Ga0163153_10007800_pt1 | contig 11374 bp, 16 predicted proteins | sample OliLakLV19MP6IB1_FD_148629 | JGI IMG/M metagenome (GOLD analysis project Ga0163153, IMG submission 148629) | Freshwater microbial mat bacterial communities from Lake Vanda, McMurdo Dry Valleys, Antarctica - Oligotrophic Lake LV.19.MP6.IB-1 | ecosystem: Environmental > Aquatic > Freshwater >... | reverse complement strand
GTTCGATTTAGCGCGCGGAGCTTGCGCCAATCGGCGTCGACCGCGGCGACAAACCGCGGGACGCCTGCTCGAGAGCGGGAGTCGATCAAGGACCGAGTTACGCGATAGCGTGCTTGGCAACACGCCGCAGGTTCATCCCGCGCCTACGCCTTTTTGGAGATTAAGTCTCTCGGAGCTGTTGAGCTTGATGTACAAGGAGTGTGCGGCCGGTGATTCCAAATCGCCGAAATATATTTAAGAACTTCGGAAGCCATGGGTGGCCGTTGCGACAAGAGCACCCCAGTTTCCCCATCGCGCATTGATACGCGACCAACAGACTCTGATCGAGCGGGCCGCCGAAGGTCGGCAGGCGGGCTGGTTGTTCGAGCAGCTCTCAGATGTCGTCACGCGATCGTCGGGCCGTGTTTGCGCGGGCTGCGTTGGTAATCATGCCTGCCTGCTTCTACTTGAAGGCCTCGATGAATCGACGGAGTTCCCACGATGAAAACCATGTCGATTGCGCCGGACGATGACCCATCAAGTTGAGCGGCGCCGCCAGAACCCCTAGACTCTCGGCATGGCGAAGCTACGTCTCTCTTACGTCCGTAGCGACAACGAGCCATTCGCCCGGCGGTTGCCTGCCGACCTGACGGCCACCGGATTCGACGTTTGGTTCGAACGGGCCGAGGTGCCTTTGATCAACCCGAAGGTGTGACCGGAATGAACTTGACCGAGAGCGACATCGCGGCCGAGATGCTTGAAAACATCGTGGGTGCCGCCGACGAAGGGGCCGAGATGGTCGCCGTTCCGATCGATGCGACGTCGCTGGAGATCGTCGAGGCGGTGAATGCGTTCGTTTCGGCTCCGCCACCGCTCGACGACGGGGATAACTGGGACCGCTCGCTGCCGCTGGGAGCGTTGTGGGGGCAACAGCTCGTTCGCCAATTGGGTTGGGAATGGTCGAGCGTTACGTTTCACGACCATGGCGACGCCGATGCCGTGGGTGTGTTTTCTCAAGATCGTTCGCTGGCCATTTACCCGTTTCATTTCATCTTCGGATGCCTCGAGAATGACGCTCCGGTGACCATTCTCCTGGCGTTCAACATGCTCCTAGAAGGGAAGATTCCGCCGCAGCAGGCGAAAGCCTACGTGAACGTGATGGAAGGCGTCGAGCATATTGTGCCGCCCGGGTGACGGCGCGGGGCAAATGGTATGCGAAGTTTTGAATCTCCATTCCGACTTTTCGGCTCAATCACCAGCAGAACTCGCAGAATCCCATGAAGACCATTGCCGAGGCGACCGAGAAGTTGTGCTGGACTGCGATTCGCGCGTTTTTAAAAACGTCGTCCGAGGCCGTCCTGCGCGAATTCGCAGCGCAACATGCCGAGGAGGAGTTCTATTGCCTGTGCGTCTATTTCGACGGCAACTACGGCGACTTCTGGCTGTACTTGAACGACCACGAGCAACTTCGGACTACCGCCGCCGAGGTCAAAAACTCGTACCCTTCGCTGTACAAGCGGAAGTCGGTGAAACAGGTGGAACGGGAATTGAAATGGGATTGCGGCGACTTTCGCTACGACCTGAGCGAAGCGGAGGGCCCTTTCCCAGGGTTCTGGCGGCCGGTCGCTTTGACGATCATCGGGTTGAACCTGGACCTTGCGAAGGACGCCGGCGATGAGCCGACCCGCGAGTTTCAGGAAGCGTGGGCAGAAACGGCTTGCCGGGTCGCCCTCGATTTGGAAAAGAGCAAAGTTCTCAAGCGTCTCAAGAAGACGCGAGACTTCCGAGTCATCTGCGTCGATCACGACGAACCGATCAAGGTGAGCTTGACGCGCTTGGAGCGAGTGCGGCGGAGTTATAAGCCGCTGCCAAAGTGAACGTGCAGGAAGAGCTGACTACTTGGGCAGGCTCCCTGAGACGACGCTCATTGGAGGCCCGACGTGTCGCCCGGTCAGGCTCTTGGGCGCCCAATGGCCTTCGGGCGAGAATCGTCGAACGCCTGGATTTTCGGATCGCCGGCGGAACCCGTGGCAGAAACCTCGCCTTCACCGGCCTGACGACCGATTCTCCCGGATCGGGCTGCTACCGAAATAACGGCTCTTTCGCCGGGAAAAAAGCAATCCGTCGCGGCTCGCTGCTACAGCGCGCAAGAATTCCGCGGATGCTGCTACACGATTTTTCTTCGCTTTTTAGACGCCGGCGCGAAGGGTTCTCGTCGGAGTTTTCAGCCCTGCCGGTTGCTGTGATTTGTACAGGTGCCCGCGGCGGCACACCGGCCGTTTCTTCGCCGGTTGCGCAATAAACCGCTTCTCATGTCGTACGGCGGCGGCGCTTCTCGCGCATTGCTCGCTTGCTCCCTGCGGTGAGTGTCACGCCGCCGCTTTGCGCCGCGATGCTGCTACACGCGCGCTTTGCGCTTCTGGTTGTTGCTACACCCGTGTTCGTATCGTGCGGGTATGAACACCATCGCACTTACGCTCGCACAGCAGATCGAACGGCCCCTGCGGGCCGTCGTCGATCGGAACTACGCCGAATTCGCCGAGGCGCGGCACTGGCCGCAATACGCTCGGCTGCTCCAGTCGCCCGTGCGGCTGAGAAACCTTTCTGAAGTCGTCGCGGGCATGTTCCACGCCGACTGTAACGCCGGCAAGTTCCACACCCGACAACCGTCGGGCGCGGAACTCGGCGCTTGGGTCGCCTCGAAATGGCCCGACATCCGACCCCACACAATCGTCGCCGGAACGTGCGGAGACGAGCGATGACCGTCCAACTTGTCCTCGTCCTATGCCTGCTCACCGCCCTGGCGGTCGGAATCTACTTCGAAAAATGCTGCGGAGACCAACCATGAAACGCGCTAGTGCCGCTCTGTCGCTTCTGATCGTTGCGCTGGCCCTGGGAGCTTGGGGGCCGGCCGGGGCCGTGCGCTCGCAGGTGACGCCGGTGCCGGTGCCGACGCCTTCACCGGCACCTTCGCCAGGGCCTGGGCCGACGCCGACCCCTGCGCCGCCGATTGTCGTGCCGATTCCCCTACCTACGCCCACGCCCGATCCGGTGAGCCTGCCGATCGCTGCGATCGAAGGGCCGAAGCAAGTGGCCGGCACGTTCATGCTGCTGGTGAAATCGCACGCGGCCGCCAAGAACACCTGGCGAAACGTGCTGCCGGAGGCCGCCGCGCCGCCCATTGAGCTGGAGCTGAAAGACGGGCGGACCATGCTCTGGTTTCAAGAGCCGCCCGCCGGCGTTTACCTGTTTCGCCTTCGCTCGCAGCTGCCCGCCGAAGGGCTCGACCCGATTGCCGATGTGGAGCACGTGGTAACGGTGGGCGCTCTGCCCCCCAAGCCCGTGCCACCCGTACCGCCGGGACCTGTTCCGCCAGGGCCGGGGCCGACTCCGCCCGTGGATGCCGGGGCGCGGCATGTGATCGTCGTTTACGAAACGGCCGATGTGACGCCCGCCTTGGCGCGGGTGCTGAACGGGCTGCGGAGCGGCATGAATGCCAAGTATCTGTCCGACCGCAAACACACGCTCTCACTCATTGATGACGACGCCGTGAACGCCGACGGCGCGAAGGCCGCACTGCTGGCGAAATACGGCGAGAGCGTGAAGTTTCCGCGGTCGCTCATTGTGACCGACGGCGCGAGCGGGGTGGTGCTCGCCATTGGCGAGCTAACCGATGCGAGTACGGCGGCGGGGGTGATCGAGTTTCTGAAGCAAAACGGAGGTTGAGTCGTGGCACACATTGAAATCAACGACGAATACGTCGACGTCGACTTTTCGAAGCAGCCGGAATTCGTGCCCGGATTCAACGGGTACGGCAACGGCGAACGCTTCGGCGACTACGCGGCGGCAGCTCCGGTGCTCTCGCGGAGCCAGATCGTGGCCGAGGCCGAGAAGACGGCGGCCGAAGGGACGGGTAACGCGCAGTTAATTGTGGAGGTGAAGAACCAGCGTAACGAGGGATCGTGCGTGGGGAACGCTTCGACGCAGGGATTGCAGGTGATTCAGGCGCGGAGGCTCGGCAAAGACAAGGTGACGCTGCTCTCGGCGATCGCCACCTATAAGCAGATTGGCCGCTCGCCCGGCTCGGGCGCGATGGTCGACGACTCGATGGAGGCGCTCGAGGGAATCGGCACGCTGCCGCTCGACATCCCGGCGAACCGCGAGACGTTCGGCGACCAGGTGATGCCGGCCACCGGCTTCTACACCAAGTTTCCCGCGAACTGGAAAGAGACCGCCAGACAGTTTCGCTTGGGCGAGGTGCTGGTGGTGCGGAGCTTCGAGGCGCTGCTCTCGGCCATGCTGTGCGGGCATCCGGTGGTGGTCGGGCGCGAAGGGCACTCGATTCTGTACCTCGACGTGATCGTGCGCAACGGCCGGCTCTACGCGCTGTATGTGAACAGCTGGGGGCAGTGGGGGCAGGGGGCCGGCGACTTCTCGTACGGCTTCGGGCTCGACACGGAGAACCAAATCAAGAAATCGGCCGGCTGGGCGTATGCGATGCGCTCGATGGTCGAGAGGACATAAGCCATGCGCGCCGAAACCAACATTCCGATCTGCCGGTGCGGCCGGCCGGTGAAGTTCAGCAATCAAACGCGATGCGAAGACTGCTGGAACGAACCTCGCGTGATCGGCAAATGGGCGAATGGGTCGCCCCGTGTGACCGGAGTCTTGGCGTCGTCACGCGCCTTCGTCGCGTCGGCCTTTCCGTGGGCCGATCAGAGCATCCACAGACCGCTGCGTCAGCGAATCAAGTTAGGGCAATTGCTCGGCGATTGTCAGGAGCAAACATGAAACACATCGTGGCCATTTCGGGCGGTAAGGATTCGACGGCAATGGCGCTTCGCCTCGCGGAGGTCGAGCCGGCCGATTACGAGTTCGTTTGCACCCCCACCGGCGATGAGCCGGACGAGCTGTTCGCCCACTGGCGCGCGCTGGGCGAGCTGCTCGGACGGCCGATTCGCCCGATCGTGCATCACTTGGGGCTGAACGGCCTGATTACCGCGCAGAATGCGCTGCCAAATTGGCGACAGCGGTGGTGCACGCGAATGCTCAAGATCGAGCCGTTTCGGGCGTACCTGGTGGAGAACTCGCCGTGCACATCGTATGTGGGGCTGCGGGCCGATGAAGAGGGGCGCGCGGGGGGCGTGTACGACGACGTGGCCGGCGTGACCATGCGGTTTCCCCTGCGCGAGTGGGGCTGGGGCCTCGAAGAGGTGCTGGGCTACCTGGCGTTTCGCGGCGTGGAAATTCCGAAGCGGACCGACTGCGACCGCTGTTTCTTCCAGACGCTTTACGAGTGGTACGAGCTGTGGCGCGACAAGCCCCATAAGTATGCCCACGCCGAGGGACAGGAGGCGCGGGTGGGGCACACGTTCCGTTCGCCCGGACGCGATACGCAACCCGCCGCGCTTAGCGAGCTGCGGGCGAAGTTTGAGGCGGGCTATGTGCCGCAGCAGCGGCGGCGCGATTCGCTGAAAGCATTGCAGTGTCGGCAGTGCACTCTTTGAGGTGGGCACGCTTTGAAGTGGGCACGGTGGGATTTCGGCAGACCGCGTGGCTGCAAGTCAGCGAGCCCGGAGCGTAAGCGATGGGAGTTCTTCGGACGATTCGGCGGCGGGTTATGGATCGGCGAGAAAGAGAGGTGATGCGATGAACCAATTGTTCCGTTGGATTGCGGTTGCGGCGTCGGCCATGGCACTTGTGCCGGGGCACGTGCTACCGCGCGAGGCGCTCGTGCGGGGCGGCGGGCCGCCAACCGAAACCGTTCGCGGCTACATCGTGGGCGAGTTCAACGTGTGGGGGCAGTGGAACAACCAGACGAAGGTGTTCGACCTGGTCGACGATCGAGTTGTGCGGACGCGGACCTACAAGCTGGCGTTTGCTTCAGACGCAATGTACCGCGAGGTGGAGCGGAACGACGGCATGGCGGTGGAGATTCGGGCGGTGCGGGCGCATCGCGAAGACAACGAGTGGTTTCTGGTCATTTCTTTGGAGGTATTACCGTGAAGAAGTTTTGTTGTGCGATGGTCGTCGGGCTGGTGCTTTCCGGATCGGCCGAGGCGGGGTTGCTCTCGCGGTTGCTCGGGCGGAGGCCGGCTGCGGGGGCGAGTTGCGCTTCGTGCACTTCGTGCGCGCCGTGTGCACCTCGTGGTGCACGGGCGGCCGCCGGCATGGCGAATCGCGGTACGCCTGCTCCCAGCACGGTTCCGGCCCCGCCGCAACGACCGAGCTGCTATACGCTGCCCAACGGTGTGCGGGTTTGCCCGGTTCGGTAACCGACCGGGCGACCGTTTACGAAACCAAACCATTTCAGAGGGAACGATGCGAACTGCCACGAAAGACCATCTGGGGATCATGCTTCGACAATTGCGCGACCATCGCGCGGCGACCGGCGTCGATCGCCGCAACCTGCTGAAGGTGCTCCGCGATGATCGAATGCAAGACGAATTTCTGGGCCGCGTGCGAGAGAAGTTCGGCGTGAACGTCGACAACCTGCGGGCGCTGGTTGAACTGTTCGTCGAGTATGCGCCGCAGCTTTTGAAGATAGTTGCGGATGTGATTGCAATGTTCGGATAGCCGAGGCTTTTCCAGTGGAGCTGCCGGAAAGCTTGAAGGTTCACGCATCGCCAGGGACGGCGTTCGCTACAGGTTTACCAACGAGATACGTGGCCGGTGGAACCGGCTCTACGGCCAAAGGGGGTTGTGATGGAATCGTGGATGGGGCTCATCGATCGGTTCGGTATTCCCGTAGCGGTGCTGTTCGCGTTGATCTACGCGATCTGGCGAGTAGCACGCTGGCTTGCCCCGCGGGCCGATAAGGCGCTCGACGGGCATATGGAGTTCCTCAAGGTGAATACCGACATCAATCGCGGCTTGCTCGATACGCAGAAGAGCCTCGAGCGGACCATCGAGGCGCACCACGAAGCCATGACCGAAAAGGTGGACGACATTCGGCGGATCGTGCGGGGGTGGCGCGAGGCGCAGTAGGCGGGAAGGCGCCGGCCGTAAGGCGCTAGTTCCGGGGGCAGTTGCCCGACATTGGTTTCAAGTTCACTTCTCAACGATCGCCTAGCGCCAAACGTCTAGGGCCTATCTGCCATGCGGGTTCGTATTCTTGGGAAAACGTGGAATGTGCGGTTTGCACCCGTCGCCGAGATGGGGCGCGACTACGGTGCCTGCGATCCGCCGAACGTGCGCGGCAAGGAGATCACGCTGCGCGACGATCTCCGCGGCCGGGAACTCGTCGATACCGTCATTCACGAGTCGCTGCACGCCGGCGGCTGGCACCAGTTCGACGAGGCGTTCATCGAACGACTCGCGACCGAGATCTCGAAGCTGCTCTGGCGACGCGAAGTGCTGGAACGCGTTTTGGATGACCCAGAGGTGGGAGAGCTCTCGGCTGAATGTCGGTCGGCTTATACCACCGAATAACGCGGATAGCTGGAAGGGCGGAATCGAACGCCGAGAGGTTAGCCCGGTGTGTTTTTCACGCGAGCCATTTTTGAGAGCCGTTTATGGGACAGGTGTTTGCTCGACGGAAGGGGCAGCGGGTGCAGATCGGCGACGCCGTAGTCGTGATCAAGCGCATCAATCGGCGGTGGGTGGAACTTTACGTGGACGCGCCGTGCGAGACGCACGTGAAGGGGCTCAATGCCGAACCGCAACCGGAGCCGGAATCGGTGACGACGCCATGCCCGGTGCCGGAGGAATGCGCTGCAATGTGGAGAGGCGATGGGTCGAACGGCGGGACATCGGCCGAGGAACCTTCGGAATAGATCCGTTTTCGTTCCCCTCGCTCGCGTCGCCCCGGCCACGGCTGCTCGTTGTTGACGAGTTGCCTGACGCGCCGGCCGGCGCGGGCGAGGGTTTTGTTGCGGGCGACGATGAGGGTAGACGGAGGGACGGAGGGATGGGTTTCTGTTTTCCTAGCGCCAAGCGCCTGACGCCTAGCAACTAACCAAAGGAGTTTCCATGGCTGATGAATTGACTGTTTCCGGCAGCGTTACGTTTATCAAAGGAGCCACGTCCGTCGGCTTCGCGAAAACCGGGCTCACGCTCGACGTGAGCGGCACCAAGCACGCCCATGTGCTGCACACCGTCGGTACCTCCGAAGAGCCGCTCTTGAAGGGCGACGTCGGAACGCCCGGCATGTTGGCCATCTACAACCGCGATGCGACGAACTACGCCGCGTTTCGGCCGGCGAGCGGCGGCGTCGATACCGTCAAAATTCTGCCCGGCGAGTTGGCCTTGTTTCGCTGCGCCACCGCCGCGCCGTATCTCGTCGCCAACACGGCGCCGGTCGATCTCGAATACCTGCTCATTGAGGCTTAACCCATGAAGAACAATCCTGACCAACCATTGACGAGCGATTCAGCAGCAGAGGTGCCGGGCCGCATGGCAGACGCTCCGGCTTCGAACGAGGAGCCGGCACATCCGCAGGTTGAAAACAGCGGCGAAACCGATGCACCGAACGCCGGAGAGGGCCTGCCCGCCGCAGACGGTTCGGAGGTGGAGGCCCCCGCGGACGACTCCGATCCGACTCGGCCGCGGAGTGCTTTCGCTCCCGGAAATGCGCCGCCGCGGGCCGTCGTCGAGTGGGTGGCGTCGAGCCTCGCGGTGCGCGGCCTGAAACCGGCCGATGCCCCCGACTCGACCGCTTGGGGACTTTTGCACTGGGCCCGTGCGAGCTCCTCGAACACATCGTCCTTTTACCAGATGTGGGCCAAGTTGTTGCCTACCCGCGCTCAAGCCGATGAACAGGATACTAAGAATGACGACGCCGGCGACCTCCTTGATTCCATTGAGTTCGTTTACAACGCCAAGCGCGCTGCCTTACTACGGGTTAGTGCCGAAGGACTTACTTGAGAACCTTGAATTCCGCGCCGACCTAATCCGCTCGACGGTCGGAAACCCGCGAAACCAGCGGACGCTCCAACGGATGTGCGCCGCCGATCCGCTGTTCTACTTCAACGCCTGCCTCTGGACCTACTCGCCGCACGACGACGACGAGTGCACGGAATTGCCGTTCATCACCTACGACTATCAGGATGAGCTGATCCTGAAGATCATCGACCACGCGCACCGCAAGAAGCCGCTCAACGTGAAGAAGGCGCGCGACATGGGCGTGTCGTGGACCGTGCTCGGCGTCGGCCGCTGGCTCACCAAGTTCCGCCGCGGCTATGCCATGGGCGTCATGAGCCGCAAGAAGGACCTCGTCGATCAGAACGGCTCGCTCGACTCGCTGATGCAGAAGCTCGACTACATGTACGACCGCGAACTTCCCTTTATGCGGGAGAAGCGGACGCGGAACGACATGATCTTTCACGACCTGGAGTCCGACGGAAAGATCCGCGGCGAAACGGCGAACCCCGACGCGTTCCGCGCCGGGCGGCAGCGGCTGATTCTCTGGGACGAAACGGCCGTTACGCCCGATGCGTTTGCCATCGCCGCGGGCATGGGTGCGGCCGCCGCGTGCGTGGTGCGCGTGTATACGCCCCAAGGGTCGGCCAGCGAGCCGGCCTCGCTCGAGCGAGCGGGCGTCGACACCGTCAAGCTCGACTGGCGATTGAATCCGCTGCATCGGCGGGGCTCATACCAGGTGAACCGCGGCCGAGCGACCGTGGTTGATGAGAAGTGGCACGCCAAGAACCCGGGTTACGAGTTCGTCACCACGGGGCCGACCATGCACGAGAGCATGTTCCGCAGCCCGTGGTACGACGATATGTGCCGGGTGCTGCACAACATTCCGCTGCTGATCGCGCAAGAACTGGAGATGAACGACGAGATGGCCTCGTCGCACTTCTTCGACGAGACGTTCCTGCGGCGGATCGAAGCTGAAACGTGCCGGCCGCCTCTGGTGACCGGAAGGATCGAGTACTCGCGCGAGACCTGCCGTCCGCAACGGTTCACGCCCGACGAGAACGGCGACTTCAAGGTCTGGCGACACCTGCCGTTCGGCGAGCCGCAGCGCGACCGGAGCTACACCGTGAGCTGCGATATTTCGCAGGGAATGGGAGCGAGCAACTCGACGCTGGTGATCACCGACGACAAGCTGGGCGAAAAAATCGGCGAGTGGGCCAACCCGTTTACCATGCCGCACGATTTCGCCAGGCTGGCCGTGGCGGTGTGCCGGTTCTTTCACGACGCCGGGGATACGCCGGCCTTGTTGGCCTGGGAGGCGAACGGGCCGGGGCGTGTGTTCGGCAAGTGCGTCGAGGAGCAGGGCTTCACCGACGTGTGGTACGAGCAAGACGAGCGGACCGTGGCGGGCTGGAGTTCGACGGCCGAGAAGAAGCTGCTGCTCTTGGGCGACTACAAGGCGGCGCAAATGGAGTCGCGATACGTCGACCGGTCGCTCGAGTGCGTGGCCGAACAGCGGCATTACGTGATCATCGCCGACGGCACGATCTCCTACGTCGACAGCACGGGCATCATCGACCCGAGCGGCGCAAAGGACAACCATGGCGACCGCGTGATCGCGACGGCGCTGGGGCACCATGTTTCGAAACGGCGGCGCATCGAGGTTGCTGCGCGGGAGGCGGAATATCCGAAAGGAAGCCGCGGCTGGTTCAACCAGGTGCGAGCGGAAAAGCTCTCACAAGAGCGGCGGCAAGCGCGGCGCGTGTGGCACCGCCGGCGGATGGTGCGGTAGGTGCGCAATGCCGCGGGGTGAGAGGCGGGGGCTTTGAACGCCGCCGACCACCGATGAACCCAGTTGAACGCAGATGACGACTGGGCAGGAACTCAACAACACGTCGGGAGGCTTTTATGTTCGGTTACTTCGACACGCAGTTTTCCCGATCGGGCGACGGTTCGGGAACCGACGACGGCGAGTTCGAGGCTTGGCTCAAGCGAAGGGCTCGCCGGCTTGCCCTGCGGCGCGGGCCGAAGCAAGTCGACGGCATTTCACCATCGCACGACGAGCGAGAACTTCGCCAAGACCCTCGCCGGCCACCTTCTCCAGCGCCTGACCAGACATCGGACCACGCTCCCTTCGACGATCGATCACGCCCCGTGGCGCCGTTGCACTCGATGAAAGGCGGCGACGAAAGCGACGCCGGAAGCGCGCTGGGCAGTCAGAACTTGGTGGACTATTTCGGCCTACCGCGCGAAGCCACAAACCGACCGTCGGCTTGGTACGAGCGAGCGGTTTCGCCCCTGTTCGATGAGGGCGTGCGTGAGCCGCCAGATCGTGAGACTCCGGGCCGCGAGAACTCCGCACGGCCGCCGGCAGCCGGCAGGCCATGGCACGAACTGAAGCAGGTGCCGCGAGCGCCGGCCGTACCGACGGGCCAGGTGAGACCGAACGGGGTCGAACGCCCGGCTCCACCCGCCGGCCGATTATCTTCGGCACCGCCTTCGTTCCGCGCGCCGCCGATCTCGCGCGGGCTAGGCG
>Ga0163153_10007799_pt1 | contig 11374 bp, 11 predicted proteins | sample OliLakLV19MP6IB1_FD_148629 | JGI IMG/M metagenome (GOLD analysis project Ga0163153, IMG submission 148629) | Freshwater microbial mat bacterial communities from Lake Vanda, McMurdo Dry Valleys, Antarctica - Oligotrophic Lake LV.19.MP6.IB-1 | ecosystem: Environmental > Aquatic > Freshwater >... | reverse complement strand
CTGTTTCCGTGGGCGTAGCGGTTTCCGTCGCGGTCTCGGTGGGCGTGGACGTCGGCGTCGCGGTTGGGGTATCGGTCGCGGTGACGGTCGCGGTGAAGGTGGCGGTTTCCGTCGGCGTCGCGGTGTTCGTCGCCGTGGGCTCCGGGTCGATGCGCACCGAGCCGGTAGTCGCGCCATTGACGGCGAGCACGGGGTTGGTGTCGCAGGTGGCGCCGACGAAGCCCGCAACTTGTTCGATCGTCATCGGCGTCGTGTCGTTACTGCTCGACGCGAGCTTGACGAAGTCGAACTCGAGGCCGCAGAAGCCGAACGACGAGGCAGGGACCTCGACGGGCACGTTGGCGGTGAACAGAACCCGATTGGGGGTCGCGCCGCCGGCGCTGTTGGCGGTCCAGATGATCGGCGACGCTCCGCTGTCGCAATCGGAGGTGATGTTGCCGACATAGCCGGCGACGCCGCCGTCATCGAAGCAGCCAGGCAGGCCGTTGACGCAAGTTCCGCCTGGGCATTCCGCGTCGACGCTACAACTGGCGGCGGTGTTGTTGGTGCAGATCTTGTTCTTGCAGTCGAGTTCGAAGAACAACGCGTCGACGAGTAGCTTGGTGCCGCCTTGAATCGCGCCAGCGCTGATCTCGATGCGGGCGCGATCGATCGAGCCGACGAGGTTGGGCGAGTCGACGAACGGATACGAGAGGCTGACGAATGCGTTGCACGTCCGCGGTCCTTGGGCCTGTATCGGATTCGCATGCGCCAGGACGGCCACCGCCACGGCAGCGACTGCCGCGAGAACCCTCACGCTATTGGTTGCTTTGCAGACGTTCATGAAACTCCCTAGTCGCCGCCGCGCGCGCACCGCACACGAGCCCGTCGTAATGATCGCTCACCTGGAACGGGCCTTGCCCGCATCAATGCCGGAGTCCTTTAGCATTGTGCCCCGGTCAGCGTAAGGGAATTCGCCTCGGGTGGAGCGTCGGACTCACTTCCCCTTGCTTTCGACCGCAGCGCGAATGCGCAGGCGCAGCGCGTTCAGCTTGATGAATCCCTCGGCATCCGCCTGGTTGTAGACGCTGTCCTCTTCGAAGGTCGCGACGTTGGCGTCGTAGAGCGAATTGGGCGACTTGCGGCCAGCGATGGTCGCGCTGCCCTTATAGAGCTTGACCCGCGCGGTGCCGTTGACGGCGCGCTGCGCCTCGTCGAACGCGGCTTGGAGCATGGTGCGCTCCGGGGCGAACCAGTAGCCGTAATAGACCATTTCCGCATACCGCGAGATCAACGAATCGCGCAGGTGGAGCACCTCGCGGTCGAGCGTCAGCGACTCGAGGCCGCGGTGTGCGACCTGTAGTACCGTGCCGCCGGGAGTCTCGTAGACGCCGCGCGACTTCATGCCGACGTAGCGGTTCTCGACGAGATCGACGCGGCCGACACCGTGGCGCCCGCCGATTTCGTTCAGCGTGGCGAGCAGGCTCGCCGGCGAGAGACGCTCGCCGTTCACCGCGACCGGATCGCCCCGTTCGAAGTCGATCTCGACGTACTCGGCCTTGTCCGGGGCCTTCTCGGGCGACACGGAGAGCAGGAACATGTCGTCGTAGGGCTCGTTCCAGGGGTCCTCGAGGATACCGCCCTCGAACGAGATGTGCAGCAGGTTGCGATCGGTGCTGTAGGGCTTTTCGATCGACACCGGGATCGGGATCTTCTTCTCCTCGGCATAGGCGATCAGCTTCGAGCGCGAGTTGAGCTCCCACTCGCGCCATGGCGCGATGACTTTGATGTCGGGCTTCAAGGCGTAATACGTCAGCTCGAAGCGCACCTGGTCGTTGCCCTTGCCGGTGGCGCCGTGGGCGACGGCGTCGGCCCCCTCGAGGTTGGCGATCTCGATCTGACGCTTGGCGATCAACGGCCGCGCGATCGATGTACCGAGGAGGTACGTACCCTCATAGATCGCGTTGGCGCGCATGATCGGGAAGACGAAGTCGCGCGCGAACTCCTCGCGCAGGTCTTCGATGTAGACCGCACAGGCGCCACCTGTCTTGGCTTTGCCTTCGACCGGCGCGAGCTCGTCGCCCTGGCCGAGGTCGGCACAGAACGCGACCACCTCGGCACCGTAGCGGTCCTGCAGCCAGCCGAGGATCACGGAGGTATCGAGTCCGCCGGAGTAGGCGAGTACGATCTTCTTGGGTGCGTCAGCCATGTGTACTTCTCTCAATCTCGCTGGTTGGCGAGCCACACCATGATGCCCTTCTGGGCGTGCAGGCGGTTCTCGGCTTGGTCGAAGACGACCGCTTGCGGGCCGTCGATGACGTCGCTGGTGATCTCTTCGCCACGGTGCGCCGGTAGGCAGTGCATGACGACGGCGTCGGGTCGCGCCTTGGCGACGAGGTCGGCGTTGATCTGAAAATCACAGAAGTCGCGCTGGCGCTTCTCCGCCTCGTCCTCCTGCCCCATGCTCGTCCAGACATCGGTATAGAGCGCGTCGGCATCGCGGGCCGCCGCGGCGACGTCGTGGGTCACCTCGACGCGGGCGCCCTGAGCGCGGGCAGCGGCGAAGATGTCGGCCTGCGGCTCGTAGCCTTCGGGGCAGGCGAGCACGAATTCGAAGTCGAACTTGCGGGCGGCGTTGATCCAGGAATTCGCCATGTTGTTGGCATCGCCGATGAAGGCGATGCGCAGGCCGTCGAGGCGGCCGCGGTGCTCGAGCAGGGTCAGGCAATCGGCCATGACCTGGCACGGGTGGTACAGGTCGGAGAGCCCGTTGATCACCGGCACGTCGGCGTTCTCCGCGAGTTCGATCAGCGTCGTGTGGGCGAACGTGCGCGCCATGATGAGGTCGACCCAGCGGCTGAGGTTGCGGGCGATGTCGGCGACCGACTCGCGTTGGTGCAACTGGATGTCGTTCGGCGTCAGGTAGACGGGGAAGGCGCCGAGTTGCATGGCGCCGACCTCGAAGGTGACCCGGGTGCGCAGGCTCGGCTTCTCGAAAATCATGGCGAGGGACTTGCCCTCGAGGTGACGGGTCGGCTTGCCCTGCTTGAGTTCCGCTTTGAGGCGGGCTGCGAGTGCGAGGATCTCCTCGAACTGCGCACGGGTGAGGCTGCCGAGTTCCAAAAAGTCGCGTTTCATTGAACCAATACCCGATCGAGAATTTCGACGGCGGCGTCGATGTCTTGCTTGCCGACGATCAGCGGCGGCGTCAGGCGCAGCACGCGTTCGGCGGTGCAGTTGATGATGAGCCCGGCCTCGCGGCAGGCGTCGACGACGGCCGCGCCCGGGCCGTCGAGGAGCATGCCGACGAGTAGGCCGAGGCCGCGCACGTCGATGATGCGCGGGTGGCGCGCGCGCAGCTCTTCGAGACGCTCGCAAAGGTAGGCGCCCTGGGTCTCGCAGTTGTCGACGACGCCGTCTTCGAGCAGCGCGTCGAGCACGGCGTTGGCACCGGCGCAGCACAGCGCATTGCCGCCGAACGTCGAGCCGTGGGTGCCGGGGCCGAACGAGGAGGCGACCGGCTCGCGGGCGAGCATCGCGCCGATCGGCAAGCCGCTGCCGAGTCCCTTGGCGAGGGTCATGATGTCGGGCTCGATGCCGTAGCGCTGGTAGGCGAAGAGCGTCCCGGTGCGCCCTGCCCCGGTCTGCACCTCGTCGAGGATGAGCAGCAAACGGTTGCGATCGCACAGTTCGCGCACGGCCGGGAGGTAGTCGGGCGGCGGCACGACGATGCCGCCCTCGCCTTGGACCGGCTCGAGCATGATGGCGATGGTGCGCGGACCGATGGTGGCGGCGAGGGCATCGATGTCGGCATACGCGGCGTAGCGAAAGCCGTCGGGCAGCGGCTGGAATCCCTGGCGGATCTTCTCCTGCCCGGTCGCGGTGATCGTCGCGATGGTGCGGCCGTGGAACGAGTGGGTTGCCGTGATGATCTCGAAGCGGCCGTCGCCGTGATCGAAGCCGTACTTGCGCGCGAGCTTGATCGCCGCCTCGTTGGCTTCGGCGCCGCTGTTGCAGAGGAAGACGCGGTCGGCAAACGAGTTGCGGCAGAGCTTCTCGGCGAGGTGGGCCTGCGGCTCGCTGTGGTGCAGATTGGAGACGTGGAGGATCTTGGCGGCCTGCTCGGCGAGCGCGCGCACCAGGCGCGGGTGGGCGTGGCCGAGCGCGGTGACGACCGTGCTCGAGAAGAAATCGAGGTAGCGCTTGCCGTCGGCGTCCCACACCTGGCAACCGTCGCCGCGCACGAGGGCGATCGGCGCCCGCGCGTACGTCGGGAAAAGGTAGCGCTGGTTGAGATCGATGATCTCCTGGTTGGTCATCGCATCGGCTTTCCAGGCGGCGGTCAGCGCACGACTTCCGTGCCCACGCCCTTGTCGGTGAACATCTCGAGCAGGACCGCGTGGCGCACGCGTCCGTCGACGATGTGGGTCTTGCCGACGCCGCCGCGCAGCGCGTCGATGCAGCAGTCGACCTTGGGGATCATGCCGGAGGCGATGACGCCGTCGCGCTTGAGCGCCTCGGCGTTGCCGACATCGAGCGTCGGGATCACGTTCCCGTCGGCCCCGCGCACGCCTTCGATGTCGGTGAGCAGGATCAGCTTCTCGGCGTGCAGCGCCTCGGCGACCTCGCCGGCGACGATATCGGCGTTGATGTTGAACGTCTCACCGTTCGCGCCGACGCCGACCGGCGCGATCACGGGGATGAAGTGACTGTTCTCGAGAGCCTCGATCACCGCGGGGTTGATCGCGCGCACGCGGCCGACCATGCCGACGTCGAGGTCTTCGTCGCCGGACTTCATCAGCAGCTTCTCGGCGAGGATGAAGCCGTCGTCTTTGCCGCTGAGGCCTACGGCGCGGCCGCCGTGGGAGTTGATCAGGCTGACGATCTCCTTGTTGACCTTGCCGACGAGGACCATCTCGACGACCTCCATGGTCGCCTCGTCGGTGACGCGCATGCCGCCGACGAAGTGCGACTCGATGCCGAGACGTTTGAGGAGCACGCCGATCTGCGGCCCGCCGCCGTGGACGACGACGACGTTGATGCCGATGAACTTGAGCAGGACGACGTCCTCGGCGAAGCTCGCCTTGAGGGTTTCGTCGACCATGGCGTGGCCGCCGTACTTGATGACGACGGTTTTGCCCGAGAACCGCCGGATGTACGGCAGGGCTTCGAGCAGGGTGTCGGCTTTGGCGATCAGGCTATCCATACCATGTAGTTCCCGTCGGGCGCGCGGCGATTTCCCCGCCGGGGCGCGCGAAAGCGACACCGGATACCACCAACCGGGCAGCGCTGGAAGCGGCATTCAAAGGATGTAGCGAGAAAGATCCTGGTCGCGGGCGATGTCGGCGAGTTGGGCGCGGACGTAGGCGGCGTCGACGCGGACCTCGCGCCCGTTCATCTCCGGCGCCTCGAAGGACACGCCTTCGAGCAGGCGTTCGACGATGGTGTGCAGGCGGCGCGCGCCGATGTTCTCGGTGCTCTGGTTCACCTGCTCGGCGATCTCGGCGATCTCGGCGACGGCGTCGTCGGTGAACGACAGCGCGACCTTCTCGGTCGCCATGAGCGCGACGTACTGCTTGGTGAGCGCCGCGTGCGGCTCGGTGAGGATGCGGACGAAATCGTGTTTCGAGAGTGCGTCGAGTTCGACCCGGATCGGGAAGCGCCCCTGGAACTCGGGGATGAGGTCGGAGGGCTTGCTGGTGTGGAATGCGCCCGAGGCGATGAAGAGGATGTGGTCGGTGCGCACCATGCCGTACTTGGTGCTGACGGTGCAGCCCTCGACGATCGGCAGCAGGTCGCGCTGCACGCCCTGGCGCGAGACGTCGGCGCCGGCGTAGCTCTCGCGGCCGGCGATCTTGTCGATCTCGTCGATGAAGACGATGCCCGACTGCTCGACCCGGCGCACGGCCTCTTTGGTGACGGTCTCCATCTCGACGAGCTTCCCCGCCTCTTCCTGGGCGAGCATGGTGAGCGCCTCGGGAATCTTCATCTCCTGCTTCTTGGTCTTCTTCGGCATCAGGTTGGAGAAGAGATCGCGCATCCCCTGCTCGATCTCCTCCATACCCTGCATGCCTTGGGGCGTGAGCACTTCGATCGTGGGCAGGCCCGACTGGCTGAGTTCGACCTCCACTTCGCGGTCGTCGAGCTTGCCTTCGCGCAGCATGCGACGGAGCTTGTCGCGGGTAGACGTGACGCTCTCGCCGCCCTCGCCGGTGTCGCGGTCGCGCCGCTCGTCACCCGGCAGGAGCAGGTCGAGCACCCGGTCCTCGGCGAGCTCGCGGGCGCGCATTTCTACCTTTTGCTGCTCTTCATCCTTGACCATCTTGACGGTGATGTCGGTGAGGTCGCGGATGATGGATTCGACGTCACGGCCGACGTAGCCGACCTCGGTGAACTTGGATGCCTCGACCTTGAGAAACGGCGCCTGGGCGAGCTTGGCAAGACGGCGGGAGATCTCGGTTTTGCCGACCCCGGTCGGGCCGATCATGATGATGTTCTTGGGAGCGATTTCGTCGCGCAGGTCTTCGCTGACCTGCTGGCGCCGCCAGCGATTGCGCAGGGCGATGGCGACGGCGCGCTTGGCATTGCCCTGACCGACGATGTAGCGGTCGAGTTCCGAAACGATCTCGCGCGGGGTCATCTGACTCATCGCACACGGCTAGCACGAACGCCGCGGTGCGGCGAGTCGGGGGAGATGCGGGTCGTGTCTCAGTTTGACTCCGACTTGATTCCGACGCCGCCCGCGGTGGTGCCTGCGGCGCGGTAGGCCGAATCAAAATGAGACACGACCAGGTTTCGGGAGCGTGCTCCGCGACGCCTCATCCTTCAGCGAGCTTCGCGCTCACGCAGCGAGCTTCGCGCTCACGCAGCGAGCTTCGCGCTCACGCAGCGAGCTTCGCGCTCACGAGCCGGTTCAGGGAGATCTGCGCATCGGCCGCTTCCAACGCGAGCCTGCGGTGCAAGAGCGGCGGGATACGAACCCGGAACTCACCGCTATAACTCCGCAGCGCCAGAGGCTCCGGTATCGGATCTGCCGCCTTACGCAGATCGGCGACGACCTTCCCGGCCAGATTCACGATTCCGGCCAACGCTGCAGCTTGCGTAGGCGCCAACCAACTCAGGCTGGGCATTTCGACGCAGAGCCCGACGAATTCCTGGTCCTCTTCGGACCAGATCACCCGGTATGCGTAGCGTTCCACCGATTCCCGCAACTTCGTTTGCTTCATTCCGGTTCCCTCGTTCGATCCTGCCGCGCCGTCGCATGCGCAGCAGAGATTGACCGCTCGATCGCAAGCAGCACCTGGCGCACCTGATATGCCTTCGCCATGCCGCCGCGTCCCTCTTGGAGATTGATTCGCGGATCACCGGGCCAGGGCATCTTTCATACGCGACGGCTCGTCGCTCGCATCTGCGGTCTTCCGCAGTAGGCATCCACGACCTTGCATACATCGACAAACCGCATGGCCAGCGGGTGAGTGCGCATACGCTCCAGGAGGCGCGCAATGTCATCCGCCATTTCGGAAACGGCGCCAATATTGGCACCGCCGCGCAAGTCTCGATGGCGGCGCCGAGGCGCGCGCGGCCACGGATCGTGCCGCCACGGACCGTGGCTCCCGGCGTTCGATTGGGGTAGGCTCGCCGGCGATGAACGAGATCCTCACCCAATGCCGGGACATGCCGGAACGCCGATTCGCTCCGGGAGAGGACATCCTCCGCGAAGGCGAACGCAGCGGCGTCGTTTACATTTTGATCGAGGGTGAGGTCGAGATCCTCAAGGGCGACCTACAGGTGACCACCGCCGCGGAGCCCGGCGCCTTTTTCGGGGAGATGTCGGCGTTGCTCGACGCCCCGCACATGGCGACCGTGCGGGCCTTGACGCCGGCGCGCTTCCACGTCGCCGAAAACGCCATCGCCTTTCTCCAGCTCTCGCCGCAGGTTTCCCTCGGCATCGCACGTTTGCTCGCCCGCAGGCTGCAAGCGATGACGTCGTATCTCGCCGATCTCAAGCACCAGTTCGAGGATCAAGGCGATCACTTGGCGATGGTCGACGAAGTACTCGAAACACTCGTGCACCACCAAGACGGCGATCACTCGCCCGGGTCCGACCGCGACCCCGACCCGACGGTCTACTGAATCGCACCGGCGAGCGGCCGCACGAGCGGACCGTCGAGCCGCACTTCCTCGTCGCCGGCGAGCGAGAACCACGCGGCACTCGACGCGTCGGTGTCGATGATCACATGCGTCGGCACCGGGCCGATCTGCCTACCGGCGTTGAAAACCCACGTGTCACCGAGCTTGTCGACCCAGGAGCCCTCCTTGCGGAACGGTGCCTGGTGGATGTGGCCGGTGAGGACCATGTCGGGACCGTACTGGCGGATCCATCCGACCAGGTCGGTGTCGCCGTAGTGGCGCGTGCCGGCCCAGCTCACCGGCGAAGCGTCGGGCGGGGCATGGTAGATCCAGATCCAACGACTGCCGCGGCGCGCGGCGTCGGAGGCCAGTTGGGCAGCGACCGCGGCGCGCGCCTGCGGGCCGTCCCACCACGGGCAGATGGTGATCGCGATGTCGCCGAGCGTCAGGTAGTCGCCGTCGGCGAGGACGCCGAGTTGACGCACCCGGGACATCCAGCGTGCGACCTTTTCGCCTTCGGCGTTGCGCGCGTTGAGATCGTGGTTGCCGGAGCTGACGAGCAGTTTCGTCTTCGCCTGCAGGCGCCGCAGGTAGTTGAGGACCACGACGATCTGGGCGTCGAGTGTCACGGTCGACGAAATGTCGAGGTGGTCGCCGGCGATGACGACGAGATCGAATTGGTTGGCGACGTGGTCGAGCCAGTCGAGCTGCTTGAGGGTGTAGTGGAGATCGGAGACGAGGAGACACTTCATCGACGCCGATTGGCGTACCACGGCTACTGTGGCGTTGAAATCCCCGGAGGTGGCCGGCGCGGACCGCGGAGCCAAGCGCAGCCAGGGCCGCACACCCCTGGCCGACGAGAGCCGCCCCTACAAGCCCCCGTCGCTCCTGCGGCTGCATAGGTGGGTGGTGGAGGCAGCGGGCGTCCGCAGGAACGACGGGGGGTTGGGACGCGGGGGCCGCGCCGTGTTTCAGCCGCCTGCCAGGCTGGAGCCTGGCGTTCCCGGGGAGGTGTCCCCGCGGACTTCGCTGGCAACGACGCGGGGCCGGACTTGTCGAAGGGACGCCTTGGCTTGTCCGCCTACTCCAGTTCCGAGATCGTGACGCGCTCGTTGGTGTAGACGCACAGCGAAGCCGCGACGGCCATCGCCTCGCGGGCGATCTCGATTGCGTCGAGGGTGCTGTGCTTCATCAGCACCTTGGCGGCGGCAAGGGCGAAGTTGCCGCCCGAGCCGATGGCGATGACGGGATCGTCCGGCTCGATCACGTCGCCGCTGCCGGAGAGCACCAACATCGTCTCGCGGTCGGCGGCGATGAGCAGCGCCTCGAGCCGGCGCAACACCCGATCGCCGCGCCATTCCTTGGCGAGTTCGACCGCGGCGCGGCGCAGGTTGCCGTTGTGCTGTTGGAGCTGCGCCTCGAACTTCTCGAACAGGGTGAACGCGTCGGCGCCGGCTCCGGCGAAACCCGCCAGCACCTTGCCGTCGTAGATCGGCCGCACCTTGCGCGCGGCATGCTTCATGATCGTCGGGCCGAAGCTGACCTGGCCGTCGCCGGCCATCACGACCTTGCCTTGGTGGCGCAGGGCGAGAATCGTCGTTGCGCGGATCTTCTTCATGATCTTCATGGTTACGCTCGCGGATGGGCCTTGTCGTAGACCTTCATCAGTTGGTCGAGGCTGACGTGCGTGTAGCGCTGGGTCGTGGACAGGCTCGCGTGGCCGAGCAGTTCCTGGATCGCGCGCAAATCGGCGCCGGCGTCGAGTAGGTGGGTGGCAAAGCTGTGGCGCAGGGCATGCGGGCTGATCTTGCCGGAGATGCCCGACTCGAGCACGTAGCGATCGACGAAGCGAGCGACGCTGCGCACGTTGATGCGCTTGCCGCCGCGGTTGAGGAAGATCGGGCGTTCGTCGGGGATGCAGCGTGGGCACAGCGCCGGGATCATGCGGCGGTAGTCGTCGAGGGCGCGCAGCGCGCGGGTGCCGATCGGCACGATGCGTTCCTTGCGGCCCTTGCCGCGGACGCGCACGATTTCGATGTGAGGGTCGACATCGGCCCAGTCGAGGCCGACGAGTTCGGCGACGCGCAGGCCGCACGAGTAGGCGACCTCGAGCAGTGCGCGGTCGCGCAGGCCGGCGGGCGTGTCGCCGGGCGGCGCTTCGAGCAGGCGCACCATGTCGTCGACGGTGAGATGGGTGGGCAGTTGCTGGTCCTTCTTCGGCGTCGCGATACCGACCGTGGGGTCGCGCGTGGTCAGGCCGCGGCGCAACAGAAAGCGGAAGAACTGCTTGATCGCGGAAAGCTTGCGGCCGACGGAACTGCGCCGGTTCTCCGCCATACGGGTGGCGAGGTAGGCGCGCAACACGAGCGAGTCGACGTCGTCGGGCGAAACGGCGTTCGGGTCAGCGCCCATCTGCTCGGCGCGGCCGCGCAGGAAGTCGTGGAACTGGCGCAGGTCGCTGATGTAGGCGCGCGCGGTGTTCAGCGCAGCGTTCTCCTCGGCGAGCAAGGTTCGCTCGAACGCCGCGATCAGCTCATCCATGAATTGTCCCCGGGTTGTCCCCGCCTCGTCCCCTACCCCAGCCTGCTTGAAGGAGGCCAGCACGTGCTTCGACAAGCTCAGCACGATCGGAAGTTCTTCCTGATTCCAAAGCAATTTCCCGTTCGCCCTGAGCTTGTCGAAGGGCAGCCGAGGTTCTTCAACGGACGGCTACCCCAGGCTGACGCCGGCATGCTAACAACCGCCTGGAAGCGGGGCAATCCGAGCCGCCGTGCGAAAGGGAGTTGAGGATGGAACGACACTGCCACCATTGCGGCGCCGAGATCCCGCGAGCGCAAAGCGTCGGCCGCCGCGACGCCTGCCTGCAGTGCCGCTGGGACCTACACGTCTGCCTGAACTGCGACCACTACGCGCCGGGCTACAACAACGACTGCAAGGAACCCGACGCCGAGCGCCAGGTGGACAAGTCCGCCGGGAACTTCTGCGACTTCTTCCGCTACAAGACGGGCGCGAAGCCGGCGAACCAAGCGAGCAAGGATCCGCGCACGCGGCTCGAGGAGTTGTTCGGGAAGAAGGGCCAAGGGCCAGGGGCGCGAGGCAAACCGTAAGCGGCACCCCTCTTGGCCCTTTCAAATGGGGACGTAGAGACTTTCTGGATTCCGGGGAATGTCCCGCTCGCTGTTGAAACTCTGGATTTCTAAAGGTGACGGTTCCTTGGTCGCGAGTGGTTTAGGCTGCCTGCTTCTTGGTGTCTACCTGTAGCTTG
>Ga0163153_10007797_pt1 | contig 11379 bp, 14 predicted proteins | sample OliLakLV19MP6IB1_FD_148629 | JGI IMG/M metagenome (GOLD analysis project Ga0163153, IMG submission 148629) | Freshwater microbial mat bacterial communities from Lake Vanda, McMurdo Dry Valleys, Antarctica - Oligotrophic Lake LV.19.MP6.IB-1 | ecosystem: Environmental > Aquatic > Freshwater >... | reverse complement strand
GTCTAATAGATTAACTGGTGACAACACCGACGGATTTAGAATTCTAGCCGGACACCCAGGTTGGGTCACGATGGCTGAGAAAGTCTTAGACGCACGAATGGAAGAGGATTTGATTGCAAACTTTGGTACAGCGTACAAAGACTTGTTCGTATATGGAGCTAAGGTTATGGATTCACGCAGACATTTTGCTGCGGAACTATTCGCAACTTTTGCTTAAAATTTATTTATCGTTCTTAAAGCCTAGAGCTTAAGCCTAGAGTTTAGTATCTAGGATTTAGTGATAGGCTTATTTTTATGGCTAGTCTAACATTCGAACTCAAAAAAGATTTATCAAAAAAAGTACAAAGAGAACTCGTCAGAATCGAGGCTATTTCTAGTGGATTAAGAACCACCGGTGAAGCTAATTTTCTAACTGCCCGTGATCCCTACAGATTAAATAGGGTACTCCGATATGACACAAGTGATGTTTTAAGTGCCCAACAGCCAAGCGGAAGCGGTACACCGGATATTTTAGAAGCAGAAGGTAATACGCTTCCTACGGGGTATGAAGGCTTCAAAAAAGGCGCAATCTTTTATGATCTTGATAAATTGGGCAGAAATGCCTATGTTAATACAGGAACAAATCTTGTGGCGCAATGGACATTGCCGGATCCAAGTGTAGCTTCACCGTCACCGTCTCTTAGCCCATCAGCTTCAGCAAGTGCATCAGCATCGAAGAGTGCATCTAAGAGTTTGTCCCCATCTGCCAGTGCTTCTGCCAGTGCATCAATGTCCGCCAGCGCCTCGGCTTCCCGGTCTCTTAGTCCTTCCGCTTCTATTAGTCCGTCAGCTAGCGCTTCTAGGTCACTTTCACCCAGCGCTTCTCTTAGTCCTTCGGCATCAGTTAGTCCTTCGGCATCAGTTTCCGCCAGCGCCTCGGCTTCCCGGTCTCTTAGTCCTTCAGCTTCTCTCAGTCCTAGTGCCTCAGGTAGTGCCAGTGCTTCAGCTTCAGCTAGTAAATCAGCCTCGGCTTCTCAGAGTCCTTCTGCCAGCGCTTCCAAGTCTGCCAGTGCCTCTCTTAGTCCGTCAGCCAGTCTTAGCCCGTCTAGTAGTGCATCCAAGTCAGCTAGCCCATCTCTATCACCTAGTGCGTCAATCTCAGCATCAGCCAGTGCCAGTCCATCAGCATCTATATCTTTCCCTTAATCTATGGATAACGCAAATACCGCCAACAAAACTTACAACATAAAGACAAACGGGATCACAACTCTTCCCGGTAAGTTTCTGTTGGTGGCTATTATTGTAGGGACAAAGGGTGCTTCATCTAATACTGCCGCGATTTATGACAGTACCGCAACGCTGGGAGCAGAATCCACTCTGGCAAAAGGTATTTTAGATACAGAGAATACTCTGGGACGGGTAGAATATGGAATACCCATGTTTAATGGGATATACATAATTACAGCCGTGGGAACCGCCGCCGATCTTCTGGTAATTTACCGGGACTTGTAACTCCGTATTGACTCGAAACATCTTATGTGTGTAATATTACTGTATGGTGCGTATAGATTTGTTTATAACCGAAGAACAGCACAAATTCCTCAAAGATATTAAGGGAATGACTATTTCATCGTGGATCCGCTTTATGATAAGTGAGGGTATCCACAAAGCAAATCAGGAGAAATTTTCAGCTTCACAATCACCTAGATCACCAAGAGTGGGAGATATTATTTTAAGCATGAAACCTGGTAAAGAGAAGTGGCAAAAATACATAGAAAAGAAGGGAGAAAGATAATGAATAATTTAACGCCAATGCCAAAAGTACAATCAAAGGCTCAGACAATGGACTTTCCGGATGCTATACGTCAGATTATGGATGGAAAGAAAGTCACAAGAGTGAGCTGGGGAAACGAAGACTACGGTTTTTTGAAAGACGAATGGCTAACTCTGTTTACCAAAGGAGCAAATCATACTTGGTTAATATCCCAAGGTGATCTTGAAGGAAACGACTGGGTAGTTTTGAAGGAGGTAAATTAAATGAAACAAATTAAGCTAACGCAGGGTAAGTATGCCTTAGTTGATGATAAGGACTTTGAGTGGCTAAGTCGAATCCCTTGGTATTTTACTCACGGTTATGCTCGTGTAAACGTGGATGGTAAAAAAGTATATATGCATAGACTAATCAACAAAACTCCGTGCGGAACGGATACGGATCATATTAATAGAAACAAACTAGACAACAGAAGAAGTAATTTAAGAACAACTACTCACGCACAAAATTTGCGAAACGTAGATCTTCGTAATACAAACAAATCTGGACATAAGGGAGTTTTTTGGCGAAAGGAACGGAATAAATGGGAAGCCTCTGTTTGGAATAACTACCACAAAATATATTTAGGTATCTTTAGGGATATTAAAGATGCTATTCAAGCTCGTCAAAAAGGAGAGGAGTTATATTGGATATGACTACACCATTATTGAGTGTGATAATTCCTAATCGTAATTCTCCCTTCTTGGCAAAAACGATTGAAGATGTACTTAAAAACGCAGGAACGGATGTGGAAATTATCGTTAATATAGATGAAGAATGGAAAAATTGGCTTGTAGAGGACGAAAGAGTGCATTATATCCACCCACCGGCTCCTGTAGGGCTTAGGCAGGGCATAAACAACTGCGTGAGGCTGGCCAAGGGCAAGTATATTCTTAAATGTGATGACCATGTGGCTTTCGGTCCTGATTTTGGCAAGATACTCATTGAGAACCACTTAGAAAATAATTGGGTACAAGTACCGATGCGTTACGCTTTAGATGCTGAAAACTGGAAGATTGAGGACAGGACTGATAATAAGTATCCAATGGTTCAGATGTATCAAGACTTCCCTAGAAAGGGCAAAGCCAACGATGACGGCACGCACGGCGTGGAGTGGAGAGAAAGACGAGAGGCAACCAAAGATGAAGATTTATCGGAAACTCCGACTTTTCAGGGTAGTTGCTGGTTTATGACCAAAGACTACTTTGATAACTTCTTTCATGGTTTGCACGAAGAAGGCTATGGACAGTTTGCGCAAGAGGCACAAGAAATTTCACTAAAGACTTGGTTAGGTGGCGGCAGGGTAATGGTGAATAAAAAAACCTGGTATGCGCATTTACACAAAGGTCATATTTATGGCCGCATGTACAAAATGCCGGGAGGAAATGTAGAAGCCGATGCTTGGAGTGCGAGTCATTGGCTTAATGATGAAGAACCCGGAATGATCCATTCGTTCGCCTGGTTTATTGACGAGAAGTTTCCAGGTATGCCGGGGTGGGAACCCGACTGGAAGAACCAGATTAAGGAGATGGGATGGGTAAAGTAAGTATCATTATTCCAGCAAGGGGAGAAAGTTATCTGAATCTTATTCGGACTATTGAAAGTATTCATGAAAACGCCACCGGAGAGTTTGAGATAATTATTGGAATTGATGGGCCTCCGAGTATTGATCCAGAAATGTTAGAAGTAGGATATCCATATCTTAAAGTAATTAGATTCCCAGACGTAGTTGGTATAAAAACCAACATCAACGCTATGGCGGCTATGGCTACAGGTAAGTATATCTACAAGTCTGATGCTCATTGTTCGTTTGGTAAAGGCTTTGACGAGATACTTCAAAAGGATATGCAAGAGGATTGGGTCGTTATGCCTCGATTCAAGATTCTTAACGGAGAAACGTGGGGATTGCAGGAAAGAAATGGAGAAGTTGAGTTTTATGATTATTTCTATCTTTGTTGCCCATTTACCGACCCAAAAGGCTTCAGATTCAAAGCAGGTGGTCATTGGCCAGAAAGAACAGCAGAGCGCCTTATAAGTCATCCTACAGTCGATGAGACACCACAAATACATGGCTCCGGTTGGTTTATGACCCGTGACCGCTTCTTTGAGCTGGGAGGATTCCCAAACATTGACCCATATGGCCATGCCCAGGAACCTATTTGGTTAGCGATGAAGAATTGGATGGCTGGTGGCAAGGTAATGGTGAACAAGAAAACTTGGTATGCACATTTGCACCAACAAGGGAATAAACGCGGTTATTACATGGATCATGCACAAGAAGTAAAGTCTTATGGAATTGCAGCTGAATACTTTACTAAAGACAAATGGGACGATACTTGGCCGAAAAAGAAAATGACCTTTGCACAATTTGTTAATAAGTTTATGCCGATGCCAACTTGGTCTAATAATTGGCAGGACTTGGACAAGGACTAATATGGCTTATAAACTAAATGTCAGTTTAAATTACGGAACCCATTTGCCGGCGCTTATAAAGGCAATGGAGAAAACCAATGGTGATGTGCTAGAGATCGGAACCGGCTTATTCAGCACCCCTTATCTCCATTACAAGTGCATCCTAGATAATCGCAAACTGGTATCCTACGAAAATTTCAAGAGTTGGCATGACATTCTTATCCACTACGGCTATCCTCACCCCCTCCACGAAATACATCTGGTAGACAACTATGCCGATGCAGATATTGAAAAACTTTGGGATGTGGCACTGATAGACCAAACGCCGGATTCCAGCCGTTGTGAGACCATACAGAGGCTCGCGGGTACAGTAAAATACATCATTATCCACGATTCTAATGGAAATAAGGAGAAAACCTACCACTATTCCACAATTTATCCCCTTTTTAAATATCGGAGTATCTGGGATAAGGATAAGAATCACGTAACCGTGTTATCAAACCTTGTGGATTTGGAGGATTTCTGGAAATGAATACCACACTAGACTTTATTATCAACAAATACAAAATCGAAGTCGGTAATCAATATATCATAGAAATTCCCAACATGGGGCGTAACGACTTGGCCAAGTTGTTTGCAGAGTTAGACTTCAAAGTAGGCGCGGAGATTGGAGTATGGAGAGGCGAGTATTCAGAGATATTATGCAAGGCTAATCCTAACCTACATCTTTATGGTGTTGATTCGTGGCAATATTCATCATACGAAAAAGAAGAGCAAGAAATAGCTTTACAAACAACTCAAGAGTATTTTGACGGTAAATACAATGAGGCGGTAAAAAGACTGGGTAAATACAACTACACCATTATCAAGAAAGACTCTATGCCAGCGTTGGCAGACTTTGAAGACAACTCACTGGATTTTGTATACATAGATGCAAATCATGATTTTGCAAGTTTCACTAACGATTTACATTACTGGTTAAAGAAAATTAAACCAGGAGGAATTATCTCTGGACACGATTACGCTTTCTATCCATACCATAAATTCAATCACGTTAAAAGAGCTTTGGTTCCTTACGCCAGATGTTATCGAATGATACCTTTGTTTGTAATTGGATCGGAAACCTACGATGAAGGACTTACCCGTGACCGCTATCGTAGCTGGATGTGGGTTAAAGAAATAAATTATGAAAAAACAATACCGAAGAACTAGAGAAGGGATAGAACAATTTAATAAACCGCTTCGTCTGCTAGACGAACTCGTGAAACTAGTCGGAGACAAAAAAGAGGTGAAGATAGCCGATATTGGCTCAGGACCATTTTCCAAGATTGGTCAATTACTAGATGGAGTAAAGATCGAACTTTATGCTTCTGATCGTCAAGATTTCACAGATATGTGGAATAAGTACAATTTCAAATCTTTTTCCCCTATTGGCTATCAAGACATGGAAAAACTAACTTATCCCGATAACTTCTTTGATATTGTTCACTGTGCGAACGGCCTAGACCACACTAAAAACGCACCTAAAGCAGTTGAAGAAATGATACGCGTATGTAAACCTGACGGGTGGATATATATAGAATGTTATTTAGACCAACTCTCAACGGGATACAAACATCACTGGAACGCTAAACAAGATGGTTTGTTTACTAATAATCATATTAACTTTGATCTAAAAAAACTTGGGTTCAAAATTGAATTTGTAGATAATGGTGGCGAGAGTAGGTACAATTATATAATAGCAAAGTTATATAAGGAGCTTATATGAAAGAAGGACTAATTGTTGGATCTGGAGATATAGCGATGGCGTTGGCGGAAGCAGGTATTTATTTGACAGGAAAATGCTTCTTCGCATCCGGTGTATCCAATAGCCGGGAAATACGGCAAGAAGAATTTGACCGAGAGAGAAACCTACTCTTAGACCAGGACAGAGAATTGCGGTTGATTTATTTTGGCACTCTGGCCATGTTTTACGCAGACACTCCATACACAAAACATAAATTTGAAATGGAGCAATTGGTAAAAAAGGCGTTTCCGTCTTATGCGATATTAAGACTGGGAACAATTGTTTGGGGAACCAATCCCAACACAATTATCAATCATTTTAAAGGTCAGTTGGACAGAGGCGAACCGATTGAAATACAGGATACCAATCGATATGTGATAGACAAACCCGAATTTCTACACTGGGTCAATCTAATTCCGAAATGGAATGTAGAAATGTGTCTGACTGGACAACCTATGCTTATTAAAGAAATTGTTAAAAAATACGTCTTATGAATAAGGTAGCAATAATTGGTCATGGCTGGGTAGGTAAAGCGATGGGAAAGTTGTTCCCAACTGCCGTTATTTACGATCCAGCAATGCCAGACAGTATGTCCGCAGATGAGTATTTGGGTAAGGATGAAGTAAACGAGTGTGATGTGGCCTTTATTTGTGTACCCACTCCAAATACTGAGAATGGAGCGTTAGACACTTCAATTGTCGAAGAAGTCGTTAGTTGGTGTGCTTGTCCATTGCTGGTAATTAGGTCCACCGTCAATCCTGGTACTACAGACGAATTGATGGGCAAATATCACAAAAACATCATCATGCAACCTGAATTTTTAGGAGAAACTCCAAACCATCCTTTTTATGATCCTAAGACAAGAAATTTTATGGTTATAGGTGGCGAACCGAAAGATAGAAGAGAATTAATAAATTTATATGCTACAGTCTATAACTCTAATGTCACTATTCGACAGTTAACTAATTATGAAGCTGAAGTTTGTAAGTTAACTGAAAATAGAGCAATTGGATTTAAAGTCATGCAACTTCATGAACTTTATTTAGCTTGTGAGAAAGCCAATATTGATTATTACACTATCAGGGATACAGTATATGGCGACGATCCAAGATTTGATTTATGGTTCTCATTTATTTATGAAAATAATTTGGGCTTTAGTTCTTCCAAGTGTTTAAAAAAGGATGTTTTAGCGTGGGCAAGTTGGGCAGAATCAATTGGAATTGATCCAGAATTAACTAGGATGTTAATTAAAAAGAGTAATGATTATAAGGAGATAAAGGTATGAAGTTTTTTTATGCCTTGATAATGGAGAAACAACTATGTCAAATAAAATGCTCAGCATAATAATCCCAGCGAGGATGGAAGAATTTTTAGGCCGTACCATTCAAGACCTTTTAGAACACACCGGCGACAAGACCGAGATTATCGCTGTACTTGACGGCTACTTGCCCGATCCACCTCTACCAGTCAGTCCAAGAGTAACAGTTATCTACAATCCAGTATCAGTGGGTCAACGTGCCGCATCAAACCAAGCCGCTAAATTATCCCAAGCCAAGTATTTAATGAAGATAGACGCCCACTGTGCGGTAGATGAGAATTTTGATACTAAGATGCTTGATGCTTTTAAAGAAACCGGTGACAACGTAACCATGATTCCCGTAATGAGAAATATGCACATTTTTGATTGGGTTTGTGAGGAAGGTCATCGCAGATATCAGAGTCCATCCGGACCTTGTGAAACCTGTCAAAAACCCACCGTTAAGGATATTGTCTGGATACCCAAGAAAAGTCCGGCCACTCATGCTTTTACTTTTGATAAGACGATGCACTTTCAATATGACTCTAGATGGTCAAAACTTGTAACAGGTGATTTAAGAGAAACTATGTCCATTCAAGGTTCGTGTTTCATGTGTACTAGAGAGAAGTGGTTTGAGTTGGATATATGTAGTGAGGACTTTAATTCATGGGGTCAGCAAGGCGTTGAGGTGGCCTGTAAGACATGGTTATCGGGTGGGAGGGTAGTAGTTAATATGAGAACTTGGTACGCCCATATGTTCAGGACCAGGGGCGGTGATTTCGGCTTCCCCTATTCTAATCCGCAAAACAAGGTTAATGAGAACCGTGAACTGTCGAGAGAGTTGTTCCAAAAAGATAAATGGCCTCTTGCGACCCGCAAATTCCAGTGGATACTTGATAAGTTCAATCCGCCGGATTGGGGGATTAGTAAGGGAATTATTTACTATACAGACAACCAACTAGACGAAAAGATAGCAAAACCCGTGCGGGACAGGCTTTTGCAAATAAGCCAAGACAAGAAAATAGATATTGTCAGCTCATCGCTTAAGAAGATGGATTTTGGAGTTAAGAATGTTAGGTTTCCTTCGCTAAAGCGTGGATATCTTACGATGGCAAAGCAGATTTTGGGAGCTTTAGAAAATAGCAAAGCAGATATAATAATGTTTTGTGAGCATGACTGCTTTTACCCACCCGAAGCGTTTGATTTTATTCCACCAAGAGAAGATGTATTTTATTACAACAGAAACTTTTGGAAACTACGAATAACAGATGGTCACGCTATTCACTTTGACGCAGACCAATTATCAGGATTATGTGCTTATAGGGATTTACTGATAAAGGAATATCGCAAGATATATGATTTTATTCTCAAGAACGGTTTTACAATAAAGACTGTTAGTTTTGAGCCAGGAACTAGAGACGGTAGGTCAGAATTTTGGAAGTCTACAGTGCCGATTGTGGATATTCGGCACGGGACAAATCTAACTAGGGAAAGATGGAGTCAAGAAGAATTTAGAGATAAGTCCGCTTGTCAGGGTTGGTTGGAGTCGGATACGGAAATACCAGGGTGGGGAAGTACAACAGCCCTCGTAAAGTCGCTTCAGTAATTGCCATAAAATATAAACTTCCGTTAATCTTGGGGTATGGCCGCAGTCGAACTTGGAAGCACATCCCTTATTAATGACGCCAATCTGATTGCTTATTACAAACTGTCAGATGTAAATGATGTTCAGGCTGGCGCTCGAACATTAACTAACGAAAATTCTGTTGCCTTTAATGCTGGTCAGTTTAATAACGCCGCCGACATGGGGGCGTCTAATACCAATAAAGCTCTTTATAGAAATGATGCAGCAACAATTGACGGCGGAAATGCCTCCCTTAATTGTTGGATAAAAACATCAACCACAACCGATGCCGCAGGAGATCACAACTCTTACATGGCGCAATATAACATCTCTACTGATACTGGATACAACATTTTTATTGGGGCAGATGGCGTAGCTGGAGCAAGATTAAAAGGAAATGTTGCGTGGAACCAAACAAGTCAAGCCACTATCCCGTCTGCAACCTGGTTTATGGCAACCGTAACCTATGACGGAACCAATGTAAGGTTTTATAAAGATGCGGTTTTAATTGACACTGTTGCCTCTTCTGGAAACGGTACAAATGTAGGAAGTAATGGAATTTCTATTGGCAGACGGGCAGATAGGACTGGAGATATTATTTCTGGTCTAGTGGATGACGCTTCCTTTTTTACCAAAGCACTAAGTCAGTCAGAAATAAATGTCCTTTTTGGTCTTGGTAGTCCATCAGTTTCACCCTCTGCTTCCCCTTCTCCTTCGTCGTCAGCCAGTCGGTCCTTATCTCCCTCGGCGTCAGCTAGTGCCTCGTTGTCTCCTTCGGCTTCACTTTCACCTTCATCTTCCGCTAGTAGGTCTCTCTCGCCTTCGTCTTCGGCTAGTGCCTCATTATCACCTAGTGCTTCCCTTTCACCATCTGCCTCACTTAGTCCTTCGGCGTCTGCAAGTGCATCGGAAAGTGCTAGTGCCAGCGCTTCACCATCACTTGCAGTTTATGTAGACAAATACTCAACTACAGGAAATGCCTACACAGACAAATACCCAGACACGGGGAATGCCTATGTAGATAAATACACAGATACGGGAAATACCTATGTGGATAAATATAAAGACTTCGGTTAATTGCCTTAGAATATAGACTTCCACTATTATTGGGGTATGGCAGTTTATGAAGTTTCTAGTTTCGGCGGCGGCATTTCCGCTTGGGCGGATCGTGGTATTCGGGGCGCCGCAAAATTCCTAAGTAATATTGATGTAAGGAAATCCGTAGATAGTCTTTCTTCGGGGCAAGCTCTTTTGGAGGAAGGGCTTTTTGGTACAAGCCATTCTCAATCAGCTTCTGTTTCTCCAAGCCCCTCTCAATCACCCAGTTCAAGTAACAGCCGTTCTGCTAGTCCTAGTAGGTCTGTTTCTGCGTCACGCTCTCCCTCGGCATCAGCATCAAGAAGTGCATCAAAGAGTTTAAGCCCCTCAGCTAGTGCTTCGCCATCTACTTCGGTCAGTCCCTCCCTCTCACCCTCGGCAGGATTAAATAATGTCTTTGTAGACCTTATTCTTTTCTTCGTAAAGGGAACAGATGGAAATACCTACGGATTTGGTGATACTGGAAACATCTACAGAAGATACTCAGATGGATATACCAGAAATGTCTATAAAGACCCAGATGGAGGAATTAGAGGTGCAGTAGAAAAACCCTCAAGTGATGGTAAGACTTATTTACAATGGGCAACGGGTACTAAGATTATGCGTAAGCTCTTGCCTGGTTCTGGTACTTGGACTGATGTGGAAGTAATCGCTCAAAACCTAACTGGTACAGATTGGCACACAATGAAACAGGTAGGAGGAGCTAACTATATCGCCAATGGTTCTAAATTAGCATTAGTTGGATATGATGACTCAATAACAAACGACGCTCTTGATTTAATACCAGGTAATTTAGCCAAGACTTTAGTTGAAAGAAACGGTAGAGCTGTAATTGGTACTTATAAAGCAGGCTATCCAAATAAGGGAGTGAATGGAGCGATTGATTGTGAATATCCTTTAGTTCAAATAGGAACTGATGGTGAGATATTCTTTGCCAACTTCACCGACTCAATGCCAACCAGACGCTTTCCGGGTGGGGGTAGAGTTAATCCAGGCGGAGTAGCTAATGAGATAGATCAGGTGGAGATATTTGATTGGGAAAGTAATGCCCTTTCGTGGGTAGATCATCAGTCACTTGGAAATATGTCTATGTGGGGAGTATTTAATGCAGATACAGATAAGAATGGGATTTACTATTACGGCAGAGAAAACAAAGAACAACCGTTTACCCTTAATCTTGAATATGCGATGGATGTAGACGAGATTGGTGCGGTGGCAAATGTCGAGGGAGTTACGATTGCGAGTTACCAAGACTCTGGAGACTTCGGAGTTCGGGCTGTGGACTCAACAGCAAAAGCGGTGGGCGATTGGCAAGGTTTGGAATTTAGGTCACCAGTCAAGAAACCCATAAATATCACTAAATATAATTATGT
>Ga0163153_10007795_pt1 | contig 11381 bp, 7 predicted proteins | sample OliLakLV19MP6IB1_FD_148629 | JGI IMG/M metagenome (GOLD analysis project Ga0163153, IMG submission 148629) | Freshwater microbial mat bacterial communities from Lake Vanda, McMurdo Dry Valleys, Antarctica - Oligotrophic Lake LV.19.MP6.IB-1 | ecosystem: Environmental > Aquatic > Freshwater > Lake... | reverse complement strand
CTTCCACGCAGTCGCGTCAGGGCGCCCGGATTTCCCTCAATGAGGTGTTGCCCGGCGATCTTGTTTTCTTCGGACGCCGCGGACGCATTCAGCATGTGGCCATGGTGGTGGAAAATACCCCGGAAGGCATTATTTGCGTCCACAGCACTTGCAGCCGCGGTATTGTTGTTGAAAATATATCAACCTCCAAATACTGGAAACCTAAAATCCTGTTCGCACGCGATATTATCAGCAGCCAGACGGCAGGCTAAAAACCGTCACAACAGAACGAAACGTACCATGAAAAAAAGGGCTGTCCCGCTACCGGCGGGATGGCTCTTTTGTATTTTTCAAACAAAAGATGTTACTTTGCAGTGTAGTTATTCGTTATCAGTTATTAGTGTGGCAACCCTTGATCTCATGTAGCTCGTGTGTCTGCCTCCACAGTGCGATCACATAACTAATGCGAATAATGGGTTAAAAGGGGGTTATTAGCGGGATGGTTTAGCAACGGCTCACTTTGCCCATTTATGACAAGTAAAATAGTACGCTATTTGGTTTTCAACCCATTATTCGCATTGATAACCAATAACCAATAACAAAACATGCCCAATCTCGACTCCAATATCGAATACCTTAAAGGTGTCGGTCCGCAACGGGCTGAGGTACTCAAAAAGGAACTTGGTATTTTTACCTGTCGGGACCTGCTGTTCCATTTTCCCTTCCGCTACATCGACCGCACCAAATTTCACCGTATCCGCGATATTCACAACGAGGGCGAACAAGTACAGATACGCGGTATCCTGCGGCGGCTCGAAACACTGGGTGAAGGTCGTGCCCGCCGCTTAGTCGGGAGCATTCGCGACGAAACAGGCATGATGGAACTGGTGTGGTTTCAGGCCGTGCAATGGCTCGAAAAATCGTTGCAGGTGGGTAAAGAATACATCGTATTTGGCCGGGCGAATGAATTCAATGGGCGTTTCAACATCACCCACCCGGAAATGGAAGAAGCGGCAGCGGTGATACCTGCTGAAAACGGGTCCGGTCAGGTACTTACCGCCCAGGTAGCCTCCCGTACGTTTGATCCTGTTTACCCCAGCACAGATAAACTGACGCAGAAAGGATTGGATGCCAAAGGTTTGCGCAAATTACTGCGCACCCTGCTCGACCAACTTTCCGATTCGGACGTACCCGAAACACTGCCCGATTACATGTTGTCTCAATATAAACTGATCGGGCGCTGGCCGGCACTGTCCAAAATCCATTTCCCCGAAAACCAGCAGGAACTCGACGCCTCCACCCGGCGACTGAAATTTGAAGAATTGTTTTTCCTGCAACTCCGGCTGCTCCAGATTCGCACCCGCCGAAAAGACACCATGCGGGGTTTTGTGTACAGCAAAATAGGCGAATATTTCAACCGCTTTTTCCAGGAAAAACTGCCTTTCGAACTCACCGGCGCGCAAAAAAGAGTAGTCAAGGAAATTCGCAGCGACCTCGCTTCCGGCAAACACATGAACCGCTTAGTACAAGGCGATGTCGGCTCCGGCAAAACGGTAGTTGCCCTGATGACCATGTTGATGGCCATCGACAACGGCTTTCAGGCTACCCTGATGGCCCCGACCGAAATTCTGGCGCAACAACATTTTGCCAATATCACCGAATTGGTAGGCGATCTGGGCGTACAGGTCGGTTATTTGTCCGGCAATGTAAAGGGCAAAAAACGCGTGGCCATTCTGGAGCAACTCGTTTCCGGCGAAATCCATATTGTCATCGGTACCCATGCGCTCATCGAAGACTGGGTGCAGTTTAAAAACCTGGGAATCAGTGTGATAGACGAGCAGCACCGATTCGGCGTACAACAACGCGCCAAACTATGGGCCAAAAACCCGGCGGGACCGCCCCATGTTCTCGTTATGACCGCCACACCGATCCCGCGTACATTGGCCATGACCTTGTACGGCGACCTCGATGTCTCGTTGATAGACGAACTGCCGCCCGGCCGGAAACCCATTACCACACTGCACAAAACGGAACACCACCGCCTGCGGGTGCAGGGATTTATGCGCGAAGAAATCGCCAAAGGCCGACAGGTGTATGTGGTGTATCCGATGATTGAAGAAACGGAAACCATGGATTTGCAGAACCTGATGTCGGGTTTTGAAGCCTTGAGCCGCGATTTTCCGATCCCGGAATACCAGATTTCCATTGTACATGGCAGAATGAAGGCTGGCGACAAGGGTTTTGAAATGCAGCGCTTCGTGCGCGGCGAAACGCAAATTATGGTGGCGACCACGGTCATCGAAGTGGGCGTGAACGTGCCCAATGCCTCCGTGATGGTCATCGAAAATGCCGAGCGTTTCGGACTTTCCCAACTGCACCAGTTGCGGGGCCGGGTAGGCCGGGGCGCGGAACAGTCTTTCTGTCTGTTGCTGACGAGTTTTAAACTCAGTGCGGAAGCCCGCGAACGTATCCAGACCATGTGCCAGACCAACGACGGTTTTATTATCGCTGAAACAGACCTGCGGCTGCGCGGCCCGGGTAACATCGAAGGCACCCAGCAAAGCGGTATGCTGCGGTTCATGCTGGCCGACCTGACGCGCGACGGGCAGATCCTGACAGCGGCGCGGGAGATTGCCACGGGTATTCTGGAAAAGGACCCTGGGCTGACGGCGCCGGAGCATGAGCGGTTGCGGCAGCACCTGGCCTCGGAAGGGAAGGATGCAAGGGTGTGGAGTCGGATATCCTAAGCTCCCACAAACTCCAGCAACTCCTCTTCCTCCCAAGCCCCCGCCATCAGCTGCACCCCTACCGGCATGCCGTTTTCAGGGTGTTTACCCGCTGGAAGGGCTATGGTTGGAATACCAGCCAGATTGGCTAATACGGTGTAAATATCAGACAGGTACATGGCCACCGGATCTTCCGATTTTTCTCCGAAACGCCCTGCTACGGAAGGCGCTACGGGCAGCAGGATAAAGTCGTAGTCTCGGAAAATTTCCCGGATGCGGTCGCGGATCAACCTGCGCGCCTGCTGCGCTTTGGTATAATACGCGTCGTAATAACCGCTGCTCAAAACAAAAGTGCCCAGCAAAATACGGCGTTTCACTTCCTCGCTGAAACCTGCGCTCCTGCTGAGTACATACGTCTCTTCGAGGTTGCGGGCATCGGGACTCCGGTAGCCATAACGAATGCCGTCGTAACGCGACAGGTTGGAGCTGGCCTCGGCAGTAGTCAATACATAATAGGTGGGAATGATATAATCCAGGAGGTCGAAATCGACGGGATTTACCTGGTGACCTGCTTTCATCAGTCCATCGATGTACGAACGGGTAACACTTCGTACGCCCGCATCAACACTTTCATTATCAATGGTTTGTTGGAAATAAGCGATCCGCCGGGAGGAAGCGACACGCTCCTGCGCCGGTTGTTTTTTCACTTCGGAAGCAGTACTGTCAAATGCATCAGGCCCCTGCATAATATCGAGCAGCAGGGCAATGTCTGCCGGATGCCGGGCCAGTATGCCGATCTGATCGAAGGAGGAGCCATAAGCCAGCAAACCGTGTCTTGAAATTCGTCCGTACGTAGGTTTAAAACCCCAGATACCGCAAAAACCTGCCGGCTGACGTACCGAACCGCCCGTATCGCTGCCTAATGCTACTGTGCAAGTATCCGTTTGTACCGAAACTGCCGCACCGCCGGAAGACCCGCCTGGCACTCGCTCGGGGTCGGCAGCATTGCGCACCGGGCCGTACACAGAGTTCTCGTTGGTGGAACCCATTCCGAACTGGTCGCAATTGGTGCGGCCGATCAGGATAGCGTCTTCTGCCAGCAGGCGCTCTACTGCTGTGGCAGAGTAGAGCGAACGAAAACCTTCCAGGATTTTTGATGCCGCTGTCACTTGGTGGCCGGCATAACAGATATTGTCTTTGATACTCACCACTACTCCGAATAAACGCCCCACAGAAGCAGGATTTTCTCTGAATTTCCGATCCAGCGCGTCTGCCTGTTGCAATGCTTCTTCGGCCCAAACCTCCACATAAGCATTCAGTGACCGGTTTTTTTCTATTTGTGTAAGATAGTATTCGACTATACCACGGCAACTGGTACTACCGGAACTGACAGCGGCCTGTAGCGCGCTGATGGATTCAAATTTTGGCATGCTCTACGGATGCGTGTTGTGGGTGCGGGGCAAAGGTAGGGAATGTTTCCGTACCGACTGCTGTACCGGCTGCTTTGTCTGCCGGATGTAACATGCGGCAGCCGAACGTCATATCCGGCAGACAAAGCAGCCAGTACAGCAGCCGGTACAAAAAACTTAACCCTAACTTAAACTACATTTTTCGTCGGTAGAAATGCCTTGCCAGAACTTTGCCCCTGTAAATCTGTACCAAACATATCATGAAACGAATTTCTAACCTACTGCTCGCACTCCTGTGCTCCCTTCCGCTTTTCCTTACAGCCCAAACGGGCAGTATCTCCGGAAAAATTATAGACGCTAAACTGGCTGAAGTCTTGATTGGCGCCTCCATCCGCCTCGAAGCAGGCGGCGGCGCAGTCACCGACTTAGACGGTTTTTTCACCATCCGCAATGTCACGCCCGGCGTGCATACAATTATTATCAATTATACTGGTTACCAGGCTAAAAACGTGTCGGCTATCGTGGTGAAAGCCGGCGAAACGGTTACCGTCAATGTAGCGCTCGAAGAGCCTTCCATCGGTACAACCATTTCAGAGGTCGTCATTGTAGCAAAAGCGGGCCGCGAGAGTATGAGCGCGCTCACCATCCTGCAAAAAACAAGTCCAACGATCGGCGACGGTATTAGTGCCGAAACCATCAAACGCACCCCCGACCGCACCACCAGCGACGTGATTCGCCGGGTGAGCGGCGCCAGTATTCAGGACAATAAATTCGCCATTATCCGCGGTTTGAGCGACCGATACAATATTGCCATGCTCAATGGCGCCCTGCTGAGCAGCACCGAACCGGATCGAAAGGCTTTTTCTTTTGATTTGTTTCCTTCTTCGATGCTCGACAATCTGGTCATCGTAAAAACGGCCAGTGCCGACCTGCCCGGCGAATTTGCCGGCGGCGCTATTCTGCTCAATACCCGCGATATACCGGAGCAGAGTTACCTGAGCGTCAGTATAAATGCCGGTATCAACAATGTCACCACGTTTCAGCCTTACTTATCGGGCATGGGCGCAAAAACGGACTGGCTGGGATTGGATAACGGCCACAGAGCGCTGCCTGAAGGTTTCCCCACGCCCACTGAATTCATCGGTGCCACCCGCGCTGAAAAAGTGCGTTTTTCTCAAATGTTTGAGAATGACTGGGCTATAACCGAAGGCAGCAGCGCGCGCCCCAATATGGGTTTCCAAATCGCCGGCGGACTCGTCAATGACCTGTCGGCTAAAGCGCAATTGGGCACTACGTTTGCAGTTTCCTACAGCAATAACAACCGCCTGCAGGATGCCGACCGCTATGACTTCGATACACAGAGTCAGTTGTTCGATTACAACGACAAGCAGTTTCGGAACAATGTGCTGTGGGGCGCGCTTTTCAACACCTCTTTGAAAATCAATAATTTACATAAAATTTCCTTACAAGGAACCTACTCTACGAACACTGATAACAGCATCACTGCCCGAGATGGACAAGACCTGGAACAACAGCGTTTTATCAGAGCGACGGCTATTGAATACACAGAAAACCACCTGCTGACCACCCGCCTGAGCGGCGAGCATTCTTTATCTGAAAGCGGCATCCGGCTCAACTGGGGCGGCGGTTACAACCGCAGTTCGCGCGATGTGCCTTCTCTGCGCCGGATGTTTTATTCCAAAAACTTCGACGCCGACGAAAACGAACCGTTTCGCGCTTTCGTACCCATTCAGGCCGACCCTTTCCGCAGCGGTCGTTTTTACTCCGACCTGAGCGAGGATGTACTCAATGGCAACCTCGATTTCACCGTTCCTTTCGTACTGGCAGGCCGGAAACATTCCATCAAAATGGGCGGATTGTACCAGCAGAAAGACCGCCTGTTCGATGCGCGGGTGATGGGCTGGACGCGTAGAACCGCTGGTTTTAACGGCGCATTGCTCAACCTGCCGCAGGATCAGATTTTTGCAGATTCCAATATCGCCGACAACGGTTTTGTAATGGGTGAAATCACCAACAAAAGCGACGCTTACGACGCCAATTCACAATTAAGTGCCGGTTTTATTATGTTTGACAATAAAATCGGTGAAAAACTGCGCGCTTCCTGGGGCCTTCGGGTGGAAAATTTCAAACAGAAAGTCAACACTTTCGACTACTCGCAAAACCCGGTAAATGTGGATTTGAGTTCGACAGACTGGCTGCCTTCTGCCAACCTGACGTATGCCTTCAATGAAAAAAATCAGTTGCGTATCGCGGCATCCCAGACGGTGACCCGCCCGGAGTTCCGGGAATTGTCACCTTTTGCTTTTTATGATTTTTACCTGAATGCAGGTATTGTGGGTAACCCAAGCCTGACAAGGGGCCAGATTCAAAACTTCGATATTCGCTATGAAATGTATCCGGGCCAGAACCAGCTGTTCAGCGTAAGCCTGTTTTATAAAAAATTCACCAACCCGATCGAATTTACGTTCAGCAGCCTCGGCGCAGGTACCCGTACATTTACCTACCAAAATGTAGCAGGAGCCAAGAATTACGGGGCAGAACTGGAGTTGCGCAAAAACCTGAGTTTCGTAAACGAGCGGCTGGAAAACCTGACCTTTTTCACCAATGCTGCGTTTATCCGCTCTACCATCGACCTCTCCAACGCGGAAGTGTACGATACCACACGCGCACTGCAGGGCCAATCTCCCTACATCATCAACGCCGGCCTGACGTACAACCTGCCCGATTGGGGCCTTTCTACCACATTGGTGTATAATGTCATCGGCGACCGTGTAGCCCAGGTAGGAACCGCCGGTTATGCGGATATTTATGAGCGTCGCCGCAACCTGCTCGACTTCCAGTTGAGCAAACGTTTTGGTGCCCGCGGAGAAATCAAACTGACTTGGGGCGATATTCTGCGCCCGTACTTTATTTTTTACCAGGACAACGACTCGAACCACAAATTCAACGAAGATAAAGACAATATCATTCAGCGCATCAATTACGGCAGTACCATCACCCTGAGCGCCGCATACCGTTTGTAAGTAATTATCGGTTATCTGTTATTCGTTATCAGTGTTGATAATCAGCATTTACAAAGAATTTAATCAAAACTAATTTTGCCCTTTTACTCAAATGAAAACAATCTGAAGAATTTGGATACAGATTTCAGTAGTATAAAGGTTAGGAATTTAAACTACGGAGACCCGGGCGACGAAAAGTTGTCCGGGTTTTTTTTAGAGGTGAGAGAGGTGAGAGAGGTGAGAGATGAGAGGTGAGAGGGTGAGAGGGTGAGAAACATCCCGTTTGGCCGCTCGTGTGATTTTTGACTTGGCTTTTCAGGCCTGTAATCGTGAGTGGTGAGTCGTGAGTGGCATTTAGTTAGAAGAAAGAACTCGATAATTCTTCTAAAAGGATGCCACTCACGATTACAGGCCTGAAAAGCCAAGTCAAAAATCACACGAGCGGCCAAACGGGATGTTTCTCACCCTCTCACCTCTCACCTCTCTCACTCTCTCTCACCTCTATTTTTTCCTCTACCTTTGCCTACATGGCCGAAACCGCTACCACTTTTGAAATTTTGTACGAGGATGCCGACATCATTGCGATCAACAAGCCGCCGGGCATCCTGGTGCATCGCAGCCGCCTGAGCGAAGACCGCGTTTTTGTACTCCAATTGCTGCGCGACCAGGTTGGTCAGCGGCTGTTTCCGGCGCACCGGCTCGACCGGGCCACTTCCGGCGTATTGCTGTTTGGCAAAACCACCGAAGCCGCAGCGGCGCTGGGACAGCAGTTTATGGATAAATCACTGGAAAAAAAGTACATAGCACTTGTCCGGGGTTTTGTGCAGGATGAACAGACCATCGACTATCCGCTGGCAGATGAGGAATCGGGCCAGGGGCTGGTATCTGCCGTTACACATTATAAAAGGCTAAACCAGATCACCGTCGATATGGCTATTGGACTGCGCTATTCCACCGCCCGTTTTTCCCTGGTGGAAGTGGAACCGGAAACAGGTCGGCGGCACCAGATCAGGAAACATTTTGCCCACCTGCGACACCCCATTATCGGTGACCCCAGGCATGGCGATGTGAAACACAACAAGTACTTTCGCGAGCAATTTGGTATTACGCGACTCCTGCTGCATGCCCGTCAATTAAGCATTCAACACCCCGTTTCAGGCGAACTGCTTTGCCTGGAAGCTGAACCGGATGCGGAGTTTTTGAGGGCACTGAACATAGTTTTTGGGGTTTTTATAGTGTTTTAGTGTTTTTGTTTTTTAGTGTTTTGGAACGCATAGTCATGGCATATTTTGAAGAAGGGCCTAAAAGATTTTCGATATTCAAATATTTGCTTTCAGTTTACTACCAATCTGCGAATAACCGCCAAAAACACTAAAACACTAAAACACCAAAACACTAAAACACTAAAACACCAAAACACAAAAATACAATGAGTGTCAAAACCTTTTTCTGTATCGATGCCCACACCTGTGGTAACCCCGTCCGGCTGGTAGCAGGCGGCGGGCCTGTGCTGCAGGGCAATAACATGAGCGAAAAACGGCAGCACTTTTTACGGGAATACGATTGGATCCGGCGTGGACTGATGTTTGAGCCGCGCGGACATGATATGATGAGCGGCAGTATTTTGTATCCGCCGCACGACCCGGCCAATGACGTTGCGGTGCTGTTTATCGAAACGAGCGGTTGCCTGCCCATGTGCGGGCACGGCACCATCGGCACCATCACCATTGCCATAGAACAAGGCCTGATTATGCCCCAAAAGCCCGGTCATGTGCGCCTCGAAACTCCCGCCGGACTGATATTGGTGCGTTATGAACAGACAGGTAAAAAGGTGAAATCCGTGCGGCTAACCAACGTGCCGGCCTATCTGGCGGCTGAAAACATAAGTGTCGAATGCCCCGATTTCGGCATATTGCAGGTGGATGTGGCGTATGGCGGCAATTTTTACGCAATTGTGGATCCGCAAGCGCAGTTTCCGGGTTTGCAGCATTTCAGGGCGGAACAATTAGTGGCATGGAGCCGGGCCATGCGACAACGCATCAATGAAACGCATACGTTTATTCACCCTGAAAACGAAACTATTCGCGGACTCAGCCATATTTTGTGGACAGGAGAACCCATAGATCAAAACTCAACGGCCCGAAACGCTGTTTTCTACGGCGATAAGGCGATCGACCGGTCGCCCTGCGGTACCGGCACCAGCGCCCGTATGGCACAATGGTACGCCCAGGGACGGCTGAAACCCGGACAGGAATTTGTGCATGAAAGTATTATCGGCTCTACATTTACAGGCCGGATTGAAGAAGAAACAACCGTGGCCGGGAAACCCGCCATTCGCCCTTCTATCGAAGGCTGGGCTATGGTAACCGGTTATAATACGATCATCCTGGACGACGATGACCCTTATGTGCATGGTTTTCAGGTGATTTGATTTTGAAGGGGTTTGAAGGTTTGAAGGGGTTTGATGGTTTGAGGTGGTAACCTATGCCATGAGATACTACCTCAAACCATCAAACCCCTTCAAACCTTCAAACCCCATCAAACCTTTTCAAACTATCAAACCCCTTCAAACCTTTCAAACCATCAAACCTGCTCAAACCCTTCAAACATTTCACCACTATGACCCAGGTACAGGTTTTTGAATTCAATCCGTTTGCAGAAAACACCTACGTCGTTTATGACGAAACGGGGGACTGCGCCATTTTTGATCCGGGTTGTTTTACGGCAGATGAAAGGTCGGCGCTGGAAGATTTTATCCAGGAAAACAAGCTGCGTCCGGTTCGTTTGGTGAACACCCATTGTCACCTCGACCATGTATTCGGCAATGCTTTTGTGGCGCGTACCTGGGGGCTGGAGTTGGAAGCGCACCACGAGGAAGTGGTATTTTTGGAACGTTTTGACCGGACTTGTCAGATGTATGGCATCACAGGTGCCGAGGCCTCGCCCATGCCCGGCAAGTTTCTTGAAGCGGGCCATGTGCTGCAATTTGGCAATACCCGCCTGGAAATACTGTTTACACCCGGGCATTCGCCGGCCAGCCTGTCGTTCTATTGCCGGGAAGCAGATTTTGTGCTGGCAGGCGACGTGCTTTTTATGGAAAGTATCGGGCGCACGGATTTGCCGGGTGGAAACATGAATACGTTGCTGGAAAGTATTCGCAGTCAATTGTTTACCTTGCCGGATCACACCATAGTTTATCCGGGGCATGGCCCGGGCACCACTGTCCGGCATGAAAAGGAGTACAACCCTTTTTTATAAAAACTTGTCCTGATTTGAATCTGCCGTATCTTCGGCTGCCTGAAAAATGATGACGGCTTATGAATTATCTGCCTGCATACCGATTAAAGATATACCGCAACTTCAAAGCGATTGAAGCGCCGAATTACCACGGTATTGCGCGTTATTACGAACGTTTTGAGCAGGATATTCACGTACTCGATTTTGACGAGTATTTTGACTGCTTGGCCTCGTACACCAATGCCTTGTTTGAAATCGGGGACTACCGGAAGCACCTCGTCATGTGCGATTTCCTGTTAGAAACCATTATCATTCAAAATGTGGAATCCTGGGGTGGAGAAGACTTGTACACCAAGACATTGCTGGCGAAAGCGGCATCGTTATACCAGTTGCAGGAGTACCCGAAGGCAGCGCATATTTTACAGGAACTCGTCAAAATCAGCCCCGAAGCCTCTGTTTTTGCAAAAAAATTATGGGAAAAATGCCTCCAGCATCAAAAACCCGGATGGCTCATGCGGATACGGGCTTTTGCAGTGGGCCTTCTGTTGTTCACCGCCGCCTTTATTGCTTTTGAAATTTTTGTAGTGGCGCCGTTTTTCAGTCAATACCACGCCAAGGTACAATTTGCCCACAACCTCTTGCTGCTGTTGGGCATATTGATACTGATCGTCGGAGCAATGCGGCACCAGTGGCTTTGTCAACAGCATATCAGGCGTTTTATCCACACGGCACAACTACGGAAGCTGAATAAATAAGCACATTTTCATGCTATGTATTCTGTAACACATTGATTTTCATAGTCCTTTTATCTATTCCAGCATGAAAGAACGCATTCAGGAACTTGCCCGCCAGTATCACCCCGCCAGTATCGAACAACGCCGTTACCTGCACCAGCATCCCGAATTGTCTTTTGAAGAAGTTCAAACAGGCCGGTATATTGCTGCCCGGCTCCAGGAACTCGGCGTCGAGCACCGGCATGGCGTGGCTGAAAACGGCGTGGTAGCGCT
>Ga0163153_10007794_pt1 | contig 11382 bp, 7 predicted proteins | sample OliLakLV19MP6IB1_FD_148629 | JGI IMG/M metagenome (GOLD analysis project Ga0163153, IMG submission 148629) | Freshwater microbial mat bacterial communities from Lake Vanda, McMurdo Dry Valleys, Antarctica - Oligotrophic Lake LV.19.MP6.IB-1 | ecosystem: Environmental > Aquatic > Freshwater > Lake... | reverse complement strand
GCACACGCAACATGATCGAACGTCTCTTCGGCAAACTCAAAGAGTTCCGCCGCGTCGCCACTCGCTACGAAAAACTGAAACAAACATTTCTGGCAATCATCCAACTGGCCCTCGGATTCATCCGCCTAAAGCGGATTTAATCGTCAACAGAGCCTAGTCCTAACGACGAACTCTTCACCTTCACGTCACTGACCTTCGGGCGCACGCCGGTAGTGACCTTTACCGTGGGCGAAAACTCCGATGTGCTGCCTTTGAATGCCTGACCTGCGATGACTTCCGTGGCCGTAGCCGTCACGTATTGACCGACAGCAGTTGAAACTTGGAACTCGCGTTCTACAACTCCACCAGATGTCGTTGCGGACTGCGAACCGAGAAAAACCGCCCCTTCACCATCGTTTGTGCCGTTTTCAAACAGCTCGATCAGGAATTCGGCAGCGGCTGCACTTTCCAATCGGACACGAATAATCGTATTGCTTCCAACGATGTTTCGTTCCGCCGCAAGGATGATTGGATGATTCTGCAGGTCGTTGGGTCCGTTGTCCGAGTCGAAGTTGAGCAACGGGTCGTTGGTGTTTTGACCAGCGGCACCGATGTCGATCCCCAACCCACCATTCGCCGAGATCGAATTCTCCTTGAAGCGATTGTCGACGCCGCCTGCGGTCGACGTCCCCCCCAGCCGCCGCAACACGGATGCCGGCGCCGCTGTTGGATCGGATCGTATTTTAAGCGACGTAGTTCTCGCGAGCACCATTGATGACGATGACGCCGTCCGCGCCATTGCCGAGCGGCGCGCTGCCGTCGGCAGCGACGCCAATCTTATTTTGCGTAATCAGTGTGCTGCGAACATCGGCGCCGGTCAACTCAATCCCCGCCGACCCGTTGCCGGAAATGAGATTGTCCGTCACTTCCGTTGACAGGGACGAAATTGTCGTGTTCGTGAAGATAGTGACGCCCTTCTCCGTGTTGGGGATCGCGGCGTTGCCGGCGGAGTTGGTGCCAATCTTGTTCCGGAGAATGGTGTTCGTGCCGACGACGTTGACCAGCTCAATTCCTTTCATTGCGTTGCCGGAGATGACGTTGTCGGTGATGTCCACCTCGGTTGTCATCCCCGAGGGAGCGTTCTGGACCTTGATGCCGTCCTGGCCGTTGCCGAAATCGAGCGTGCCGGCCACGTTCGTGCCGATCTTATTGTTGACGATGTCCAGTTCGCGATCGTCGAACATCAAAATGCCATGCCCCGCGTTGCTGGAGATCACGTTCCCTTCGATACGATTGAAGGAGTCGCCGTTCGTGCCCGTGTAGTGAATGCCATTGCCGCTGTTGCCGGCGGCGGCCCCATTCAGGTCCAAGCCGATGTACGAGTTGTATAGCTGCAAATCCGCGTTCGCTTCGACTCGAATGCCGCCTTGTGGAAATCCAGTGACGGATAATGCGCGCACGATTGCCGCCCCCGTCGACGTACCGCCGCCGCCCAACGGTCCGTTACCCACCAGCAACCCTTGGCCGCTGGAACCGAACGACCAGGACGGCTGAATGCGGACTAACGGCGTACCAGCATAGCCCGACGCCGTAGTGCCATTTATCGTCACGGGTGAGACGATCTTTGGCAGCGGCGTGTTCAGCGTGATAACGTGCTGACCCGCGCCAAGCATATCAAACTGAATTTCGTCCGATTGCGATTGAAGGTTTGCTTGTTCGATCGCCCAGCGTAGCGAACCGGTGCCAGCGTTGTCGGTATTGGTGACGTCGATAGGCGCCAAGAGTCGACGCGCTTCCAACGATTCGATCGACAACTGACGGCGATTTTGGACAGATTTCACGGTTGAGTTCCTTTGATGCGAGTGATAGGCGACAAGTTCACGACACCTTGCAAACAAGTGCAATCGCGCCAACGCTAATCAGACAAATCGCGATCGACGAGGGCTCCGGAACTACAGCATACGTGGCGTGAAGTTCTGGCCGAAACTGGTCGCCAAGTCTCGTCTCTTGGCTTGCCAACAACAGAGTTGCACCATGCGAGACTTGAAATGCAAATCCGGCGTGCGTCGCATTGACGTTACGAAGCTCCGTCAACAACGCGGTGACATCGTATGTTAGATCAAGGTTGGAAGGAGTGTCATCCAGAACTCGCGATTCGATAAGTCGACTAGCCCCGAAGTCCGCTGGAAGGACAATTCCATCGCCAGCGTAGCCAAGCAGTAGCAAATCCAACGGCTGCACAGTCCGACCAGCCACATGCAATTTCAATTCGGCATGAACAATTGCGCCCTCGTCGTGTAAATCCATCATGCTGAACTCAATCGCGCTGCGCTGCTCGAGTTCAATTCCATTGAAGGTGTGCAAATACCCATCGCTGGCCGAAAACAATGTTTCAAAGATGCCATCGAATAGAACCCCCTGCGACTCATCAGCGGTGTCCTCACCAGACCGGTCGTCCACTACCGGGAGCGACACCGTGACCGTGGTTGCGCGCGCATAACACGACAGGGACGAAAGCACGACCAGGACGGCGCAAACTCTAGACATCGCAAAACCCTCCGTGTATGGGGCAAAGACCACAAGGCGAGTGCGGATTCTAGCCGTGAGCTTCGCGGCAAGTCAATTTCACGAACGGTTAGGATTCGATTCGCGTGCAATCGATGCACGAAGCGTCGCGCGCCACTCTTGCTCAACGGCGGACAAACCGCGCAATCCGTGCCCTTGGATTCTTGCTCTCCTCGCCGTTCATACGAAAGCTTGTGTTCTTGCATGGCACGAATCCCCTTTCGCTACCCCTCCAACGGGCTGTTCGCCTCCTCTGGTAATCCGCCGGGCGCCCTGTTAGACTAACGACCCCGCCAAACTATCCACATATGTTGATCTGATTGCGCTTCCTGGCTCGGTCTGCTCCGAGTTCCCACGGGTTGCGTGGTTCACACACCGAGGAGGTAACTCTCATGCGCGTGTGCTCGCTTCGTTTCCTGAGCATTCTTGCGGCGCTCCTTTCACTCGCTTCGCTCCCTCGTTGCGCGAGTGCCGACGACAAGCCCGTTGGGGAAAAGACCCCCAGCGCCGCCGAAGGGGAGGCCCCTGTGGTCCCCAATGTTGAACGGCCCGCTACTCCGGCAACGCCCCCCAGTGCCGCCGAATTGGCCGTTCGGCCGGACGCCGACGGGCTGGTCTCGTTCAGCTTCCGCGGCCAGCCTTGGCCTGCCGTGCTGGAATGGCTGGCCGACGTCTCGAATATGAGCCTGGAATGGCAACAGGCCCCGCCGGGCTATCTCGACCTCACCACGCGCGGCAAATACAGTGTGCCGGAAGTGCGCGACCTGATTAATTCGGTGCTGCTCGCGCGCGGGTTCACGCTGCTCGATAACGGCGAGATGCTGCTCGTCGTGCATCTCAAGGAGCTCGACGTCAGCCTGGTCCCTTGGGTGTCATCCGATCAACTGGACGAGCGCGGCAAGCATGAGTTGCTGCGCACGTCATTCGACTTGCAACGTCTGCGCGCGGACGTATTTGTCGAAGAGTTGAAACCGCTGTTGAGCCCTTACGGACAACTCAGCGCGCTGGAAACCACGAACCGGCTCGACATGCTCGACACCGCCGGCAACCTGCGCCGCATGCGCGATTTGATCGGCGAAGAAGAGCGGCACAGCAGCCAGACGACGGAAGTGCGCGAATATCGTCTCAAATACGCCAAGGCGGCCGAGACTTTGGAAACCTTGAAGACTTTGCTCGGCGGAAAATCGAACGGCGCGCAAGTCTCGTTGACGCAGGACCAGCAACAACAGTTGATGGACCAGCTCAAGCAGATGCAGCAAAAAGGAGACGCCCCCAAGATGCCGCCCCGCGGTGATGAAGCCTATTTGGCCATGAATCAGCGGGAAAACAGCATTCTGGCGCATGCGCCGGTGGATAAGCTCGCGGTGATCGAGCAGGCGATCGAATATCTCGACGTCCCGGCGAACGTGGATGGAGACGGCGCTCTCGGCGCCGAATTGCCACGGATGCAACGCTATGAATTACAAACGATCGACCCGGAACCCATCGTCCGCGTGCTGCGCGAGATGGGCACGCTCGATCCCACGGCGCGGTTGGAAATCGACAAGGAAAACCGCGCGATCATCGTTCACGCGCCGCTCACGGATCATGTCACGGTCCGCGCGGTGATCGATAAGCTCGACGTCGGTGGGCGCACGATGGAGATGATTCAACTCCGCCGCGCGAATGTCGATTACGTGGCGAAGTCGCTTGAGTTCCTCCTGCGCGGCGCCGACAACGAACGTCCCGGCGCGACGAAGCGCGCGCAATACGCCACCGATCGCGAGAATAATCGCCTATTCCTTTGGGCGAACGAAGCGGAGCTCGCCGACGTGCGCCGCCTGCTGGTCAAGCTCGGCGAGTACGGCGCGAACAGCGCCGCGCCGCCGATGCAGCAGACCATTCTCCTACCGCCAGGCAAACAACCCGAAGAAGTCTTGCGCGAACTGGAGAAACTCTGGCCGTCGGTAAGCCCGCGCCCGATGGAAACCACGCCCGTGACGCCGGCGCCGGCCGCCGACGAAGGCGCCGCGGCCCCGGTCCAGACCGACGCCGTGGCCACGACTGCGGAAGCGGCGCCGATCCAGCCCGTGAGCAATCCCCCCGTCGAGGAGCTCGCCTTAGCGGTCGCAGACGTGCTCGTCGATCCTGCGCCCGAGGTCGGCACCGCGGCACCGGTGGAAACACCGCCAGCTTCGCTCGGTCCCGCCCCGGTCCGCGTGACGAGCGGCCCGGAAGGCCTGGTGGTCACCAGCGACGACCCGACGACTGTCCGCCGCGTGAAGCAACTCGTTGGCGAGATTACCTCGAACGAGCAAAGCCTCCGCGTGTTCACGCTTAAGAACGCTAGCGCCGTGGAAGTTGCCGCACTGTTGGCCAACGCCTACGCCCCGCGCACCCCGGCGACGCCCAAGCCGGTCGCCGCGACGGACCCCAAATTCCGCTGGAGCGGTTTCGACGACCTGCCGGCGACCGCCGCGCCGCTTCCCGGCGAAGACGAGACGGAGATTCCGATTCGCTTTCTGGGAGACCCGCTGACCAACACCGTCCTTGTCCAAGGGGCCAGCGAGCGGCGATTGGAAGAGATCGCGAAACTGATCGAATCGTTCGACCAGGTGCCGCCGGCCGATACGCAGCCGACCCGGAAGACGAAGATCGTGAAAGTCGCCTACGCGTCGGCCGAGGAACTGTCCAAGGTCGTGAAAGATGTGTTCCGCGATCTGTTGAGCCCGGACGACCCGGCGATTTTGGCCAACATCCCGCCGGATCAGCGCCGCATGCCGTACGGTTACCGCGGGACGAACAGTCGCAATAACCGCCCACAGTACAAGGGTTTACTTTCGGTCGGCGTGAATGCGGAGTTGAACACGCTGGTGATTTCCGCCCCGGAAGAGGTGATGGTTCAGGTGAGCTCCCTGGTCGAGGTCTTGGACGCCAACGCCCTCTCCGAGCAACCGATCGCGGAAGTCCGAGCGGTTCGCGGAATTGTTCACGATCCGCAGTTGCGCGCCATTTTAAATAACGCCATTGATCCGGAGAGCGAAGCGTCGGTCAGCGTCAACCTGCGCGGCCAAGGGGCCGAAAGAGGCGACGACGGCCGCCGCCGCAGCTACCGGCGAGGACGTTAGACGGAGCAAGCCCGCGAAACACGTGAAGGGACGTGAAAAGTGAGTCGAGTCAGGCGTAGTGCCTTGTCCACAAATTACACGGAAAAGATGCTTCCGAGCCTCCGTGTGTTCCGTGGACAAGAAAGATGGCAATCCTCGACCATTTCGCTTTCCCTTTTTGCGTCATTTTGCGTGTTTCGCGGTTCCATCTGCTGGATTCGCCGGTTCGCGGCTATAGGGATTTGTCCCTATTAGCGGAGGTCATTTTTGCCCTCTCTCCAAGAAAACGGGCATTTTTTCGATAGAACTTTGATCGCCGCGCGTCGTCTGTTAATCTGGATGTCGCCCTTGAACCGAGGAACAGCCGCGTTCGTAAGTCGAGGCATGGCGTGCAAACTGCTTCCACCGGCCGGTCGCCAGGGTGCGGTCACAGTTCATGGAGAGGCGGACCTATGCGATTTTTGCGCGTTGCGTGTGGTGGCGTTTGCGTTGCGCTTTCCGTTGCGCCCCAAGCGACTGCGCAAGAAGTTAAGGCTGCGGTGGTCATGGACGTTGCGCCAGCCGCGGCGCCGGCTGTGGTTGCACCAGGCGGCCCCGTGCCTCCGCCAGGCGCTATGCCGGTAGAAGGTCAGCCTGCTGGGACGCCACCGGGCGGTGCTCCGGCGCAGCCCCCTGCGGCCGACGCAGCAGCGGCGCAAACGCCTGCCAAGCGACCGACGGAACCAGCGCAGCCCGCGAACCCTGTCGAGCTACAAGCCCGTCCTGACGCCGACGGCATGGTCACCTTCAGCTTCAAAGGCCAGCCCTGGCCGGCCGTGCTGGAATGGCTCGCGGATATTTCCGACAAGAGCCTCGAATGGCAAGAGGCGCCGCCGGGCTTTGTCGACCTCACCACGCGCGGCAAATATGGCGTGGCCGAAGTCCGCGATCTACTGAACTCCATTCTGCTCGCGCGCGGTTACACGATTCTCGACAGCGGCGAAGTCTTGCTGGTCGTGAATCTCGCGAAGCTCGACGTCAGCCTGGTGCCGCGCGTCAAGGCGGACGAGCTCGACGCCCGAGGCGGCCATGAACTGGTGAAGACGTTCTTCGATTTGAATCGCCTCCGCGCCGACGCGGTGGCCGAAGAGTTAAAGCCGCTATTGAGCCCCTATGGAAAGATCGCGGCGCTCAAGACGACGAATCGCCTTGACGTCCTGGAAACCGCCGGCAATCTGCGCCGCATCCGTGATTTGCTCATCGACGAACAAGACTCCAGCGGGCAGCAGTTCGAGGTCCGCGAGTTCACGCTGCGTTTCGCCCGAGCGGAGGACGTCATTCAGACCGTTAGCAAGCTGTTGGGTATCAAATCTGCCGATGCGGCCGCGCCGATGTCTCCGGAGCAGATGCAACAGCAGCAAATGATGATGCAGCAGCAGATGCAAATGCAGCAGCAACAGGGCGGCCAACCGGCCATGCCCTCGGGGCCGTCGGAAATCTACTTGGCCGCCAACAAACGCGAGAACAGCGTCCTGGCCCATGCCTCGGCCGACAAGTTGGCGCTGATCGAGCAAACCATCTCATTTCTGGACGTACCGTCGCGTCAGGGGCAAGGCGCTCTCGGCGCGACGTTGCCGCGCGTGCAAGTCTATCGCTTGTCCGGCATCGACCCGGAGCCGGTGGTGAAGGTCCTCCGCGAGATGGGCGGGCTGGATCCCACGTCGACGCTGGAGATCGACAAGAAAAACAAAGCCATCATCGCTAACGCGCCCTTAGCGGATCACGTGATGATCCGCGCGCTGATCGAACGCCTCGACGGCAGCGGCCGGCGCTTCGAGGTGGTCAAACTCCGACGTCTCAGCGCGGAGTACGTCGCAGGTTCGATCGAGTTTCTGTTCGCAGGTCCGAAGAAAGACGACTCGAGCCAGCGCCGCCAGCGCTATTACTACGGCTACTACGGCGGCGGCGAGGAAGAAGAAACGAAAGAAAAGGACAGCTTTCAGGTCGAGGCCGACGTCCGAAACAACCGCCTGTTGCTCCGTGCCAACGATGTTGAACTCGAAGAAGTTCGCATGTTGTTGGTTAAGCTCGGCGAAATCGATCCCGAGGGCGTGGTTCGCAACAACTCGCGCAAGGTCCGAGTTCCGGCCGGGAAGGAATCCGAAGATTTACTGCGCCGGCTCAAGCAAATGTGGCCGTCGGTCAGCCCGAATCCGCTATTGATCGATCCGGGGGCCGCGCCTGCGCCCGAGCAACCGACTGAGCCGGAACAAAAAGCGCCTGCGAAAGTGGATGACGCCACGGCGATGAGATCTACTTCGCTATTCGCACTGGCGATGGCGGACGAGGCCGAACTGGCGCCGCGGAGCGCACCGAGCAGCGACGCGCCATCGACGACGCCGGAAGTGGTCGCGGAACGTGAAGCCGAGGCGGTCGCCGCGCCCAGCGTGCCGGCGATCACGATCACGCAGGGGCCGGACGGATTGGTGATCTCCAGCCAGGACGGCGAGGCGCTCGATCGCATGATGGAATTGCTGGACGAACTGACGCCCGTGGAAATGAGCTACCGCGTGTTCGAATTGAAGAACACTTACGCTAAAGACGTATCGAAGTTGTTGAAAGACGTGTTTGAAGAGAAGAAAAAGGAAGAGGATCGCAATCCGTTCGGGTACTACTACTTCGACTACCCGCAAGAGGAAGAGAAGGAAGAACGGGGGCGACTGTCGAAGAAGCGGCCGTTGAAGTTCGTGCCTGATCCGGTGACGAACACCGTGCTCGTGCAAGGCGCGGACGAGGAACAGCTCGCCGAAATCGAATCGCTGATCGAGATGTACGATCGCCCTGATCCGGTCGATTCGCAATCGGTGCGAAAGACGGAGATCGTGCAAATCAAATACGCCGTAGCGCCCGAGGTGTTGACGGTCATCAAGGACGTGTACCGCGACTTACTCAGCCCGAACGATCCGGCGCTGCAACAGGCGCAGCCCCAGCAAGAACAGCGCCCGAGCCTGTTCTCGCTGCTGCGCGACGAGCAGAACGCCATCCCGCGCTTCAAAGGCTTGCTCAGCGTCGGCGTGAACGCCAAAACAAACTCTTTGGTGATTTCCGCCCCGCAATTCCTGCTCGACGACGTCAAGAGCATGGTCCAGGAACTGGACGACGCCGCGATGCCGGATCGTCCGGTCGCTCAAGTCCGCCGCGTGAACGGTATCGTCAACGACCCCTTGATGCGGGCGATCATCACCAACGTTGCCAACCCGAACGCCACTTCCCCGGCGAACGCTCAGCAAAACAATCAACAGCAGAACAATAACGACTCCGGCCGCGAAGAACGGCGACGCCGTGGACGGGAACGGAACGAAAACCGCGAGCGTAACAATGACTAGCCATGCGTGTTTGAACCGCCGAGGCGCAGAGACGCAGAGAGCATAATGGTGGGGACCTCGCTCCGGTGCGCCGGTCTCGTTCTCTGCGGCGGTCGAAGCGAGCGGATGGGCTCCGCCAAGGCCTGGCTTCCGTTCGGGCCCGAGTTGCTGCTGCAACGCGTGGTGTGCATTCTGGGCGAGGTGGTTTCGCCGGTCGTCGCGGTCGCCGCCCCGGGCCAGCGACTACCGCCGCTTCCGGCTGGCGTACTGATTGTCCGTGACGCCCAGGAAGGGCGCGGACCGCTCGAAGGGATGCTGGCTGGCGTCAAAGCGCTCGACGGCCGAGCGGACGCCGTGTTCGTCGCCAGTTGCGATGCGCCCCTACTCAGTTCCGCGTTTGTGCGTCGCGTCCTGAAATCGCTCGGCGACCAAGAAATCGCGGCTCCGGTCGTCGACGGCTTTGCCCATCCGTTGGCGGCCGTCTACCGCCTCAGCTTGCAAGGCGCGATCGAATCGATGCTCGCTGCAGATCAGCGCAGGCCGACGGATCTGTTGCGCGAGCGAAACACGCGCGAGTTGACCACAGCGGATTTCGCCGATATCGATCCAGAAATGCGCTCACTCCGAGGCTGCAACACGCCGGAAGAATACCAAACGCTGCTACGCGAGGCAGGGTTTGCATAGTGAACCGCGTGCGCGTGGACGAATTCCTTCTCGCGCGTTAGTACTTCCACATTACCAGCAGCGTATAGTCGAGGTCGTTTTTCTTCAGCCCGTGCGGCGTGCTGTCGTAGCGGTGATTCGCGGCGAGTTTCAGATTGGTGTTCCAGACCGGATCGACGAGCAACTCCCAGGCGGCCTTGTTCGTGGCGCGAAAATCGCTGATGTCGCCGATGTCCGGGAAGTATTCGGTCGCGGCGCTGATTTTTTGCCGTTCCGAGAGTTTGTGTTCGTACTCCATGCCGGCCAGACCTTCCGGCACCACGCTGTCGTCCGGGCCGCCGATTTCCTGCGAAAAGCCGCTACCGAGCCGGGCGATCAGGCTCGTGGCGTCGTTCTTGATGATCTGATAACCAAGACCGCCGTTCGCCACGACGCGAACGTCGAACGCCCGAAATTCGTCGTATTCCAGCGAGCCCTTCACGAACGGCGTCCAAGGGCTGTCCTGGAAGTGCCATTCGTTCCGCACGTCGAACAGCGCGCGATGCTCCGCCAAGACGCCGCTGCGCGAACCCCGCGAGTAGGTCAAATCCAGCGTCAGCGTATCGTGCGGCACGCAGCGTTTGGCGTGTGCGCCGAAGCGCATGTTGAAAAGTTCGCTATTGCCGGTCGAGCCGTTCAGGCCGAATTCCAGGCTCGATTCCCAAATCTTGGGCGGTGCCGGCGGCGCTTCTTCGACCACGATCGCCGTGTCGACGGCTTCCGGCGTTTTGACGTCCTCGATCGGCAAGGCGAGTTCCAGCGGCGCGATCAGCGGCCCATCGGTTACCGGCGGGAGCCGATAGACTCCGGACTCTGGCGCGAACACCGGCGCAGGCGTGGGACTTTGTCCCCCGGCGATCGGAGTCGCCGCGAAAACGGCAAGCCACGCCAGCCAACAGCGCAGCACCGTGCGGCGCAAACCCGTCATGTCGCTTCGTAAAGCTCGCAGCATGCGTGAATTCAGTCCGAGATTTGCCCAACGGTCGATGAAAATCGGGGCGTACGGTAGCCGCGACTTGATTCGAGCACAAGATAAACTGAGTAAGGTAGCAGCGCCGCCGTAACGCCAATGGTTCCCACGGCCACGGCTTCGTACAATTCGTTTACTATGGCGACGGACCTGATTCTCGGCACCGCGGGGCATATTGATCACGGCAAGACGTCGCTCGTCAAGCTGTTGACGGGCGTGAACACCGACCGGCTGCCGGAAGAAAAACAGCGCGGCATTACGATCGACCTCGGCTTCGCGGAATTGGATCTGGGCGAATACAGGCTCGGCATTGTGGACGTGCCGGGGCACGAACGGTTCGTCCGCAACATGCTCGCCGGCGCGACCGGCATCGATTTGGCCCTGCTGGTCATCGCCGCCGACGATTCGATCAAACCGCAGACGCGCGAGCACTTGGAGATTCTCAAGTTGCTCGATCTCCGCGCCGGTGTGATCGCGCTCACCAAGTGCGATCTCTCGGAACCGAGCTGGATCGAACTGGTCGAAGAAGAAATCCGCGAATTGGTGGCTGGCACTTTTCTCGCGGATGCGCCGATCATTCACACTAGTACTGTGCGCGGCGAAGGCGTTGAAAAGTTGAAGGCAGCGCTGGGTGACGCGGCGGCCAAAGTCGCGCCCTTAGTTGCAGCGAAACGTGAAGGACCATTTCGCCTGGCGATCGATCGCACGTTCACTTTGGCGGGACACGGCACCGTCG
>Ga0163153_10007792_pt1 | contig 11384 bp, 8 predicted proteins | sample OliLakLV19MP6IB1_FD_148629 | JGI IMG/M metagenome (GOLD analysis project Ga0163153, IMG submission 148629) | Freshwater microbial mat bacterial communities from Lake Vanda, McMurdo Dry Valleys, Antarctica - Oligotrophic Lake LV.19.MP6.IB-1 | ecosystem: Environmental > Aquatic > Freshwater > Lake... | reverse complement strand
CCCAACGCCGTGAACTACGCGGCCACGCCCGCGCAAGTCGCCGCCGCCAAACGGCTTGCCGCTCAATCGGCGGCCGCGTAGTTCACGGCGTTGGGTGCCACGCCCCCGCCAGATACTGGTCGAGCCAAAGGGCGGCCGCGGGCGAAATCGGCGCTGGCGGGCGGATGCTCGCCGATGATATTGTCCTACAAGGCGCCGTAGGCAGTACAACATTTGACGTCGAGAGTATGATTCGTGCGGCCGTTACGCCGGGTGCACGTTACGGCGGAGCAGCCGGTGCCAGCCAGGGATTTTCGGAGGCTGGGTATCAGCTGACGAAGCATGCTGGAAGATACCCGAATCGCTGGGGAACACTTAAGGGGAATCCACGGGTATTTAATGATGCCGCCGAACGACATCTTCGTGAAATTGTCGGTGACGGCACTGGGCTCGTAGATACTGGCAAGTTCTTCGAGGTATTTTTGAGCGACGGCCGTGGCGTACGATTTCAGCACAATGGACAATTCAAGGGATTCCTTGATCCTCAATAACGATGTCGCATGATCAATGAGATGATAGATATTGATTTTCCCGGGCTGTCGCCTGAGAGCGCGTTTCAGGTACTGCTTCAGTTTTCAGGATGCGCCAAGGCTGTCGAGCGATCGACATGTATAGATAAAGAAATGGACTGGCATGATGTTATTACAACGTTCCTGACGATGAAACTATACAGGCCGCTGTTGACCGTGCACCTTCGCGACGTTCGGATTAGTACGATCCACTTTTCGCATATGTTGATTATGGCGGAAGAAGAAGAAGCTGGTACTTGCGCAATAGAGGCATCATTCACAATCAATGATGTTCCTCGCACGCAATGGCCGCGATTGGTTGGTGCGATACAGGACTTTGCAACCCGCACGGCCCTCGCTGTCAATACCGGTATCTACTACGCAGGAATCGAACCGGGCCATGATTCTTCAACCCGACTATTTACCGGATCAACAACTGGCCCCGTAACCATCGATGTCGATGTCGTGCATTTCTTCTGAAGGACTGCTCCGGGCCAACAGCCAGATATAAGCCTTCACGGGAGCGTGGCACCGAAGACTCGTGCGACCTCTATGAAGACCTGCCGTTTGTCAAGCGGATCGAGCGGAAGTACTCTCGCGGGGCGGCCCATTCGTCTATCCGAGCGTGGGCCGCGGCGGTGAGGCCGCGGCCCTGCCAATGTGGGATGCATCCGAGGTGCGAGAGAGAGCCGGCTGCCCATTCGGAGAACCGAAGGGTAGTGTGTGTCAAGTTGCGCACTTTGAAGAAGAGGCTCTCCCAAGGAAGGTTCTCCCCGCTGCTGAGGCTGAGCCCGGAGGGCGAAGCCTCAGCAGCCGCGTGGGGGTCGCGGCTCACGCGGCCGCGATCGTCTGCTGCTCCGTCGTCGTCTCCGTCAACGCCGGCTCACGCAGCCGGCTCATGTCCAGGTACCTGCGCGATCCCCAGCGCGTCCCCGCCACGTGCCGCAACCGCGCCGCCACCAGCATCAGCGCGCTCTGACCGTCGGGGAAGGCGCCCACCACGCGCGTCCGCCTGCGCACCTCGCGGTTGAGCCGTTCCAGGGGGTTGTTCGTCTTGATGCAGCGCCGGTGCTCGCGCGGGAAGTTCATGTAGGTCAACGTCTCGCCCGCCCCGTCGCGCACCATCTGGGCCGGGGGCGTGGCACCAAAGACGTGCCACCGAAGACGGGCTCTGACGTCTTCGGTGCTCTCGGGTCACCACTCCTCCGCGACACCGGTCCACAATACACCGAAGAAGGTCAAAGCACCTTCTTCGGTGGCACGTCGGCGATGCCAGGCCCCGTCATTGTGAAGGGCGCTCTTGGCGACTGTTTCAGAAGCATGAGTAGAGGGAAGTAGAAGCAGGCGGGGACGCCTGCTCCACGAGGGTTGGTAGGCTTCTGAAACAGTCCTTTACACCTCGACGATCATCGCCACGCTGTTGCCGCCGCCGAGGCAGAGGGCCGCGACGCCGCGTTTGCCGCCCGTGCGCTTGAGCTGGTGGATGAGCGTGGTCAGCACGCGGGCGCCGCTCGCCCCGATCGGGTGCCCCAGTGCGATCCCGCCGCCGCAGATGTTGAGCTTGCTCTCGGGGATGTCGTGGCCCGCGCCCTTCAGACCCTTCAAGTTGCACAAGATCTGGGCCGCGAACGCCTCGTTGATCTCGAAGAGGTCGATGTCCTTGGCGTTCAATCCCGCCTTGGCGAGCACACCCTGGATTCCGCTGATCGGGGCGGCGAAGATGTCCTTGGGGGCCACGCCGCTGGTGTGATACGCCACGATCTTCGCGATCGGCTTCACGCCCAGCGCCTCGGCCTGCGCGAGGCTGGAAACAACCAGCGCGGCCGCGCCGTCGGAAATCTGGCTCGCGTTCGCGGCCGTCACCGTGCCCTCGGCGCCGAACACCGGCCGCAGCTTCGCGATCGAGTCCGCCGTCGTCTCGGGGCGGATGCCCTCATCCGCGGCGACGCCCGGCGACTTCTTGTCCAGGCACTGCTCGCCCGACAGCGCCGCGATCTCGCTCTTGAACCAGCCCTGCTTGGTCGCCTCCGCGGCCCGCTGGTGGCTCTGGGCCGCGAAGCGGTCCTGCTCGGCCCGGGTGATCTCGAACTGCTTGGCGATGTGGTCCGCGGCGTTGCCCATCGGCCAGCCTTCGAACGCGCACCGCAGGCCGTCCCACGCCATCACGTCTTCCATCGACGTGGGGCCGTACTTGACGCCCTCGCGAACGCGGGCGAAGTGCGGGGCGCCGGTCATGTTCTCGAAGCCGCCGGCGAGCACGAGCTTGTTGTCGCCGCTCTTGATCGACTGGGCCGCGAGCATGACCGCCTGCAGGCCCGAGCCGCAGACCTTGTTCACGGTGTTGGCCGAGGTGGTGTCGGGCAGGCCCGCCTTGAGCGCGGCCTGGCGGGCCGGGTTCTGCCCGAGCCCGGCCTGCAGCACGCAGCCCATGATGACTTCATCAAAGCCGCCGCCGCCCCCACTCTGGCCCGCGCTCGCGGCGGTCCCGAAGGCGGGGTTCTCGGCGAGCACGGCCTTGATCGCGTACGAGCCCAGGATCGGCGAGGGAACCTTGGCGGCGCCGCCGAAGAACTTGCCGATGGGGGTGCGCTTGGCGGCGAGGATGACGGGGGTGTTGGCGGCGGACATAGGCGGGGGAGCTCCTTTTTCGATTCTAGGAGCCCGTGTCAGGGTGCCACTACCGACGACTTTGCGTCGGTCGTGCGGTGTCGGGGGCAATGACCCGGAGCACTACCGGCCCGGAGCGGCCGGTAGTGGCACCCGAGCGGCGCACGATCACCCCCACGATCACCCCCACGATCACCCCGCCGCGTTCACGATCGCCAGGAACTCGTCGGCCTTGAGGCTCGCGCCGCCGATGAGGCCGCCGTCGATGTCGGGCTGGGCGAAGAGCTCCGCGGCGTTGGAGGCTTTGACGGAGCCGCCGTACTGGATGACCGCGGCGTCGGCCGCGGGCTGGCCGTGCATGGTGGCGAGGACGGCGCGGATTTTTGCGTGGGCATCCTGGGCGTCGGCGGGGGTGGCGTTCTTGCCGGTGCCGATGGCCCAGACGGGCTCGTAGGCGATGACGAGGCGCGGGAGCTGCTCGGGCGCGACGCCCTCGAGGCCGGCGCGGAGCTGGCGCTCGTTCACGGCGTGGGTGTGGCCGGTGACGCGCTCGTGGAGGGTTTCGCCGACGCAGAGGATGACGTTGAAGCCGGCGGCGAGGGCGGCGCGGGTCTTCGTGTTGACGAGCGAGTCGGGCTCTCCCAGGATGTGGCGGCGCTCCGAGTGGCCGGTGAGGACGTACGAGCAGCCGCAGTCCTTGAGCATGGCGAGGGAGACCTCGCCGGTGAAGGCGCCGTCGGGCTCGGGGGACGTGTCCTGAGCGCCCAGCGCGACGCGGGTCGCGGCGGAGGAGCCCGGGGAGATCTCCCGCGCGATGACCTCGGCGACGGCGACGAGGTAGGGAAACGGCGGAACAAGGATGACGCGGGCGCGGCCGGGGGAGGCGATGACACCGTTGCAGACGGCCGCGGCGAGGGCCTTGGCCGAGGAGAGGGTCGTGTTCATCTTCCAGTTGCCGCCGATGATGCGCTGGCGAGTGGTCATGGGCAAAGGTAGCCGCAGGATCAGGGTGCGCCGAGCCAGCGGGTGCGGTGGGCGAATCGGGTTTCGCGGAGGGCGTTGTGAAGGCGCTGGTCGCCCGTAATGACGACGGCGTCGTGGTGCTCGGCGCACGCGATGTACATGCAGTCGTACACGGTTCGCCCGGTGACGATCGCGATCGGGAGGGCGTCGACGACGAGCCGCTCCGCGGGATCGAGCGCGATCGCCAACTGCTTTAGCCTGCCGAGCAACTCCACGGCTGCGTCGGGCCGCAGCGTGGACTTCATTACGCGCTTCCAGAGGACGTTGGCGACTTCGATGTAAAGAAAGTCGGGTGCGAACATGGCGGCACGCTCGGTGAGCACGGCGACGGCGTGTTGCGCGAGCGGCTCATTCAGTGACGCGGCCGCGATAACGCTGGCGTCGATAACGACACGTTTCACCGCTCACGATCCGCGCGGATGTCGGCGGCGGCATCGCCGGCGGCGCTCGTGCCCAGCCGCTTGTGCCACTCGGCGAACATGGCGCGGACTTGATCGGGGGCCATGGGTGTGGCGCTCTCGATGATGCGTTTGAGCTCAGCCTGGAGCGACCGGCCATTGCGCTCGGCCTGCGCTTTGAGGCTGTCGATGGTGTCGGTGGTGAGGTCCCGGATGAGGACGTCGGGCATGGCGCGCTCCTGATATCGTAATGATATCATCTGATCGCGGGTGTGTCAAGACGTCAATCGCGGCGAAAAACGGCCGACGCCCGGCCGGAGCGGCCGAGCGTCGGGTGGTGGTTCCCTGGAATGCGGCGAGCCGGTGCGGTCACTCGTCGGCGCGGAGCATGGCGAGAAGGCGAAGGATCGAGACGTAGAGCCAGACGAGGGTGACGAGCAGGCCGAATGCCCCGACCCACTCGTACGCCTTGGGCAGGCCTTCGTCGACGCCCTTCTCGATGTAATCGAAGTCCAGGACGAGGTTGGCCGCGGCGAGGCCGACGATGAACAGGCTGAAGCCGATGCCGATGGGACCGGTTTCCCAGATGTAGGGGATAGTGAAGCCGAACACGAAGCGGAGCAAGATCTGAGCGATGAAGAGGAAGAACAGGCCGCCGGTGGCGGCGACGACGATGCGCGTGAAAACGGGCGTCGCGCGGATGATCCGGAAGTAGTACGCCCCGAGCATGGCCCCCGAGACGCCGAAGGTGGCGAGCACGGCGGTCATGATGAGGGCCGGACCGCCGGGGTTGGTGCCGAACTTGGTCGCGTAGAAGACGCTGACGGCGCCGCAGAAGAGGCCCTCGACGACCGCGAAGACCGGGGCCGTGAACATGGCGTACTTCGGGAGGCGGCTCACGGCGAGGTACGAGAAGAACCCGACGACGACCGTGCCGATCCAGACGGGCATGATGAGCTGCGGGTTAGGCTTGAGCCAAGCCCAGCCGGCGACCGCAGAGGCCGCGGTCACGGCGAGCAGGATGAGCGTCGCGGTAATCGTTCCCGCGATGGTCATCTGGTAGGACCGCGCGTCGCTGATCGCCGAGCCGCGGGCGCCGGGCGACGACTGGAACTGGTCCCACGTCATGGGCTTGTTGAACGTGTCCCCGGTGAGGACCGGGTTGTTCGAACGGAGCATGGGCGATCCTCCACGGAGTGTTGGGGGGGGGTGGACTTTCGAGTGCCCGGCGGCACCGGGCGGAAACGACAAAAGAGTATATCGGTTTTCGGGCGGGGAAGTGCCGCCAACGCGCCGTATAAGGATGGACGGTTATTCCCCGCGCTCGCCCGCGCCGACCGTGTAGTTCGGTGCCTCACGAGTAATCTTGATATTGTGCGGGTGGCTCTCGGTCATGCCTGCGTTGGTGATGCGGACGAAGCGGGTGAGCTCGCGGAAGTCCGTGAGGTTGGGCGTGCCGCAGTAGCCCATAGAGGCTTTGAGTCCGCCGACCATCTGGTAGACGAACTCGGCGAGGGGGCCGCGGTAGGGGACGAGGCCTTCGACGCCCTCGGGGACGAACTTCTGACGAGCCTTGGCGGCGTCACCCCCCACAGCCCCCCCACCTTGCCCGTAGCGGTCGCTCGAGCCGGCGTTCATGGCGCCCTCGGAGCCCATGCCGCGGTAGGACTTGTAGCGGCGGCCGCCGGAGATGACGAGCTCGCCGGGGGATTCGTCCAGGCCGGCGAAGAGCGAGCCGAGCATGACGCAGTGGGCGCCCGCGGCCAGGGCCTTGGCGATGTCGCCCGACATGCGGATGCCGCCGTCGGCGATGACGGGGACGTCGTGGAAACCGGCCTGGGCGAGCCCGCGGACGGCGTTGAAGATGGCCGTGATCTGCGGGACGCCGACGCCGGTGACCACACGGGTGGTGCAGATGGAGCCGGGACCGATGCCGGCCTTGATGGCGTCGGCGCCGGCGTGGGCGAGGGCGGCGGCGCCCTCGGCCGTCGCCACGTTGCCCGCGATGACCTCGACGCCCGGGTGGCGTTTCTTGATTTCGCGGACGGTGCGGAGGACGTTTTCGGAGTGACCGTGCGAGGTGTCGACGACGACGACGTCGGCCTCGGCGGCGATGAGGGCGTCGACGCGGTCGTAAGCGTCGACCCCGCAGGCGGCGCCGCAGCGGAGGCGGCCGCGGGCGTCGAGGTTGGCGGAGGGGAACTGGCCGAGGCGGTCGATGTCGCGCTGGGTGATCATGCCGGCGAGGCGGCCGGCAGCGTCGACGAGGAGGAGCTTCTCGACCTTGCGTTTGTAGAGGATCTGCTCGGCCTGCTCGAGGGTGGTGGTGGAGGGGGCGGTGACGAGGTTGGTGGAGGTCATCACCTCGCCGATGGGCGTGGCGGTGTTCTCGACGAACTTGAGGTCTCGCCGGGTGAGGACGCCGAGGATCTTGCCCTTGGAGCGGAGGGTGATGTGGCCGTCGTCGGTGACGGGGAAGCCGCTGACGTTGTACGTGCGCATGAGGTCGCGGGCCTGGGCGACGGTGTTGAGGGGCCCGAGGGTGATGGGGTCGGCGATGACGCCGTTGGCGGAGCGTTTGACCTTGGAGACTTCCCGGGCCTGAGCGTCGATGGGCATGTTGCGGTGGATGATCCCGATGCCGCCTTCCTGCGCCAGCGAGATGGCGAGGGCGGACTCGGTGACGGTGTCCATCGGGGCGGAGACGAGGGGGATCTTGAGGGTGATTGAGCGCGTGAGGCGCGTGGAGACGTCGGCCTGGGCGGGGATGAGGTCGCTGTAGCGCGGGAGCAGCAGGACGTCGTCAAATGTGACGCCCTCGCCGGCGATCTTGCCGTTGAACGGGTCGGTGAAGGTGGCCTGGGCGGGGGCGCGCGGGCCCTCGCCGGGCGTGCCCGACGTGGTCGTGGGGGGGGCGCCGTTGGCAGCGACCGGTGAAATTGGAGCGGAGGACCGAAGCGGAGAAATCGTGTGGCCTTCCATGGGCAAGCGTTGCAGGCTCGCGGGGCAAGTCAAGGTCGTGGAACGTCGGGGTGCGTTGAAATCCCCGCGCCCACCGCGGCATCCGAGAAATCTGGGCGTGCCCCGCAGCGGTACGTCAATAATCTCACTGCCCCGACCGCGCAACCGTCGAGCGGCCTTGGGATCGCGCGACGGAGGCGAAATGACCCCAGTCCCAATCTCCATCTCCGCGACCGTCGGTTCCACCCACCACCCTGGTCCGGCCGGCCGCCCCGACCCCGAGGCCCTGTGCGCCACGGAGTGGCTGCTCACCAACGGGCTGGGCGGGTTCGCGATGGGCACGGCCGCGGGCATCCCCACGCGCCGCTACCACGGGTGGCTGATCGCGAGCCTCAAGCCGCCGGTGCGCCGCGTCGTGGCGCTGCACAGCTGCGTGGAGCGGCTGGAGATTTTCGAAGCCCGCGGGCCCGGTTCCGGGTCTGGCTCCGGGCCCAAACCCGGACCTGGCGGACAGAGCTCCGCCGGGGCACCCGCACGCGGGGCGCCCAAGGTCATCGAGCTGTCGTCCTACCGCTTCGCGGACGGCTCGACGTCGCCGGGGGGCCTCGCGCACCTCGTCAAGTTCACGCGCGACCCGATGGGCGGGTGCTCGTGGGAATACGGCGGGGGGGGCGGAGCGGACGAGGGCGGCGTGCGGATCACGCGCTCGCTCGCGCTGGCACGCGGCATGAACGCGCTGTCGGTGCGGTACGAACTCTCGGGTCTTCCCGCCAGCGCGCGGGCGCGGCTCATCGTGCGGCCATTGGTGGCCCTGCGAGACTTCCACGCGCTGCTTCGCCACCCCGGGCGCGACGGGCTCTTCCGCGTGCAGCCCTCGAGCGCCGGGGCGATCGTACGAGGGTGGTGGGGCGATGGACCGTCGCTCAAGCTCGGCGGGGGCGACTCGTGCGCGTTCACCCACGACGAGCAGTGGTGGTGGAACTTCCGCTATGACCGCGAGGCCGAGCGGGGGCAGGACTTTGTCGAGGACCTGTTCTCTCCCGGTGAATTCGGCGTCGACCTCACCAGCGCGAGCGCGTGGGAGCTTGGCGCGGGCGTCGGGCGGCCCGGGGCCGCGCCCGATGAGCCGGTCCCGTTCGCGGGCGCGATCGCGGGGCGGCGCGAGCACCTGGCGTCAATCGTCGGCGCGGCGACCGCCGGGGCCGCGGGCGATTCGGCGGAGGCGCGGGCGGCGCTCGCCGTCGCCGCGGATGATTTCGTGGTCTCGAGCGAGCCGGTCAAGGCGAGCGCGACCATCGGCCGTACGACCGTCATCGCGGGCTATCCGTGGTTCGCCGACTGGGGGCGCGACACGCTCATCAGCCTCCCCGGGCTCATGCTCGCGACCGGGCGCTTCCCCGAGGCGTTCGACACGCTCCGCACGTTCGCGGCCCACGTGCGCGACGGGCTCGTGCCGAACCGTTTCGACGACTTCTCGGGGCTCCCGCACTACAACACCGCCGACGCGTCGCTGTGGTTCGTCAACGCGGCATGCGAATACCTCCGCGCCACCGACGACCGCGCCGGCTTCGACCGCGCGCTGAAGCCCGCGTGCCTGGGCATCATCGCGGCGTATCAGCACGGCACGAGCGTGCCGGGCGAGCAGGACGGCCAGATGGAGCAGACCGAGTCCTCCGGGGCGCCGATCGCGATGGACCCCGCCGACGGGCTGATCTTCGCGGGCTCGCCCAACACGCAGCTGACGTGGATGGACGCGAAGCGCGACGGCGTGGTGTTTACGCCGCGGTACGGCAAGCCCGTGGAGCTCAGCGCGCTGTGGCACCACGCGCTGCGGGCGCTCGCCGAGGCGCTGGCGCCAGCGGGGTCCGACAAGCGCGGTGCGCCCGCGCCGCCGACGCCCGAGGACCGTTCGCGGGCCGCGGACCTGCGGACGATGGCGGACCGGGTCGCGGCGTCGATCCGCGGGCGGTTCTACGTGTCGCGGCTGGGGTACTGCGCCGACTGCCTGGTGCCGGGCTCGGGCCACGATGCGCCGACGTGGACGGCGACGACGGAGCTGCGTCCCAACCAGTTGTTCGCGGTCAGCCTTGAGTACTCGGCCCTGCTCCCCGAGCAGCAGCGGAGCGTGGTGGCGGCGGTGGGGCGGACGCTGCTGACGCCGCTGGGCGTGCGGACACTCGACCCTAGCGCTCGCGAGTATCGCGGCCGGTTCGCGGGCCCGCTGCCGATGCTGGACGCGGCGTATCACAACGGGACGGCGTGGCCATATCTGCTGGGGCCGTTCGCCGAGGCGGTGCTGCGTGCGGGGGCGTTCTCGAGCGAAGCGCGCCGGCGGGCGCGGGATCTGCTGACGCCGCTGGTGGCTCGGCTCACGCGCCCATCGGCCGGGGCGGGCGACCTGGTGTGCCTGGGGCAATTGCCCGAGGTTGTCGACGGCGACGACACGAAGGCGGCGCCGCAGCGTGCGGGCGGATGCCCGGCGCAGGCGTGGTCGGTGGCGGAGTGTCTGCGGGTTTTGAAGTTGTGCGGGGAGTAACGAGATCCCCCTCCGCGTAGCGGAGTGGGATCTTCAGGCGAGCAGGCTCGTGCCGGTCATCTCCGGCGGTTGCTTGAGGCCCATCATTTCCAGGGCTGTCGGGGCGATGTCCGCCAACCGGCCACGCTTTGAGCGCACGCCCGCGTCGAACCACCCCGCGGCGGCGCGGTCACCCCGCAGCTTCCGCCCGCGCACGTTCTCGCCGACCACGAAAAGCGGCACGTCGTAGATGGTGTGGGCGGTGTGCGGGGCGTTGGTGACGGGGTCGAACATCTGCTCGCAGTTGCCGTGGTCGGCGGTGATGATGAGCCCCCCCCCCCCACCACCGCTGCCGCCCTTCGCGAGCGTCGCTTCGATGATCCGTCCCACGCACGCATCGACCATCACGCACGCCTTCACCGCGGCCTCGAGGTTGCCGGTGTGGCCGACCATGTCGCCGTTGGCGAAGTTGACGACGAGGAGGCTTTCGCAGTCCGGGCTCGCGAGCCGGCCCAGCACGGCGGCGCACACTTCCGCCGCCGCCATCTCGGGCTTGAGGTCGTAGGTGGCGACCTGGGGGCTCTGCGGGTTCTCGCGCCGTTCGCCGGGGAAGGGCTCGTCGCGATAGTCATTGAAGAAGAACGTAACGTGCGGATACTTCTCCGTCTCGGCGCAGCGGAACTGACCCAGGCCCAGGCGCGCGAGGTAGTCGCCCGTGATGTTCACCATGCGGGGCGGCTTGGGGAACGCAACGCCCTGGACGTGGGGCAGCAGCGCGTGCCAGTACTCGGTCATGATGACGTAGTGGAGGTCACGCTTCTTGCCGCGGTCGAAGCCGATGACCCCCGAGTCGGGCGAGGGCTTGACCTTGGCCCACAGCTCATCGGGGAAACACAACGCGGCGGAGAGCTCGCGGGGCCGGTCGCCGCGGTAGTTGTAGAAGATGACGCTGTCCCCGTCGTCGATGCGGGATTCGAGAACCTCGCGCGGGCCGCCGATGGCGGTGGGGGTGACGAACTCGTCGCCCTTGAGGGTGGGGCCCGAGGGGTGGTCGTAGTAGTGCGCAATGGCCTCGGCGGCGGACCACTCGCGCCCGGTCGATTCGTTGGTGATGGCCGCGGCACCGCTGGGGGCCGCGCCGAGGAGGCAGTCGTACGCGAGCCTGACGCGCTCCCAGCGGTGGTCGCGGTCCATCGCGTAATAGCGGCCGACGACGGTGGCGATGCGCCCGACGCCCAGCTGCTGGCAAAAGCCCTCGACCTGGCGGGCGAAGGCGATCCCGGTGAAAGGGCCGGTGTCGCGTCCGTCGGTGAAGAGATGGATGTAGACGCG
>Ga0163153_10007788_pt1 | contig 11391 bp, 10 predicted proteins | sample OliLakLV19MP6IB1_FD_148629 | JGI IMG/M metagenome (GOLD analysis project Ga0163153, IMG submission 148629) | Freshwater microbial mat bacterial communities from Lake Vanda, McMurdo Dry Valleys, Antarctica - Oligotrophic Lake LV.19.MP6.IB-1 | ecosystem: Environmental > Aquatic > Freshwater >... | reverse complement strand
CTTCAGGATGGGCACAACAAAGCGCCCGTTCCAGTCCCGGACGTAGCTCATCTGTTGGGTGATTTCCTCCATGAGATTCCAAGCCAAAATCAGCACGTAATCAGGGCGCGTTTCCCTTATTCGATCGGGATGATGAATCGGAATGTGTGTGCCGGGCAAAAAATGACCCTGTTTATGGGGGCTTCGATCGACGGTGTAATCGATAAAATCCGTGCGCACGCCGCAGTAATTGAGCAGGGTATTACCTTTGGCAGGAGCCCCGTAACCGACGACGGATCTTCCCTCGTTCTTTGCCGTGATCAGGAAGTCGAGAAACTTGCGTTTTGTACGTTTTACTTTCTCGCCGAAGGAAAAGTAAGTTTGCAAATCGGTAACAGCCGATGCCTTTTCTCGCGCGGCGAGTTTCTGCACCCGCTCGCTGGTGGGTTTGCTTTCATCTCCTTGATGGCACGCGTAGATTCTCAGGGAACCACCATGAGTCGGAACCTCCTCGACGTCGAAAACAGTCAACCCCTGCGCACCCATGACTTGGCGCACCGTATGGAACGAGAAATACGAGAAATGCTCGTGGTAGATGGTGTCAAATTGATTCTCTTCCATGAGACGCATCAGATGAGGGAATTCCAATGTAATCACTCCACCGGGCTTGAGCAGGATCTTCATGCCTTTGACAAAGTCATTGAGACGCGGAACGTGTGCCAGGACATTGTTACCGACGATCAGGTCCGCGTGGCCCCCCTCGGCGGCCAAACGGCTGGCCGTTTTTTCCCCGAAAAACTCTATTAGGGTTGGGATTTCTTTCTTGGTGGCGGCCTGGGCGATATTCGCCGCCGGTTCGATGCCGAGAACAGGGATTCCTTTTGCGACGAAATGCTGCAGCAGGTAGCCGTCATTGCTGGCCAGTTCTACGACTCGATGGTTGCGGTTCAACCCCAGCCGCTCAACGATCATATTGGTGTAGACTCTGGCGTGCTCGACCCAGGTCTCTGAAAACGACGAGAAGTATGAGTAGTCGCTGAAGATCTGATCGGGGCTCTCAAATTCCTCAAGCTGAACCAAAAAACACTGCGCGCAGACGAAAACCACAAGCGGGTAAAAAGGTTCCATGCGCGCCAAATCGCCGGGCTTTAAGTACGAGTTTGACAGCGGCGACATACCCAGATCGACAAAAACATGTCGCAAAGAGGAGTCACAGAATCGGCATCTCGGACCTTCTAGCGAAGTGTGAGGTTGCGCAATGTTGGCATCTCTTAGGTTTTTAAATTCTTCGAGCACTTTGGTTACTCCTAACTTGCACGATAATCCGGGGCGCGACCGTCATGCAGGCCGACATGAGACCCGACCTGCTTTGCTTAGCTCCATATGGCCCAAGGTGCGTTGCCGGAACTCCACATTTCTTCCAGGATGTTTTTCTCTTTTAGCGTATCCATGCACGACCAAAAACCGTGATGTCGATAGCCCATAAGCTGCCCATCCCTGGCCAGCCGGTCCACCGGACCGTGCTCCCAAATGGTCTCGTCGCCTTCAATGTAGTCGAGAGCTTTGCGGTTTAATACGAAGTAGCCGCCGTTGATCCAACCCTCGCCGCTTTCCGGTTTCTCATAAAAGTCTGTGACACGGTCTTCTGCAAATCCGATACGGCCGAAACGCGCGGGGGAACGGACCGTCGTGACGGTGGCAATCTTGCCGTGTCGTTGATGGAACTCGAGCAGGGTTCTGATGTTCAGGTCGGTGACGCCGTCCCCGTAAGTGAAAAAGAACGTTTCGTCTGGTCCCACCCAATCCTGCAATCGTTTGAGGCGTCCCCCTGTTTGGGTATGCAGACCCGTATCCGCGAGGTGCACTTTCCAATCTGTTTGGTTGCCGTTTTTGTGAATTGTCGTCGCGCCGGATCCCAAATCGATGGTCAGGTCGTTGTTGATGGCGTAGAAGCGAAGAAAGTAGTCTTTGACGACTTCCGCTTTGTAGCCTAATGCCACTATAAACTCGTTGATGCCATGGCAAGCGTAGGTCTTCATAATATGCCAAAGAATCGGCTTCCCGCCAATCTCAACCATAGGTTTTGGACGCAAGGTGGTTTCCTCAGACAAACGCGAACCTAAACCACCGGCCAAAATAACTGCTTTCATATGTGCTTCTCCGCGGTCATTTAGAAACGGCATATTGATGGAAAGGTCATTTGTCGTCTCTATTCGGTACTTCTATAGCATGGAATGGCTTGGACATATTTTAATCTAAGGTTGAGGTCTTATACGTTTGAAGTTTCAACAATGTTGCCTCTTTGCAAGCGGCGCTGCTGTTTTCGGGTAAATAAAGTATCCCATTCGCATTTGCGGCAAACGCAAATTGCAATATCGCCAAGTTTCAGCGTGTTCTAATCGCGCGGCTTCGTTGCGCGGACACCTAAAATCAATTCATAGTCGAGGTCTCGATAATCCAGCTCTTCCTGATGCAGCTCCCCGGCGGTGAGTCCGTACAAAAATGCCGCTGCCGTGAGCACATTGCCATAAGCCTGAACGGTAACATGATCCTCTGGAAAGACTTCGCTGAAGAGCTTCTGAGCGGAAAGAGACGTAAAGCGCCAGTACTCGCCCCAATTGCCCATATCGAAGCGCGAGATCTGACTGATGCCATGGCAAGTCATTAAGAGCACTCCACCTGGTTTGAGTACTCGATGAAGCGTACGGATCGCAGCTCCGACATTGTAAATGAATTGCAGGGTTTGCGTCAGAATAATACAGTCGAAAGTATTTGATGGAATATGGTCGGCATCGGTTAAGTCAGCGACAATCGTAGCTCTAGGATTGCCGCTTACGTAATGAAGTACATCCGAGTGAGTTACATGTTCGCCGCCGAATCGGAGCGTGTAGCTGTTTTCCGCAACTTCGAGCACTCGGCCCTGTACATCCGTCGCAAATTCCGCGAGGAATTTTTCGATATAGTAGCGATCAATAACCTTTCCCCATTGCCATCCATAATTCCGATCGATAGGTTGAAGCCGTCTGAACGAGCCAAATCGAACCCAACCAAGGGGAGGCCGACGTTTAAATCTGTCCAAACGCTTGCGGCCCCAATACCGTGTATCCTGCAGTCGTCTCCACAACGGGTCAGGGACGATCACCTTCAAAAACGCTTTGACTCTGCGAATGTCCATTTAAACTTTAAATCGTGAATGGAATGTCCATTTATAACTGAATTGCAAACCGGCCATCAATGAACGGCAGATTGCAATTGCGCTGGTTTAAAACGATTGCTCCATTTTAGAAGCGGCCGCACGACACCGGGCATTTGACCAGCGAGATCCCCGCGAGCTGCGTCCCCATCGAAACTGTCAACAACTTGAAATGCGACAGCCGGATTTACATCAAAATGGAGCTTAAACGGTACCTCGGTGATGATTCCTGCGCCAATGACAAACCTGCCTTCCGACAAGAAATTACCCGGGATATAAACAGTGGATGTAAAATAGCCTACTGGACGCGGACAGCGTCGCCATTCCGGATCACGATCATGGGAGACAAAAATACAGACTCCATCATCTTTCTCCAACCCAATGCATGGCACGAGCACATGGCCCGGTTTTAGCACCTCAAAATCGATTTCAAGCGCGACTGCTTCCCTGATGTCGACGATATCTGTAGTCCGGCCGTCATCGCTGCGTAAACGCATGGCACGCGCTCTGACAATATCATTCCCGGGGGCTACGGCAGCGACGTCGGACCATTCCTGCTGGGCCAGCATGAGAAGCCCTGAATTTAAATACTCGCTAACGGTTTGTTGGGAGGGTCCATCGCTCATGACGTGCCCTTGATTCAACCATATCGCTCGCTGGCAGAGCGAAGTAACAGCCGAGAGGTTATGAGACACAAAGAGAACGGTTCTTCCTTCTTTTCCTACAGTATGCATCTTATTCAGACATTTCTTCTGAAAAGATGCATCTCCGACAGCTAACACCTCGTCTACGATCAAAATCTCCGGCTCCAAATGAGCCGCCACCGCAAAGGCAAGACGCAGATACATGCCGCTGGAGTAACGTTTGACCGGCGTATCAATGAATTTGTCAACTTCGGCAAAAGCAACAATCTCGTCAAACTTGCGCTCAATTTCTCTCTTCTGCATGCCTAGAATGGCGCCATTGAGATAAATATTCTCCCGACCTGTCAATTCTCCATGAAACCCGGTTCCTACCTCTAATAGCGAAGCGACGCGGCCATGAATCTTAGCAACACCGCTCGTTGGTTCGGTGATCCGTGAAAGAACCTTCAGCAACGTACTTTTGCCAGCGCCATTTCGTCCTATAAACCCAACAGTTTCACCCTTATTAATGTTAAAGGTTACATCTTTCAAAGCCCAAAAAGTTTCGCTAGACGCTGAACGCTGAGTTCTCGCCGCGTCCCCGGGGCTATTGCGACTCAACAACGATTTAAACCCGTCGGCAATATAGTCCCTTAGAGTATCGTGGCGCTTGTTTGCTAAACCGATTTTGTACTGCTTAGCAACACTGTCTACACTAATTGCAATGTCGTTCATGGTATTATTATTAATCCTCAAAAAAGCGCGAAGGCGAACGTTTTGGGTCATGCAAGTTACTAATTTTCATAGGGTAAAAAGGGATAATTGGGATTCCAAAAGCTGCGTGCCACAAATGCCCCTAATAGGGTACTTTGTGTCACAGGCCAAAATGAGGTCGATTTGTCTGTTTTTCCGTCGAGGAGAACCGCTTTACCCTCATTGGTGGAATGTGGCTCATCCAACGATTTTGCAAAAGGCTGAAGCTGTACTGGCTTCTTCAGACGCCTATGGACATGGTGCAGCGAACTGCGACGTATCATTCTGCGGAGCCAATCGTGGCTCTGCTCTTCGAGTTCCTCGAAGCCCCGCGCAAGTTCGATCGCCTGTGGCTGCCTCAAAATTTCCGAATTTGCAAATGAGAGACCTTTACTTCTCCTCGGAAGTAGGTCGAAAAAATGCCGTCCTTCGCGCATTTTTGAGGTTTATAGATCCTTGTTGCAGACTAACAAACGTTCTCAATTGAAACCGTTTATACTACACTTCATCGGCAAACGTCCGCTCCATCTGCTTGAAGTAAACTATTCCAGAAGCGAGCAGCGCGATAACTACAGTAGCGCTGATCGTCATGACGTAAAAATCAGGACTTCGGTTTCCTAAGAGAGCCCAGCGGAATCCTTCAATGACTCCGGCCATCGGGTTGAGGCTATATAACCAACGCCAATTCTCTGGCACCAAGCTGACGGGATAAGCGACAGGTGAGGCGTACATCCAGATTTGGATCAAAAACGGAATCGTATAACGGACATCTCTGTATCTTACGTTTAGCGCTGCAAGCCAAAGCCCCACCGCGAGCGCAGTGCATATGGCTAGAAGGACGAAAATCGGCAGCATCAAGATGCCTACCGTTGGCGCTATCCCGAACCAAATCATCATTCCAATCAAAATCACAAATGCTATCGCGAAGTCCGCCATGGGCGATAGGACTCCGGAAAGCGGCAAAATGAGGCGCGGGAAATAAATCTTGGTTACAAGATTGGCGTTGGTGACAACACTCTCCCCGCCCCTATTTAGAGAGCTAGAAAATAAGTTCCAGGGCAGCAGGGCGGTATAGCTAAAAATGGGATAGGGAAGACCATCGGAGGGTATCTTAGCGAAATTACCAAAGACCACGGTGAAGATAACCATCGTCATCAACGGTTGAATGATAACCCAGCCAGCACCAAGCATCGTTTGCTTATAGCGAACCTTGAGGTCTCGCCACACCAGAAAGTAAAGTAGCTCTCGGTAAGTCCAGATGCCTGCAAGATCTAGATCGAACAAATGCTTACGGGCTTGGATGAGAACCGTAGGTTCGGCGAGTGCAGTGAAAGAAGTTGGTTGTGTTTTTGCCATCGTTCTACTCAATCTTCGTTCCGTGATCTTCGGTAGAGATACCGTTTTTGTCTAATTCTTGCTGCGTTAAATTGGATCAATACAATACCTAGGACGCCAATTGTTCAAGCGTATGTCTAAGTATTGGCCAACGTCTTCATGGATACCGCAAATATAAGGGTTAGGAATTAGGAGTTAAGGTTGAGGATATCACTCGCATCACCTCTTCCGCCACAAGCAAATGGCCCTTTTCAGTGTAATGGCCGGGTTCGCGAAATGGAAACAGTGACAACGGATCACTTTGGGCTTGGAAAATGGGATGGATGTCGATCACCGGAATACCAAGCGATGTTACCAGTGCCAGGACGGAAGCGCGTTGCTTTGCAACAGGTCCGAGCTCGTTACCGCTATAGCGCGGCCAGACCGGGAGATAGATGAAATAAGTTTTGCCACCCCAAGTCCCAACACGGGTTTTCACTTGCGTCAAAATGTCACGAAAGAGATCGAGATTGGGGCCTTCTAAATCCGCCAGGTTTTTTACTTCTTCGGTCGTCGATGAATTTACTATTGAGAACCGTTTTCTCACGTTGCTTAAGCCGACGAATTCCAAAAATTTATCAAAAAAGCCAACCCGGCTCTCTTGGCGCCCCGCTCGCCGACTCGATTCCAACGCACGCTGTCTAGGTATATCGTCGAGGATGGCTTGGTCAATCTCGGATTGCAACGCGACCAAGTTTTGCGTGAAGCTATCCTGTAGATATCGCATCAATAAGTTATTTTTTCTTTCTTTTTGCAAATCGATGAGATCATTTCCCTCATAGTAGAACCATAACACGACCTTTGGCTGCAAAGGCTGCAAATATTCTCTCAACGTGGCCAGTTCGAGCATGGGACCAGCCCCGGCCATAGCTAAATTTAAGATGGCAGGATAACGCTGTCTGATCAAAGCTGCGAAATTTCTATCAGGCGGCACGCAAAAACCATGTGCGTAGGAATCACCCAGTATTCCAACTTCAACAGGACCGGACTGCCACGCTTCACTGGGATTATTAAAGCCGTGCTTGTCACTTTTGTAACTAACCCATTGGCCATTTTCGTTACACATAACCGTGACCCGATCGGCGATGCCGCCGAGTGGAATGAATTCTTTGCCGTGAATCTTGAGGACCGACTTAATGGTGTTGTTCGGTTTCTCGACGAATGAACTGCCCGGAACAAGGATCGGGACCGCATCGACGCCCGTTTTTTGCAGCGAGGCGACGGCTTCGACCGCAGTTCGAGTGTCAATTTCGACGCCAAACTTTTTCGTAAGTTCTGCCGCGTCTTTTTTCTTATCGGTCGAATATTCCATGAGATTCAACATCGCCGGTTTCCGGGGGCCAGATAACGTGGGACCCGATAACTCTAGAAATAATTCCATGCTCAATAGCGAGACGGCGAGTGATACGCCCAAAATAGCGAGATTTATTTTATAGCTTGGCTTAAATCTTAGAGACACAAATAAGAAACTGGCCAAGCCGATCGGAATGAAGTAGTAAATCAGCTTACTGATTGACTTGGTGAATTGCCTTTGCGCCGTCAACTCATAGTAATAGATGAAATAAAACGACACGAGGGTAAGGAGCAATGCTCCTCCGCCTAAGACGATGTTGGCAATTTTTGCTAAAAGATGCTCAATCTTTTTTAACGGTTTTACATCACTGTCGCGGTCATTGGAGCGCGCGTTAATTTCGACTACCGCTTTGGAATCTCCATTTAGACCCAAAGTCCATCGGCTTTTTATCACCACACGGCCGCCGTCCCGGGTGGTATGAACCAGATGGCCTTCCCATAATCCGTTTCGAGCGAGTTCGGACTCGATCTCTTCCAATGGTTTCGGGAATTGCGTCTGCAGCAGATCGTGGCTGATTCTGCCTATGGCTTCCTCTTTCCTCCAGCCATAGAGATCCGCGGCGCTGCCGTTCCATGTTTTTATTCGCCCCTCCATTGTGCGAATCATAACGCTATCGTTTTCGAGCTCAAAAAGAGGCTCAGAATGAACTATCGTGGTCATTGAGTTCTCGAACAGATTCTTTGATGATTATCAATCAGAATCAATAGTGTGCGCGGCGGCATTTATTTCTCCGACAAATTACCGAATCCTTCGGGGATCAAAGCGCAAGGGAAGCTTCAACGGGCCACTGCTCGAACATCAATTAATTGATTTAACCTTGGCGCCGAAGAGCCTCGGCACCGTCTTCAAAATCAAAACAATATCGACAATCATCGACGTTCGTTGGACGTATTCCTTTGCGAGCTTGATCTTTTCCGGCAAAACATGGGTGACGTATTCACGTTCGGGATTGTCGAACCGGCTGAGCCATTCAGATTCGCTTTGATACTTCAGCGAAGCAAGGTCCGTAATGCCCGGCCGGACCTGGAGGATTTCCCCATAATCTTCCCGAAACATCTCGACGTAGTGCGCCACTTCGGGGCGCGGGCCTACCAAGCTCATCTCTCCCATAAGAACATTGACCAACTGCGGAAGCTCATCGATCTTGGTCTGGCGCAAAAAGCGTCCAACGCGCGTGATGCGTGGGTCGGCACCAACGGTAATCGCTGTCCCACGGCGGGCGGCGTCCTCGACCATCGTACGAAACTTGTAAATGAGAAAGGGCCGAAAACCCTTTCCTATGCGTTCCTGTCTAAAAAAGACCGGTCCACTAGAGTCGACTTTGATCAAAATGCTTACAACCGCGAATACGGGAAACAGCAAGACCAGCCCAATTGCTGCCACGAGATAGTCGAATGCGCGCTTCATTAGCGGCGGTACCGTTGAACAGTTTTGCGTACGGCTTCGACGACGTGTTCGATCTGCGACTCCGTCATCTTGGGATAAATTGGCAGGGAGATAATGCGCTGGTAAATCTCAGTTGACTTTGGGAAATCGTCCGGCGTATAACCGAAATTGTCGCGATAGTAAGGATGCAGGTGCAAGGGAATGAAGTGAACTGATGTGCCAATGCCCTGCTCTTTCAAAGTTTCGATGAATTGACCACGGTTGATCCTCAACCGTTCCAGATCCAACTGAATCACGTAAAGATGCCAAGCATGTTGAACGTCGGGTTCACACACCGGCGTCTCGATTTCGCATAGGTCTGAGAATCGTTGATCGTAGGTGGCCGCTATACGCGTCCTGGCGGCACCAAACGCATCGCATTTCTTCAGTTGCTCTATGCCGATGGCAGCGCCGATGTCGGTCAGATTGTATTTGAATCCCGGTCGAACGACTTCATAATACCATGAGCCTTCTTTCGTATAGCGTTTCCAAGCATCATGGCTGATACCATGCAGACTCATCATCCGCATCCGTGCGGCCCACTCTGGGTTCTGGGTGGTGGCCATCCCGCCCTCACCGGTCGTAATGGTTTTTGTCGCGTAGAACGAAAAACAAGTAATATCCCCGATTGTTCCAATTGTTTTGCCATGGTATTTCGCCGGTAGGGCATGAGCCGCGTCTTCAATGACGTATAGTTTGTGCTTTCGGGCAATCTGCAGAATCGCCTCCATATCACACGATTGACCGGCAAAATGTACCGGTATGATCGCTCTAGTTTTTGCGGTGATCGCCCGTTCGATAAGGTCGGGGTCGATATTGAAGGTGTTAGGACGACAATCGACGAGAACCGGTTTTGCCTTGAAATAAAGAACAACTTCCGCGGTAGCCGTAAAGGTCGTTGTCGGAACAATAACCTCATCGCCCTCGTCAACCCCCACAGCCTCCAACGCGAGATGAAGCGCCGCGGTACAGGAATTCACGGCAACCGAATATTGGCACCCGATAAACCGGCTAAAATCCTCCTCAAATTTTTTCACTTTAGCACCCGAGGTTAACCAACCCGATTCCAAGGTCTCGACCACCGAGCGGATTTCCTCGGGACCAATTTCAGGTAGGTGAAATGGCAAAAATTCGTTGCTCATAATCGTTTTTCAGACGCTAAACCGAAACCCGAGATATGCTTTTTAGCAAGCTCACGTTTGCGAATCAAATCACCTACCCATGCATCGAACCGGTCTATAGGATGCGGATCTGCCTTGCATATCGCGGACATAGCTCCGCCACAGGTGCAAACTTTCTTATCGAGACCAACCGTGAAGATCATTACTGAAACCAGATCTTAACCGACGGTTTTATGAGCAAATAATGCGCCAGATAGCTCGACAATTCCGAACAGTTCTCTCTCCCCACTAATTTATACTCTAGATGACGGCAAATACAGGAGTGTGACCGCCAATTAGTTCCAGAACCGTTATATTTCGGGCATTTTTACCTTACGCCCCGCAGATAGCTAGGCAGTTAGCTAAATGGATGCCCACCCCGACCATCGCTAAATCTCCGTGGAGTCGGACGACTTTGTCAACCTAGTGCCAACGTTTGTCAAAAAGTCCGGCCATCCCAACAGGCTGAATTTGTCCTATTTAGAAGGGTCTGGCGCGATCCGGACATCGCGCTCCCAATCGTGTAGAACCGAATTCACTCCAAGAAAGGCGGAGTGATCGTTTGAGAAGCTCGACGAAGCGCGAGTGCGTCCGGTAGAGCGTGACGAAGAGCCGCTGTAGCGCCAAATGATGGTCGCATCACTGCTTGGTTTTCTGCCCAATATCGGTCACACCCGGTGGTACATCACCACCTGTCACGAGCAGTGGATAGCGCTGTTGATCTTTTCGGCGGCCGCCTGGAAATGCGCAGTGCGCGACCACTGGATCGGTGGGATTTTCATCGCCAGTACGATTACGACCGGCTTCAATCTGATCGCCAACAACAGCCGTTTGTGATTGTGCCCAACTGGCATCGACCCAATCTCGGTTCCAAGATCTTATCCTTGTGCCAAAAACGGCTGTCGGAATACTGGCAAGAACGCTTCGGCCATCCACTGCTGCTCTTGGAGACCTTCGTCGACCCCAAACGTTTCCAAGGCACCGACTATCGCGCGGCCAACTGGACCTACCTGGGACTGACCCGCGCTTATCGGCGCACCCGCCAGGGCTACAGTGGCCAATCGCTATCACCGGAAAAAGTGTTTCATGCCTTTGCAAACCCATGCTCGCTCGCTATTCGCCTGTCCCGTACTCCCATCACCTTATCGTCAAGGAGTCCCAAAAATGATGCTAAGCGCCCAACAGATGAAATCGTTGCTGATTTCTTTATCGACATCCCCGATCCGCGCCGGGCTCAAGGCCCCCAATGCATGAAACGTTTACCCTGCCGGCGGGTCAACGGGCGCTACCTGGTGCCCTGCGAATCGATTATCCGCGATGTCGTGATTCGGGTCGATCCCGTTGCTCTGAACCAACCGCTTACAGATTAGTGACGATCATCAATCGACTAGAGAATGAGGCATTGATCGGCGTTAGTTTTTTGTCCCCTTCCGAATAGCCGCAAGATAATGCGTGCACAGTAAAGGACTTGAGAGTGACGAGTTCTGTCCTTATTTTGCCGCATTGTTTCGTGTTAACTCCAGTTTGAGC
>Ga0163153_10007784_pt1 | contig 11393 bp, 7 predicted proteins | sample OliLakLV19MP6IB1_FD_148629 | JGI IMG/M metagenome (GOLD analysis project Ga0163153, IMG submission 148629) | Freshwater microbial mat bacterial communities from Lake Vanda, McMurdo Dry Valleys, Antarctica - Oligotrophic Lake LV.19.MP6.IB-1 | ecosystem: Environmental > Aquatic > Freshwater > Lake... | reverse complement strand
TCCCCCTGCCTTCTTCAGCACCGTACTAATATTAATGCCCTTCTTCAGCACCGTACTAATATTAATGCCCTTCTTCAGCACCGTACTAATATTAATGCCCTTCTTCAGCACCGCACTAATATTAATGCCCTTCTTCAGCACCGCACTAATATTAATGCCCTTCTTCAGCACTGCGCCGAAGAGGTCACCCACTTCGTCGAGCCTGTCGAAGATCGTGGTTATCGTGAACTGCGAAGGCGAAAGCCCCTTTACAACTTCGTCCCAGTGAAGAGGTGTGGAGACTGTAGCGCCGGGCTTCGGACGTAGCGAGTAAACGCATGCGAGGGTTTGCGACTGACGGTTCTGAAGGAAGTCGAGGTAGACCTTGCAGCGGCGTTTGGCCGGACTCCGCTCTAGGCTGGTGATGGCGGGTATACGTTCGTGCACGAGCGACACAATGATGTGTGCGAGCTGCTTCGATTGCTCGAACGTGTACTTCGCACCGAGCGGAATGTAAATATGTATACCAGTAGCGCCGGATGTCTTCGGATAACCTTCGATGCCAAGGTCGGTTAATACGTCATGGACAACAATCGCGGTCTCGACTACTTTGTCGAACCCAATTTCATGCGGGTCTAGATCGACAACGCAGTAGTCGGGGTTCTCTGGTTTTTTTGTGCGCGAGTGCCACGGGTTCATCTCTATACATCCGGCATTGGCCATGTATAAGAGCGAGTCTTTGTCGGTGCACACCATATAGTTGATAGTTTTACTATTCGACTCGCTGTAGTCGGCATGCAGAGTAATCCAATCGGGTGCCTTGCCCGTCATGTCCTTTTGGTAAAAGTTCATACCGCTCGCACCATCTGGAGTGCGGTTCAGCGACTGCGGTCTGTCCTTCATGTACGGTAGTATGTACGGCGCAATGGCGTCGTAATACGAGATGACGTCGCCCTTTGTGATCTTTTCTTTTTTCCAGTAGAGTTTGTCGAGGTTCGTGAGCGTCACCTTCGTTGTTACTTTCTTTACGGACATTGTGCTTTCTTTTGTGACTTCTTTAGGCGACTTGTCTTCGCGCAGGCCGATAAAGACAGGCTGGCGCATGTGTCCGTCGGCAGTCCATTCCTGAAACTTGATTTCGGCGACGAGCTTTGGCTTTACCCACGTTGCTGGTTGATTTGTCTTGGGTACTTCGGTAAAGGGGCTCTTCGCTACGCGAAGGGGCTGAAGTTTATTGTGCAGGCTTTTAAGCAAGTCTGCATCGAAACCAGTGCCTGTGTGACCGATATGAACAAGTTTATCATCTTTATACATGCCAAGGATAAGTGCGCCAAAATGTGAACGACTACCGCGTGCTTGGGTGTAGCCTGCAATAATTGCTTCCTGACGTTTATGGGTTTTAATCTTTAGCCAGCTTTTGCTGCGATAGCCAATCGCATAGGTGCTATGCGCACGCTTGGCCATGATGCCTTCGAGCTCCTGTTTCTCTGCTAGCTCGAAGAATGCTTTCCCCTGCTCCTCGACGTGATCGCTGTAACGCACGACGTCACGAATGGACGGATACCTGTCCAGTACGTCCTTGAGCAATGCCTTCCGCTCCAGAAGAGTCTGCTGGGTTACATCTACGCCATCAATCCACAGCAGATCGAAGACGTAGTACACGATCTGCCCCTCGGGGTGTTTGACGTAGCTCTGTAGCATCTGGAAGCTGGGACGTCCGTGGTCATCGAGCACCACAACCTCGCCATCGAGCACCACGTCGTGCTTTAACGAAGTGAGTGCTTTGGCCACGACTGCAAACTTCTCATCAAACGATAGGTTGTTGCGCGATTCAAGATGAACGGTGCCACCTTCTACGGTCGCAATCGTGCGATAGCCATCCCACTTTAACTCATATACCCATTCGCTCGAATCGAATGCCGAGTCAGTAAGCGTCGCTAACATCGGCTTAATGTTCTTAGGCGCTAGACTTTTTTTTTTAGCGCTCTTCTTAACTACGGTTTTCTTCGCCGCAGACTTCGGCGTTTCAACGTCGTGTTTTTTTGACATTTGTTCGATGGTGAGTTTTGAGACGACGGACTTCGTCTTTATCGTGACGTCCGTTTCTGATGCGTACTTGTCGGCTTTTTTGATGAGCAGCCAGGCATTTCCTTTGTCCTTCATGTGCACCAATGCGTAAGCCCCCTTAAGCTTCTTGCCCCTTAACACAACTTTTAAGTCACCCTTCTTGAGCATTGCCATAAGCTGTTTTTCGTGCTCTTCCTTTGTTGTGCCTGTTGGTTCGAGAGGCTCAAAGGTGCCTTCGTCCCAGATGATGACCGTGCCGCCGCCGTAGTTGCCTTCGGGGATGATGCCTTCGAAGGTGCGATACTCGAAGGGGTGGTCTTCGACCAGCATGGCGAGGCGTTTGTCGGCGGGGTTGAGCGACGGACCTTTCGGTACAGCCCAGCTTTTGAGCGTGCCGCGCAGCTCTAAACGAAAGTCGTAATGAAGATGCGACGCCGCATGTTTCTGAACAACAAAGCGTAGTGGTTCGGATGTTTTAACCGATGTGCCTTCAGGCTCTGAAGTTTCGTCAAATCGACGCTTCTTATTGTATTTCGTGAGACTCATTACGCGGCCCTTAAAGTGCGATTGTTTCCCTGCCTTAATCACCAGTTATGCGACTTTCTTACGTCCGGACGAAAGGCTTTCTTTGAGCTCCGCCATGAGATCCTTCGCGGGAGTCTTGACGAGTTTGAGTTCCGGTGTGACAATCTTCTTGCCCGCAGCCTTGGCTTTTATAACCTTCTTTAGCTTCTCGATGTACGTGTCTTTGAACTTCGACGCATCGAACGCATCGGTCAGTTGATGGATGAGTTTGCTTGCAAGCTCCATTTCCTTTGCCGTGATACGGACGCTCTGAGCTTCGTGTTTGGGTGGCTCGAGGACCTCGGTTTCGTAGCGCATCTGGTTGATCATGAGGACGCTGCCATGCGGACGAATCGCCGAGATGTGCATCCGGTTTCGCATCATGAACTCTGCAATGCCAACAGTCTTTGACTTTTCGAGTGCTTTCAATAGCAATTGGTAAGGCTTCTCGGCGCCCTTGCCAGGAAGCAGGTAGTAAGGCTTGTCGTAATAGATGCTGTCGATCTCTTCAGACTTCACGAATTGTATGATGTCGATGGCCTTCGACTTCTCAGGACTTGCTGCCTGAAAGTCTTCAGGAGTTACAACGACGTACTTGCCCTTTGTGTACTCATATCCCTTGACGATGTCTTTGTACTCGATCTCTTTTCCAGTCGACGTCGCTATGCGCGCGTAGCGAATGGGCGCAAGATCTTTCTTAGCAAGCATGTCGAACTCGACCTCATGCTCTTTAACAGCCGTTACAAGTTTGACCGGAATGTTCACGAGTCCAAAACTTATCGAGCCGGTCCATATCGAACGCATGTGTCCCCCGGAATAATCTTCGTTACTAATAATCGAGTCTAGCTCGGACGGCTCCTATCACGTCTCTAAAAATTGAATGTTCCGAGGGAATATGCTGCTGACAATGGGCAGGGAAGGGTCTGAGGAAAGGGTCTTGAGAACTCACCCCCGGTCGCTTTGCGACCTGCCCCTCTCATTATGATGAGAGGGGAGCTAGACTCGTGGGTTACGTCTTCGACCGACGCTCTTGCTCCTTGAGCATAGCGTTGATGGTTTCTATCGTATCGGCGTCTTCGGCCTTTTTGTCGCGGTGATGTGTGTAGATAATTGGATGGCGCACCGAAACGCCGCTCTTGTGTCGCGACGAGCGTTCGAGACTGTGGAAGCCCATCGAGAAAACTAGGGCGGGGACGACGGTGCGTACGGGACCGAATCGTTCGAGTGTGTTTAATCGAACAAAGGCGTCGACTTCTAGGATGCGGTCTTTGTCCGGACCAAGATCACATCGCGCGACGGGTACTAGTTGGCCTTCTTTCCAGATCGCAAAGGTGTATTCGGAGTATGGTCTTGTGCGCTTCTTTTCTCCTGGCTGAGCACTAACGAGCACAACGTCGATCAAGAAAAGCTCCTTTCGCCATTTCCACCAAGTACCACGCACGCGACCAACGTGGTAAATAGAGTCGCGACGTTTTATCATGAGGCCTTCGCGCTCATTTCTGTTTGCTTCGTCACGAAGTGCAGACAGATCTGTCCATGTCCGCAACTCGAGTATCGGACTCAACTGAAACGCACAGTTTAGCGGCGAATGGTTTGAATGAAGTGTGTTGTTTTCCGGTGAACGGTTTGCAGTAGCGTGTGCAGAGATTTCTCCGATGATCTTTTCAAGCAACACACGACGTTCTGACAATGGCCTCGCTCGAAGATCAACGCCGTTGTACTCGAGAATATCAACCGCCATGAAGACGACAGGGTTGTCGCTCACTACGGCAACACTCGAACTTTTTGCTTTTAGTCGAAAACTGACGGCCGCATAGCCTGTAGATCCACGGCTTTCAAAACACAATAATTCGCCATCAAGAACAAGACTGCGGGTGGCGCGCAAATCGACACCCGACTCCGTACCTGGTGTGGGCAGCGTATGTAACGTAGACAGCGCATGCAACGATTGAGGCCCATGCAGTTCGGGCAGAAGCTCCGTTACAAGCTCCTCGCCACGGGTCCATACGTGCAGTTCTCCATCACGTATCACGACTTGTGCGCGGAAGCCGTCCCATTTCCACTCCACCTGCCAGTCATTCACGTTGCCTAGGTCATGCGGTGAAATGTCGAACGGAGATGCCAGGCAGAACGGATAGGGAAGTGCGCTGTCGGTGACTCCTGTTACTTCGCTCTGAGCGCGCAGCACCAGCCCCTTGCTGACCCCTAACCGAAGTGTTCCGGTAATCAACTTGTTTAAAATAAAGCGCTCGTCGTGCGACATACATCGCCAGTGTGCCAGTACCCAAAGTTCTTGTGCGTCGGATGTAAGCTTGGTAAGTGAATGAAGGGCGGACATAAACTCATGCAGAGGCTCGTCGGCATACGTGTTGCCGCTGTCGGCATGCGAGTTGTCTTCGTCGGCATACGTGTTATCTCCGTCAACAAGCAGCGAAATGGTTTCGATGTTGTTGCCAACAACGGCGCGACATTCATCGAACAACCACTGCGGAGTATTGCTCTCTTGCATTGCCCATGCCTTGAGGCGCGTTTCACCGACAATCTTTTGTGTGTACTTGTCCGTGAGAATTGCAACAAGCCAGTGTAGATCCTCTGCGGATGCCAACTCGAATGTGTTTCGAAGCATCGCAGATGTTTCGTCCGTAGTGTTGCACGATGATAAAGAATTATATAAACGGACAAGAGACTTCATGTGCGCGGTGCGAATAGGAAAAGTACGTTGTATTTCATACACCTGGCACGAGATGTAGCTCGTGTGCATCATATCCCTGCTCACGAAGTGAGCGAACCACAATTGACGTGTATCCGTGTGTGACGAGAATGCGTTTCGCACCAGTCTCGCGAACGGTGCGCATTAGATCGGGCCAGTCTACATGATCGCTCATTGCAAACCCAATGTCGGCAGTGCGTCGCTGCCTGCCATTGCGTAAGGCCATCCAGCCCGATGCAACCGCTGTTGCATACGGTTCTACATGTTGCAACCATGACGCGTTCTCTGAAGAATCTGGTGCGATGATGAGTGCTCCTGAGTCGACGAAAAGTCGACTCGAGTCTGTACCTCCGAAGCGGAGGTTCGAACCACTGTGTTCTTGACTGCCTGCTTCATGTAAACTGCTATGCTCAATGGCTCTTGTCTCTGGAAGGGCGATGCCATTTGCACGCAACATTGTGTTCATCTTCTCGACCGATCCGTGTGTGTAGAAGGGTCCGATCGAAGTATCGAGCGTACCAAGCAGACGTTGTGCTTTACCTAATGCGTATGCATGGACGATGCTCGTGATGCCACGGTCGCGGTTGGATCGCCACCATGTGTTCATCTTCTCTGCAATTGTGTCGTTCGACTCCCACCTATATACGGGCATTCCGAACGTGCTCTCTGTGATGAACGTATCGCACTGTACGATTTCGTAAGGGACTGCGAAAGGGTCGGCTTGCCGTTTGTAATCGCCACTCACAACCCATACTTCGCCGTCGACTTCAACGCGCACTTGTGCCGAGCCGATGACGTGTCCAGCAGGATGCAGTGATACAACGGCATCGTTTATCCGTATGTGTTCACCGTACGCAAGTGGTGCAGTTACAATGTTCGCGCCGAGCCGGTGCTTAAGAATGCAGATTGTATCGGTATGTGTAGTGTATAAACCCATGCCTTTGCGCGCGTGATCGCTGTGTGCATGTGTGATGACGGCATGGGGCACGCTTCGCGAGGGGTCGATGTGGAAGTCGCCCGCGGGACAGTACAAGCCTCTCGGGGTGTTTATGAGAACGGGACGCGATACCAAGGTGCAACTCATTGTAAAATCATGGCGCAACATACACGATGGTATGCATTGCAAGACCATCGTGCAACAAGCAAGCTGGGTGCGACAGTTTATGAAATCCGTCCAAAACAGTTATTCTTGATGGCTACGACGAAAACGACTGCCACGACTACTTCGACCACTGCAACAACCTTGGGATACTCAATTGAATACCATGCATAAGACCTCGCTCAGCGCACTACTACTTGCACTCATAGTGGTTGTTGGTGGAACTGCGCGCATGAGTGCACAACCACAGTTGAAAACGCGCATAGTTGCATCGAATCTGAGCATACCGTGGGAGCTTGTGTGGGGACCCGATAACCGCATCTGGATTACTGAACTTCGTGGTGTCGTCTCGTCTATCGATCCTACATCTGGTGACAAACGCGTCCTGTTGGCTGACCTTCCCGATAGGATTTCATTGAATGAGTCTGGGCTTCTTGGGATGGTCTTGCATCCGCAATTCGTGGAGCTTCCGTTTGTTTACATCGGTTACACATATATGGCTGATGAGACTATTAAGCTTAAGATTGTTCGTTACCGATACGATGGCTCGACGCTTGTAGAGCCGACAATTCTGCTCGGAAATATTCAGGGCGGCTTTATTCATAACGGTTGTCGGCTTGCATTCGGTCCGGACAATACGTTGTTCATCACCGCGGGCGAGGGCGGCCGATCGGCCGATGCACAACTACTCGATAGGTACAACGGAAAGATTCTGCGCATTAATGCCGATGGCAGTATTCCTTCCGACAATCCGATTCCTGGATCGGCAATCTGGTCGTGGGGACATCGCAACCCGCAAGGTTTGGTGTTTGGTCCGAATGACGTCCTCTACAGCTCGGAGCACGGTGCCACAACCGACGATGAAGTAAACATTATTACAAAAGGACGCAACTACGGATGGCCTCGCGTCGAGGGCTTCTGCGATAAGGCCAACGAATTGGCGTTCTGTACCGATTCGAACGTCGTAGAACCCATCGGAGCAACGTGGACACCAACGCTTGCCGTGTCGGACCTAATCTACTACCACTACGACCTCATACCCGAGTGGAAAGACCGTCTTGTCATGTGTGTGTTAAAAGAGAAGTTGATTGTTGTCATGAAGCTGAACGAAACTCGCACAGAATTTGTTGAAGAATATCGCATGTTTCGTGGAACGTTCGGACGATTGCGCAGCATCTGTGCGTCGCCTGACGGACGCGTCTTTATCGGCAGTACAAACAAAGACGTCTACGGCGACTCCACGCAACATCCCGGCTGCGATTACATTGTTGAGATTACACCGCAGTCCACCGACGTCCACGAGCAAACGGCGCACGCAATCTTCCTTGTCACAGATTCCCAATTAGTAGCGTTCGCGCTATCGAGCAATGCAACTCTTGTTATTACTGACATCCTCGGGCGCACCATCAACGAATACAACACCGATCAGGTAGGGGGCTTTCACGTCGATCTTTCGCACCTAGCCTCTGGCGCATACACGGCAATCGTCCACACATCGGCAGGCTCTCAGGCATTTGCGTTTGTGCGTTAAGCGTCTGAATCAAGAGGAATACAATTGATTTTGTGCGGTAAGCGGCGCAAATGGTATCTTTTGCCATGAAGCAACTGAGTCGCGCGATCGCGCGGCAAACAACGATTGGTATTGTACTGTGCTTTGCATATTTCTATGCATCGGTATCTGGCAGTGCTCAGACCGTTGCGCCAACACAATCTCCTGATGTAGATGTTCGGAACGCCAAGGCGGAGTTCATTAGCAACAACGACAAACCGTTGTTTGTTGTCCGTGACATTGTAGTGCAGGGCAACGTCGACACGTTAGATGTTGTTGTCCACCCATCTGCGATTCAATCCATCGACGGCAAATACAGATACAAACCCAAGGTTGTGAGCATTACGCGCGTCGATTCGAACGTGCAGATTCTCATCGAACTTACGGGCAAAGGCGTCCCACTCCCGGACGACAGTGTGCGCGGCTCGATGCGCCTTAGCGTTCGCGGTGCAGGCACGTTTAGAGGGTCGCGCGTTGTATTCGAATCGAAACGCTTTGAAGTATTCGTTGCGAACGCGCCCCTTCCCGAAATAGTTATCATCACCAACAACATTCAGGTCGATCCCATCTTCGATAGCCAAACAGGTGTTTTTCATGTGTGGGGACTCCGAATAAGGCAATCGAAACGCGAGGCCATTAATTCAGTTCCTGATACACGGGAGCTGCGTATCGAGGGAGTTTCTGCCCGGATTGTTAAGGCCGAAGTTGGTGAAGTCGACAGTCCAAACCGATATTCAGTTGTCGCCGTAGACGGCCATAACCGAAAGACAATTGGCTTTGCCGGAGACAAGTATATACCTGACAGTGAAGCGTACAATTTGGCGTTTCAGCTAAAGGGATCGCGATTTCCGTTGAAAAAGGGGATGGTTAAAGGCAATGCCACTATAGAATTCAGTGTTGTAGGTACTCATGGGGGTGCCACGAGGCGGCGTGTGAAGGTGCATCAAGTGCCGATATCGAATTAAGTGCCGATACAGAATTAAGTACTGATATCGAATTATGTACTGATATCGAATTAAGTACTGATATCGAATTAAGTACTGATATCGAATTAAGTGCTGATATCGAATTAACTTCGTGGATATGAGGAACCTTAAGGCGCTTCTTGAGCGCATTCGAAAGCACGAGCACAATCCGCTCGACACGTTCATTCTATTCGTTATTGTGTTCTCGGCCATACTAATTGGTCTTGAGACCGATGCCGATTTACATCTCGAGTATGCGAGCACGTTTCATGTGCTCGACATGCTCATACTGTGGATTTTCGTGTGCGAAGTTGTGATCAAGATCTATGCTGAGGGTAAGACACCGTGGAAGTATTTCAAGAGCGGATGGAATTTATTTGACTTCTTTATTGTGTTGGCGGGGTTTGCGCCAATCATCATTCATGCAATAACTCATTCGAGCTCAGAAGGTGATTTTCACTTCCTGGCCGCAGCGCGCGTAATACGTCTTGCACGTGCGTTACGCGTAGTGCGCGTATTCCGACTCATCACACACTTGCGTCCATTGCAGATTCTCGTCGAGACCCTTCTTCGAAGCATTCCATCGATGCTGTACGTTGCGCTGTTGATGATGATGTTGTTCTACGTGTATGCCATTGTTGGTGTGTCGCTATTCGCTGCGAACGACCCGGCTCACTTTGGCTCGATTAACCATGCCGCGCTCACGCTATTTCAGTGTATGACGGGGGACTCGTGGTCTGACATCATGAAGATTCAGATGATTGCTCCCGTTGCCGGAAGTGCAACCGAAGACCACTCTGTGATTGCACCGATCTACTTCGTGACCTTCATGATTTTTGCGAGCTTCATCATTCTGAATCTCGTCATCGGAATTATCGTGTCAGCAATGGAAGAGGCCCGCACCATTCACGTCCGTGAAGAGCTCGCCGCCATCAAGGCCGAAGAGCAGGCACAGTCGGAGGATCTAGATTTGGTGCGGGAGGACTTGGCGAGGATATTGCGGCGCCTAGACGAATTCAAACGCTGATTCCGGGAATCATTCTCTCCCGGAATGAATGACGTAAGTCGTTATAAATATAGAAAACGCCTACGCCGCCCCGAGCATGCCTTCGAGGTCTGCTAGAATGTCGTCGATATGCTCAAGGCCGACGGAAATACGTACCGAGCCCGGGTAAATGCCAGATGCCACACGAATGTCTTCGGGCACTTTTGCATGCGTCGTCGAAGCAGGGTGTGTGATAATCGTACGCGTATCGCCGAGGTTGGCCGAGAGGCTCGACATCGACCGCGCATCGAGAAAACGACGTCCGGCGTCGAGGCCACCCTTCAACACAAAAGCCACCAAGCCCCCTCCCTGACGCATCTGCGTTTTGGCAATGGTGTATTGAGGGTGCGACGGAAGATGCGGGTATCGAACGTATTCCACTTTTGTATGCGCTTCGAGGTACTGCGCAACTGCAAGTGCGTTGCTACAATGTCTGTCCATGCGCACAGCAAGAGTTTCTAAACTTTTAGATAATATCCAGGCGTTGAAGGGCGACATCGACGGACCACTGTTTCTGCAGAAGAGATAGATCTGTCGAACGAAGTCTTTTTTGCCAAGGACGAGTCCGCCAAGCACACGGCCTTGTCCGTCGAGATACTTTGTTGCCGAATGCACGACGATGTCGGCACCGAGTGCAACTGGTGTTTGCAGATACGGTGTTGCAAAGCAGTTGTCGACCATTACGATGATGTCGCGTTCACCTGGTTCTAATGTTAAACGTCGATGCTCATGTGCGATAGCACAGATCGATGTAATGTCGAGCACATCAAGCGCTGGGTTCGATGGCGACTCTACAATGAACATCTTTGTCGCGGGCGTTATGGCGTTGCGCCATGCATCGAGGTCAGTACCATCGACCATGGTCGTTGTGATACCCCAGCGCGGCAGGTAGGTTGTAAGCAATGTATGTGTCGACCCGAACAACGCACGCGATGCAACGATATGGTCGCCGCTCACGAGCAGTCCCATTATCGACGCAAACACAGCGGCCATGCCCGTAGCCGTCGCGACCCCTGCTTCGGCCCCTTCCAGCAAACACATTTTATCGATAAGCTCAGTTGTATTCGGGTTCGTAAACCGCGAGTAGATCAGTCCATCCTGCTCATCGGCAAACAGCGCCCTCATGTGCTCTGCATCGTCGAAAAGAAAGCTGCTCGTCAGATAAAGCGGCGTCGAATGCTCATGCTGCGCCGTCTGCTCGATTTGTGTGCGGATTGCATCCGTCTCGAAGTGTGTCATGCGCGAAGTTACGACTGGGTAAGGGGCCGCGCGCAAGCGCGCGAAGGGAAGGGGCCGCGCGTAAGCGCGCGAAGGGAAGGGGCCGCGCGCAAGCGCGCGAAGGGAAGGGGCCGCGCGTAAGCGCGCGAAGGGAAGGGTCCGCGCGTAAGCGCGCGAAGGGACAGTCTATGTTTATC
>Ga0163153_10007782_pt1 | contig 11394 bp, 9 predicted proteins | sample OliLakLV19MP6IB1_FD_148629 | JGI IMG/M metagenome (GOLD analysis project Ga0163153, IMG submission 148629) | Freshwater microbial mat bacterial communities from Lake Vanda, McMurdo Dry Valleys, Antarctica - Oligotrophic Lake LV.19.MP6.IB-1 | ecosystem: Environmental > Aquatic > Freshwater > Lake... | reverse complement strand
CCTGCGCGCCGAGGTTCTCGCGCACCCCGGCGATGTAGGCCGGGCTCATGTCGATCGAAACCTCCGTAATCGCGCGCGGATGGCCGTTGTGCGCGCCGAGCGCCGTGACGAACGCCGCCCACGTGGCTGCGTCCTTGCCCGGCGTGGCGAAGAGCACGCGTTTGCCGATCAGGTCGCAAAACACGCTCACGTAGTGGTGCCCCTTGCGCACGCTCAACTCGTCGCACCCCACGCAGACCACCCCGCTCCAATCCACCTTGGGCCACGCCGCCGCGACGTGCGCATGCAGCAGCCGCCACAGCCGCGTATCGGTTTCTCCGATATGCCGCGCCACCGCCGCCACCGGCATCTGTCGCAACAGCAGCAAGACCATCGCCTCGAAGCCCTGGGTGAAGTGCTTGGCCAAGCCCTCCCACGGCGGGGTGACGCGGTAAACCTTGCCGTCCGTCGTGCGTTGCCCGCGCGGCAGGTGGCACCGGATCTCGCAGCGGTGCTCAAACACATCGAGATGCCGCCACACCAGCTCCTCGCCGACATGGTCGTAGCAGCTCACCGCCTCGCCGGCCGCGATGCTTTCCCCGCTCCACAGCTCGGGCGTCTCCTCGACCCACAACCGCACCACGCCATCCAACTCGCCGCGCGCGGTGCCGTCCTTCGGCGCATATTCGCAGCGTGTCACCCGCCATTGTCGGCCCAAGCCGAGGAGATCGTGAAACAATTGCTCAGGTGTCATCCCCCACAGCCTGCCACCCTCCCGCCCGCTACCCACTGAAAACAGCGAGGAACCCCAAAGGTTCTATCGCCACCTCTTGCTCGGTCCGTTCCTTGTTGTGCGCGCACATCGCGACCAACCGGAGCGAGCGCTGGCGTTTCTCAAGCAGTTGCTTTGGAAGCCGGGCGACATCGTGGAGCAACTTGCATCGCGAAAAGAGTTGGTGACGAACCGTGCGGTGGCCGAAGCCGCCACGCGGCTCTATTTCGATTCCACGACCGGAGCATTCAAACGGGGCCACAGTTCCAAGATAAAGGGCGGCCCTCGGCGGCTGGCGAGCTTGCTGAACCAACTTGACCTGACTTGGTATCTCTACGGCATGACCGCCGACGAAGTTCTGAGCTTGCTTCCCAAGGAATTCGACCGATTCCGAACTGCGGCGTGATTTCACGGACGAATGTCTGAAGCCTTTGACAAGGCCAGCGACGTGATGTCGCGCCTCTGCGAGTGTGAGACAAAGCCTGAGAAGCTGGCTTTGAGCCGCGCGTTCCGCCAGTGATTGGATCACTGGCCACTAAGCCATTTTCAAGGATTACTGATTCCGGCATGGCTGCCTGACGTCTTGAACGATGCTGAAGAGCCTGCGGTGTTTCAGTGGAGGAAATCCCATCTTTCCGCGCAGGGCAACTGAACGTGGTTGATTCTCACGATGGGCGATGGTCAGTGCATCTTGAGATAGATTTTTACTCGCACAGACAGACTACGCAGGGCATGAATCGCGTCATGCAAAACCTCTTCTGGCGACTTGCTGTCGCGTCTCTGACTACTTTCGTTTTCCTTGGATCAGTCCAAGCCCAGACATTGAAACGGGTCGAGCAGGCTGAGTTTGGCATGACTCAGGATGGCGCTGAGGTTAAGCTGGTCACCCTCCGCAACGCCAAAGGCATGAGCGCCCAGATCATTTCCTACGGCGCCATCATCAAGGAACTTCAGGCTCCGGATCGGAATGGGGTTTTCACCAACATTTTGCTCACCACCGACAGCCTGCAAAAGTTCCAGCGCTTTGGTGGCGCGGCTGCCGTCATTGGCCGGGTGGTCAACCGCATCGGCGGCGCGCAGTTCGAACTGGATGGAACGACCTACAAGCTTCCGGCGAACAGCGGCAAGAACACGATTCACGGCGGCCGCAAGGGTTTCGCCCAGGTGGTGTGGACGGTCGAAGACGCTCCGATGAAGAATGGCGAGTCGTCGGTGAAGCTCACTTACCTGAGCAAGGATGGTGAGGAAGGTTTCCCCGGCAACTTGAAAACGTCCGTCATCTACACGCTGACAGACAGCAACGAACTCCGGTTGGATTACGAAGCCGAGACAGACAAGCCCACGATTGCGAACCTGACCAATCATGCTTACTGGAATCTGGCGGGCGGCGGAAGCTGTCTGGACAACGTCCTGTGGATACCGTCCGCGCATCATACGGCCGCCGATGCCGATTTGATTCCCACCGGCGAGATTCTGCCGCTCAAAGGAACGCCCATGGACTTCAACCAGCCGACGCGCATCGGCGAGCGCATCGAGCAGTTGAAGCCGAAGTTGAATGGCTACGACCACAACTACATTCTGGGTGAAGGCAGGGCGATGAAGATGGCTGCCCGGCTGACTGAACCTCGCAGCGGACGGATCATGGAAGTGCGGACCACTCAGCCCGCCGTGCAGCTCTACACGGGGAATCATTTGCGGCACACCGCCGTTTGTCTGGAAACGCAGCATTATCCCGACGCCATTCATCACACGAACTTTCCGTCCATCGTGGTCCGGCCCGGCCAGCCGTTGAAGGAAACAACGCTGTTCACCTTCCTGGCGAAATAGACGGATGCGCGCTCCTTCTAAACCGGAACCATGCGGTAGGACAGGCTTCCAGCCTGTCTCGAACGCCGGCAGGCATTGGTTTATCCGCGTTGCTCAATCTTTGGATTCCATCCACCAAACCATCGGAAACCCACGGCAGTTTGGAGACAGGCTGGAAGCCTTTCCTACTGGAACAAATGCCGCCTCTCGTCTTTCTTCAACTGCATCGCTCCGTCTGAACTACTCCTCCCACCCACCTCAAACTCCATTGCCATGAAATCCCTCCCTGTTTTGCTCTCGGCTCTCTTTGCTTTAAGCCACGTTGCGCACGCCGCCGACGCTGACGCGGGCCTCATTGCGGACGGCGCGAAAGTCGAGGTGCTGAGCGAAGGCTACATCTTCACGGAAGGTCCGGCTGTGGATCGGGATGGCAACGTGTTCTTCACCGATCAGCCGAACGACCGCATCGTCAAATACAACGCCGCTGACGGTTCGTTCTCCGACTGGCTCAAGCCGGCGGGCCGCAGCAACGGAACCAAGTTCGATCAGGCCGGGAACCTTCTCACCTGCGCCGACGAGAAGAACGAATTCTGGTCCATCTCGCCCGACAAAAAGACCACGGTTCTGGTCAGCGATTTCGGCGGCAAACTGCTGAACGGCCCGAACGATCTTTGGATTCGTCCCGACGGCAACCTCTACTTCACCGATCCTCTGTATCCGCGCGAATACTGGAAGCGCAACAAGGCCATGCAGCAGCCGGGACAGTTTGTTTACTTCTTTGACATGAAGTCGAAGAAGGCAACCGCCGTCGCGACGGATCTGAAGCAGCCGAACGGCATCATCGGCACGCCCGACGGGAAGACGCTTTACGTCTCGGACCTCGGCGCGCGGAAGACCTATTCGTACACCGTCAAACCCGACGGCACGTTGGAAAACAAAGCGCTCTTTTGCGAGATGGGTTCTGACGGCATGACGATTGATGTCGAGGGGAACGTTTATCTCACGGGCCGTGGCGTGACGGTCTTCGACAAAACGGGAAAGAAGCTGACGAACATCCCGATTCCCGAACCTTGGACCGGCAACGTGACCTTCGCCGGCAAAGACCGTCACCTGCTGTTCATCACGGCGAGCAAGAAAGTGTTCGGCGTCAAGATGCGGGTGAAGGGCGCTTACTAACGCAAGCGAAGGAGAGCTGTGCGCAACGTCGGACAATCCTTCCTGGTGCCGCTGGCGCAGCCCACGCCGGAAGACAGGCGTTACTCGTGGGGTTGCAGCAGCGCGGTGGTGCTCATGCAGGTGGCTCGCCCAACGGAGCCGCTCAAACCAGCAGCTTCAAAATGAAATGATCGTCATGGACCGTGGGCATCATCAGTGGCAGAACAGTTTCGTGATCCCAAGAATTCCAGACCGCGCGTGGCTCTGGCTGCTGTGTCTCTGCGCTTCCATTCTCACTGTTCACGGCAACGTGCAAACCAACCAAGCCAAGCCTGAGCTTTGGTGGTCGTTGAAGCCGGTCGTGCGACCCGCCTTGCCGGAGGGGTCCTCATTCAATCCGATAGATCGTTTCATCCATGCGGAGCTCAAGAGTCGCGGGCTTAAAGCGGTTGGCTCCGCAGACAAACTGTCGCTGCTGCGCCGGGTCCATCTGGACTTGATCGGCATCCCGCCGTCGCCTGCGGAACAGGACGCGTTTCTGGCGGACCATTCACCGGACGCGTATGAAAAGGTGGTTGATCAGCTTCTGGCGAATGAGCAGCACGCCGTTCGTTACGCGCGCCATTGGCTGGACGTGCTGCGCTACGCCGATGCGGATGAGCGCATGCCGGCGGCTCCTGGAATGTATCTGTGGCGCGACTGGGTCATCAACGCCCTGCACGACGACGTGCCCTACGATCAGTTCGTGCAAATCCAACTGACCGGACGCCGCTCCACCGAGCGCACTGGGATGTCCGCCACCGGCTACCGTTCCAAACGCGAGCCTCGTCCGGGCGACCTGTTTGCGCTGGGCCTCCTCTCGCGCGGGGCGGGCGAAGATCCCCAGGACCTCGCCATCTCCGCAGTTGAAACGGTTTCCACCGCCTTCATGGGCATGACCGTGGGCTGCGCCAAGTGTCACGATCACATGTACGATCCGATTGGGCAGAAGGATTTCTACGCAATGAAAGCCCTCTTCGATCCGTTGGTCTTGCACCAGGTGAGTCTCGCCACCGCTGCGGATTTGGTCGCGGCGGGCAAGGCTGCGGCCGAACTGGAGAAGCGGCGTGGCCCCGCCCAGCGTGCGTTGGATGAATTTGTCGCGCCGTTCAAAGCGGAGCTTTACGAGGAGCGCGTGCTGATGCTTCCAGCCGACATCCAGACCGTCATCCGCAAGCCCGAGCGGCAGCGCACCGTCGCCGAGCAAAAGATCGCCGATGACTATTTCCCGATTCTTCGCATCGATGGCGACAAGCTCTCCGAGATCATGACGGAGGAAGAACGCAAAAAGAACCGCGAGCTGCAGGCCAGGGTCGATGTGGCTGGATCGGCGGAGGGCGGAGGGCGGCGCGGTGGCGTCAACATCCCGGTCTTTTACACCGTTGAAGTGGACCGCCTTCGGGAGCAGGAACAGTTTTACTATCTCATCAGCGGCGATCCCGCCCGTCCGGAGAAGGATCTTCCCGCCCAGCCCGGCTGGCCTTTCTCCACTGAGACGCCTGACCTGCGCGACGGTCGCATCGAGGCTTTTGCCGACTGGCTGACCGCGCCGGAGAATCCTCTCTTTGCGCGCGTGGCCGTGAACCGCCTCTGGCAATGGCATTTCAGCCAGGGCCTGCTGAAGCTGTCCAGCGACTTTGGCGAACTGGGCGGCAAACCTTCGAACCAGCCGTTGCTCGACTGGCTCGCGTCGGAGTTTGTGCGCCGGAAATATTCCATGAAGGAGATGCACAAGCTGATGGTCACGTCCGAAGTTTACCGCCGCGCGACGGAGGCCGGCGGCGAACTGGCGTCCGCGAATTCAAAGATCGATCCGGAGAACGCGCATCTTTGGCATTTTCGTCTGCGTCGGCTGGAGGCTGAGCCGATTTGGGATTCCATCCATGCCGCAGCGGGCGGCCTCGACCTGACGGTGGGCGGACGTTCTTTCGATGCTGGTGGCGAAGCACGAGGTGGCCGGTGGCGCGGCGGAGCTTCGGCCACGGAAGACGACGGCAGCCCCAGAGCCAAGCGCCGCGCCGCCTACCTGACGCGCGGTTATTCATCGAGCCGCGATGTGACTTCTAATTTCCTGCAAAGCTTCGATGTCGATGGCGGCCGCGATCCTTGTCCCATGCGCACCCAGACCGTCACCGCTCCGCAGGCGTTGTTCCTGATGAACAGCTCTGAAGTGGAATCCGCCTCGCGCGACGTGGCTGGCCGCGTTCTGAAGGACGCCAACAGCGATCTGAAGTCAGCCGTCCAGTCCTTGTATCGCCTCACCGTCGCGCGGCCTCCGTCCGCAGCCGAGCTGGATCGCGCCGTCGCCTACCTCGAAAACGACCCAGCCCGCTTGAAGCCATTCGCTTGGCTGCTCTTCAACCTGGATGAATTCATTTATGTTCGGTAACGCAGATTCATATCCATGCGGCCGCTACACGCGCCGACGTTTCATCCACCAGATCGGCGGTGGATTTTTCGGGCTGGCTCTGGGCGGTGTCTTTGCCGACGCGCAGGAAATTCCAAAAGCCTCCCTCGGTCAACCGAAGGCCAAGTCCGTCATCTTCCTCTTCATGTGCGGAGGCGTCAGCCACATCGACACCTTCGATCCCAAGGACAACAGGCACGCGGGAAAGTTCATCGACGCCATCGGCTTCGGCGACAACCTCGCCGAGATGAAGCGCCCGGTGATTCCCTGCCTGCGCACCTTCACGCGTCATGGCAAGTCCGGCATTCCCGTTTCCGACTGGTTTCCGCACGTCGGCGGCATGATCGACGACATTGCCGTCGTCCGCTCGATGTGGTGTCACGAAAGCAACCATTTTCCTGCCGTCATCGAAACCTGCACCGGGCATCGTGGACGCCAGTTTGATCATCCGACTTTTGGGAGCTGGGTTTCCTACGCTCTCGGCAGCGCGAACAAGAATCTTCCCACCTTCGTGAGCATCGGACGTCCCTCTTCGCCTGTTCAACTCACCGGCGGCTACCTCGGCGCCACCGTTGCGGCGACTCCCTTTCAAGCCGGTGAAACGCCGATTCCCAATCTGTATCCGCCCAAGACCAGCTCCATTGCCGAACGCGAACGGCAGATGCGGATGCTGGAAACGATGAACCGGGAGTTCCGCGAACAATACGCGATCAATTCCGACATCCAGGCCCGCGCCAAAGCCTACGAACTCGCCGCGCGCATGCAGCTTTCCGCGCCGGAGGCGGTGGATTTTTCGGGCGAACCCGATCATGTGAAGGCGCTCTACGGCATCGGCACAAAGGAGACGGAGGAGTTCGGAAAGCAGCTCTTGCTGGCGCGGCGGCTGGCTGAACAGGGAGTTCGCTTCATCCAGATTTGCCACTCCGGCGGCGGCAACGGCGGCTGGGATTCACACGGCGACATGAAGGCGCACGGGCCGCTGTGCCGCGCGACGGACCAGCCGGTTGCGGGATTGCTCAAGGATTTGAAACAGCGCGGGATGCTGGAGGAAACGCTGGTCGTTTGGACCAGCGAATTCGGGCGCACGCCGTGGTCGCAGAACACCACCGGCCGCGATCATAATCCCAAAGGTTACACGTCATGGATGGCCGGCGGCGGCATCAAGGGCGGCATCGTCCACGGCGCGACGGATGACGTCGGCTACAAGGCCGTGGAGTCGCCGCATTACTACAGCGACCTGCACGCGACGATTCTCCATCAACTCGGCCTCAACCATAAAATGATGGAAGTGGTGACCCTTGGCCGCACGATGCGCTTGGTGGAGGAAGGCGGCCCGATCAAGGAAATCATCGCTTGATTGATGCATTGCGCACCAATCGTCAGACACGCAAAAGAGTGTCGCAGGGCCAACACGCTGGAAATTTCGCTGGAAGCCGCCCTCCATCAATCCCAAAGGCTTCCCCTACATCTGCTTCAGCTTGAACTCAGAAGCAGAGGGATAGATTTGAGGAACTGTCACAGCGCTTCCGCTTTACCAGTTGACGCTCCCGTTTGCCCGCCCGTAAGGTAGCCGCCATTACTGGCCGGGCCATTCAGACCCCGTGGACAGGACTATTTATGCCCGAAGGATACTGTGTTAAGTGCAAAGCCAAGAAGGAAATCTCGGATGCTGTTGAAGAGACGATGAAGAACGGTCGGAAGGCCATCAAAGGCAAATGCCCGACCTGCGGCACAGTCATGTTCAAAATCCTTGGCGGCAAGGCCACACCTGTCGCTCCTCCCGTTCCGCCGCCCACCCCGGCCAGTTAGTTGACTGCTGTTTGCTTCCTATGTCCCAAGAACTCGCCTACGCCATCATCACGCCGTACACCCTGTACAAGTCCCGCACCGGCGGCATTCTCGCCCGCCTCATCACCCGCACCGGGCTCGAACTGGTCGGCGCACGCATGTTCGCGCCCAGCCCGGAACTCGTGCAGCGCTACTCCGAAGCCATCCTTTCGCAGAATGACACCCAGGATCGTCGCATCCAGGAACTCATCCGCGACTACATCCTCAAGAATCTCGCGCCCGACCCCAAGACCGGCCGCCGTCGCCGCGTCATGATGCTCCTGTTGCAGGGGGAAGACGCGGTCCGCAAGGTCCGCTCGGTCGTCGGCAACATCAGCGCGGAACGTCGCGGCGGTGAAACCATTCGCGACACCTACGGCGACCTCGTTCTCGATGAAGCGGGTGGCGTTCGTTATTTTGAGCCTGCGGTGCTCGCCGCGCCGAACATCGAGGAAGCGCGCATGAAGGCCAAGCTGTGGGCCGAGTATTCGGACAAGGACGGCGGCGTCGTGGAGGAAACCATCGGCTATTCCGGTGACGAGAAGCCCCAGCGCACGCTGGTCCTGATCAAGCCGGACAACTTCCGTTTCCCAACCGGCCGTCCCGGCAACGTCATTGATTTCTTTTCCCGCACCGGCCTCTTCATCGTCGGCATCAAGATTCATCGGTTCAGCGTCGCCGAGGCCATGGAATTCTACGGCCCCGTCCGCGAGGTTCTCCGCACCAAGCTTAAAGATGTCGTCGGCGGCAAGGCCAAGGCTGCGTTGGAGAAGGAGCTTGGCTTTCCGATCGGACCGACCGAGACGAAGCAGCTCGGCGAACTGCTCGGGCCGGCGTTTGGCGACAATCAGTTCGACAACATCGTGAAGTTCATGTGCGGCTCGACTCCGGGCGAATGCGAGGAATCCAAGCGCGGCAATCCTGGTTCCGAGAAGTGCATCGCGCTCGTTTACGAAGGCGTCAATGCGGTGAACAAGATTCGCGACGTCCTCGGGCCGACTGATCCTTCAAAGGCGCCTCCGGGCTCCATCCGCAAGGAATTCGGGTCGAACATCATGGTCAACGCCGCCCACGCCAGCGACGCGGAAGACAACGCGAAGCGCGAGTTCGGCATCGTCAAGGTGGGCGACAACACCTTCAAGAAGGTGGTCGAAGAGTTTTACGGGAAGTAGCCGACAAGGAACGGAGCGGCAATGCCGCTCCGTTCCGAATGTTCCTTTCTCAAGGTTGACAGTCCTTATGGAATGGGAGTTGAACGCAGGACGCTGTTCACGATGTCACGCATCACGTAGGCATCGCCGAGGGCGACGCGCATCACGCGGAAGAACACATCGGTGTTATCCATCGCGCCGCTGAAGAGGGCGGCGTGTTTTCCATAGGCGGAGAGGACGATGTCCGATGCGGTGTGCGTGGCGATCTGATCCTGAATCTGGCCGGTGACGAGGAAGTTTCCCGCCGTGTCGCGCTGAAGCGGGTTCTGCGGATAGCCCGGCAGCGGCGGCGTGGTGGCAATGCCGTGCGAGGCGTTCTGCATGGGCAGGAGGTTCGTGATCCAATCCTCGTAGCGATCGGCGTTGCACGCGTAGCCGATCAACATGCGGCCATCGATGTCGGTCGTGGCGGGGTAGCCGTCGGCGGCGATGGGGTAGTGCGGGAAGCCGGCTTGATCAAGCGTGCCGACGACATTCGAGCGGAGCTGGCTGGTGCCGGCGCCGGACGCAGCACGCGCCACCAGCGAAGCGTGCGTCACGCGTGAGGCGCCAATGATGTTGGCTCCCGCGCATTCGTGATCGGCGGTCACAATGACGAGCGTATCAGGATGGCACGCGGCGAATTCCTTACACTTGGCAATGGCGCGGTCGAACTCGATGGTGTCGATGATCCAGCGCCCGGAGTCCATCAGGTGCGCCATCTTGTCGATGGAGCCGCCCTCGATCATCGCGACGAAGCCCTTGGGATTCTGACTGAGAACTTCGAGCGCCTTGTCCGTCATCTCGTCGAGCATCGGTTGATCAGGGAACCCAAAGTCATCGACGACACCGGACGCGCCCGGGTTGCGGCGCTTGTCGATCTTGTCCTTGGCGACGTTCATGTTCGAGAGGTTGAACAGCCCGAGAAGTTTTCGCGTTCCTGCGGGGACGGCATTCAGGGACGTGGCATCGGGAACGTAGGTGAATCCGTCCGCCACAAACTCACTCAGCAGATCGCGGCCGGGATCCAGCGTGCTCGTGGGCACACCCCACGCGGTGGCGACATCCGCCGGCACCACGTAGTCCGTGGCCACCGTGCGGCCAGAGCCGGAAGTACTGGTCGGGAGAAACCATTTCCGCCCGCCGCCCAGAAGAACCTTCAGCCCGCTGGCATTCCGCTCATCAAAGAACTCGTCGATGATGCCGGTGCCGGCGGCACGCGCCTGCGTATGCGAGCCGAACGCGCCGGGCGTCGAGTCGAACACGTCCGTGGTGGTGACGATGCCGAGCGAGCGGCCCTGCGTGCGATGCAGGAATTCGCCGATCTATTCCACGCGCGGATTGTCGCCGTTGTCCGTGGTGTCGTCCGGGAACACGCCGTGCTGGTTGTTGTTCGCCTTGTTGCCCGTGGCATAGCACGACGCGCCCGGCGAGGAATCGGTGACGATGGAGTTGAGCGAATGCGTCTTCACCGTGCCCGTGAAGGGGAACGTATCCATCGCCAGCGGCGCGTTGGCTTTGCCGAGGCCCACGCCGTTGAGCATGATGCGCGCGGCGGTGCGATGCGCGATGCCCATGCCGTCGCCGATGATGAGGATGATGTTCTTCGCGCCCCACATCGTCGGCCGAATCGCCTGCACCTCGAAGTTGCCGTTGGTCGATACGACCAGGCCGTCGCTTTGCGTGGCGTTGACCGACAGCGTGTGGAGCCCGCCTGTCTTGTTGGAATAGGCGCGCAACGAAACCACCATGGTTCCAGGCGGCTTGCCAGCCACCGTCGCCGGGATCATCGAAACCGATCCGGGCGCCACGACGCCATCCACTCGAAACTCGGCGGCCACGATGGTTTGCCCCGCATCAGGCGACACCGTGGCCGGAAGGTCGAATTTTTGACCGGGCAGAAACCTCGAGATGATGGGCGGCGACGCATCGCCAAAGCTGAACAGCGCGCTGGGCGGGGTGAGCCGCGAGACGGCCGGCGCTGCTTGCGCAGGCGGCACGAACACGGCTGCGGCGCACAAAGCGAGTGCGGACAAGCCGTGGTGAATACGACTGGATGGATGTTTCATGGGAACGGATCTTTCTTGGTTTTGTTTTTTGAGGAACGGACTAAGGAACTCAACTCACGGACGTGAGCCATCCTTCAGGCTGGTCCGGGCGGCCAACCGTTCCGCACCCTTCCCCACAGGTGCGGAAAAATTCCTTCGCGAGGACGACGA
>Ga0163153_10007780_pt1 | contig 11398 bp, 12 predicted proteins | sample OliLakLV19MP6IB1_FD_148629 | JGI IMG/M metagenome (GOLD analysis project Ga0163153, IMG submission 148629) | Freshwater microbial mat bacterial communities from Lake Vanda, McMurdo Dry Valleys, Antarctica - Oligotrophic Lake LV.19.MP6.IB-1 | ecosystem: Environmental > Aquatic > Freshwater >... | reverse complement strand
GGGTTCGCGGTGGTGGCGAACGAAGTGAAAGAGCTGGCGAAGCAGACCGCATTGGCGACGGAAGACATCAGCCGGATGATCCAGGCGATTCAGCAGGACTCGACGAACGCGGTGACGGCGATCCAGGGGATCGAACGGGTGGTAGGGCAGATCAGCGCGGCGCAGAACACGATCGCAAGCGCGGTGGAAGAGCAGACGGCGACGACGGCGGAGATCAACCGCAACCTGACGGAGGCCGCGACGGGGGCGTCGGAGATCGTGCAGAACGTCAGCGGGGTCGCCCAGGCGGCCACGGAAACCACTCGCGGCGCGACCGAGACGCAACGGGCCGCCCACGAGGTCGCGCTCATGGCGTCTGCGCTGCAGAGCATGGTCGGGCAGTTCCGATTCGAGGACGGGGCAAAGGTGGCGGGACCGACGCCGCCCGATGGCCCATCCAAACGGGGCGGCAGAGATATCCGTCCCGAACGCAGCATCGCCCAACCGGTGGGGAGCCTGTAAGGGAACGAGCGACAGGAATGATGACGCTCCCGCCGGCCAGCGCCGGCGGGGGCGTTCCTGTACCCAGGGTATCACGGTCCGGATTCCTTCCCGGAGCGTGCTCATGTCCGCACCCGCAGGTCGATCCGCGAGGTCCAGACCCCGCTCAACAATCATGCGTCGCCGGTCGATAGTCACGGTATCAGGTGGGACCCTTCCCCGAGTCAGAAGGCGCACCTTGCGCAGGAGAACCACGTATGAGTGACATGGATGACATCGTCAAGGAGTTCCTCGTGGAAAGCAGCGAGGGGCTGGATACGCTGGATCGCAATCTTGTCGCGCTGGAGAAGGCGCCGGGGGACAAGGAACTGATGGGGGGCATCTTTCGCGCGATTCATACGATCAAGGGCACGAGTGGCTTCCTCGGCTTTGGCCGACTTGAGTCGGTGGCCCACGTCGGGGAGAGCCTGCTCTCTGATTTGCGCGACGGCAAGCAGGCGCTAACACCAGACATCACCAGCGCGCTGCTGCGCCTTGTCGATGCGGTGCGTGCGATCCTCGGTGACATCGAGACGACCGCGACTGATGGAGAAAACGATTTCCTCGAGCTGGTGGACCTGCTCACGCGGTTGCGGAAGGTGGAGGTCGCGCCAGCCGCCCCCGTGACCGTCACCGCCGCCCCCACGTCCGCCGTGGTCGCTGGATCGGCCGGTCCGGACCTCACCGAGGCCCGTGGGCCGCATGCGTCGGACAGCAACATCCGGGTCGATGTCAGCCTGCTCGACCGGTTGATGAATCTGGTCGGTGAGCTGGTGCTGACCCGCAATCAGATCCTGCAGCACACCGCGGCCCGGGGTGACGCCGGGTTCGTGGCGACCTCCCAGCGGCTCAACCTGATCACCAGCGAGCTGCAGGAGGGGGTCATGAAGACCCGCATGCAGCCGATCGGCAACATCTGGGCGAAGTTCCCGCGCGTGGTCCGGGATCTTGCGCTGGCCTGCGACAAGAAGATTCGCATCGAGATGGAAGGGGAGGAAACGGAGCTCGACAAGACGATCATCGAGGCGATCAAGGATCCCCTCACCCACATCGTCCGCAACTCGGTCGATCACGGCATGGAACTGCCCGCCGACCGTATGGCCCGCGGCAAGATGGCTGAGGGCCGACTGCTGTTGCGTGCCTATCACGAGGGCGGTCAGGTCAACATCGAGATCTCGGATGACGGTGGCGGGGTGAATGCGGAACGGGTGAAAGCCACGGCACTCCGCAAGGGACTGTTCACCACCGAACAGCTGGCGCGGATGACCGACCGCGAGGTGGTCAACCTGATCTTCGCGCCCGGCTTCTCCACCGCCGAGCAGGTGAGCAACATTTCCGGTCGCGGCGTCGGCATGGACGTGGTCAAGACCAACATCGAGAAGATCGGTGGCACGGTCGATGTGCACAGCACGCCGGGGAAGGGGACCACCCTGAAGATCAAGATTCCGCTGACGCTCGCCATCATTCCAGCGTTGAACGTGTCGACCGCGCGCGAGCGGTTCGCGATTCCGCAGGTGTCACTGCTTGAACTGGTCCGGCTCGACGGGGATGAGGTGGGCACCCAGATCGAAATGGTGTACGGGGCCCCGGTCTATCGGCTGCGCGGGCGACTGCTGCCCCTGGTGAGCCTGGGGCACGCGCTGGGCGTCGAACCCGACTTCTGGGGGCCGGCCAACACTCAGCGCAAGATCGTGAACATTGTTGTCCTGCAGGCGGATGAGCAGGCCTTCGGGCTGGTCGTGGACGAAATCCACGATACCGAGGAAATCGTGGTGAAGCCGCTGGGCAAGCAGCTGAAGGGGATCAGCGTCATCGCCGGGGCGACGATCATGGGTAACGGGCGAGTGTCGCTCATTCTTGATGTCCTCGGACTGGCACAGAAGGCGGCGGTGGTGTCCGACAACCGCAAGCGCCGCGCCGCCGAAGCAGGCGCGGGCTCCCGCGAGACGGATGAAGGTGCCCGCGAGACCCTGCTGCTGTTCCAGGTCGGACTTGACCACCGCATGGCGATCCCGCTCAGCATGGTCGCGCGGCTCGAGGAATTCCCCCGCACCGTGGTCGAGCGCGCCGGCAAGCATCAGGTGGTGCAATACCGTGGTCGCCTGCTCCCGTTGCTCCCGCTGGCGGAGCTGCTCGGCGAGACCAACATCCCGGTGGCGCGCGATCCAATCCAGGTCGTCGTCTACCATCACGAGGGGCGCGACCTGGGTATCGTGGTGCAGAACATCCTCGATATCGTGGAGGAGAACCGGACCACCCATCGGCGCGAACGCGGCGGCGCCGTCTCCGGCACCGCGGTCATCCAGGGCAAGGTCACCGACTTGCTCGACGTGCGCGCCGTCATTAATGACGCCGATGTCCTGCTTTTCGCTGGAACCCCGGCGCTCGAACCTCAGTTGGCAGGAGTCTGAGCTCATGATCACCGCACGGCAGTTTTGCACGTTTCGCCTCGGGAACCTGTTCCTCGGCATCGAAGTGCTCCAGGTCCAGGAGGTGATTCGGACGCAGGCGATGACCCGCGTTCCACTGGCAGCCCGCGCGGTGCGGGGGCTGATCAATCTGCGGGGCCAAATCGTCACCGCGATCGATCTCCGGGAGCGACTCGGACTCCCGCCGCTGGATGGTGACCGGGAACCGATGAATGTCGTGGTCCGCACCGATGAGGGCGCGGTCAGCCTTCTGGTGGACGAAATCGGCGATGTGATGGAAACCAACGACGCCGACTACGAGGATCCTCCGGAAACGATCGATCCCATCGTGCGCGGACTGATTCGTGGCGTGTACAAGCTGTCCGACCGGCTGCTGCTCGTGCTTGATACCGAGAAGACGCTGGTGCTGGAACCGACGGCGCCCGGCGGGCGATGACGCTGTCCCTGGTGGTGCCGCTTGGGTTCGCAATGTCCGGTGTCGAAGCCGCCGATCTCGGCGCGCTGCGCGCCACGTCGGCGAGCGTCGCCGAGAGTCCGCCGGTGGCCGGCGATCTGGTGCAAAGGCGGAGGAACTGCACGCCATGGTAGGGACATGCCAATCCTGAGCTCAGCCCGGCAGGGCCTTTTCGACCGCCTCGGCGGATGCGACCAGCTCGAGCGGGCGGTGACCGCGTTCTTCTCCCGGCTCGCCGCGCTCCCTGAATACGCGGGGCTGGTGTCTCCGATCCATGCCGGCGATGCGCCCTGGCATCTGCAGCTCCTGCTCACCGAACTTTTGGGTGGGCCCATGGCGTACGATGGCCCCGATCCCACGGCGGTGTGCCACGCGGCGGGCATCGACGCCGACGGGGTGGCCAGGTTGATCGAACATCTCGTCGCCGCCTTCGCTGCCGGAGGCGTTGGTGACCCGCTCCTCACCGAGCTGCGTACGGCAGTGAAAGAGTTCGCTCAGTCACGCGGGTTCACCTCCGCCACGCCGGCGCCCGCTACTGCGACGGGAGGGCGGCCGGGAGATCGGGGCCCGGTCGATCCACTCGTGCGTCGGGCCGAAGATGCCGCCGCCGCGGCGGGGCTCGCCGACTGGCCACTGTTCGTGCTGGACGCGGAACTGGTCGTGGTGCACCAGAGCTCGGCGGCGATGGGTGCCCTTCCCGCCGCCGACGCCGACCTGCGCCGTACCTTCGGGCTGGGCGCCCTGCAGCTGATGGGCCACTCCGTGCTGCGCTTTCACTCCGCACCCACCCAGCTCCACGCCATGCTCACCGACACGCTCGGGCTCCCCCGGGAGGTGATCTGGAGCTTCGGGCGCACGACGTGGCGCGCGAGGCTGCTCCAACTGCCCGCGGTAGCGCCGGGCCGGTCGGGCTACGCGATGGCGTGGCGCGATGAATCCGAGGGGCACCGCCGCGACGCGGTCCTCGCCCGCCTGCGCGCCCAGGCGGAGGAGCTTCCTGTTCCGGTGATGTTCCCGGAAGCCCACGGTGATGTCTGGTACGGGAATGCCGCCTGCGAGCATGCACTGGCGAAGCTGGCGCCGTGGTTGCCCGCCGGGTTCGATGCATCGAGTGGCATCCCCGGCGCACTGTTCTTCCCCGACGCGGAGGAGCGCCGGTCGCTCTTTACCGTGCGGGAGGCGCTGCCGCTGAAAAAGCGGGTGAGCTTCGGCCCCGAAACCGTGTCGCTGCTCGTCTCGGCGGTGTGCGATGATGACCAGCGGATGCTCTGTCCCCAGGTCACCTGGGAGATCGTGTACTCGATCGCCACCATTCCGATCGAGCCGCCCGCACCGATGCCAGCGGTCGTGACGCCACCAACGAACGCCCAGGCGACAGCTCCCACCCGCGACCGCCTGCGTGGACTGAGCGAGGTCAGCATGGCCCTCCGTCGGGAAGCGCGGGCCGTCGAGGCCAGTGCCCAGGCGCTGTTCAGCCTCACGGAAGTGCTGGATGCCATGGCTGATCGGGCTGGGGGAGAGGCCACTGGGCAGTCGCCCGCCCGGGCAGAGAACCTAGTGGAGAGTGGGGCGGCAGCACTGTGCCTGGCCGAGCAGGGGCTCGCGGCGCTGGACGCGGCGCGTGAACTCACCTCCCCCGACGCGCGTCAGCGTGCGGTCGGGGCCACGCTCGACCAGCTCATGACGATCGCCCGGCGTACCAACCAGCTGGTGCTCGATGCGTCCCTCAGCGTGGTTGAGGATTCCATGGGGACCGGCGTCGAGAACCTGCTGGACCGATCGGCCACGGTGCGCCAGGCGGTCGACGGGGAACTCGGCGGCCTCGCCACTCAGGCCCAGGACGTGGCACGGCAACTGGCCCAGGCCATCGGCACGGCGACTCGGCTGGCGGAGCTGCGGGAGTCGTGGCGGGACGCCGGCCCCCCCCGCGTCGTCGGGCCGCCCGAAGCGGTGTTCGCATAAGCGACCGGCCCCGGGTCCTGGTCGTGGACAATGCGGTAATCATCCGGCGGCTGATCGCCCGGCGTTCGGGGCCGAGCCTGACTTCGAGGTGATCGGTCCGGCCACGGACGGCGACATCGCGCTGGAGCGCAGTGCGCCAAGCGCGATTGTCCTTCAGTTAAGTGACGTCCCGGCCGAGAATGCTTGTGGACCTGCGGCGGACGTGCTGCTCCGGTTGCTGGCGCGCGCGAGTGGTACACAGACCCTCGCGGTGGTGCGGGCCGGTCTCGCCAGCCGTGAGCCCGCTTGCCGCGATGGCCAACACGATCATGCAGCGTGGGCGTGGTCGTCGCGCGTTGGTGACTCAGGCATAACACGAGGAGACCAGGAGTCGATGCCTCTCAGTCCTCCGGATTTCCAGTTTATCACCCACCTGGTGCGCCAGCGGGCGGCGATCGTGCTCGAAGCGGACAAGGGCTACCTGCTCGAAGCCCGGCTCACTCCGCTGGCCCGGGCCGAGGGGTTCGCTTCGCTCGAGGCGCTGATAGCGCAGATGCGGGCGCAGCCGTTCGACGGCCTGCACCGCAAGGCCGTCGAAGCGATGACGACCAACGAGACTAGCTTCTTCCGCGATATGCATCCGTTCGATGCGCTGAAGAAGGTGGTCATTCCGGAAGTGATGACCCGGCGGGCGGCTTCGCGCCAGCTGAACATCTGGTGCGCCGCCTGTTCGAGTGGGCAGGAGCCGTACACCGTCGCCATGACCCTGATGGATGCCTTCCCGGATCTGGCCACCTGGAACGTGAAGATCCTGGCCACCGATCTCTCGAGCGAGATGGTGAAGCGCAGCAAGGCGGGGCGCTATGGTCAGATCGAGGTGAATCGCGGGCTGCCCGCGGCGCTCCTGATCAAGTACTTCGAGAAGAAGGGGACCGAGTGGTCGGTGAAGCCTGCAGTACAGAAGTGGTGCGACTTCCGGGAATTGAATCTGATCGAGACCTGGGGACCGATGCCCGTGTTGGATGTGGTGTTCCTGCGCAACGTGCTGATCTACTTCGACGTGGAAACGAAACGCACGATCCTGAATAACGTCCGGCGAGTGCTGCAGCCGTGGGGCTACCTGTTTCTGGGCGGCGCCGAGACCACGATCAACCTGGGCGACACGTTCGAGCGGGTGCAATTCGACAAGGCCGGCTGCTATCGGCTCAAGCGGAGCTAGGGGGACGGAATGCAGTTCCTGGAAGAAGAAATCACCCAGGTCGCCAGTACCGTGTGGGAGACGGTCCTCGGGATCAGCCTGGTCCGGCGATTCGATCTGCCACCGGCTCCGACCCGGGTGGTCTCGGCATGCGTGCAGTTCACCGGCGCGTGGGAGGGTGCCTGCCTGATCGAATGCTCCGCCGAATTCGCCCGGCGCGCGGCCGGGGCGATGTTCGGCGTCGAGCCGTCGGCCGCGTCGGTGGCGGATACCCAGGACGCCATGGGTGAGCTGACCAACATGACCGGCGGCAACGTCAAGGCGCTGCTCCCCGAACCCTGCCGGCTGTCGCTGCCCACCGTCTTCGAAGGCACGGACAGCTTGACCCGGGTGCCTGGCAGTGAAGTCGTCACCACGGTGGTGTTCGACTGCGAGGGAACCGCCCTCACCGTCCGCCTGCTCAAGAAGTCCCCGAACGGGACCAGCTAGGAGGTTCTGATGTCCGACGTCCCCTTTCCCCACCGCCGCGAATTCAGCCGGGTGCCAGTGCGCCTGCGCGCGGAGGTCACGGTGGCCGGTACGCGGCTGCCCGAGGGCACGATGGAACAGCTGAGCCTGAAGGGCGGCTTCTTCCGTTCCGAGGCGCGTCCCGAAGCGGGGGCGCGGTGCGACATCCGGCTGCACCTTGACGGTACCGAGCTCACGGTGCACACGCAGGGGCATGTGGTGCGGCTGATCCCCGGCGGGTGTGCCATCCAGTTCGATGAAGTCATCGGGGTGGACAGCCTGGAGCATCTCCGCAATCTCATCCTCTTCAATTCCCACAATCCTGCGCAGGTCGAGCAGGAATTCCACGATCACCTCGGGCTCAAGCCGGGGGACTAGCCCGGCCGACCGCACGGTCCGGCCGTCGCATCAAGCTTCGCCCTCCCCCTGCCGATAGCTGAAACGAGACACCGGGGAAACGGATGACGCCCCGGGGAACAGCCGCCCGCCCCTGGGGGTGGGGTAGAGGAGGGTGTGTGCGGATCGAACCATCATCCTGACGAAGGAGGCAGCTGTGCGTGCGCTGGTCGTAGACGATTCCCGGGCCATCCGGAGCATCATCGGCAAGTCGGTGAAGGAGCTCGGTTTCGAGGTGATCGAGGCGGGCCATGGGGGCGAGGCGCTGGAGCGGCTGCGGACCCACGGCGTGATGGACCTCGCACTGGTTGACTGGAACATGCCGGAGATGAACGGCTTCGAGTTCGTGGTGGCGGCCCGCGCCAATCCGGCGTGGAAGGACATGATCATCCTTATGGTCACGACCGAGACTGAGATGAGCCAGATGCAGCTGGCACTCGAGGCCGGGGCCAACGAGTACGTGATGAAGCCGTTCACCAGGGACGTGCTGCGCGAAAAGCTGCAGCTAGTGGGTCTGGCCCCGGACTGACCGCATGTCCAAGATCCGGGTTCTCGTGGTGGATGACTCGGTGGTCATCCGCCGGATGGTGACGGACCTCCTCTCCGCCGATCCCGACGTGGAGGTCGTGGGGGTGGCCGCCAACGGGAAGCTGGCGCTGGCCAAGATCGAGCAGCTGGCACCGGACCTGGTCACCCTCGATGTCGAAATGCCGGAGATGGACGGACTCGAGACCCTGGTCCATCTGCGGAAGCTGCGTCCGAAGTTGCCCGTCATCATGTTCAGCACGTTGACGGAGCGGGGCGCGTCCGCGACCCTGGAGGCCCTGGCCCGGGGGGCGTCCGACTACGTCACCAAACCCGCGAACGTCGGCAGCGTGACCCAGGCACAGACCCAGATCCGCGACGAGCTGATCCCGCGGATCAAGGCGCTATGCGGCCGGGTCGGGTTGCCCCGTCCGGCGGCGGTCTCGGTCGCGCCGCCGGTCCCGCCTCGCCTCGCCCTGCAAACACGAGCGGACATCCTCGCGATCGGGGTTTCGACCGGCGGGCCCAATGCCCTGTCGGCCCTGCTCACCGCGCTGCCGGCCGATTTTCCACTGCCGATCGTCATTGTCCAGCACATGCCGCCCGTCTTCACCCGCTTTCTGGCCGACCGGTTGAGTGCGTCCTGCCACCTTGAAGTGAAGGAGGGCGAAGATGGTGGCATTCTGCGGCCCGGCCTCGTCTGGATCGCGCCGGGCAACTTTCACATGCTGGTACGCCGGGTGGGCACTGAGGTGTGCCTCGCGCTGAATCAGGATTCACCGGAAAATTCCTGTCGCCCCGCTGTGGACCCGCTCTTTCGTTCCGTCGCCCAACTCTACGGGACGCACACGTTGAGTCTGGTGCTCACCGGGATGGGGCATGATGGCAGGCAGGGCGCGGAGATGATCCGCCGGGCGTTCGGTCACGTGCTGGCGCAAGACGAGGCAACCTCCGTGGTCTGGGGCATGCCGGGGGCGGTGGTCGCGGCGGGTCTGGCTGACCGGGTCCTGCCACTCGATCAGATCGCCGACGAACTGATGCGGCGGGCCCAGGTCGGGCGCTCGCTCCGGTTCGCACAATCGGTCGCACGATGACCTTCTCCGTCTTGTGCCCGGTTTCCGCGGGGAAGCGTTACGGCCCCCAATCGCACGCCGGGGACCCCGGCCGGGACTCGGTGGACGAGTCTGGCATGGTGCTGTGCCGGTTGCGGGCAGGGTGGACTGGCGGGGCCGCGGTGCCCGCATGAGAGTCCTCCTGGCGGATGATGATCCGGTGTCTCGCCGCATCCTGACCGCGATGGTGGTCGGGCTGGGGCACGAGGCGGTGGTAGCGCAGGATGGCGCCGAGGCGTGGACCCGCTTCCAGGCCGAGCCGCTCGACGTCGTGATCACCGACTGGATGATGCCGGAGCTTGACGGGCTCGTGCTGACCCGCCGCATCCGGGCGATGGCGAAGCCGCGATACACCTACGTGCTGATCCTGACGGCGCTGGAGGGTCGGGCCCGATACCTCGACGGGATGGACGCCGGTGCCGACGATTTCATCACCAAGCCGGTGAATCGTGAAGAACTGTACGCCCGCCTCCGGGTGGCGGAACGCGTGCTTGGCCTGCAACGGGAAGTGAACCAGCTGCAGGGTTTGCTGCCGATCTGCTCCTATTGCAAGCGCATCCGGGACGAGGCCGATACCTGGTCGCAGGTGGAGGACTTCGTCTCCCGCCGGACCGAGGCGATGTTCTCGCACGGAATCTGCCCCACCTGCTACGACAATCACCTCAAGCCCCAGCTCGAGCGTGCGAGCGCGGCGGCGGTGGCAGAACGTAGCCCGAGCGGGATGGACGGGCCCCCGTGAGCTCTGGCGTGTCGCTGACCTCGCGCGCCGCCACCCCGGTGGACGATCTCGCGCCAGGCATGGTGCTGGGTGAAAGTGTGCATGACGGTCAGGGCCGGCTGCTCATGTCCGCCGGCACCGAGCTGACCGAGCGCCACCTGCGCGCCTTCCAGCTCTGGGGCGTCATGGCCGTCAAAATCCGTGGCGCCGCTGGTGAGGAGGAGGCGCTGCCGGACATCTCCCCCGAGGCGATAGCCGCCGCGCGGGACCGGATCCTGCCCCGGTTCGCCCGCAACGATCTGCAGCATCCCCTGATCGCCGTGCTGGTGGACGAGTGTGCCCGGCGCGAGGCGGGCCGGCTGGCCGGAGGCGGGCATGCGTAAAGCCTCTGACCTGCTGAAGGGCGTCGTCGGCGTCGCATCCCTGCCGGACGTCTATGTGCGGCTGTCGAGCGTGGTGGCCGACCCGCGCAGTTCCGCCGCCGACGTCGGCCTGGTGATCGCCGAGGACCCGGGGCTGACCGCGCGACTGCTCAAGCTCGTCAACAGCGCGATGTACGGCTTTCCATCGAAGATCGACACCGTCAGCCACGCGATCCGTATCGTGGGCACCGCCCAGCTGCAGGACCTGGCGCTCGCCACCTCGGTGATCCGTCTCTTCGCCAGCATGCCGCAGGACCTGGTGACGATGGAATCATTCTGGCGCCACAGCGTCGCCGTCGGCGTCGCGGCCCGCGCGCTGGCGACGCGGCGGTGTGAGGTGAATGTCGAACGCTTCTTCGTCGCCGGATTGCTGCACGATATCGGCCGGCCGATCATGTACATGCAGGTCCCCGAGGAAGCGCGCGCGGCCGTCACCCGGAGCCGCGAAACGGGAGAGCCGCTCTACCTCGTCGAGCAGGCGGTGCTCGGGTTCGATCATTCCCACGTTGGCCACGCGCTGCTGGATCAGTGGAAGCTGCCGCCCAGCCTCCGCGAGGCGGTCGCCCAGCATCACTTCCCCGACCGGGCCACCCGCTTTCCGGTGGAAACCGCGATCGTGCATGTCGCCGACGTGATCGCCAATGCGCTGCGCTTCGGGTCGAGCGGCGAACCCGGGATCCCGCCGCTGCATCACACGTCGTGGGACGCCATCGGTGTTCCGTCCACCGTCCTGTCGGATGTCATCGGCGAAGTCGAGCAGCATTACGAGACCGCGGTGCAGATCATGGCGCTGGATGCGGCATGAGCGACATGACCACCGGGCCAGCACTGGATGCGCGGTGGCTGCTCGATGCCCTCGACATGGTCGCCTCGCTGGGCACCTTTCGCGCCGAGGACTCCACCGAGACGTCCCCGGAGGCCATCCTCGCCGCGGCGCGGCCGGTGTTGCGTCGTCTGGCCAACTTTGAGGAATCCGCCTTTCTCCTGATGGAGGCCGACGGACTCGGCTTCCGTCTGGTCGATGCCGAGCCCACCGATGCCGCCGCGCGCCTCAACGAGGAGGTGGACGCACAGGTCGCCGACGGCGTCTTCGCCTGGGCGATCCAGCGCAATGCACCGGTGCAGGTGCCATCGCGCAGTTGCCCCGGATCCCAGGTCGTGCTCCACGCGCTCGCCA
>Ga0163153_10007779_pt1:5000-11399 | contig 11399 bp, 6 predicted proteins | sample OliLakLV19MP6IB1_FD_148629 | JGI IMG/M metagenome (GOLD analysis project Ga0163153, IMG submission 148629) | Freshwater microbial mat bacterial communities from Lake Vanda, McMurdo Dry Valleys, Antarctica - Oligotrophic Lake LV.19.MP6.IB-1 | ecosystem: Environmental > Aquatic >... | reverse complement strand
TCGGGCTCGGGCTCGGCGACCACGTCGGCAGCGGCTTCCAGCTCGGGCTCGGTGACCACGTCGGCCTCCGGCTCGGCGACGGCTTCCGGTGCGGGCTCGATCGGCGCAGCATCCGTCGTCGCGCCGGGCTCGGTCGCGGCTTCCGCCGCGGCGAGCTGCTGGCGAACCTGGGCGAAGGCCGAGGCGAGGGTGTTGTCGATCCCGCCCTCGGGCTCCTGGACTGCATCGCTCATCGAGTAGCCGCGCTCCGGGCGCGGGCGGCGCTCGCCACGCGGGGCGGACGGGGCAGCCTGACCGGGTTCGGGCGCCGGACGAGCCGGCGGCTCCTCGGCCTGCTTGAGGCTCAGGCCCAGACGATGGCGCTCTGAGTCGAGCGAGATGATCTTGAGCTTGAGCGTCTGGCCCTCGTGGACGACGTCACCCGGGTGGGCGACCCGCTGATGGGACAGTTCGCTGATGTGGATCAGCCCTTCCAGGCCGTCGCGGACGCGCACGAAGGCGCCGAAGTTGACGAGCTTGGTGACCGTGCCGTCGATGACGTCCCCGACGTTGAAGTCGGCGACGGTCGAGTGCCACGGGTCCGGCTGGAGGCGTCGGATCGACAGGCTGATCCGTCCGCGCTCGTGGTTGATGTCGATGACCTCGGCCTCGACCTCCTCGCCGACCTTGTAGCCGGACTCGGGGTTGTTGACCTTGTTCCACGACAGCTCGCTCTTGTGGACGAGACCGTCGATGCCACCGAGATCGATGAACACGCCGAACGGGGCGATGCTGCGCACCGTGCCGGTGACCTTCTGGCCGACCTGCAGGCTGCTGAACAGCTCGTCGCGCTTCTCCCGACGTTCCTCGTAGAGGGCCACCTTCTCCGAGAGGATGAGGCGGTTCGCCTTGCGGTTGACCTCGAGGATCTTGAGCCGAAGCTTGCGGCCGACGAACGGCATCAGCTTCTCGGCGATCTCCTGCGCGGCGTCGCGCGGCTGATCGTTCTGCGGTCGGCGCGGGAAGTCGACGATCTGGCTGATCGGCACGAAGCCGCGGATACCGCAATCGACGATGAGGCCGCCCTTGTTGTGGTCGATGACCGGGGCCTCGATGATGACGCCTTCCTCGAACTGCTCCTGCATGGAGCGCCACTTGCGCTCGAGGCCGGCGCGGCGCAGGGACAGGACGACGTGGCCTTCCGGCGACTCGGGCTGGAGGACATAGACGAGGACGACATCGCCGATGTTGAGCGGCGCCTGGCCCTCGCCATGACGACCGAACAACTCACGATTGCTGACGACACCCTCGGACTTGGCGCCGATATCGACCAGGATCTCGTCCTTGTCGATGCGAACGACCGTGCCGTCGACCACGTCACCGTGCTTGAAGCTCTTGATGTCGGAGTCCTGCTCGGCGAGCAGCTCCTCCATCGTCGTCGGCTCTGGACCGAGTTCTCGCGGCGCGGGCGCCTCGGGCTCCTCGTCATCGGCAGCCGGGGCGTCGGCGGTGTCGTCGGCATCCAGGCCAGCCAGGGCGTCGGCGCCCTCGACGGGCGCTTCGACGACGTCCGGTTCAGCCGGGGCGGCGACCTCCTGGACCAGGGTTTCGGCGACGGCGGCCTCGGGCTCAGGCTCGGCAGCTTGGGTCTCGAAGACGGCCGCCTCCGGCACGGGCGGCTCGGCAACCTGGGTCTCGACGACGGCGTCGGCGACGGCTTCGGCCGGCGCTGCGTCGGTCTGGGCCTCCGCGTCGGCGGGCGCGTCGATCGTGGTGGCGTCGGCTTCGGGCACGTCAGCGACGGGCTCTTCAGCGACAGCGATCGCGGCGACGGACTCCTCGGGCGCCGGTGTGGTCACGTCGGCGGTGGCCTTCGTGTCTGGCGCGGTCCCGCCCTGCAGTTCTTCGGTCAACGGTCTAGTCACTCCTGATCATGGATTCGCTCCCACGAATCACGAACGGCCCGAGCGTCGCTCAGGCCGTGACCGAGAGTGGGGTGTTGGTCCGTGGTATCGACTCCGCGGTCCGCTCCTTCGCTCGAGTTGGGTCCTAAGGCCGCTCTTCAGCTGTCCTGCCTCGTGAGGCCGGGGCAGTCTAGCACAGGGGTTCCGCGCGCCACAATCGGCTACGATCGCTCGAACGTGCCCGAATCGCCCGACCTGACTGTCGTCGCCGAAGCCCTCGACGCCGCGCTGCGGGGCCGCCCGATCCGCTCCGCCAGCGCACCGGCGCCACTGGCCGTCCGGGGCACGCCGGCCGAGCTCGAGGCACTCATCGGCCAGACCGTCAGCGCGATCCGGCGGCGTGGCAAGTTCCTGCTCATCGACCTCGATCGGGACGCCGTGGTCGTCAACCCGATGCTCACGGGACGGTTCCAGCTGGCCCTCCCCGGCGAGAAGCGACCGAACAAGACGGCGGTGATCCTGACCTTCGGGCCGCGCCAGGCCCAGCGCCACCGGGGCTGGCCAGCCGGCTGGACGAAGGCTGCCTCGTGGCTACCGGAGGATGGCGCCGCCCCCGAGGTCCGCTACCGCGACCCGACCCAGATGGGCAAGGTCTATCTCCTGCCGGCAGGGACGGGCCGCGTGGTCCCGGGACTGGGCCCAGGCGAGATCGGACCTGATGCGGACGACCCGACCCTCACCCTCGACACCTGGCGTGAGCGGATCAAGCGTCACCCGGGTGAACTCAAGAACCTGCTCCGCAACCAGGCCTTCGTGGCGGGCATCGGGAACGCCTACAGCGATGAGGTCCTGCATGCCGCCCAGCTGCTCCCCTTCCGGAAGCGAGCGTCGCTCGCGACCGAGGAGGTGGATGCGCTCTACGAGGCGACGCGATCGACCCTCGCCACCGCCCTCGACGTGCTGCGCCGACGCGTCCCGCCGACCTTCGAGACGCAGGTCCGCGACTTCCTGGCCGTCCACATGAAGGGCGGCCAGGCATGCCCTCGCTGCGGCACGCGCATCAGCGAAGTCAAGGCCGGTGGATTCGTGACCTCGTTCTGTCGAGGCTGCCAGCACTGACACCTTCCGGGCCGGTCCGCGCGCGTGCGCGCGTGAGCCCAAATGAACGGGACAGCGGTGCTCCAGAACGGACAGCGAGGATCCGAACGCGATCTGCGGAGCGCGAAGTCAGGGCAGCTGTAGTTCCACGCCCACCCGCAGCCGTCCCGGATCCTCGATGCCGTTGAGCTCGGCGAGGACCTGCCAGGTCGTCCCGAACTCCGCCGCGATACCGCTCAGGGTGTCACCGCTCTGGATGACATAGGTCGAGTCGCCGGCGGGAATCCCGGTCGGGTCCGTCGTCGGTGCGGCGCTGACCTCGGCATCGCTCGGCCCAGGGGTCGTTGATACGCTCGGCTCGGCATCGCTGTCCCCGGGTGTCGGGTCCGGCGACCTGGCGGCGCTCGTGGCGGACGCACCGGGCGTACCCGTCGCGCCGGCGACGCCTGCGGACCCGGGGTCGCCCCCTGTCAGACGGGCGACGAGGATCGCGGCGAAGGCGATGACCATCAGGACGATGAGCGCGGCCTGGCCGATCGACCGGTCCAGGCGAAGGCTCCCGGCGGTCTTGGCACCGAGCACCAGCCGGCCGTGGTCAAGGACCAGCGGTGTCGTGCGCGCGAAGGTCCGCGCGGTCGATCGCTCCGGACGCGTGCCGCTCGAACGTTCCGGGGCCGCGCGCAGCGATCGGGCGGCGACGAACGTCGCGCAGGCGCCGTGATCGGCCGTCAGGCACAGGCGCCGCTGCTTGTCCGCGGCCAGGATCGCCGGCGGCGCGACGGCCGCACAACGGTGGGCGCGTGTCGCACTCGACGCGCGCCAGGCGCCGCCGTCCGCGAGCAGGTATGGACAGATGGTGGCCGTCGTCGCAGGGACGGTCGGCTGGGGGTGTGGCGGCGCGCTCGGTTCGACCATGACCCCTCGAGGATACCGCCCGTCGGCGGCAGACTGGTGCGTGAACGCCTCGGAAAACCGCGCAGGAACGCAAAAATCCTGGCGACGACCTATGTTCCCGAAAGGCTGCCCTCTCAGTATCTTCGGCGCTGGAGAGCTTGACTTCCGTGTTCGGGATGGGAACGGGTATGGCCTCTCCGCTAGAGTCACCAGGATTCGTTGCGTCTGGACGTGTCGGCAGCGGCTGCGCGCGGTCACGAGGACTGCGCGGGCGCCAAGAAGGATCTTCGATCTCGTTGGTATCGAGTCAGTCGTTGGTGGAGATGATCCACGACTCCCAGCCACTGACCCCTGGTCAGGTGCTGAAGAGGTCAAGCCCTCGACCGTTAGTACCGCTCAGCTTCATCCGTCACCGGACTTCCACATGCGGCCTATCAAACAGGTGGTCTCCCTGCGGTCTTACCCGGTTGACCCGGTGGGGAACCTCATCTCGAGGCGAGCTTCGCACTTAGATGCTTTCAGCGCTTATCCCAACCGAACATAGCTACCCAGCGATGCCCCTGGCGGGACAACTGGCACACCAGCGGTTCGTTCACTCCGGTCCTCTCGTACTAGGAGCAACTCCTCTCAAGTTCCCTACGCCCACGGCGGATAGAGACCGAACTGTCTCACGACGTTCTGAACCCAGCTCGCGTGCCGCTTTAATTGGCGAACAGCCAAACCCTTGGGACGTACTTCCGCCCCAGGATGCGACGAGCCGACATCGAGGTGCCAAACGGTGCCGTCGATGTGAACTCTTGGGCACCATCAGCCTGTTATCCCCGGGGTAGCTTTTATCCGTTGAGTGATACCCCTTCCACTCGGAGGTACCAGATCACTAAGCCCGACTTTCGTCTCTGCTCGACTTGTAGGTCTCGCAGTCAAGCTCCCTTATGCCTTTGCACTCTTCGGCTGGTTTCCATTCAGCCTGAGGGAACCTTTGGGCGCCTCCGTTACACTTTAGGAGGCGACCGCCCCAGTCAAACTACCCGCCTGACACTGTTCCGCGCCCGGATCACGGGTCGCGGTTAGAACCGGAATACAACAAGGGTGGTATTTCAACGTCGGCTCCACCGAGGCTAGCGCCCCAGTTTCACAGCCTCCCACCTATCCTACACAAGCTAAATCCCAATCCAATGTCAGGGTGTAGTAAAGCTCCACGGGGTCTTTTTGCCCTGCCGCGGGTAACCTGCATCTTCACAGGTACTTCAATTTCGCCGGGTCCCTCGTTGAGACAGCGCCCAGATCGTTACGCCATTCGTGCGGGTCGGAACTTACCCGACAAGGAATTTCGCTACCTTAGGACCGTTATAGTTACGGCCGCCGTTTACCGGGGCTTCGATTCAGAGCTTGCACCCCTCCTCTTAACCTTCCGGCACTGGGCAGGCGTCAGCCCCTATACGTCAGCTTTCGCTTTCGCAGAGACCTGTGTTTTTGCTAAACAGTCGCCTGGGCCTTTTCACTGCGGCTTCGATCGACCACTTGCAAGCAAGCAGCCGCGAAGCGCCCCTTCTCCCGAAGTTACGGGGCCATGTTGCCGAGTTCCTTAACGAGGGTTCTCCCGATCGCCTTGGTATGCTCTACCCGCCTACCTGTGTCGGATTGCGGTACGGACACTATTGATCTCGCTAGACACTTTTCTCGCCAGCATGGCTCACTCGAATCGGGACAGAAGCCCCTTTCATTCGCTGCTCGGGGTTGAATGATCAGACGGATTTACCTGTCCGATCCCCCTACCGGCTTAGACGCGTATAGCCAAAACGCGCTCGAACTACCACACCGTGTCATGCCATTGCTCTCACCTGGGATCAGATCCGGGACTCGACCGGCTTGCGCCGGCCAACCTCCGTTCTCCTACCCCCAGGCGACACCTTGCGGTGCAAACGATCTTTAGTGGTTCCGGAATATCAACCGGATGTCCATCGCCTACGACGTTCGTCCTCGGCTTAGGCCCGACTAACCCTGAGCGGACAAGCCTTCCTCAGGAAACCTTAGGCTTACGGCGTGTGAGATTCTCACTCACATTGCGCTACTCATGCCGACATTCGCACTTCCATCCGCTCCAGCCGTCCTCACGGTCGACCTTCACTGCTGATGGAACGCTCCCCTACCACCAGATGACCGGCGAACCGGTCACCTGATCCGCAGCTTCGGTACCAAGCTTGAGCCCCGCTGAATTTTCGGCGCAGATCCACTTGACCAGTGAGCTGTTACGCACTCTTTCAATGATGGCTGCTTCTAAGCCAACATCCTGGTTGTCGATGCGAATCCACATCCTTTACCACTTAGCTTGGATTTAGGGACCTTAGCTGGCGGTCCGGACTGTTTTCCTTTTGACCACGAAGCTTAGCCCTCGCAGTCTGACTCCCGGGCTCTGAAATCACGGGATTCGGAGTTTGGTTGGGGTTGGTAAGCGGGAAGCCCCCTAGCCCATCCAGTGCTCTACCCCCGTGATTGAACGCCCGAGGCTAGCCCTAAAGCTATT
>Ga0163153_10007778_pt1 | contig 11400 bp, 10 predicted proteins | sample OliLakLV19MP6IB1_FD_148629 | JGI IMG/M metagenome (GOLD analysis project Ga0163153, IMG submission 148629) | Freshwater microbial mat bacterial communities from Lake Vanda, McMurdo Dry Valleys, Antarctica - Oligotrophic Lake LV.19.MP6.IB-1 | ecosystem: Environmental > Aquatic > Freshwater >... | reverse complement strand
CTCAAGCACGGTGTAGCCGCGCTGGTCGCTTTTGCCGAACCTGATGTGCGGATTGTCCTGCATCACGCGCTCGGTGCGCGCCTGCGGCCAACTCGGGCTGGTGATCGAAGTGCCGACGATTTCGGTGGCCACGACGGGCGATTTGTCGTCATCGAAATCGAGCTTCAGGTCGCTCACGTAGGTGGCATGCACATCGCCCCCCAGGGTCAGCACGTTCTTCCTTGCCGCCCAGGCGTCGAGTGCGCGACGGCGCGCCGCGGGATAGCCATCCCAACTGTCATTCCACAAGCCGTCGGCAGGCTCACCGGCGGGCGCGCGCGATGCCGTCATGCGCATCTGCGCCATCAGCGACTGCTGGCCGACCAGGTTGAAATTGGCGTCACTGGCGGCGATACCGCTGGCCAGCCACTGTTCCTGCGCCTCGCCCAAAAGGCTCAGGCGCGGGTCGATCCGCTGCGGGCAAGTACTGTCACGAACGGTACGCGAGCCACCTTCGCCGGGCGGCGTGCACACCTGGTAGTGGCGATACTGGCGTGCGTCGAGCACATGCAGATCGGCGGTGCCGCCCCAGCGATAACGGCGATACATTTGCGCCTGGTCGCCTTGCGGCCGCTGCCGCCAGCGCAGCGGCATGTGCTCCCAGTAGGCGCGATAGGCAGCGCTGCGGCGCGCCAGGAACTCTGCGCCGCGCGCGGATGCAGAACGGTCGCGGGCGTAGTCGTTCTCGACCTCGTGATCGTCCCAGGTAACGATCCACGGATGCGCCGCGTGCGCCGCCTGCAGGTCGCTGTCGGACTTGTAATGCGCCAGTCGGGCGCGGTAGTCTTCCACACTCATGCAAGGCGGGCTGTTGTGCTGGCGTACGCGATTTGGCGTAACGCCATACTCGTAGATATAGTCGCCGACGAACAAAACCAGGTCCAGTTCTTCGCGCGCCATGTGCTGGTAGGCGCCGAAGTAGCCGTGCTCATAGTTCTGGCAGGAGGCCAGCGCCAGGCTCAAAGGCGCGTTGCTGCCGCGCGCAGGCAGGCATCTGGTGCGCCCGACGCTGCTTACCGCATCGCCCAGCATGAAGCGATACCAGTAGTACGGGCGGCTGGCGGATCCGTCGAGCCCGTCGATTTCAATGTGCACACTGTGTGCGAACGCCGGTTCCGCCAGTGTGCCGCCGCGCCGCACGATGCGGCGAAATCCTGCATCGGCGGCCAGTTCCCAGCGCAGCAGATAAGGCACATCGGGCAGCGGCCCGGCACCAGGCGCGGCCATCAGGCGCGTCCACAGCACAAAACCGTCGGCGGCGGGAGAACCGGACGCGACACCCAGACGAAAGGGGTTGTGCCCGATGGTTCGCGCGGCGACCCGGCCGCTGGCGAAAGTCAACGCGGCAGCGCTTGCGCCTTGCAAAAACTGTCGGCGATGCATCGCCGCATTATGCGACATCAGCGCCCGGCTTGCGCCGTCTTCTTGCGCACGTTCGGCGCGCCTGCAAGGCCAACTGAAACGGCCGCCACGCCGCTCGTCCGGTGCGCCGGGGAATGCCGGGGCGCAAGGGTCTTCGGTTATAGTTGCCGCGAACGGCTCAACCAAGAAAGAGACAAAAAATGCAACGCTTGTGGATTGTCGCCATCGCGCTCGGCCTCTCCCTGTGTGCCAGTGCCGCCCATGCGCAGGGCGCGTTTCCAAACAAGCCGATTCGCCTCATCGTGCCGTATCCGGCCGGCGGCATTGTCGATGTTGTCAGCCGCGTGATCACCGAAAAGCTTGGCCCCATGTGGGGCCAGACCATCATCACCGAAGCCCGCCCCGGCGCCAACTCCAACATCGGCACCGATGCGGTGGCCAAGGCGCCGGCCGACGGCTACACCTGGCTGATCACCGGGCCTGCGATCACCGCCAATCCGGCGCTCGGCACCAATGCCACCTGGGACCCGAAGAAGGATTTCACCGCGCTGGGCGTGGCCGCCTGGTCGGCCGCCGCGATCGTGGTGCCGGCTGCTTCACCGGCCAATTCGCTCAAGGAATTGGTCGCCCTGGCCAAGACCCGGCCGCTCAACTACGGCAATCCCGGCACCGGTTCGTCGATTCACCTCTCGACCGAATTGTTCAAGCAGGTCGCCGGCATCAACCTGCAGGCGATCGGCTACAAGGGGCAGCCGCAGATCATCAGCGACCTCCTGGGCGGCCAGCTCGATGTGGCCTTCGCCGCCACCGGCCTCATCACCCAGCATGTGCAGGGCGGCAAGCTCAAGGCACTGGGGGTGATCGGCCGCGAGCGGCTGAAACAGCTGCCGGGCGTGCCCACCCTGATCGAAGCCGGCTATCCGGAAGCCGGGGTGATGGCCTGGTACACGTTTTTCACGCGCGCCGGCGCGCCGCGCGAGGTGCTGGAAAAAATCAACGCCGATCTGGGGCGCGTGCTGACGCTGCCCGAGGTCAGGGAAAAAATGGAAAAACTGGGCGCCGAAGCGGCGCAGCCGATGAGCCTGGCCGACATGGGCAGGATGATCGTCGCCGACACCGACCGCTGGGCCGCGGTGATCAAGGCCGGCAACATCAAGGCCGAGTAGCTGTCTGCGTCAGCCTGCACACACCGCAAGGGTCATGCAGGCGATTGCCAGGGCAGCAGGGCACCGAACTGGAACAGCATATTGATCCAAGCAGCGTCGTGTCCGAACCCTGGGCGGCGCCAATAAAACCCTTCAAGGAGACAAAGCATGTCGGACACAAAAATCATGCGTGTGGCGATCGCCGCCGAGCGCTGCCAGGGGCACAATCGCTGCTGCCTGGTGGCACCTGAATTGTTCGAGGCCGATGACGAGGGCAACGCGCAGGTGCGTGGCGATGGCGTGGTGCCAGCCGGCCTCGAGGCGAAAGCGCGGCTGGCGCTGGCCAACTGCCCGGAACACGCCGTTCGCCTCACCACCGCCTAAGGGGAACCGATCATGCAAAGCCGACCACCGGTGGCCGACTGGGCCATCGATTTCGATCATTTCGATCCGCAATGGACCGAGAATCCGTACCCGATCTGGGACAGCCTGCGCCAGACCTGCCCGGTCGCCACTTCGCAGCGCTTCGAAGACGGCGCTTATTTCGCCACCCGCTATGACGACGTGCGCGAAATCGCCTATGACGCGGAGCACTTCTCCTCGCGCCGGGTGATCGTGCGCGAGCACAAGCTACCGCTGATCCCCGGGCCGCCCATCACTTCCGACCCGCCTGAGCACACCCCGGCGCGCAAGCTCCTGCTGCCGGCCTTTGCGCCCAAGGAAATCGCCAAGCTCGAAGACCGCGCGCGCGCGGTCTGCCGCTCGCTGCTCGACGCCATCGGCGACAAGCCGGAATGCGACGGCGCGGTGGATTACGCGCAGCATATTCCGGTGCGCGTGATCGCCCACATGCTGGGCATGCCGGAGGAAGACGGCGACCTCTATCGGACGTGGATCCACCAGACCCTGATCGAAGGCGTGCGCAATCCCGCGGTCGCGATCGCGGCGATGCATGAACAGAATGCGTATTTCAAGAAGCATGTCGAACTGCGCCGCGCCAATCCGGGTGGCGACGATCTGGTGAGTTTCCTGCTCAGGGCCCAAGTCGAGGGCAAACCGCTCTCCGAGCCGCATGTCCTGGGCTCGCTGCGCCTGCTCCTGATCGCCGGCATCGACACCACCTGGAGCGGCATCGGTGCCTCGCTGTGGCACCTGGCGACGCACCCGCAAGACCGCGCGCGCCTGGTGGCCGAACCGGGCCTGCTGCCGACGGCGATCGAGGAATTCCTGCGCGCCTATTCGCCGGTGACCATGGCGCGCGAAGTGGTGCAGGAGAAAACCCTGTCAGGCTGCCCCTTCAAGCCCGGTGGGCAGGTGCTGCTGTCGTTCCCGGCGGCCAACCGCGACCCGGCCAAATTCGCCGATGCCGACCGCGTGCTGATCGATCGTGCCGAGAACCCGCATGCCGCCTTCGGCCTCGGCCGCCACCGCTGCCTGGGCTCGAACCTGGCACGCATGGAAATGAGCATCGCCATCGAGGAGTGGCTGGCGCGCTTCCCGGATTTCAGCGAAACGCCGGGCAAGAAGACCACCTGGTCCGAAGGCACGGTGCGCGGGCCGCGCATGTTGCCGATCAGCATCGGGCGACGCGCCTGAAACCCGGTCAGGGCGCGTCGCGCACGCCGGCCCGGCGGCGCTCCCTGCCCATGTCTGTTGGTTCGGGCCGCCGCTGCGCCCAATATCAAGCCGAGGAGAAATCCCGTGAATGAACCTGATTTCGCTGGCCGGATCGGCCGAACCGTTGCCCTATCGACCCCATGGTGGCCCCCACAGCCACGCCCGCGCGACGGCGCGCCAAACGTGGTGATCGTGGTGTTCGACGATGTCGGCTTCGCGCACTTCAACAGCTACGGCTCGACCATCGCCACCCCCAACCTCGACCGCCTGGCCGGCGGCGGCTTGCGCTTCACCAATTTCCATACCACCGCGCTGTGTTCGCCCACCCGCGCCTGCATGCTGACCGGCCGCAACCATCATGCGGTGGGGATGCGCGCGATCTCCAACTTCGACACCGGTTTTCCCAACATGCGTGGTGCCATTCCGCGTTCGGCGGCCACACTTTCGGAGGTGCTGCGCGCCGCCGGCTACGGCACCTACATGGTCGGCAAGTGGCACTTGGCGCCGATGCACGAGACCGGCCCGGCCGGGCCGTTTCACAATTGGCCGCTGGCGCGCGGCTTCGATCGCTTCTACGGCTTTCTGCAGGGCGAGACCGACCAGTTCCGCCCGGAGTTGGTGCAGGACAACCACTACACGGACCCGCCGGCCACGCCCGAGGCGGGTTATCACGTCACCGAAGACCTGATCGAGCGGGCCATCGGATTCGCCCACGATCATGTATCGGCGGCGCCGGACCGCCCCTTCTTCACCTACCTGGCCTTTGGTGCCTGCCACTCGCCGCACCAGGCGCCGCAGGCGTTTCTTGACAAGTATCGCGGCGCCTTCGATGAAGGTTGGGACGTGGTGCGCAGCCGCTGGTTCGCGCGCCAGAAGGAACTGGGCTGTGTGCCGGCCGACACCACCTTGCCGGCGCGCAACCCGGGCGTCAAGGCGTGGGACGCACTGACGGACAACGAGCGTCGCTTCGCCGCGCGCCTGATGGAAGCCTTCGCTGCTTTTCTCGAACACACCGACCATCACCTCGGGCGCTACATCGATGCGCTCGAACACCTGGGGCAGCTCGACAACACGATTTTCATCGCCATGTCGGACAACGGTGCCAGCCAGGAGGGCGGGCCGCTCGGCGTGCTTGACGAGATGCGCTACTTCAATGGCCTGGCCGAGGACGTGGATGCGGCGGTGGCGCGCCTGCACACCATCGGCGGGCCGGACAGCCACAGCAACTATCCGTGGGGCTGGGCCATGGCCGGCAACACGCCGCTCAAGCGCTACAAGCAGAACACCCATGCCGGCGGTGTGCGCGACCCCTTCATCTTTCACTGGCCGGCGCGCATCAAGGATCGCGGCGCCATCCGCCCGCAGTTTCATCATGTGACCGACATCGCGCCGACCGTGCTCGATCTGCTGGGAATGTCATTTCCCGAAAGCTTCAACGGCGTGGCGCAAATGCCGGTGCACGGCAGCTCGATGGCCTACGCACTGGGCGACGGCGCGGCTACCTTGCCGAGCCGCAAAAGCGCGCAGTATTTCGAGATGTTCGGTCACCGCGCCATCTGGCACGATGGCTGGAAGGCGGTGTGCTTCCATGAGCCCGGCAGCGACTACGATACCGAAGCTTGGGAGCTTTATCACGCCGCCGCCGACGCCTCCGAGGCGCACGACCTGGCCGCGACCCATCCGGCGAAGCTCAGGCAACTGATCGAACTTTGGTGGCTGGAAGCCGGAAAAAACGGCGTGCTGCCGCTCGACGATCGTCGCGGCGGTGCCTTGTTCAAGAGTGCGCAGGCGCGCGGCAATACCTTTCGCCGGCTCGAGTGGAAATTCTATCCACCGGTATCGCGCTATTCCGCAGACACCGCACCACCCACCGGCAACCGTCCGTTCACCATTACCGCCGATTTCACCCTGGGTCAGGCGACCGCCGGAGCGATTGTCGCGCGCGGCAGCGCCAATGGCGGCTACGTATTGTTCGTCAAGGACCGGCACCTGGTGTTCGACTACAACTATTTCCACCACCATTCCCAGGTGCGCTCGACCCAGGCCCTGCCGACCGGTGCCTGCGTGGCCGGAGTGCGTGTGGCGCGCGACGGCAAGCGCGGCACGGCGACGCTCTTCATCGATGGCCGCGACGCCGGGCAGGTCGAGATTCCCGCCATGGCCACCATGGTGTCTTCCACCGGCATGGATGTCGGGCGCTCGATCGCACCGGTGTGCCACGACTACGCGCCGCCCTTCATCTTTGCAGGCCGACTGCGTTGTGTGAGCTTCGATATCGCCACGGCGAAGCCCGCCGCGGCGCGCCGCGAGGCGCTGGTCGAGGAGCGTGTGACGCTGGGGCGGCAATAGCGACGCGCCGCCGGACGATCCATGCCCTACCCGCCAAACTTGCAGCCAAGCCTGGGCCCGCTGGCGCGCGATGCCATCATCTACACGCAGCCGTTGTACGAGCTGGCGCGCAGGCGACGCTGCGCAATCGCCGCCATGAACTGTCACCCGAGCGAAGAGAGCAAAACCCGATGAAAAAGACCTTCGCCCAACGCATCGCCCTGATGAATGCCATGTACCGCCTGCCGGCCCACGAACGCCCCACGCTGCCGGACAACACCGCGGAGCGCCTGTTGAAGTTCAAGGCGACGCTGATGGACGAGGTGCACGAGATCGACGACATTGCCGCACAGGTGGCTGCCGGCGCCGACGCCGCCGAAGTGCTGACCGCGATCGCCGACCTTTTAGGCGACGTGATCGTGTACTGCCGCTCCGAGGCGCTGAAGTACGGCCTGCCGCTTGAAGACGTGCTCGATGTGATCATGGACAGCAACGAAAGCAAGCTGGGCGCGGATGGCAAGCCGATCTACGACGCCAACGGCAAGTTCCTCAAGGGACCGAACTACTGGAAGCCGGAACCGCGCATCAAGGCCTTGTTGCAGGCCGGGTAGCAGGGGCTGCGTGCCTGCGCGCCTTGCGGCAAATGAAGCTTGCAGCGCGGGCGCCGAACTTGCCGTGCGTGATCAGAACCGACTGGCGCTGCATGCCCGTATTCTGCCGATCATGGACATGCGGATGCGCGCGCGCGCAGCCGCGATCGTTGACCTGTGGGAACGCGAGCGTTTGTGCAGCCAGGTCTATATCGACACATGGCGCGAATTGCTCGCAATGCCTGAGGATGAAGCCGTGAAACGACTGAGCGATCCACAGGCACGCGTCCTGCGCGTCAATTCGCCGCTGATGTGCATGGAGTTGCCGGCATGAAGCTCGAACAAATCGAGGAGGTGTTGCTGGCAACGGCGCGTCTGACGAACCATCGCAACTTCGTCGTGGTCGGAAGCGGTCGATACTGGGCGCGGTGCTTGAGCCGCCGCAACGCATGGTCGCGTCGATTGACCTTGATTTTTTCCTGAAGTTCGACCCGGAACGCGTATCGGACATCAATGCGCAGCTCGGCGAGTCAAGCGCGTTCGCTCGCGACAAGGGCTATTTCGCCTACGCCCTGTCGCCACGCGTTTTGTCACTTCCCGCAGGCTGGGAAACCCGTCTGATCCAGCTACCCTTGAAGGGCGGTCTGGTTGCCTGGTTTCTTGACCCCAATGATTGCGCCTGCTCCAAGCTGATTCGCCCCAACGCCAACGACATCGAATGGGTGCGCGCCGGCCTGAACGCACGCATCGTAGCCGAACCGACAATGCGTTCGCGGCCTGGTCCATTGACCGCTTATAAATCAGTGCGAATTTGTTAATGGATTTGCCTTTGAATCGATGATCACCTGGGCACTTGTTCGTGCGCTGCGGGTTCATCTGTAATCAAAAGCGGCATTTCCTGGCTATCGGACGAGGACAGAAGGTGTGTCTCGGCGCCTCGCGCATTTATCGAAATCGTCGCTTCTTGGCGTCCGTCGTACGCCGATAGCGCACTCTTATAGGACTCCGCTGTTAGCGGGTCCGCTAATTGATCAGCGTTTAATTCGGCCGGCTCTTGTGGTGGCCGTGCGACTACTTCGTATGCAGCGCCTTGATTCAGGCGCCTCGCAACGTGCTTTAGTTCAAGCTTGCGTTGAACCTCTAGTTCGTTTGCACGAGCCTGATCGACATTTGCATTCGCTTTCTTCCTTACATCAGTCGCAATTGCTTCAATGCCAGCCTCAACCTTCTTCTCGATCTCGGCGTCGATAAGAGCGGTGATCTCCGGAGACAGGTCATTTTTTGCGAGTTCGTTTCGAAGCTTCTTTATTTCCAAATTGGACTTGTACAAGGCAACAATTTTTTCCAGCGCAACGACCAAGACCAGAACGGCGGCCTCCGATTGAAGATCGAGGAACACTTGCCACCATGACGCGCTTATGGTCCGAATTCGTGGGCTACGTGCGGCTGCGCCCTGAAGTTCCATAATTGCGCTGACGAGCCGGTTCAGATGGTCAAATTTCTTCGTAAGGTCATTCAAACTCTCACCGATGACATCGCGCGGAAATAGGGCGCCAAGTTCATACTCGCCATCTGCGACGTGATCAATTTCGACACCGAGCGTCGCCAGTGCGGCGCGCACGTTGTAGACGGTTGCTACAATTCCGCCGAAGGATTTTGAAAATGCCTCAAGCGATTCAAGCATCTCCATCGGGCTAAATGATGTTCCCGAGATAATTTCTTGAACCTGTTGCCTCAACTTATTGCCGACAAAATTGGATGCGTGAATTTCGTCCAAGAAAAGTCGAAAAGAAACATTGGTAGGTAAGGTACTGCTTTCCGTGCGCTGGTTGAACACGTTAACAACGGATCGAAAACCGGATGCGCTGTCTGTGCTTGGAGACTGGGCCTAGCAGCCTGTCGGACTTGGGGCGTCGAAAGCGAAAATCGGCCCCAGCGAGGACAGTTTTTGCCGAATTCGAAGGCCCGTAGCCCAGCTATGGGGCAAGAAGGCGGTGAAAAATGGACCGCTGCGGTCGATTTGCAGCAGACGATTCCCAAGTCCGACAGGCTGCTAGACGCGAAGTCGAGCTACAACGTTGTCTAGCGATGCCACTGCTTGCGATTCCTCCCAATATATAGAGAGCCGTGAAATGCAATAGTTGAACCGACCCAAGTTCATATTTACCTTTCTTCGAATTGTCGGTCAACCACGCTGGGCCCTCGTATCTACGTTCCGGGGATAGTGTGCCCGACCATTCGTAAAGCCCTACCTGCCACGATTTGTTCGCCCGACAGCATAGCTACTGCAATTGGCCGTCGCAAAGCTTTATCGTCGTTCGCGATTATGAACGGTGAATCCCGATCAACTCAATCCGAACCCGGGCCCGTTTCGAGCGATCGGGTTGCCAGTCAATTACGTAATCCTCCAGTGCCTTCGCGAACGACTCTTTCAAAGTTTCGCCTCTCGAGGTAGTCCCAAGCTGCCGCGACTCACCTTCGGTTGCCAGCCAGGCAACACTTGGAATTGCCTCAATCCGTCCGTTTACTGTCGAACGGAAAGTCAGCACTCGCGTGCGTGCCTCGCCGGCCTCGTCCTCGTAGCGCACCAGATAGCGGGCGAACACCTGAGCGCCCGTAGTCAATTGCGAAATCGATCCGGCGAACTCCGCGTCACGCGCTTCGGACAAAAGCGCATCCACCAGCGGATGTCCGATACCACCCAGTTCTGAATCACGCGCGCGCAACGCAAGATCGCGGTCAAAGCACATACGCTCATAGCGTGGCGCAAGGTGATACTTGCGCTGGAGGGCCTCCGGCACGTGGATGTTCCAGAAGTTGCCGTCAGGGATGGTTGCGCCACCGAGGTGGAGCACCATCGCGCGCATCCACGCGCCGAGCTCATCCATCGTATGGTGCCCTTCGATGCGGCGGTATGCCTCAAGGTTGAAGCCGGTCAGGTCCTGCGACAGCACGCTTAGAGCTTCCCGAGCCCGGTTCGCCTCGGCGATCATCCGGCTGATTTCAGACTCAGTGCGCTGGTAGTCGCGGTCCATCAGCGCGCGCTTGAAAAGCTCCTGATAGTCGGGCCTGCTACCAAGCAAGCCGAGAATATCGCTTTCGAAGTCCTCCAGTGGCTTGCCGCGATCGTCAACTTTTCCGATCGAGTTGGCAATATCAACAAGCTTTCCCTGTAGCAGCCCGTAAATGCGCTCCTCGACGGTATCCTCGGCGAGCAGGTTGTAGACCTGAACCGTGTCCTGTTGCCCGTAGCGGTGAATGCGACCGATGCGTTGCTCGACTGCCATCGGATTCCACGGCAGGTCATAGTTGAACAGCACTCGCCCGATCTGGAGATTGACGCCCTCGCCTCCCGCCGAAGTTGAAATCAGAAAGAGGGCGCCGTTTTCGCGCCAAAATGCTTCCATTGCCGCGATCTTGTCGTCAAGCGGACCACCCTTTAGCGTGGCGATCTTGTCGGCACCGAACATCCTTCCCAGCTCTTCGGCGAGAAATTCCATCGTGTCGCGGTACTGCGTGAAGATCACGAAGCGCTCATTGGGTTCGCCGCGACGCAGACTGCTCACCGCACGGGCAAGAGTCTCGAAGCGACGGTCGGGGCCGTTTGGGACGAGCTTGACCAACTCGCGCACGCGCTCGATCTCTGCCGGAATTCCGGCCTCGGCAAAAATGCCTTCATCGGCTTCCTCATCGCCGTCCATCGACCACGATGTTGTCTCTACCTCCTCCTCACGCCGTTGCAAGCGACGCCGCACGCGGCCGATGTAGCTCTCGGCTTCCGACTCCGGCACATGGCCGCCGAGTATGTCGTTCGCCACAGTCAGCATTTCATCCTTGACTTTGAGGATTTCCTCTGCGCCCCGCGACGCCTGCGACGCCGAAACCGTGCGTCGGCGGTTCTCCAGGTCCAGTTGCTTGCGCGCCAGCAGCACGAGAAGACGTCGGCGCAGCGCCTGTCGGATCGCGCGCGGACTCGACGACATGATCTTCTGGAAGGTCACCATCACAAAGCCGATGGCCCTTTGCGCACTGCTCGTCGTACGCTGGTCGATGCCTGCCGCCGTATACCCTTCGCGAAGATATTCGGAAAGCTGGTCGTAGAAGAAGCGCTCGCGCGGTGCGAGAGAAAAGGTGTCGGTCTGCACCTGACGGCGACGAAAGATCGGCTCACCGACTGCATCGGTAACCTCCCGCTTGGTGCGACGAATCATCACGCGGCTAAGCAGCCCCCGATGGTTGTTGATCGCATCCGGGTCAGGAAACAATTGATCGTTCAATAGCTGCAGAAGCGACCAGAATTGGTAGGCGTTGCCTTGATG
>Ga0163153_10007777_pt1 | contig 11400 bp, 8 predicted proteins | sample OliLakLV19MP6IB1_FD_148629 | JGI IMG/M metagenome (GOLD analysis project Ga0163153, IMG submission 148629) | Freshwater microbial mat bacterial communities from Lake Vanda, McMurdo Dry Valleys, Antarctica - Oligotrophic Lake LV.19.MP6.IB-1 | ecosystem: Environmental > Aquatic > Freshwater > Lake... | reverse complement strand
GGCGAGGTTGACCGACTTGCTGCCGTACTGCTGGCGGACGTCGGCTTCGTTGGGCAGGTTGATGCCGATCGGCGTGATCGGGCCGCTGTCGCCGGTCTCGGTGACGACGTTGATGGCGCGCGCCGAGATGCCCAACACATCCGGTTTGCTGAAGCGCGCGTCCCACGGCATGCGCACCTCGAACCACGGCGCCTCTGCGGCCAGGGCCGCGATCGACTTGGTCTTCTCCGCGTCGCGGAAGCTGACGATGCCCTCCCACGAACCCTTGATGCCGCGTGCATCGAGGTAGACCTCGACGAAGCCGATCGTGAAGTCGATCGCCGAGTCCTTGTCCTGCACCCAGGCGATGTTGAACTCGCGCCAGTCGTCGAGGCTGCCGGTCTGGTAGTAGCGGATCAGCTTGCGCAGTGCGGCCTGCGTCGGCGGCGGCGCGTACGGCAGCGCCGCGCGCAGGTGCTCGCTGACCCTGCCGAGCAGCTCGGCGTAGCGGCCCGGCTCGATCTTGTTGCGGTCGCCGCAGCGGTAGACCTCCTCGACGAGCACGCCGTCCTTCTTGACGAGCCGCGAGTTGAGCCCGTTGTGCTCGACGAAGCCTTCGAGGTCCTTGCTCGTGACGCCGACGTAGAGGTTGTTGCAGCTCGCGGCGATCGGGTCGTTCTCGTCCTCGGTGCTCTTGTCGGTCACGGAACGGAACGTCGCAGCGTCGGTCAGGATCGCGAACGCTTCGCGCCGGTCGCGCAGCGGCACCAGTTCGCGCGCCGTCAGCCGGTGGCCGGCGCGGCTCGCAACCTCGCAGGCGGTGTCGAACTGCTCCCACGACAGGCGCAGCAGGTTCTTCTGCGTCGACACGTGGTCGTGGATGCCCGAGTGCACCCAGAACAGCTTGCAGTAGCGGTCGATCTCGCGCGCGGTGTCGGGTTCGAGCCGATCCTTGACGAGGTAGAGCGACTCGAGCAACCAGCGCAGCGGCAGGTTGTGCACGAAGCGCTGGTCGAGGTAGATGTCGCGGCCGGCAATCGCGGCCTGCGCGAGGTGGTAGGCGAGCAGCTTGTCGCGCCGGTCGAGCTCGGCGAAACCGTCGGCGTAGAGCTGCACGATCGCGGTCTGGTCGACCCGCTCGAGTTCGTAGCGGCGTTCTGGTGCGGCCGGCGATTGGAAATCGTCGAAGCCGAGCGGCTCGGTGCCCGTCGAACTGCAACCGGCGGCGACGATCGCGAGCCACGAACCGAAACGGAGTGGGATCTTCATGGAGGTACTCGTCACTTGCCGTCCTTGTCGCCGGGCGCCGGTTCGCCGCAGAAGCGCGCCAGCCAGGCATAGAACTCACGGTGCCACAGCACGCCGTTCTGCGGTTGCAGCACCCAGTGTCCCTCGTCGGGGAAGACCAGCAGCCGGCTCTTCACGCCCTGCAGCTGGGCGGCGGTGAACGCCTGCAGCCCCTGGTCGTACGGGACGCGGAAGTCCTTCTCGCCGTGGATCACGAGCAGTGGCGTCTTCCAGTTCTGCACGAAGCGGTGCGGCGAGAAGCGCCGGTAGTCGGCGGCGATCTCGGGCGAGCGCCAGAACGGCCCGCCCAGGTCCCAGTCGACGAAGAACAGTTCTTCGGTCGACAGGTACATGCTCTCGAGGTTGAACACGCCGCAGTGCGCGATCATCGCCGCGAACCGATCGCCGGCGTTGCCCATCAGCCAGTAGACGCTGTAGCCGCCGAACGAGGCGCCGACCGCGGCGCTGCGCTCACGATCGATGTACGGGCGGTTCTGCATCGCGTCGGTGACCGACAGCAGGTCCTGCATCGCCTGCCCGCCCCAGTCGCGCGAGATCTGGTCGTTCCATTGCTGGCCGAAGCCCGGCAGGCCGCGCCGGTTGACCGCGGCAACCACGTAACCCTGCGCCGCCATCAGGTGGAAGTTCCAGCGGAACGAGAACGCCTGGCCGATCATCGATTGCGGGCCGCCCTGGCAGTAGAGGACGAACGGGTACCTCTTCGCCGCGTCGAAGCCGGGTGGTTTGAGAATCCAGCTGTGCACCTTCTTGCCGTCGCTCGTGTCGAACCACTCGGCGTCGATCGCGGGCAGCTGCAGGCCCGCGAAGGCCTTGCCGTTGAAGTCGGTGAGCTCGGTGATCGCGCCCGTGGCGGCGTCGATCTTCACTACTTCGTTCGGCCGCTCCATCGTCGCACGCAGCGCGTAGACGCTCAGGCCATCGGGCGAAACCTGCAGGCCCGACAGCGCGTGGCGTCCCTTCGTCACCTGGACGGCACCCGGGTTGTTGATGCCGGTGCGGAACAGCTGCGTGGTGCCCGCGGTCTCGACGGTGAAGAACAGGCTCTGGCCGTCGCGCGTCCATCGCAGTTCGTGTACCGAGGCGTCGAGCGCCGGCAGCAGTTCGCGGTTGGTACCGGCGGCGCGGTCGTGGACAAACAGCCGCAGCCGGTCGGTCTCGAAGCCACCGCGCGCCATGCTCGCGAACGCGATCCACTTGCCGTCGGGCGAGTAGACCGGATCCTGGTCGTAGCCTGGCATGCCCTCGGTGATGCAGCGGTGGGCGCCGCCTTCGGCCGGCACGAGCCAGAGGCTGCTGTCGGTGCTCTGCTCGGGATCAGGCACGCGCCGCGCCGTGTAGCACAGTTCCTTGCCATCGGGCGACCAGGCGATCTGCTCGGCGCCGCCGAACGGCGGCAGCGGCGTGTGCACCCGTTCGCCGGCGAGCAGGTCGAGCGGCGGCTTGTCGGTGCTGCCGTGCACGAACAGATGGCTGAACGTGCCGTCGGTCCAATGGTCCCAATGCCGCACCATCAGGTCGTCGTAGGCGCGCGCATTGGCCTTGGGCAGGTCCTTGTGCGCCGCGGTCACCGGGGGATCGATCTTGACGTCCTGCGTGTAGCAGAAACGCTCGCCGTTGCCGGCCCACTGCAGGTTGGCGACCCCGCCCGGGATCGCGAGCTTGACCAGGGGGCCGTCGAGCAACGCCTGGGTCGTGATGCCGTCCTTGGTCGCAAACCCGTAGTTGGCGCTGCTGCCCACCCAGCCCGGCATCGACCCGTCGGCCAGCGCCGTCGGGCCGGTGGCCGGGTGTTTCAGGTCGAGCAACCAGACCTTGGCGGTGCTGCGATTCTCGCCCAGATCGGTCGTGCGCACCGTGAACAACAGCCGGTCGCCGTCGGGGCTCAGGGCGAGCTCGCCGAGGCGATGCAGGCCCAGCAGCCGCTCGGGCGTGAGGCGTTCCTGCGACGGCAGCGAGAGAACCGCGGCAAGCACCGCGACGAGGCTTCGAAGGACCCGCATGAGGGCGCGCATCATCGCGAAGGGGAAGGGTCGATGCCACGGTGCGGGATGGCCGATACGGAAGGAAGATGCCGCAAGCCCGTCGGAGGGAGCCGTTCCGCCGCAGCGATGCGCTAGACTTCTGCCCTCCTACCGTCATGAACGAACCCAAAAAGCGCGACCCAGTCCTGACCAGCCACGTCCGTACCAGCCAAGCCGGCTTCACCCTCGTCGAGATCATGGTGGTGATCGTGATCCTCGGCCTGCTCGCCACGATGGTGGCAAAGAACGTGATGGGCGCCAGCGACGATGCGCGCATCGCCACGGCGCAGGACCAGCGTAAGACGATCGCCGATGCCGTCGAGTGGTACTACTCGAAGAACGGCAAGCTGCCCGAGTCGCTCGAGGAACTGGTCGACCCCGACGCGAAGGGCGGCAATCTGCTCAAGGAACTGCAGAAGGACCCGTGGGACCACGACTTCGCCTTGCGCGGCGAAAGCAAGCGCGACTTCGAGGTGCTGAGCTGGGGTCCCGACGGCAGTGAAGGTACCGACGACGACATCTCCTCGCGCAAGAAGAAGGAGTGATGGTGCAAGGCGGCAGCTCCTGCAGCCTGGCTCCGCCAGCGGATCCGTTCGCACGGCCCGTGCCAGCGGCCGGGTTCACGCTGCTCGAACTGCTCGTCGTCATCACCATGATCGCGCTGGCCACGGCGATCGTCGCGCCCAACCTCGGTGCCTTCGTGCCGCAGATGCGGCTTGAAGGCAGCGGCAAGGAACTCGTGCGCACGCTCGACTGGGTCCGTTCCGAGGCGCGCATCCGGGCCGTCCGCATGTCGATCGAGCTCGACCTCGACCACGCGCGCTGGCGCACCGTGCAACCGCCCGAGATGAGGCTGACGCTCGACCAGGAGCCCGAGACGCTCGAGGAGTGGAGCTTCAACTGGAAGGAGCTGTCGGACGGCGTGGTGTTCGCCGGTGCTGGCGACAGCAAGAACGGCATCGCCCGGAAGAACATCTACCGGATCGTGTTCGACGAACACGGCTTCACCAGCGATCAGATCGTGATGCTCAAGCTGACCGAGGACACCAGACTGCTCTGGTCGATGGAGCTGCGCGGTCTGTCCGGCAGCGTCGAGATGAACCTGTCCGAGGACGGCCGCGAGCCGCAGCTCGAACTGGTCGGCGAAGGAGCGTTCTGATGACGGGCCGACGCGAACAGGGTTTCACGCTGATCGAAGCGCTGGTCGCGCTCGCGATCGTGTCGATGGTCGTGATCAGCTTCCTCGGCATCCGCACCACGGCGCTGGTCGATGCGACGCAGGCGCGCAACTGGCGCCTCGCCCGCGAGATCGCCGAAGAGAAGATGTCGGAGCTGCAGGCCGGGGCGCGCGAAACGCCGGCGCAGTCGGGCCAGCAGCAGCGGCTCGAGCGCTACGAAGGCTGGAGTTTCAAGGTCGTGATCGGCGAGACCTCGGTCGCCGAGGAGGAGTCGCAGCTGGCCAACGCCGCCGCCGGCGAGGACGGCGAGGGGGGCGACCGCGTCGAATGGCAGCGCAACCGCGAGAATTATCGCAAGGCCACGGACCAGGGCCTCAGCTACGCCGAGTACACCGACAAGCTCGCCGAGGAAGAGATGAAACGACAGCTCGAGGAGAAGGCGCCGAGCGAGACCGAGTTCGAAGAGGTCGCGGTCGTCGTCTACTACCCCAAGCTCGACGCCACCTACGAGGGCGAGAAGGACTCGCTCATGATCAAATCGCGGCTGTCGACGCTGGCGCTCGCGGGGCTGACCCCCGAGCAGGCGGCGGCCGTCGCATCGGCGAAGGGCCAGGCGCCGGCCACGGCCGGCGGCCCGACCGGCGGTTCCAGTGGCGCAGAAGGGGGCAAATGACCAACCAGACCAGGCAGGCCGGGTTCACGCTGATCGAAGTGCTGCTCGCGATCGGCATCACCGCCACCGTGATGATGACAGTCGGCACGACCTTCAGCATCCTGCTGTCGGCGCGCGAGGTCGTCGACGAGCTCGCCGAGTCGACCGAGGCCGGACCGCGCATCCTCAACCTGATCGAACGCGACCTGCGCGGCATGTGGACGTTCAACGTCGGCAACAACGCGGTGTTCCGCGGCCGCGACATGGACGTCGGCAGCTTCGAGGCCGACCGCATGGACTTCCTGACCACGACCGACGCGGTCGGTTTCGTGCTCGACGACCACGGCACGCCGCGCAAACCGTCGGTGTGCGAAGTCGGTTACTGGTTCAAGCAGAACCAGCGCTACCGCGACCTGATCGAGATGTGGCGGCGCGAGGATCCGATGGTCGACAACGACCTGATCACGCAGGGTTCGTTCCAGCTCGTGCACGACCGGCTGAAGAACTTCAAGGTCACCTACTACAAGACGCTCGGCCACGAAGCCGAGGAGTTCCTCGAGTGGGACAGCACCACCGAGGACCTGCTGCCGCGCCGCATCAAGATCGAGTTCACGATCGAACGCCGCCGCGGCAGTCGCAACGTCGTCAACGACGCCGAGATCGAGGACTTCGAGGAAGCCGAGAAGACCTACGTGCGCCACTTCGTGCTCGATCCGGGCATGACCGAGATCCTGCGCTCGGGCACGGCGATGATCCCGCTGCTGCCGCCCGAACCGACGGTGCCCGAGAGCGGCGGCCCGGCCGGCCCCGCCGGTCCCGGCGGTGCTGGCCCTGCCGGCCCCGCGGGCCCGGGAGGCACGTCGTCGACGACGCAGACGACTACCAAAGGCGAAATGAGCGGGGGCGGGCAAGCGCGCAAGCCGGGCGGCGAGCGTGGTACGGGCGAACGGCCTGCGCGCGGTCAGGCGACGCAGGCACCGTCGCGCGGCCAGGTGCCGACCGGCCTGCCGCCCGGTTTCAACCTCGGCAACCTGCTGCGCGGCAGTGGCGGCAGTGGTGGCGGCGGCGGACTGTTCGGCGGCGGCGGTCGCTGAACGGCTTGCCGGCTACCAGATCGGCTTGCCGAGCACCGTGCGGCCGCCGAAGTACGGGCGCAGCGCCACCGGCAACAGCACCGAGCCGTCCCGCTGCTGGTGGTTCTCGAGCACCGCGATCAACACGCGCGGGCTCGCCACCACGGTGTTGTTGAGCGTGTGACAGAACAGCGGCTTGCCACCGTCCTTGGGCCGGTAGCGCAGGTCCAGGCGCCGCGCCTGGTAGTCGTAGAACCGCGACGCCGAGTGCGTCTCGCCGTAGTTCTTGCGCGACGGCATCCACGTCTCGATGTCGTACTTCATCGCCTGCGGCACGCCGAGGTCGCCGCCGCACACTGCAACGACGCGGTACGGCAGTTCGAAGGCCTGCAGCAGGTCCTCGGCGTTCTGCACGATGTCCTGGTGGTGCTGCAGCGAACGCGCCTTGTCGGCGATGTCGATCACCACCTGTTCGACCTTGTGGAACTGGTGCACGCGGTAGAGGCCGCGCGTGTCCTTGCCATAGGTGCCAGCCTCGCGGCGGAAGCACACCGAACGCGCGACGTACTTCTTCGGCAGCTGCTCCTCGGCCAGCATCTCGCCGCCGTGCAGCGACGTGACCGGCACCTCGCTCGTGCCGATCAGGTTGAGACCGTCCTTCTCGCAACGGTAGGTCTGTTCCTCGCCTCCCGGGAAGAAGCCCGTGCCGAACATCGCGCCGTCGCGCACCAGCAGCGGCGGATCGACGGCCGTGAAACCGCGGCCGACCATCAGGTCCGTGGCGAAGCGCAGCACGGCGTCCTGCAGCAGCGCGAGGTCGCCGAACAGGAAGTAGTTGCGCGACCCGGCCATGTCCGACGCGCGCTTCTGGTCCAGCCAGCCCTGCTTCTCGGCGATCTCGTCATGGGCCCGCGGCGGAAACTCGAAGGTGCGGACCGTGCCGCACTTCCTGACTTCGACGTTCTCCGTGTCGTCCTTGCCCTCGGGCACGTCGGCGTCGGGAACGTTGGGCACGAGTGCCAGCTGCTGGTCGAGGGCCGCGCGCAACTGCTTCTCCTGCTCCTCGAGCACCGCCAGCTCGGCCTTGCGCTCCTTCTGCTTGCCGAGGAACGCCTCGCGTTCGGCCGGCGCGAGCCTGCCGATCTCCTTGCTGCCGCTCTTCTGCTCGCTGCGCATCGCATCGAGCTTCGGCGTCATCGCGCGCAGCTCGGCGTCGAGCTGCAGCGCCCGGTCGACCGCCGCGGCGCGCTCCGGCAAGCGCTTCTTCAGGGCTCCCGCACGCACGGCGTCGGGGTTCTCGCGCAGCACCTTGATGTCCAACATTGGCCGCGGAGTCTAGCGACGGCCCGGGCCGAAGGCACGCGCAGGCACTACTGCCCCAACTGCCGCTACTGCCAGACCGACTTCAGTTCGCCGAACAGCGCGTGCTTCTTCATCAGCAGCTGCAGCTTCATGCCGGCGGTGGCCAGCTTGACCTTGAGCGACATCTCGCCGCTGCGGTAGCCCTCGGGCATCGGGAAGAAGGCGGTCTGCAAGCCGAGGTTGACGTGTTTCTTGCTCGCCTGGTTGACCAGTTCGGGGTCGGTGAAGTGCACGAACTTGCCTTGCAGCTTGGCACCCTTGCCGTCCTCGGCCTTCGCCGCAAACACCTCGGGCGCCAGCCCCATGCCGTGCAGGTCGGTCAGGATGCAGCCCGACGCTTCGCGCAGCAGGATCTGCAGCGCGTCGATCGTCGTGTTCTCGTCGCCACGGCGCGTCCACTGGATCGAGAACGGCGCGCCCATCTTCAGTTCCATCACCTTGCCCGGCTCGACGATCAACGGCTCGCTCTTGCCCTGGTAGATCGTCGCCATCTGCGTGCGCGCGCCCTTGCCGATGATGATGCGACCAAAGATCACCGTCCACTGGCCGGCCGGCAGTTCGACCTCCTTGCCGCCGGCGACGTCGAAGTAGGCGGTCTTGTAGTCGCCCGAGCCGCGCAGCACGAGTTGCACCGGCGCGCTCGGTTTCGGGCCGCTCCACACGAGTTTGACCTTGCCGACCTTGTAGTACTCGGGATTGAGCGGGCGCAGCGCGATCTCGTCGGCCTTGGTCTTGCGCAGGTGGAACCAGCCGCCGGCGAGCTTGACGAACTCCGAGTACGGCATGCGCGGTCCCTTGCCGATGCGCATCGAGTCGAACAGCGGCACGACGGTGCCCGAATCGGGCCCGTCGTGGTCGCCGACCGTGTGGGTCTTGAACGGCGGCTCCATCACATCGGCGTCGCACGGCGTGCCGTTCGCGTTGTCGTCGTAGAGCGTGAGCAACTCGGTGCCGATCGTCGTCTTCCACGACGCGGCGCTGCGGTAGTAGACGTTCGCGACTTCGGTCGACGCCATCAGGTTGTGATCGGCCTCGCCGACCTTCTCCTTGTCCGACCCGGCCCAGAAGAACATCGTGTAGGGGACCTTCTTGTCCGCATCGAGGAAGAACGTGGTCGGCTTGCCCTTCTGGCCGACGTCGAGCTCGATCGCCTTCTTCGGATCGGCCGGATCGATCGTCATGGCGAACTTCTGGGCGCCGGTGCGCACCATGTGTATGTCGCGGGCGCGGAACCACGCCAGCTTGGCGGAGCTGCCTTCCTTGAGCGTCTGGGCCTGCCACCACAGGGCCGGCACGGGGCCGTTCTTCGGGCCGTAGTCGAGCTCGTTCTCCCACGCGACCTGCGCCTCGTACTGCAGCGTGTGCGCGTCGTCCTTGGCGCCGACGACGAGCAGCGCGTCGATGCCCTTGGCGTCGGGGTCGTAACCTTCGGTCTTGCGCTTGTCGCCGGCCTTCTCGGCGTCGGCGATGCGCGCCTTCTCGGCCTTGGCGAACTCGTTGCTTTGCACGTAGATCGCGTCGAACGTGAACTCCCAATCCTTGCGGCGATCGAGGAACTGCTGGGTCGCGAACAGCGCTTCCTTGCGGTCCTCGAGGGTCTTGTCGGGGATCTTGTTGCCGACGACCGCGGCGAGACCCCACAGCTCCGCCGCCTCGATGTTGTGGCCGAGGCTCTCGGCAGCACGCGCAAGCTCGAAGAACTGCTGCATCACCTTCACATGCTCGCCGCGCGTCGCCGCCTGCAGGCCGACCGCGAACTCCCAGAGCCGCGCACTGCTGCTGCGGCCCTTCTGCAGCGTCGCATAGGTGGTGGTCTGCATGCCGTCGCACCACCGTTGCAGCTTCTCGAGCGTCTGGCCCTTCTCGAAGCAGCGCTCCCACGACGCCTTCAGGGCGTCGACCTTGGCGTCGTTCTCGGTGTTGCCGCCGAGTTTCTGCGAGTACAGCTCTTCAAAGTAGAGCGCGGCGTGCACGGCACACCCGTCCTTCTTCAGCCAGCTGTCCATCATCTTCTGGTCGCCCAGCTCGAGCCCCTTGCTGAAGCCGGTGCGGAAGTCCATGCGCGGCGTCGCCTGCGCGCTGGCGATGGAAGGGACGAACGACAGCAGGACGAGGAGGGCGGCGAGGGTTCTGGCAAGCATCGGGGTGGTCTCGGGGTCGCGCGCAATGCTAGCGACAGCGCCGTTCCACCGCAGCCTTCGGCCCGGTCCGTCCCTCAGTCGCCCTTCCGGGCACTGGCGCTGGCGCGCTCGAGGAAGCGCCGCTCGGTCGGGCTCAACGCGGTGAGCCCACGCTGCTTGACCTTGGCGAGGATCTGGTCGAGCTGTAGTTCGTGCACCGAAGCGATGCGCAGCATCGAGGCGCGCCGGCGCTGCAGCAGCTGCGCACGCCACCGCGTGATCCAGGCGAAACTGCCGCGGTAGTCCATGCACCAGCCGAAGCGGAACGCGCAGCAGCCGAACGCCGCGCCGCCGAGGTGCGCGCCGTGCGACACGCCGCCCGGGAAGCCGGTCGCGAACTCGACGAACGTGCTGTAGACGCCGATCCCGACCAGCAGCGCGGCGAGCCCCCACAGCGGCATCGGCAGCACGAGCAGGATCACCGTCGAGCGCGGCGCCACGCACGCGGCGTAGAGCAGGAAGCCGTAACAGGCGCCACTCGCCCCGACCAGCGGCACATTGGCCGCACCCTGCAGCGACGCGATCAGCAGGTGCAGCGCGGCGCCGGCGATGCCACCGCCCACGTACAGCTTCAGCGTGCCGCGGTAGCCGAGCCGGCTCTCCGCCATCGTGCCGAAGAAGTACAGCACCGCCATGTTCAACACGACGTGCATCGGGTCGCGGAAGCTGTGCGTGAACTGGTAGGTCAGCAGCCGCAGCGTGCCGAGGCCGAAGCCGTCGAACAGGCCGGCCCACGAGAACGCGAACCAGAAACCCGCTGCGTCGCCGCTCGCATCGCTGAGCCGGCCGAACAGCACGGCGTTGAGCAGGAACACGCCGGCGTTCCACAACAGCAGCAGCCGGATCGCGGGCGTCAGCGTCGGAAAGTTCAGGCGAGGGCCGTCGTAGCTCATGGTCGGTGGGGCCAAGGGCACCCACCGTCCTTTCGGCGTTTCCTGACGCCGAGGAAAAGCCCGCTCGCACCTACTTCCCGGCGAGCGCCGCGTCGGCATCGCCGACCGGTTCGGGCGCGCGGCGCCGCGCCGGATCGGGCCACAGCAGCACGTCGACCGTGCCGAGCACGACGAACAACGCCTCGACCGAGTAGCCGATCCACACCGCATCGCGCAGGCCCGTCGAGAAACCGTAGTTGTGCAGGCCGACGCCGAGCAGGTTGACGTGGAACCACGAGAAGAAGATCACCATGCCGGTGACGCACGACCAGACGACGAAACCAAAGTCGCGCACCCAGCCGCTCATCCGCGCGTGCAGCAGCGCGATCTGCGACAGGCAGATCATCAGCGCGCCGTTCTCCTTCGGATCCCAGCCCCAGAAGCGACCCCACGAGTCGTTGGCCCAGACGCCACCGTAGATCGTGCCGACCACCGAGAACATCAGCGAGAAGCACGTGACACCGTAGGTCATGCGCATCAACGCCTTGGGCAGTGGATCGCTCGGATGCGCGACGCGCAGCAGGCGCACGAGCACCCAGGCGTTGGCGAGCACGGCAGCGCCGATGCCGGCGGCGTAGCCGGTGTTGATCATCGTCACGTGCGTGGCGAGCCAGTAGTTGCTGTCGAGCACGGCGACGAGCGGCGCCATCGTGTCCTCGCCCTTGCTCACCTCGAACATGCGCGCGAACATCACCAGCATCGCGCCGAGCAGTGG
>Ga0163153_10007776_pt1 | contig 11400 bp, 14 predicted proteins | sample OliLakLV19MP6IB1_FD_148629 | JGI IMG/M metagenome (GOLD analysis project Ga0163153, IMG submission 148629) | Freshwater microbial mat bacterial communities from Lake Vanda, McMurdo Dry Valleys, Antarctica - Oligotrophic Lake LV.19.MP6.IB-1 | ecosystem: Environmental > Aquatic > Freshwater >... | reverse complement strand
GGTAAGAGCTAGGGCCCCGCGATCGTCACGATCGGTCCGGCCAGCGTCAACGAACCGGCCGACCCGAAGAACACGGCGTCGCCGAAGCTGAAGATGCCACCGTCGCGCGCTGCCATCCAGTAGCCGTCGTCGGTTGCCGACGACAAGATGCCCACCACCGGGGCGTTGAGTCGCGACGCACCCATCGACCCGTGGAATCCGGCGGCACCGAAGGCGAACACACCGCCGTCGGAGGCAACGAGCCAGTAGCCGTCGCCGAGCGACGTCGCGGCCATCCCGACGATGGGCTGGTTGAGGGTGAGCGCGCCGGTCGATCCGAAGAACACGGCGTCGCCGAAGCTGAAGATGCCGCCGTCGCCGGCTACGAGCCAATAGCCGTCGCCCGAAGGCGTCGATGCGATGCCGACGATCGGCTTATTGAGGCGAGCGCCGCCCATCGAACCGAGGAAGTCGGCGTCGCCGGCCGTGAACACGCCGCCGTCGCGGGCCGCGAGCCAATAGCCGTCGTCCGAAGGCGTCGATGCGATGCCGACGATCGGCTGGTTCAGCGAGATCGCGGCTCCCACGTTGATGTCGGCGGCGTCGCCGTGCTCGAACACCGTGCCGTCGCTCGTCGCGAGCCAGTAGCCGGCACCGGTTTCGGTCGGTGCCAAGCCGACGAACGCAGCGGCCGGGTACTGCGAAGGGTTCGATCCGTGGAAGCCGGCGCCACCAAATGCGAAGACGCCGCCTTCGGCACCGCCAAGCCAGTAGCCGTCGCCGTCGCGCACCGTGATCGGGACGACCGAGTTGACGGTGAGGCCCCACACTTCGTGGATGTCATTGAGCCCGCCCGTACCGGAGGCGAAGCCGAACTTGAAGGTCGACGCCGCGAGCAGTGCAGTCGGTGCCGCGGTCTCGACGACCGGCGACGTGCTGCCGTCGTAGTACACCTTGACCATGCGGCTCGCGACGGACGCGTCGTCGATCACGATACGCACGCTGCGCGCGACGCGAGTGGAACCGGCGTCGCGGAGCGTCAGCGCGCCGCTCTGGGCGAGATAGCAGTATCCGGCCAAGCCGGAACCCGGGCCGCGCAGGGTGATGCGGTTGGCCGCCTGGCCCGGGGCCGCGGTACAGCCGGTGCCGTCGGTCGCCGTGCCCGAGAAGTTGCCGTGGGCGTCGATGCCGACGCCGAGCAAGCCGTTCGTGACGCCGGGGGTGGACGCGTTCGGGGCGTAGCCGAGCGAGCCGCCGAGTCCGCCGGGGGCCGTGAGATCGGTGGCGCCGTCGACGAGGAAGAACGCGATGCCGTCGGCGCCGTTGCCGCCGTACTGCGCCTGGTTGAAGGTGATGTCGAGCCCACCCGCAGTCGTGATTGCCCGGTTGTAGAGCGTGTACCCGGCCCGGTTGTTCACGGCGGGTGTCAGGCGAAGTGTTCCGGAGCCGGCGGCGTCGATAGCGGTGGTTTCGCAGCCCGGCACGGGTGTCTGCGTGGTGTTGGTGCCGGCGGTCAAACACGGCGTGAAGCTCGTCCCGCCCGCGTTCCACTCGGCCGGAACCGTGAGGTTGGTTCCCCTGAACGTCTCGGTGAGCAGGTTGCTGGCGCTTCCCGCCGGGACGGCCGCGGCGCCGACCAGGCCCAACACGACGAAGAAGGGAGAGAGCGCGCGAAGGTTGAACATGCAGGTCCGATCGTCCGGCCGCGGCCCGACTTGACCCATTCACGCTACGTCACATCGAGCTACGGCCGACACTGAGTACGGTTTGCTTGTCGACAATCATTGTTGATAATGTCGCCGGTGTCATGAAGCCGGTCGACGAACTCACCGAACTCTTCCGCAGCCGGGGTTTGCGCGTCACGCCGCAACGCCAGGCGATCTTCCACTTGCTCGAGGGCAACAACGCGCACCCCACGGTTGACGCGCTGTACGAGCAGGCGCGCGTCGACATGCCGACGATCTCGTTGAAGACCGTGTACCAGACGGTGCACGACCTCGAAGGACTCGGTGAGGTCGACGTGCTCGACCTCGGCACGGGCACGCTGCGTGTCGACCCGAATGTCGAAGACCGGCACCACCACCTCGTGTGCAGTGTGTGCGGTCGTGTCCGCGACGTACCCGTCGAATTCGACGGGATCCGTCTTCCCATTCGTCACCGCCGCGATTTCACCGTCGACGCAGTCGAAGTGATTTTCCGCGGTCGGTGCGAGAGCTGTTCGTAACACCGACCGATCACGATCCCAAGGGAGCCGACGCAATGGCCAAGCTTGAAGGAACCAAGACCCACGACAACCTGAAAGAGGCCTTCGCGGGGGAGAGCCAGGCGAACCGTCGCTACCTCTACTTCGCGCAGAAGGCCGACGTCGAGGGTTACCCCGACGTGGCCGCGCTGTTCCGCTCGATCGCCGAAGGTGAGACAGGCCACGCGTTCGGTCACTTCGACTTCTTGGCCGAAGTCGGCGACCCGGTCACGGGTGTCGCGGTCGGTCAGACCTCCGACAACCTGAAGTCGGCCATCGAGGGCGAGACCTACGAATACACCGAGATGTACCCGGGTTTCGCGAAGACTGCCCGCGACGAAGGCCTCGAAGAGGTCGCGGAGTGGCTCGAGACGCTCGCACGCGCCGAGCGCAGCCACGCGGGCCGCTTCACGCAGGGCCTCGAAACGCTGAAGTCTCTGACCTGACGTTTCGGGTGCGAGCAGGACAACCCGTGAAAAAGCTTTCGGTTGCACACATCAAGGACCAGCGCGAGTACGAGCGCGAACGCGACGACTTCCGGCGCTACATCATCGACCTCAAGAAGCGCCGCCGGATCGCGCTGGGCACAATCATCAGCCTGGTGTTCGAGAACACCGACACGATGCGCTGGCAGGTACAGGAGATGGCGCGCGCCGAACGCATGACGCGCGACGAGCAAATCGAGACCGAGATCGCGACCTACAACGAGCTGATTCCGGAGGCGTGCGAGTTGTCGGCGACGATGCTCATCGAGTTGCAGGCCGAGGAGCAGCTACGGGTGTGGCTGCCGAAGCTGGTCGGCATCCACCGAGCGGTCGTCATCACGCTGCCCGACGGTTCGCAGGTGCGGGGCGTAGCGCAGGACGAGGACCGGCTGACCCGCGAAGACACGACACCGGCCGTGCACTTCCTGAAGTTCGCGTTCACGCCGGCGCAGGTCGAGGCGTTCGCGGCGGGTCCCGTGCGCGTCGGAATCGATTTGCCGGCCTATCTCGAGGACGCGACGCTGACCGACGCGCAGCACGAGGAGCTCCTGGCAGACTTGCGCGGATGACCGTTCGCATCCCGATCCACCGCATCGATCCGTCGCTTCCGTTGCCGGCATCGGCCCACGCCGACGACGCCGGACTCGACCTGTACGCACGCGAGGGTGCCGTGCTCAAACCCGGTGGAGGGCGAGCCGCGATCCCCACCGGTATCGCCATCGCGATCCCGCCCGGCTACGGCGGGTTCGTCCAACCTCGCTCCGGGCTCGCACTCCGCCACGGCATCAGCATCGTGAACACGCCCGGACTCGTCGACTCCGGCTACCGAAACGAGATCGGCGTGCTGCTCGTCAACACGGACCCGAGCGAGGCGTTCGAGGTGGCGCGGGGCGATCGCATCGCCCAACTCGTGATCCAGCGGGTCGAGACCGTCGAGTGGGAAGAGGTCGCCGCACTCGACGACCACGCCCGCGGCCTCGACGGCTGGGGTTCGAGCGGCCGCGCCTGATTGACTGCCGGCATGCACGAGCGCCGGTTCCGGTTCGGGGTCATGGTCACGAACGTCGGCTCCGGAAAGGAGATGTCCGAGCTGGCCCGCCGCGCCGAAGGGCTCGGCTACTCCACACTGTTCGTGCCCGACCACTTCGTCGACCACCAGCTCGCGCCCACGGTTGCGCTCGCGCACGCCGCCGCGGTGACCGACACGTTGCGCATCGGACCCCTCGTCTTGGGCAACGACTACAAGCACCCGGTCGTGCTGGCACGCGAGGTGGGCTCGCTCGACCTGCTGTCCGACGGGCGGCTCGAACTCGGCATCGGCGCGGGCTGGATGACCGTCGACTACGAGAAGGCCGGGATGACGCTCGACCGGCCCGGAGTGCGCATCGCCCGGCTCGCGGAGTCGATCACGATCCTCAAGGGCCTGCTGGCCGACGGACCGTTCACCTTCCACGGCGAGCACTACCGCGTCACCGACCTCGACGGGCAGCCCAAGCCGGTACAGCGGCCGCATCCGCCGTTCCTGATCGGCGGCGGGGGCCCGAAGATCCTCGCCCTCGCGGCAAAGGAAGCGCAGATCGTCGGCATCAACGCCAACCTGCGGTCCGGTGAGCCGACCTCGCCCGACGCCGCACACTCGCTCGTCCCCGCCGCGACCGACGAGAAGCTGGCGACGCTGCGCGCCGCGGCCGGCGATCACTTCGACGATCTCGAGATCCAGACGCTTGTCGGGTTCGTGCACGAGACCGACGACGCCGCGGGCATCGTCGAAGGAATGGCCGGCGCGTTCGGCGTCACCCCCGACGACGCGCGGATGGCACCGGTGACGCTGGTCGGAACCCAGGGTGAGATGGTCGAACTGCTCGAAGCTCGGCGCGCGCGCTGGCAGATGTCGTATCACGTCGTGGGTTCCGAAGTGCTCGACACGTTCGCGCCGATCGTTGCCCAGCTCGCAGGTACCTGAGGAGGAAACGATGCCGGGTCCGTTCCGTTTCGGTGTGCAGGTGTCGCAGGGCGAGTCGATGTCCGACTGGCGCGACAAAGCGCGCAAGATCGAAGACCTCGGGTACTCCACGCTGTTCATGCCCGACCACTTCGGTCAGGAGTTGGCACCCATGCCCGCGATCGCCATGGCGGCCGCGAGCACCACGACCCTGCGGATCGGATCGCTCGTCTTCGACAACGACTACAAGCACCCCGCGATCCTGGCGAAGGAAGCGGCCACGATCGACGTGCTCTCGGACGGGCGCGTCGAACTCGGAATCGGCGCGGGGTGGATGAAGTCCGACTACGACGCGCTCGGGCTGCCGTACGACTCGCCCGCGGTGCGGGTCGATCGCTTCGAAGAAGCGCTCGCGATCATCAAGGGCTGCTTCACGGGCGAACCGTTCACCTACCACGGCGAGCACTACCGGGTCACCGACTACGCGTCGTTCCCGAAGCCCGTTGGTCTGCTGCCGATCCTGATCGGCGGGGGCGGCAAGCGGGTGTTGTCGATCGCGGGCCGGGAAGCCGACATCGTCGGCATCAACCCGAACCTGCGAGCGGGCGAGATCAACGCCGAGGCCGCCCGCGACTCGCTGCGCGAGCGGACCGACCAGAAGGTGCAGTGGATTCGGGAAGCGGCCGGCGCCCGCTGGGACGACCTCGAGATCCAGATGCGCTTCTTCGTGTGCAAGATCACCGACGACCGGAACTCGTTGGCCGAGGCGATCGCGCCGATGTTCGGGGTCGGTCCCGACGAAGCGCTCGAGTCCGGCTCGGCGCTGGTCGGCACGGTCGACGAAGTGATCGACCAGCTCCAACAGCGCCGGGACCGGTGGGGCCTCTCGTACGTCGTGGTCGGCGACGAGAACGTCGACGAGTTCGCGCCAGTGGTCGCCAAGCTCGCGGGTTCCTAGTCCGGTAGTTGTCTGCGGACGATCTCCACTACTGGTCGTTGCCCAGTCGGTGACTACGCGAACCGTTCCGGGATCCACGCGAGCAGGCGTTCGCGCACTTCGTCGCGCACCTCGCTCAGCAGATGCCCGGTGTCCGGCAACATCACGATCTCGCCCTGCCCGGCGATCATCTGCACGATGCCGCTGGTCTCGGGCGGCAGGATCTCGTCGTTGAGTCCGTGCAGCAAGAGCAGCGGCGCCTGGAGGTCGGACGCGTACTCGCACCCCGCCGATTGCGTCGCAAGGGTGACGACGCCCCGGCAGTGCCCGGCCAGCACGATGCCCGCCTGAATCGCGACCGCGCCGCCGAACGAGTGCCCCACGGTGACGAACTGGCGAGCGCCCGAACGGCTGGCGAGATCGGCGGCGGCGGCCAGATCGTGTACGCACCGGTCGAGGTCGTTGGGCTTGCGGTACCCGACGCGAATGGTGGCGATTCCCTGATCGGCGAGCGCGATACCGAGGTCGTGATACAGGCCCTCGGCCGGGCCGAGCAGGCCCCCCATGCCTCCGCCACCCGTCACGACCACGGACACCGCGTCCTTCGGACCGTGCCACAAGAGGGTGAGCAACCCGCGCATCGTGTACATCTCGACGTGCCGAAACCCGGGCGCGATCTCGATCTCTTGCACACCGAGCACTTCCAGCATCTCGAGGGGGGAGCGCGGCGCGTCGGTCATGATTGCCGTCTATGGGGGAACGAGAGCTGGGTGACGTCGCGAGCCGGGTGTTGTTCGAGAACGACCGGGTGCGCATGAAGGACAGCTAGAGCAGGGACTTCAACACCTCGCGGGTGCGGGCGCGTTCCTCACGCGTTCCGTACTCGACGGCGACGAACTCGGTCACGCCCGCGTCGGCGAGTTGACCGACCGCTTTGCCGACGAGTGCTTCGTCGCCGATGATTGCGACATCGGCCGGACCGGCCGCGCCTTCACGATCGAGCATGGCGCGGTACGACGGGAGGAAGCCGTAGACCTGGAACTCAGTCGCGGCCTTCTCGCGTGCGGCGTCGGGCGCGTCGGTGACACACACCGGCAGGCTCGCACTGATGCGCGGCGCGGGCCGGCCCGCGCGTTCCGCCGCGGCCGAAATGGTGGGCACCGTGTACGAGCGCAACGTCGCAGGCCCCGTCATCCAGGTCGCGGTGCCGTCGGCGACGGAACCGGCGAGGTCGAGCATTTTCGGGCCGAGCGCGGCGACAATCACGGCGGGCGCGGCGCGCCCGGCAACGTCGATCGTGCCCTGCATGCTCATGGTCTCGCCCGTGAACGCGACCGTGCCCTCGTGGAGGAGCGGTATCAGGATCGCGAGGTACTCGCGCATGTGCCGCAGCGGCTTCTCGAAGGACAGGCCCCACATCGTTTCGACGACGACCTGGTGCGATAGCCCGATGCCGAGCGTGAACCGGTTGCCGCTGGCCTGCTGCACCGTGAGCGCCTGTTGCGCCATCGTGATCGGCAGGCGCGAGTAGGTCGGCACGACGCCGGTCCCCAACTCGATGCGGGAAAGCTCACGGCCGATGATTGCGAGCACCGTCATGTTGTCGAGCCCGAAGATCTGCGGCAGGACGAACGTCGCAAACCCGTCCGCCTCGGCCTGCCGCGCGTCGGCGACGACCTGGTCGATTGTGCGGCCGGCGGTGTCCCCGCCGAAGACCCCGATACGCATTGTGTCCCCCTCCGCCGTACCGGCCGCGAACCTAGCGCCCTCGGTATACTGACCGCTTCACGCGGACGTGGCTCAGCTGGTAGAGCACAACCTTGCCAAGGTTGGGGTCGCGGGTTCGAATCCCGTCGTCCGCTCTCGGAAACGACGAACAGCGGCCCGCACGGGTCGCTGTTTCGCGTTTGCCCCCGGCAACCGGGAGTCTGCCCGGCGACACGGGCGCCGCCCGGTCGTACGGTTGCACGGTCGTACGGTTGCACGACCACACTCTGGCGGGAGGTTTCTCATGGCCGACGACGACATCGAGTCCGAACGGGAAGCCGAACGCCGAGTCGCGGAGGGCGGAGGCTTCGGCGAGGCTTCGGCGATGCCGGCCTGTCTCCCGAGCAGGAGGCGATGACCGAGCAGGCGTTCAACGCGCTCGGCTCCGGGGCCGGGCGCTCGCAGGAACAGGTCGGCCAAGCCGACAACGACGCACGCGACGAGTTCCGCAACATTAACGACTCGATGGAACCGTCGGAGCGCGCCGTTCCCGAAGACATGCGCTGGGAGCAGGCGCAGAACGAAGGCGACTCGCTCGCGCCGGGCGCGTCGAACGAGGAGCCGTCGACGTTCGACGACCCGTCCGGCGACGCGTGGGGTGAGACCGATGAAGGCGGGTTCGACAATCGTTCGCCCGCGGACCTCGACCCGGGTTTTCCCAACCGGGCAACGACGACAGCGGCTTCGACCCGGCCGATATGGACCGCGGGTTTACTCCGAATCCGACCCGGCAAATGGACTTCGACGAGAGCGAAGTCGAGCCGATCACGGCGCACAACGATGATGCTGACCTCTTCGGAGAGTGACCCGCGTAGCCTGCGCCGATGAGGCTTTCCGGCCAGGTCGTGTTCATCACCGGCGCCGAGAGCGGCATCGGGCGCGCGACCGCGCTGCGAGCCGCGAGTGAGGGCGCCGACATCGGCGCGGTGGGACTCGACGCCGACGCGCTCGACACGCTCGTCGCCGACGTTCACAGACTCGGTCGGCGCGCCGCGGCACGGGTTGCCGACGTTTCGGATGCGGAGTCGGTACGCGTCGCCGTTGCCGACCTTGTCGGCGAGTTGGGAACCCTGCACGTGGCGCACGCCAACGCGGGCATTCTCCCCGCGACCACCACGCTCGAGCAGCTCGACCTCGACGAGTGGAACCGCGTGCTCGCCGTCAATCTCACCGGCGTGCTCAACACGTTTCGCGCGTCGGTTCCGCACTTCGGTGAAGACGGGGGAGTGTTGCTCGCCACCGGCTCGTCCCTGGCCGTGCGCCCCGGCATCGGCTTGCTTCCCTACGTCGCGGCCAAGGCCGGCGTGCACGCGATCGCCCGCAGCCTGGCGCTGGAACTCGCCCCCCGGAACATCCGCGTCAATGTGATCGCGCCCGGCCTCACCGAGACGCCGATGACCACGGCCGGCGCCGGGCACATCGAACGCGGGCTTCCGGCCGTGCCCCTCGGCGCGCTCGTGCAACCTGACGAAGTCGCCGCGCTCGCGGTCCACCTCATGAGTGACGACGCCCGCTCAGTGACCGGCAGCGTCTACACCGTCGACGGCGGTCGCACCGCGGTCTGACCGTGGTGGTCAGTTCGGATGCGTCGGGAATCGGGACACGAGCGCCGTAACCGCGCAGTCGAGGTCGAGCCGGCCGCCTTCGGCAGTTGCGATCGTGGTCGCGTCGACTGAGGGTCCGGGTAGCGACCCCTTGCCCGAAAGGGGTCGCGGTTGCTCAGCAACAGTTCGCCCATTCGGAGCGGTGAACACCAACTCCGCGTCGGCGCGTCCGCGGACGCGCCAAAATCCTAGGTGCACGAGCCGGTGGTGGAAGGTACAGAGCAACACGAGATTGCCCACTAGTCGTTAATATGACCCCATGCGCGAACCCCGCTCGGCAGCCGTGTACGCACGTATCTCTTCCGACGATGGCACCGCCTTGGGGGTGAAGCGTCAGGTGCGGGACTGCCGCCGCCTCGCCGCCGACCTTGGGTGGGAGGTCGCGGACGAGTACGTCGACAACGACATCTCCGCCTACGGCGGCAAGCACCGGCCGTCCTATGAGCGGATGCTCGCGGATCTGGCTGACGGGTCCCGCGACGGGGTGGTCGTCTACCACCCCGACCGCCTGACCCGCCGACCCATCGAGCTGGAGCAGTTCGTCGAGGTCCTCACTTCTGCGGGCGGGTGTCCGGTGCGGTTCGTGGCCGGCGGAGCGGTCGATGTCGGTGACGGCGATGGGCTGTTGGTGTTGCGGATGTTGGCTGCGGTCGCGGCGAACGAGTCGGCGTCGAAGAGCCGTCGGGTGCGCCGCAAGCTCGACGAGGTCGCCGCCGCCGGGCGACCTCACGGCGGGTCGAACCGTCCATTCGGCTACGAGGACGACCGCATTACCGTCAACAAGGCCGAGGCGAAGGTGATCCGGGCGCTTGCAGCTCGGTTCATCGCCGGGGAGAGCATCCGGTCCTTGGCCACATGGCTCGACCAGGAAGGGGTCAAGACGGTGGCGGGCGGTCCGTGGCGGACCACGACATTGAACGCGGTGTTGGCGTCGCCACGGATTGCCGGGTTGCGCCAGCATCGCGGCGAGGTGATCGGCGACGCGGTGTGGGAACCCATCATCACCCTCGGCGAGCGAGGCAAGGTCCTGGCGCGCATGGAGTCCCGCAAGACCTCCGGGCGTCGCGCCCCCCGTCGGTACCTGCTGTCGGGCCTCCTGCGGTGTGGGCGGTGCGGGACGACCCTGTACTCGTCGGCACGGGCCACCACGAGACGGTACGTGTGCCTGTCGGGCCCCGACCACCGCGGCTGCGGGCGGCTCACCGTCGTCGCCGAACCCGTCGAGGACCTGATCGTCGACGGGGTCCTGTACCGCCTCGACACCCCCGAGTTGGCTGACACCCTCGCCGGCCGCAACCGTGCCGACAAGCAAGCCGCCGGACTGGCCGACACGATCGCCGCTGATCGGGCCCAGCTCGACGAGCTCGCCGGCCTCTACGCCGACCGCCACATCGGGGTGCGGGAATGGATGGCAGCCCGCCGACCCATCGAGGACCGCATCGCCGACGCCGAGAAGCGCCTCGCCCGCATGACCCACACCGACGCGCTGACCGGCTTGGTCGGCAACGGCAAGGCGCTGCGCAAGCAGTGGGACGACCTGAACCTCACCCGCCAACACGCCATCATCGCCGCCGTCCTCGACCACGCCGTCGTCGCCCCCGGCGTCCCCGGCGCCCGCCAGCTCGACCCCAACCGCGTCGAACCCGTCTGGCGGCTCTGACCAATCACCGAACGGTTCGCTACGCGGCGACGTCCTCGTCACCCTCAGGTCGGCTGCGTGCCGACTCGGGACCATGCGCCGGGTCGGACACGCCGAGCAGCGCCCCGATGCGGGCCACGACCGCCGCGTCGGTGACCTTCACCGGCAACCCCTGACGCTCACACGACTTGATCACCCACGCCACGACAGCCGCGTCCACCTCGCGGGCGACGGGCATCGCGCGCGGTGAGTCGGCCGGAATCCGGTCCGTCAAGTGCGTCACGACCGGCACCCTGACGGAAGGTACCCCCTGCGCGGCCGTAGAGCCGAGAAATCCGAGTGGCGGTCACCACCGGTGACCCGACCTACTCCCTGACCTACTCCCTGGGGTACGCCCTGCGCGTCGGCAGGCAAGCAACCGCGGGCATGGCGGCGTCCTGGTCGGCGCGATGAGCAAGTCACAAGGTCGACCATCGCGAACGGGACTCCCGGTGCAGGTCCCGTTCGAGTTCCCGGTCCGACGAAATCCGCGAAATCTTCCACCGGCACGCCGGGCGCGCCTGAGCGCCCGCCGCGGTCGTGACAACGCCGTGACCTGCGGATGGGAACCCAACCGGGAACTCAACCGGGAACGGATCCGGGACCGAGGCGAGGCCCGGCCGCCACGGGCGACCCGGGCGCGTCCGCGCCGCCCTCCCTGGCGGGGCTCACACGGCGCCCCACGGCGTCACCTCCACCATCGGCGACCGCACGCCGCCGTGATCGACGCTCGACGGCGGTGTAGGCGCTGGGGACGATGCGAGCT
>Ga0163153_10007775_pt1 | contig 11402 bp, 13 predicted proteins | sample OliLakLV19MP6IB1_FD_148629 | JGI IMG/M metagenome (GOLD analysis project Ga0163153, IMG submission 148629) | Freshwater microbial mat bacterial communities from Lake Vanda, McMurdo Dry Valleys, Antarctica - Oligotrophic Lake LV.19.MP6.IB-1 | ecosystem: Environmental > Aquatic > Freshwater >... | reverse complement strand
CATCGGCTTGAGCGGCTTTGACGTTGGCCATCTGACCATTGAGGTCAAGTTTGCTCGTACCAGCTTCGGAGAGAGCGAGAGTATCACGTTCTTTACTCCAGGTTGCTTCGGCATCTTGTGCGATATTGAGAGCGGCCGCGATTTCTTGACCGGCTGTGTTGAGAGTAATCCGATATGATTCTTTTTGAGATTCACCTAAACCGAAATCCTCGACGTCTCTACGGAGATGGTCGAGAAATATATTGGTGAAATTGAGTATATCTAAGGTTGATTGGGCAATGGTCTGAAGTGACGCTGTACTTGCTGGTTCGCTAAGTTGAGAAAGATTTTTCTTGAGGGTGATAAGCTTTTCAGTAATTGTGGCACGTTCATTTTCGATTGAAGATTTGCGCGCGTAAGGGGAGACTAAGAAAACAATATTTGGGTTGACGCTCGACCCATTTTCAAAGAGAGTATCGACATCGTTGAGAAGAGTAATTTCGGTATCGAGTTGTGCAGCGCGTAAAGCGACAACCAATGCTCGTGATGCATCGGTATATCCTTGGCGGTCGATGGTGAGCTGTTCGGGACGGGTTCCTTGGGTGAGGGAAGCAAGTTTGGACTCTTCGCGTTCCAAAGCGGCTTGCTTTTGGAGGAGTTCGGCACGAGCGTCACCATTTTCCAAGCTGGCAATAACCGTGCCTTTTTTGACAACATTACCAATAGTAGAATTGATCGTAGCGAGTCGTCCTCCTTGTTCAAAGCCAAGGTCGGCACTTTGGGCGGCGACTACCTTGCCGGATACGACGACTTCACGCTTGAAGGTGGTTCGACTGATGGTTTGAGTCGTAACGGTGTCACTGGAGTCTCCAAGGGTAGTGAAACCGATACCTGCCAGGATTATAAGGACAAGTATTGAATACACATATGGACGTCTCATGAAGATATTTTCGGCTTTTTTCATAGGTTTTGGATAGAAATTATTGTAGCACGGGCCTCACGAATAAGGGTACTTTTGATAGATATTGATGTAATTCTCTTGAATATTAAAAAAGGGTATGGTAAGGTAGTGGCCTATATGGCAACTGCAATTATTTCTCCTGCAAAAGTTGAATTCCGCAAAAAGCTGGACGTTCGTCCTGGCGACACTATTCGTGTATGGCAAAAGATCGAAGAAGCAAAAGGTAAGTTCCGCCTTCAAGTCTTCGAAGGTCTCGTTATGGCACGTAAGCACGGAAGTGAGGCAGGCGCTACCTTCACTGTTCGTAAGGTTATCGACTCTATCGGTGTAGAACGTATTTTCCCTCTGTATTCTCCAATGATTGATGAGATCGAGATGGTTCGTCGTGCAAAGGTTCGTCGTGCAAAGCTCTACTTTGTCCGTCGCAAGGCCGCAAAGGAAATCCGTCACCAGATGCGTCGTACGATGAATGCGAGCTATGCCGAAGAGGATGTGGTAGTTCCGACTCCTGTAGAGGCTCCGAAGGAAGAGGTGGCAAAATAAAACAAAAATCACCCTCGGGGTGATTTTTTGTTGAAAAAGTAAGAGTATTCGGCTATAGTGGTGCATACGCACGGGTGGCGAAATTGGTAGACGCACTACCTTGAGGTGGTAGCGCCCATTAGGGCTTGGAGGTTCGAGTCCTCTCCCGTGCACAGTCGTTTAGTAGTACGAGAGAAAGATGCTTGCGCACCTTTCTTCCTAGGACTCGAAGACCTTGAGCATATTTTCGATACTTCGCGATCTAATGGTAATTTAAGCAGTCTGTTTTCTTAAGATTTCAGTCACCATTTTCTTAATCCTTTCTTTGCTTTTTCCTCGGTGCTCTTCCGAGCATAGAGAACGCATTTAGTTTTGGTTTGAGTTATTTCCATACTGCTTTGGGAAATTATGGGATTTCACGGCTTCCGCCGTAGGTGGAAAGGGTTTTGGCGAAAATCAAAGCGCGATTTTGGCTTCCGCAAAATCGCTCCATATTCTTAATTCCGAACAAGTTACTTCTGGTGCTGTAATCATACACTTTACTCGAACCTTTTTTTGAGAGAAAACTGAACGAATGAATCAGCCACGCCACCCGCCGAGTACGGCGGGACTAATGAGGATGTCGCAAATGGAAAAAGAGGGTGAGAAGCGTAGCTTCGCAAGGCCGGAATGAGCGAAGGCGAATGAGGCGGGGTAGCGGAATTTTCCAGCAGGAAAATATCCGTGACTTGGGGAGGAATTTTCCATTTGCTCCTCTTTTTGTTTTGGCGAAATTCGGGGTGGACATCCATGTTACAGTATATCATAACATTGTGGTATACTATACCCATGCGATATACTGTGGGTAATGCAAAGCGAATCCATAAAGCTTGGACTGAACTTGAAAAGGATCAGAACCAAGAAAGGCATATCGCAAGGAGATATTGCTCGTTCGCTTGAGGTCGGGCGTGGTTTTATTAGCACTATTGAGAATGGAAAGACGAATCCGACACTTGTCACAATTGCGAAATTGGCGAAAGCCGTTGGAGTTTCTGTCGATGAATTGTTGAAGTAAATATAAAAAAGTATAAATTAACTCTATGTCTATTGATGATATTCGATCCGAACGCTTAAAAAAACTTGCGATACTAAAGGAGCGAGATATTGATCCTTACCCCGCTGAATCATTTCGCACGCACGAAAATGCGTTTTTTTTGGAATCACATCAATCTTTTCTTGATTCTCACGAAAAAGTGACTCTCGCAGGGAGAGTTATGTCTTTAAGAGATCAGGGGGGGATTATCTTTATTGATCTTTTTGATGGAACAGCCCGTGTGCAAATTTTAATAAAAAAAGATGATATTGCTGAACAATCTTTCGATCTTTTCTTGGAAACTGTAAGTATAAGTGATTTTATAGAAGCTTCAGGAATAGCTTTTGTAACTAAGAGAGGTACAAACTCTCTACTTGCGACAACCTGGCGCATGCTCGCAAAAAGTTTACAGCAAGTTCCTGATGAATGGTTTGGACTTAAAGATGAAGATGAACGCTATCGGAAGCGATATCTTGACATGTTACTTAATCAAGATGTTGCGGATTTGGTAAGAAAACGCTCAATATTTTGGAATGTGATCCGTTCTTTCATGTTGGAGCGTGATTTTATCGAGGTAGAGACACCGATATTAGAAACAAAAACGGGCGGAGCAGAAGCTCGACCGTTTATTACTCACCACAATGCACTCAACCTTGATGTATATTTACGTATATCCCACGAATTATGGCACAAGAAACTCATTGTTGGTGGTTTGCCCAAGGTATTTGAGATTGGGAGAGTATTTCGAAATGAAGGTATCTCGTACGAGCATGCCCAAGACTATACTCACTTTGAGTTTTATGAGGCATACCAGGATGCTCGCAAAGGAATCCCAATGCTTATCGAACTTTATCGTACAATCGCACAAAAAACTTTTGGTAAACTGCAATTTCAAATTGGGGAACATGCTGTTGATCTAGAAAAAGAATGGGAACGGTTCGATTACAATGAATTGATGCAAGCTCATTATGGGTTTGATCCTCGTGAAGTTGTTCAGTCTCCAAATGCTGGACGTAAACTTCTCAAAGAGCACTATAATGCCGCCTACGATGGCGATATTGAAGAGGTTGGACGTGCCGTAGATTTCCTCTGGAAGCAGATACGAAGAACTATTGCCGGCCCAGCAATTCTTACTGGTATGCCTGTTTATCTTGAACCACTTGCCAAGAAAACAAAAAATGATCCTCGAATGGTTGATCGCTTTCAAATTCTTCTAGGAGGAAGCGAGGTGGGAAAAGCATTCAACGAACTCAATGACCCGATTGATCAATATAAACGTTTTGAGGAGCAGCAGGCACTACGAGACGCAGGAGACGAGGAAGCACAAATGGCTGACTTTGAGTATGTAGAGGCAATGGAATATGGTATGCCACCAACATTTGGGTTTGGAGTTTCAGAGAGACTTTTCAGCTTTTTAGCCGGGAAAAGCATACGTGAAGCACAGCCCTTCCCATTAATGCGGCCGAAAGCATGAATCGGAAAGAATCAAGAAAAAGTTTGAAGATAATTTTCTTTGAGCACAATCCATACATGTCTGTTGAACTTTTAGATTTGTTGGATGATTATAAAATCATTTGTTATAACGATGACACCACATATAGATTACTGAAAAAGGATTGGGATATAGAGTCGTATTTGAACACCAAATTCATTGAAGAACCCGAGAGTGATCAAGTTGTTGAAATCTTACTTAGTGACAAGGACTTTCTCGACAAGGTCATCCAAGATAGAGAACATAGCAAGATTCTCTTTTTCTATATGAATTCGAAAATGGATGAACTACGCAAGAAAACTGGCATGCCAATACTACTGCCTTCATTCGATCTTCAGGAGAGACTAGGAAACAAGATATATTTCTCTGAAATCTGTAAGAAGCTTGGTCTGATCAGAAATAAGATTATAGCTTTTGATAAACTACCCGATGATTTAACTGACTTGTTTAAACAATGTCGGGAAATGCTCGGATTACCTTTTATTGTGCAGGATGCTCTTGGAGAATCTGGTCGGGATACTTCTCTGATTAGCACAGAAAGTGAGTTAAAAGAGGCTAGAAAGAAAATAAATGGTAGCTTGAAAGCAGCAAAATATCTTGCAAACAACATCCCTGTGTCTGTACATATTTGTATACTTGATGGTCAAACTATCATTCGAGGACCTTGGCTACAGTTGATAGGTTTCCCGGAATTGTCCATAAGTCCCTCGGCGACTTGGAGGGTAGGGCGATCAAAGAAAGAGACGGGAAGAGTTTTTTTCATGAAGCTAAGAATATCGATTCAAGCTTTGATATACAAGCGATCACGGGTTTACTACCTAGGTTTTATCTGTTATAAATGAGCAGTCATATGTTTTGTTGACGGTGCGTCTGCGCTGTTGATTCTGTATATGAAGTGAATATGGTGCCTATGGTGTAATGGTTAGCACTCGGCTCTGTGAAAGCCGCAGCATGGGTTCGAATCCCATTAGGCACCCCACCTAGATTATCTAGTTGTACTTGCTGTAGGTGTCACGTAATACGTATTATTGTTGGTTGTTACATTGTCAGCAAGGGTAACAGGTTGTGTGGTTGTATAAGTTGTTGTTGATGATGCCTGCGATAACACCTAGTGCCATTGAATTTTCAGTTGCGGGTGCAGGTGGGTTGCTTGGAATATGTATGTTTGTAGCCATGGTAATATATGTATACGATTACCAGAAAAGTCTCATATGTGGTGGACGGATGCATAAGCTTGACAAAAGTGGTATTATAGTGCTCTAATATACCTAGATAAGAACCTTGAAATTGCGAAAGAAATTCGTCACAGCAGAAAGTGGCTTAATTACTAGGCCATTCTCCGCTGTGGCGAAACATCATCTACTCAATAACTTTTACTTGCGATCGACTTGTCGGTGTAGGTAGAAAATGGGCACGAATAATGCATTAGCCGGCAAACAAACCTATGAGTAATCAAACTGCTGCCGCACTCTCGGCTATTGGAACATCAGTCGATTGGGAGAAGAGAGGTCTTGACATTCAGGCCATCATTGAAGCGGCCAATCAAGGGTATCTCGGCGAACCTCTTACCGAGTGGCTCGCCAACAAGGGTTGGGAGACTAGCTTAGTCACGCAAGCACCCGCACCGAAACCCACACCCTCGATTCTCGAGCTCGTCTCGACGGTCGTGGTCAACGCAACTACAGGCAAGCTCGTCGCCAAAGACAGGTTTGTGATCAACACCGAGCGTAATGCTCCGGTGAAGATCAGCTACCTTGGCGATAACTTCAAAGCCTGGTTCCTGAACGGTGACAGCAAGACCGAAGATCCGATCAGCGAACAGACGCTCCGTTACCACAAGTTGCGGCAGTCCTCGGTGGATGGTCCTATCATCGCCGAACTCGGCGGTGCAGAGAAGTCGGAAACGACTCTCTCTGAGATGTTCTCCCTCATGGAGAAGCAAGGTAAGGGTGAAGACGGTGTTCTCTTGAACAACGGCTGGGCCAATATCTTCTACATCAAGGACGTCGCTGGTGTGCTTCGCGCGGTCCGCGTGTACTGGCGCGACGACGGCTGGTTCGTCTATTCGAACTCCGTCGAGGGCCCGGGCAGGTGGAGCGGTGGCAATCGGGTGTTCTCTCGCAATTCTGTTCTCGAATCCTCGGAAACTTCGGCTCCGGCGCAAGCCTGAACCAGCGGGTTCACCTACTGGGTGACCCTTTGTCCCTTGGACACTTTGACCCTCGGTCTGCTTCGGCGGATTGGGGGTCAATTCTTTTTATATTAAAATTTCCTCTGTTATACTATCTCTCGAAATCATGCGTTACGTGGCGGTTAACCCAGTAGGTGATTCTGTTGAATCAGGCTTCCGCGTCATGGTCTTAAGATATTTTTCCCGAGTGTTGCGTCGGGCGATTGCGGAGCAATCGGACCTTGCGCAAGGGTGAGAGAAGTCTCTTCAAAAAAATAACAAGAATTGGTACGTGGGACTGGTGGACTTCGATGTCCCGGATAAAATTCAGCCTGTCATGATTTGACGGGCGGTGAAAAAGTATAAAGATAAATCTCAAAAAGAAAATAGTGAATGAGAGTGTAGGGTAACAATGTTTGAAGCTCGGGATGTAGATCGTTGTATCGTCGATACGCTCGAATATTTTTACAACCCGAGCGACCATGCGACCCCACCTAGATTATCTAGTTGTACTTGCTGTAGGTGTCACGTAATACGTATTATTGTTGGTTGTTACATTGTCAGCAGGGGTAACAGGTTGTGTGGTTGTATAAGTTGTACAAGAATCATGATTATTGCAATAGTGAATAGCATATATTGATATTAGTTGGTAATTAGATAGTAGCTCCGTGTAGCGTTGTTTCAGCTATGCGTACTATGACGTTGGACAGATACATTCGTTGCAATTGATTGTTGAACTAAGGAATCGGGGTTTATTGGTTCTGATTTTAATTTGCTATACTACCTTTATGAAAAGATTATTTATCGTACACGGATGGGAAGGAAACTCTCGGGAACCATTGATTGCATGGTTGGGTGCAGGGGGGAAGAAGCTCGGTTTCGAGACTACACTTTTAGATATGCCTAATACGATGAGTCCGACGATCGATGCCTGGGTTAACCATCTTGAATCAGTCGTAATGTATCCCGACGAAAAGACGTTTTTTATTGGTCACAGTATGGGATGCCAAGCTATTTTTCGGTATCTCCAGTCACCTGAGATTGCCGAAGCAGGAGGAGTCGTGTGTATTGCGCCATGGCTTACGCTTACTAACATGCATACCGACGAAGAGAAAACGATCGCACGTCCGTGGCTTGAGAATCCTATCAACTTTTTTCATATCAAAAAAATAGTAAAAAAGGTCAGTGTTATTTTCTCTGACAATGATCAGTTCGTTTCTTTAACTGAAAATAAAGATATGTTTGCCGCAAAGCTTGATCCGACTATTATCGTAGAACAAGGTAAAGGACATTTTTATGAAAGTGATGGTGTTACTGAACTATCGAGTGCAATTGAAGAGTTGAAAAAGATAAGTAGTTAGAAAAAATAATGCATATGCGTGAAAAGATACGAAGCATACATACTTGGTTACGACTTCACGAACGACATCTTTCTTCGCTCGCTCTTCTCGGTGGATTCATCCTCGATGCTTTTACTTTGAGGCGTGTGGATTTGCCGTTCGAGAATATTCTGATCATGAGTTATTTTGTATTATTGATGATTGGAATTGTTATCCTCAATCTCTCAGATGCTCAACGCTATCACGGTCCCTGGGCGACCAATGTTCCACACCTTATTCCATTGGTGATTCAGTTTGCCTTCGGAGGTTTATTTAGCGGTTTTACGATATTTTATTTTCGCAGTGGTTCCATTGTGGCGAGTTGGCCCTTCATTTTTATTCTTGTGGGATTGTTATTAGGAAATGAATTACTGCGCCGACATTATGCCCGCATGGTATTTCAGATCAGCACGTTCTTTACTGCGTTATTCTTTTTCACCATCTTTTTTATTCCTGTCCTGATTTCGAGGATGGACTCACTGGTATTTGTCCTGAGTGGGTTGATCGCACTCGTGTTAACCATGATCTTTATTGGCATACTCTATTACTTTGTTCCTGATCAGGTAATGAAAAGTCGTAAGCCGCTGACGTATTCCATCATCTCGATCTTTATACTGGTAAATATCCTTTATTTCTTAAATATCATTCCACCTATTCCACTGTCTCTCAAGTCTGTCGGTGTGTACCATAGTGTTGCTCGACAGGGAGGTGGATATGTAGTTCTTGAAGAAGAGCGCTCACGATTTGATTGGCTAAAATTCTTCCAAGATGTTCGTGTCGTTAAAGGGGATCCGGTCTACGTCTACAGTGCGGTTTTTGCACCGACCAACATCAGTACCGAAATTGTGCATCATTGGCGTTACTTCGATAAAAATATTGATCGCTGGGTTTCCGTTAATAAAATTCCATATACTATATTTGGAGGAAGTGACCGCGGGCATCGCGGATATTCAATGAAGACAAATCTGGCTCCGGGTGATTGGTCTGTCGATGTAGAGACGATGCGTGGACAAGTGGTCGGACGAATTCTGTTTGAAGTTATATATACAGATGCGACTCCCGAGCTTACGGAGAAAATACTCTAGATGCTATACTACAAGGGTATATGAAACGTTCTCTCGCACGTCATGAACTTATTAAAGACTTTCTTTTGATTGTCATCGGTGTTGCTTTTGCTTTATTTTTGGGAACATCAGGCATGCTCGATCAACTGATCGATCTTATTGGTAATACTGCTATTGCAAGTTTTGCTGCCGGTATTTTCTTTACTTCGGTATTTACATTAGGACCTGCATCAGTAACACTGGTTCATATTGCTGAGCAGAGTTCTTTGATGAGTGTGGCGATTTGGGGTGCATGCGGTGCGGTGTGTGGTGATCTCATCATCTTCTTTTTTATCCGCGATCATTTTGCAGAACATCTAACCAAATCACTCAAACCTTCACGTGTACGAAGTATCCTGGCATCATTCCATCTTGGTTTTATGAAGTGGCTATCACCGATTTTGGGGGCACTGATTATCGCATCTCCATTACCCGATGAATTAGGCCTAGCTTTATTGGGACTTTCAAAAATTCGATTGACCCTCCTTATTCCCATTTCTTTTGCCATGAATATGTTGGGTATATATGGATTGGTCTGGGTTGCAGGGTTGGCATAATCCTATATAATCAGAACCACTATGAATATAAAACGCACACTTTTTTGGATCTGTTTCGTCGCTGTTTTGGGTCTTATTCTTTGGGGCTTGATCGTTGCTATGAATAAAGAGTCAGGAACTCCCGGTTCCAACTTGGGTACTCCGATGCCAATCACTGCAGCTGACCATGTCCGTGGTCCAGAAAACGCTCCGGTGACTCTGATTGAATACGCAGATTATCAATGTCCTGCCTGCGGTTCATTTAATTCAGTCATCGAACGTGTTATCGCAAACTCTTCAACAACACTTCGTTTCGTCACGCGTCATTTTCCTCTTGTTCAACACCGAAATGCAGTGATTGCATCTCAAGCTGCCGAAGCTGCAGGGAAGCAAAGTAAGTATTGGGACATGGCTGCACTTCTTTATGATAATCAAACAGCATGGGAAAATCTCAGTAATAACGAAGCTACTAAGCTTTTCAAGGGTTATGCAGAACGTTTGACTATCAAGGTGGATCAGTATGAAACCGATTTTAATAGCGCTGAAATAAAAGCCAAGATCGATGGTGACCGTGCCGACGGTCGCAAGATCGGTGTTTCGGGAACTCCTACATTCTTCGTAAACGGGGTCTCTATCGCTAATCCTTCAAATTATGATGCATTTAAAAAGATTATTGACACGGCCGCTCTTGGCGATTCCAAATAAGCTCATCATCGCTCTACTGGTTGTTGCAGTACTCGGTTTTGCTGATGCTGCATATTTAACACTCGAACATTATTCGGGTGTGATTCCACCCTGTTCAATTGTTGAAGGGTGTGAGCAAGTTTTGACTAGTTCATACGCCACTATTGCCGGTATACCTGTGGCATTGGGAGGAGTGATCTTCTATCTCTTGGTGTTGATTGGTCTCTTCGCATACCTTGAAGGAAAAAATGAAAAGCTGTTGCGCTATTCATTGATTTTGACTGCTGTTGGATTTCTTTCAACGTTGTACTTCTTGTTCATTCAAGCTTTTGTTTTGAAAGCATTCTGTCTCTACTGTTTAGGTTCTGCCACATCATCAACACTCTTGTTTGTGCTAGCTATTTTTATTTTTTCGAAGTACTCTAAGTTCGAGAAGGATGTTTCCTGAGTGGCCCGCGGAATCGATATATGCAAACAATCTCTCACATATTAACTGTATCTTCTGAATCTCAGTACGAGTTACTCGATTCAGGGGACGGGGAAAAGCTCGAGCGTTTTGGTACGCATGTATTGTCACGTCCCGATCCTCAGGCATTGTGGCCAAAACTATTACCTGAAGCAGAATGGAAAAAAGCAGAAGCCTATTTCAATCGCAATGACAGTGGAGCCGAATGGACGTATGCCCAAGGAAAATCGCTGGACAAATGGTCAATCGAATTTGGAGGATTACATATGTGGATCAAACCCACTGCATTCAAGCACGTCGGACTTTTTCCTGAGCAAGCATCAAATTGGAAATGGATGGGAGAAAAAATTAAAAATCAAAAATTGAAAATCAAAACTGAAAAAGATGAGATGTCTGAGGGAGAAGGAGCAGAGATAGAAGTCTTGAATCTTTTTGGATATACCGGAGGAGCATCGCTCGCCTGTGCACAGGCTGGTGCAAAAGTGGTTCATATCGATGGTTCCAAAGCGGCAGTAACCTGGGCACGTGAAAATGCCGAACTTTCCGGTCTCGGTGATAAACCAATTCGTTGGATTGTTGAAGATGCACGCGCGTTCGTTGAACGTGAGATTCGTCGCGGTCGTACCTACGACGCTATTATCATGGATCCACCCGCATTTGGTCACGGACCAGAAAGTGAGCTTTGGAAAATCGAAGAACATTTTCTTGCTCTCGTTGAAAGTTGTAAGAAACTGTTGAAACCACAACCACTCTTCTTTTTAATAAATGGATATTCCGCAGGATATTCTGCGATTGCCTATAAAAACAATCTACTTTCTTTACAGAAAAGTTACGGAGGTGAAATTGAGGTAGGGGAACTTACGTTGAAAGAAAGTGGACACGATGGGCGATTACTTCCGTGTGGTATTTTTGCGCGGTGGGAGAAATAAAAAACATGTCCTCTCATATCCTCTCTGGTCGCACAGTTCGCGATTCCATTCTTCCTGAGCTCATTCGTCGAGTTCAGGCTCTTTCGTATACACCCACACTTGCGATTAT
>Ga0163153_10007769_pt1 | contig 11407 bp, 4 predicted proteins | sample OliLakLV19MP6IB1_FD_148629 | JGI IMG/M metagenome (GOLD analysis project Ga0163153, IMG submission 148629) | Freshwater microbial mat bacterial communities from Lake Vanda, McMurdo Dry Valleys, Antarctica - Oligotrophic Lake LV.19.MP6.IB-1 | ecosystem: Environmental > Aquatic > Freshwater > Lake... | reverse complement strand
CTGGTCGAGGGCGATCTCGGTGCAGGAAGCCGGAAGGATGTCGTGAAAGGTATTGAACATCATAGCACGCCACAACTCGGCGGGAAGGGCCTTCGCGGTGCCGGCGGATTGCACGGCACGTTCGGCGCGGGTGAGTGCAATCTCGGCGCGGCGGTAGGCGTATTTAAACTTCGCGCCGGCGGAATTCACGCCACGCAGGGCAAAGTTGATCTCGCCGGTATATTCGGGGACGACGAGGCGGCCGGCGCGGATGTCTTTCTCCAAGGCCCCGAAGAAGCGATGAAGGCCGGAGAAGATCACATTGACGTCCGGGTGGGCGGCGCGCCAGGTGGCGATGTCGTCGAGCTGTCGGCGGCTGGGACCGCCACCGTGGTTGCCGAGGCCGAAGAAGACGGCGGCGTGGCCACAGCCATTTTTCAGTGCCCAATCAAGGGTCGAGTCGAGTCGGCGCGGGACCTCGTCGCGTTCGCAGCCATACCATTGCTCGGTAGTGCGGTGGGCGAGCACGCGATTCCCTTTCGGTCCGCGCCACCAGAAGACGTTCTCCGCTGGCGCGCCGCCGGGTTCGCCGCCTTTGGCGGGTCGGCCGAAGGCGTAGTAACGCAGCCCGGCGGCGTGAAGAATGTCCGGAAGGCCGGCGCTGTGGCCGAAGCAGTCGGCGGACCAAGCGGCGCGGACGGTTTTCTTGAAATGCTTGCGGAAGTAGCCCTGCCCTTCCGCGAAGATGCGCGCGAGCGTGTCGCCGTGGGGCAGGTTCATGTCGGGCTGAAGGTAATTGCCGCCGACGATGTCCCAACGACCGGCCTTCACCAGTGCGACCACGGCAGCGAAAGTCGTGGGATCGCGACGCTGGACCTCCTCATAGATGAGGCTCTCGCCCCGGATGAACGTGAGCTCCGGTCGCTCGTGCATGAGCTGCACGATGGCGCGCACGGTGGCCACGGCCTCGGCCATGCCCTCGGCACGATCCCAGAGCCAAACCGGGTCAAGGTGGGCGTTTGGGATGAGGTGTAGGGTAGGGCTTGGACGGTTCATTGACAAAGGCACTCGAGAAACAAATTGTCGCGATCAGGGAGCACTTAGGACTTCCCCTCCACACGAAGTGTTTGGCCGCTCTCGACGGCGTATGAGGGCAGGCGCGCAACCGTTCCGGGAGACAGGTAGTTTGCAGCAGCGGCGGAGGACAATTCAGCGAGAATGCGGACGCGGGCTGGGTATGGGGTCGGATTGTGAATATCCATGGCCCAATTCACACCGTCGCTGCGCACCAGACTGGTCGTCAAATGGTCGAAGGTTACGAGTCGTCCGGTGTCGGGCTGATAATAGATCGAGGGGATTTCCACCGCGGTGAGAAGGAGACTCACTTCGCACCAGCAGGAGCCATGAAATATCTCGCCGACCGGCTCAAGCCAGTCCGAGAGATTCACTCGCTCACAAATCCAGCCTGGAGATTGCAAACCCACCCGGTTGGCGAGAATTGGTCTTTCTTTGGTGGAGAGAAATTGCGGGAGGGATCGCACGATCTGCCGCAGCAACTCGAGGTGCCGCTCTTCACCGGTAGCCCGGAAAAGTCGCATGAGAGCATCGCCCGAGGCCGTGCAAATGCCGGGAGAGGAGTGCTTGTTTTGGACGCTTGCGATCACGGTGCCGGTCGTTTGAATCCCCAGTGAGGCGAAGGTTGAGGCTTTGGGAAAATTAAAGTCGTAGCTGACACACCACGTGGAGCAGTGATCAGCCATGGCTGAGGCTCGTGACCACCAGAGAGCTTCTCCTGTCACTTCCGCCAGACAGACCAGACTCTGTAATAAACCGAAGGCAGACTCGCTGTCCGGCGCTTGCAGGATTTCGCCGGGGCCTCCTGTCGTGCAGCCTTGCCGGAGATAAGCGTTCCAAAACGATTCACCAATCTCGACGGCGACCGTCACCCAACGATCTTCACCGAGGAGGGAGGCTGCTCGGATCAACGCCGCCGGGGCGATGGCGGCGGACTCGGATCCGCCCACGATCAACTTCCCGGTGTGCTCGTCCACAAATTGCCCAAGCTGGCCTTCCTGTTTCCACAGCGTGGCGAAGGCTTCGGCGCAACCCCGAATGGTCTGGCGCACGTCGCCGCTCAATTGAGATCGGCCGGAGGCTTCCAGCCATGCTGTCTGTTCGGTGAGGAAGAAAAGGAGGTCCGCGCTTTTTCGCAAAAGATGCCAAGTTCCGGTCTTCGAAAGTCCAAAAGAATCGTCCACCCACTCACCCTGCTGCATCATTCCCCGAAAAAATCCAGAAGCCGCTACTGCGTCGCGGGTAAGAAATCGCATCTGCCGCTCGACTCGGGACTGCGTCAACGCATTTTCGGAAACGACGAGCGCTGCCGTATCAATGCCGCCGCCTACCCAACCCGATTGCCAATTGCGTTTCCCATCTTTTGCAGGAGGGAGATCGCTGGCGTAGACTCCCAATGGCTCGTCCCAGTTTTCGTCGTTGTATTTCTTTTCAATGATGTCGTAGCACGCAGAAAGCGGGATCAACGACTGGTGCTCGCCCGCGGGCAGGAGCGCATTTCTGTGTTGAGCCAACGTGGTGGTAAAGGCAGCAAGGTCGGATGCGGCCACCTCGACCAAGCGCACATGAAACGTCATAGCCGATGGATCGGCGAGTGTAACCCCCCGGTCCGGACTGGTTCGATCCGTGCGAAAACAATGATACCGAAATCCTTCGCGCACACCGGGAGCCCGGAATCGCACGACCGCGACGCCCTCGGCTAGATCCTCCTCAAAAGTTATCCCCGTATCCCCCCAGACCGTTCCTTGGGGGGTGAAGAGCCACACTCCGCGTTGTGTTTCGGGGTAAAAAAGACCCACGGCTGGGGTTGAGAAATCTCCGGTCAGAAGCTGAATGCGCCCCGAGTCTGCCGTGGTGGAAAGCCGGGGGATGTCATTGATTACCACTGGCGAAGTTTTGCTCTCGAATGTGGTGCCAGCCACTATCGGAGGATAATCAATGGGGCGAGACTCGAAACGATTGCCCCCATAGGCAGCTGCCGGCAGGAGCAGAAAATCCGCCTTGGACCACACGGGAAACCGGAAATCAAGATCAATAGAAGCATTCTTCAGACCGGCCGGGCCTGTGCAGAAATCCACTCGAAAATCCTCGCCTTCCCCGTTGATTACCGAGGTCCGCAAAAGCGTGCAAGCATGTCCCTCGGGATCGTGCGGACGGCCGGACTCCGCCACAGACTCCCGATGGAGGGCGTTGCTTTCCGAAAAAGACGTGAGGAATACTTCTGCTTGATATTTCATAAAGTGGAAAAACAATTGATTGCGGAAATGGAACTCGAGGACACGCCGAAAATTCATGATGCATTTCGATATGCCAATTCTACGCGATGTGCACCGTGCACTTAATCTAAGATTGCTGTTGGCATATTTTGGACTAAAATGCACGCTGAATTCATCTCCCATACATCATGAAAGCATCCCCCTTCCTTGTCCTCTGTCTTAGTCTTGCAACCGCTTTCGGCCAAGTGGCTGAGGAACCTCAAGCCACCAATCTGATCACCGAAGGCGATTTTGAGGTGCCAAGCGGGGACTTTTATTCTGGCTGGACTTCAAGTGGTTTTTTGGGTGGAAAGCCAGAGACTCAGGAAATGTGGGATAACAAGATCACTGCTGAAAATGAGGTAGATGGAACGCCCTTTGCTCGATTGAAATGCGCCGACCTGACGGGAGCCTCGGTCGCCATCACGCAGACTGAGCCAGTATTGCTCGACCCGCAATGGACCGACCTTACGCTTTCGGCGGAAATTCGCGTCGCGAATTACGAAAAAAATTCTCCCTGGGGTGGACGTGCGCAATTGACAATGTATTTTTTCGACAACAATGAGCAGCCGATCGCTGGCGAGCAGTTCGTGGGTGTGCAGAACGACACCGCCGATTGGGAACCGGTGCAAAAAGCCTTTGTGATCCCGCCTGGAGCTGTCTCTGTCAAGGTGGGGGCGCAGTTGATAGGAGCGAACGGAGTTATGGACGTCCGCAAAATTTCCCTAACCTCCGAATAGCATGATCGCTATAATGAAGCTACGGACCGGCTGTTTTTTGGCGGCGGGTCTATCTGTGGGCATGTCGCTCAGCCATGCTGCGGCGCCGACCGTTTTGGAAGCTTGGGGGAAGGAGCCGGTGGAGCAAACCAGCCCTTCTCGGAGCAGGATCGTGTTGAATGGTCCTTGGTTGTTCCAGCCTTTGATCGGGGCTGAAGCAATCCCGCCGTCTGGTGCTTGGGGCACCATCAGTGTGCCGGGATCGTGGGATTCCCAACCCGAATGGGGCAACGCGGTTATGCCATCCTTCATTGGTCGCCCTCCTGTCTGGCCGGGGGTCACTGTTCGTGCGGAATCCGGTCCTTCGCGGATCTATCTGAGCAAAGTCACTCGCGCTTGGTATGAGCGCGAGATCACCGTGCCTAAAGATTGGGGCGGCCGCAGGATCTTCGTGCACTTTAGCCGAATTTCCACGGATGCGACGGTTTTCCTCAATGGCAAAGAGATCGGCGAAGTCCACTGGCCGAGTGGTTCAATTGATCTCACTCAGGCGCTTCGGGCCGGTCAGAATGCGCGCCTGCAGGTGCTGGTGACCGCAGTGGCAAGCGAGAAGGAACTCAAAATTGCGATGCGCGAGGACTATGCCGACACTGGGAATAGTGGCTTGCGCCAGCGCGGCATCGTTTCCGATGTCTGGCTGGAATCCGAACCGCTCGGGCCGACGCTTGCGCCCTTTCAGGTGCAGACATCGGTCAAAAACAAACGCCTCACCGTTAGAGGCGAGGTGGTAGGTCTGAAAAGTCCCCAATCTGCTAAAGTGACCGCAACCGTGAAATCGTGGCCAGATGGCGCGGAGGTGCGACAGTTCTCTACGGAGGTTCAGGTTGAGCCAGGGAAACCCTTTACGGCAGAGTGGTCATGGCCTGATCCCAAACTTTGGGATATTGGAGAACCTAACCTTTACACCCTCAACCTCCAGCTTGAAGGAACGGGTTGGAAAGACGAACGACGCGAACGATTTGGATTTCGTGAACTTCACATTGAGGGCAACCGCCTGCTCTTAAATGGTCGGAATTTTCGCGCTCGGACCATAGGAGCCAATGCAGACCAAAACGGCGGATTGCGTGAGGCGGCACTGGCCTACCAAAAGTCATCCCTCGCGAAGGGCTACAACATGTTGGAAATTTGGCCGAATGACACGTTCCGCCGTGGCTTTGCCGATTTTCGCGCCAACTATGCCAGCTGGGCCGACGAGACGGGGATTTTACTCCTGATGCCCGTGATCCGCACGGACGATTTATTTTCTTGGCAGGAAACCCCCCCGCCTGTGGAGCCTCACGCGAAGTGGCTGGCCGCGAACAAACAGCACATTGAGTCGGTGCGGAATTCCCCTTCGGTCGCAGGGTATCTATTTTTTGGTAACGAGTTCATGACGGCCGACGACCAAAATCCCCTTCGGCTTGGGAACCGCGAGGCTCTTGCCCAAAGCCAGCAGAAGGATGTTTCTCGCGCGATTACGCTATTGGATTCGCTGCGGGTTTTTGATCCAACACGATTTTTTGGGTCGCATTCCGGGGGCAGCGTTGGGGACGTGCAAACGGTGAATCACTACATGGGCCTAGTGCCAATGCAGGAGCAGGAGGAAACGCCAGCCCTCTGGAGCGCCAAGGGCGACATGCCCTACGGGGCCGTGGAGTTTTGCTCCCCTTTCAGTGCAGATATGAATCAGGCCCGCATGTCGTGGAATAGCGAAAGCGAACCTCGGGCAACAGAGTTTATCGCCGCCGAGTTGGGTGCGCGGAGCTACGAAATAGAGTCGCCCGGATACCGCAAGCACATCAAGGACCGATTTGATCCCGCCTCCCGGAAATTCAAAGGGTGGCCGGGGGGATTTATCGAAGGTGTGGGCTACGAAGCGTACCCGCCCTACAGTGAAATTCAGGAGACGTCCTTCCGGCGGATCTGGAGATCATGGCGCACATGGGGGATTCCGTTGGGCATGATCCAATGGGAAAATCCCTTCAAGCAATCGTCCAAAGGCGATACAAAGCTCGAGGCGTTTGCTCCGGGGCGCTTGGGCATGTATTTTTCTAAAGTCCCTTCCAGTTGGGTCAATTCGGAGGGTCTTGATCTCCAGAAGATGTCCCCTTTGCAGCGGGCTGCATGGGATGCAATCCAACCTCAGCTTGCCTACTTAGGTGGACCGGCAGAGGGAGATCAATGGGTGGCAAAAGATCACCACTTCGCCTCGGGCGAGAAGGTCCGGCGCTCCGCCGTTCTCGTGAACGACGGCCTGAAAACGATGCCCTACTCGGTCCAGTGGTCAGTTGTCGGCACTGAGCCGGCAATCGCTGGAGAAGCCAAGGGAGAACTTCCGGCGGGCGAAAAGACCGTCTTACCGGTGGAGTTTCCTGCCCCGGAAGTCTCGGCTATCAGCGATCTGAAATTGTCGCTGCGCGTGGTTTTCGGGGAAGGTGATGCGACTAAAGTGATCGAAGATCAGGCGAGCTTGCGGATCTACCCACTGGTATCTTCCACCCCGCAAATTGCGGTCTCGGTTTTCGACCCGGAGGGCGACACCTCGGCCCTACTCAAGACGCTGGGTTTCGTCACGGCTCCGTGGAACGGAGGGAAGCTCCCGGCCAAAAGCGTGCTCGTCATCGGCCGTCGGGCCATGTCAGCAAAGGATTTTTCCGTGGCGGCATTTGAACAAGTGATTTCCGACGGCGGCCGGGCGGTCATTTTCTCGCAGGATCCCAAATGGCTGCGGGATCACGCCGGTCTACGGGTGCACCACTGGGTGGGGCGGAAGTTTTGGCCGGTGAATTCGCAAAAAAATCATCCGATTCTGGCGGGCCTTAATGAAAAAGATTTCCAGGATTGGAGAGGTGAGGGCACCTTGGTTCCGGCCATCAACGAGGAGAACCTCGCCACCAGCGCCCTCCGCAAAGGGTATCCCGCCTTTGGCTATCGGGTTGGCAGTCGCGGCTCGGTGTCCAGCGCGGCTTGGGAAAAACCTCACCACAGCGGATGGACTCCACTATTAGAAGGGGAATTTGACCTCGCCTATTCGCCGCTCATGGAATTGCGCTACGGACGTGGTCTCGTTTTGAGCTGTAGCCTTGACGTCGAGGGCCGCGAAGATCCCGCTGCCCGTCTCATCGCCCGTCGGGTGATTGAAGCCGCCGCCACGCTGCCGGAAGTTCCACGGCGAGCGACATTCTACGTGGGGAACGAGAACGGTTCTTCTCTCCTGCAAAGCATGGGCCTTGAATTCAAACCGCTCTCAGGCGCTCTGCCGCCTGGTGCACTTTTGGTCGTCGGACCCGGTGCCAAATCTCCTGCTTTGGCAGTTCGAGGCGTGCTCGGGAGTGGGGGACGCGTCCTGTCTTTTGGACAAACCTCCGAAGAATTAGCCGCACTCGGCATGAAATCCGCGATGGCCAACTATGGTCGCCCGCTTGGTGAACTGCCCCCTTGGGCGGAAATGAACGGCATCTCTGCCTCAGACCTCGGATTGCGAGCAGACGCCGAACTGCCCCTGATCCAACCTACCGGAACCATTCAGGTCGCCGCCGAAGGCTTGCTGGCGCGGTCCGCTGAAGGCAAGGGAGTTTTCGTTGCCTTCCAAGGCAACCCGAGCGCACTCGAAGCCGACAAGTTCCTCTACTACCGCTACAGCCAGTGGCGTTGGACGCGTGCCTTATCCCAGTTGCTGACAAATCTCGGCGGCACCTTCTCCGCAGATCAGTCGTTCTTCAAATTCCGGCAAGATCCCTATCGCCCCATTGAGCTCGCAGGGGAATGGGAATTGGCCGTTGAAAAAGAACTCCCTCCCTCGGCGTCGCCTGATGCACCTTCCCTTGATGCCCAACCAAAAACAGCACCACCAGAATTAGGCTGGCAGAAACTGAAACTGCCGACGATGAACCAATTGGGCTCGGTGAATCTTGAGAAAATTGATGGCGCCTTCTGGTTCCGCCGCACCTTCCAGATTCCCGTGGAATGGAAGACCGCCGGCGACATGAATTTGATTCTCGGGGTGCTGGACGACCACGACACGACCTTCATTAATGGCAACCGCGTCGGGGGGATTGGGAGTTCCGATCCAAAAGCCTGGTCGAAGCCCCGGAGCTATCGGGTGCCGGCTTGGGTGTTGAAACCGGGCGAGGTCAATACCATCACCGTTCGCCTATTCGATCAATTTGGCGGCGGTGGCTTTGGGGCGGGCGACGCCCCCCTCTCCATGCGATTGGAACTCCGCAAACCCAAGACCTCAACTGCGTATTACATTCCTGGATTTGAAATTGACCAGCAGATGGGCGACGACCCGGCACGTTATACCCGTTGGTAGATTTTGTGAAAATTCTCATAAGCGGCGCTAGGACCAAAGCCCTCGGGGTGAAATCGTTGTCCAATCTGAAACAGATGATCAAGCGGTCACCATCGGCGATTCCAAGAGAACATTACTTTCGCTTCAAAGGCTCACTGACACGTATTTTCTAGTAGATATCGGTGGAGATTCCGATGCCAATGATTTCAACGGCTGGCAAATCGGCGCAACAGAGCGTCTCCGCTGGCCTGCTTTCGGGGGCAAAACGGGGACATTGGCGGGAACGGTCAATGTTTGTTACATGGACGGTCACGTGAGGCCTCTGCAGAAAAAGGACCTTCCTGTGGATTGGCAGGATACATTTTGGAAAGCTACCTTCTGAGGATAATTGCCTGAAAAGCAGGGACGGGGACTGTCCCGCCGTAGGGAACTCCCGTCGGGATCACGTAAACGCCATAGGGCTGTCCTTGCGCGCTTCAATCCAGACGCACTTAAGCTCTTGGCGGACACGTCCACCCATCCACCCATTGCCCACGAATGTAAACATGCTTCGGATGATCGGTAAGACCACGCTCACCCCGATTCAACTGGGCGGTGACCATGTCCACGCTCGCTGCACCAATTTGTTCATGCAATTGATCCAGCCCAGCCCAACCTTTGACATCGGAGCAGATGTTTATATGAACTACCCCCAGATCTCGCGGAACCGAGTATCCTAGGCTCGCCAAGATATCAATCGTCTCATTTGTGCTGCAGATTTCGGAGATGCGCCCCGTTTATTGGGACCTGCAAATTAACGCTTGCGCGCCTAAGTCAATGGCGTAAAATTTTTTTGTGAAATTCAGTCCGCGCACTCTACTAATAACTTTAGGCCTTCTCGGCCTAGCTTCTCAAGCACAAGGCCAACTCATCTACGCCGTCACATCGGGAGGGAGCGGCTCATTTACCGCCAGCGGCACTATCTTTGACGGTGCGACTTCCGTAGGCACATGGACCAGCACGATAAGCAACGCGTTCACGATCTCTAATGATGCTACTGGTCAGGGTACTGTAGACCCTGCGCCAGCGTCGATTTTTTCCACATTGGCGGCAACGCAGAATTCTGCGCCGAATCTTGGTATCACCATTCGCATGAATCCAGGTAGTCTTGGAGGCCCTCCCCCTGCCGGTATGACGAGGTTCACTCTCGCCTACAGTGCTACGATCACAAATGGAGCCTATCAGCTGAACAACTCATACATTAGCGGCAGGTCGCAGCCTGAGTTTCTTTTTCAAGGTCCGACCATCACAAATAACGCTAGTGATAGGGCCGTTGCTTCAACAAACACCAATAGTTTAACCTTTTCAGGATTCACTGGTAACGCGACCTTGGCAGATGACGCTTCTGATGGTTTCGACAACTTGGTACAGGCGAACGGCACCACGTTGGTTTCCGGAGGAACTTTGAACTGGGCTCTAGGATCAGGTGCCAGCGGAGCACGCCCAGCTGCAGAAACGAACTGGTATGTTACGATTCCTACCGCTTCCGCACAGACAATCACTTACGTCGCAGATTTCGGCACGGGCAGAAATGCAGCTGATAATTTAACAATTTACACTAGTGCTGGCAATGAAACCACAGGATTCAGCTTCGATATCGTATTGATCCCGGAACCCTCCGCCGCCGTCGCTAATCGAGCTCTTCTTCAAGCACCGTGTGTTTCCAACCATTGGAGATACAGGGTGCTTTTTTGTGGGCTGGCAAGCGCCTGAGCGCGGTGCTCGTCTCGGACGGCGACTGGTACCACATTCAAGATCCGCTTTTGGATTAGAACCCTGATGGCGTTTTTGCGTTCGTAATCGCCCCATTTTGCGTTGCTGCAACGAAGTGGCGGGCTAGGTATTCGTCTTTTATGCCCGGAGAAGCTTCGACTCCCCCCGCGACGTCCACTGCGCTCGGACGGACGATGCGGACGGCTTGTGTCACGTTTTCGGTTTCTTCCCTGCTCGATCTTCACCTCTCCCTGCGCTGCTGGCGCAAAGTCCACAACAACTCCATCGAGTTTGACGGTCTTTCCTATGAGATCTCTCCCACAAAACGAAAATCCGTCTGCGTCCTCTTCCATCCCCTGCAAAGCTTCTGCGTTTTGGAATCCCCTCCCTCTTCTCTTTGGCCCGCCATCCTGACCTCTTTCACCCTCTAATTTCACCAGTCCACTTTTGTTCCGTTCCCCACACCTTCAAAGAAAGTCTTTGACGAATGGCGTCAGATCAGTGAACCATAGTTCACCCTTCGATGATTCAGATTTAACGGGTGTGTAAGATCGCCGGCAGCATTAGCTTTCTTGCCCGCCATATCTGATTAATCGGCGGTCCCTCCCTGGGACGGTATAGTTTGCGGTCATTCGTATGAACATTTTTATCCAGATCGACGGGGAAGAGTCCGGCCCATATTCGTGGGTGGAGATTTTTGTGCTCCTGAGGACGGACACGATTTCTCCAGACGTGCTCGCTCAGCTTGAGCCAGATGGCGAGTTCAAGAGCTTGGATAGTTGGGATCTCTGGCGCGAAGGCCATGAAGTCGGGCCGATCACTTGGGAGGAAGTCACCACCATGCTCAATTCCGGCGTATTGGACGTGACGGTTCCCGCGCGTTTTGAGGGTGAAGACGCACTCAGTCCGCTTGGCGATGTGATCGACCGGAGTTCGGAAGTCGAGATCGTTTCCTTGGGACGTCAATCTCGATTTAAACGATGTCTAGAGGCCGTTGGCCGGTTGCGGGAGTTAGTGTTCCGCTCGGAGCCTCGCTGGATCATCGCTGGGGCGACCGGGCTTGCTGTTCTCCTTGGAATCGCGTTGCTGTTGATGCCTACCCGCCAAAAGCGGGAGGCGAACGCGTCCTCGCCGGTTGCGGTGAGTGAGACGTTACCGCAGAATCCAAGCGCAGAGGCGGAGGTATCGGAGGAAAAGCCGCCCGCCCCACCCGCAAGCATTGCGACCCTGGTAGAAGAGGAGTCGCAGGCTGAATTTTCGCCCGTGCTCGCAGCTACACCTGTGGAGCCGGTGCA
>Ga0163153_10007768_pt1 | contig 11408 bp, 8 predicted proteins | sample OliLakLV19MP6IB1_FD_148629 | JGI IMG/M metagenome (GOLD analysis project Ga0163153, IMG submission 148629) | Freshwater microbial mat bacterial communities from Lake Vanda, McMurdo Dry Valleys, Antarctica - Oligotrophic Lake LV.19.MP6.IB-1 | ecosystem: Environmental > Aquatic > Freshwater > Lake... | reverse complement strand
CGTCCGGTGGTGGGGCGGATACTGGAATGAGCCGCCGACTCCGCAAGTCAACGCATTCGTGATTTCGTTCGCGTCCGACGTGCCGCCGAACGCCGACCCGCCCTTCAACTATCCTTGGCAGCCGCTCGTCTCGCAGCTCGTCCATCGGGATGAGGCGCATGACGGTCATTTCAGCGAGTTACTGATCCGCGAAGCGGACAGCGACGTGCCGGCGTTGTACGAATATGACGCCGATCTAACGATTCCCTTCTGGCCGTCCGAGAACGTGTCGTACTGGCTGACCGTGACCGCGCTCGGCGAGTTTCTTTCGCCGCAAGTGGAGCAAACCGCCTGGGGATGGCAGAGCCGCGATTACACGGCACCGAACTTCGTGTCCGCGAGCGATCACCAGGTGGGAAGCCTGCCGCATCGCACGCCGGTCTATGCCTCGGGAAGCGGCGCTGTCGCCGGCGATATCCACGTGCTCTCGCTCCTGAGGCAGGACGCGCCGGTCAATGTGGCGCACGAGACATTTTCCCAGGAGTTCTATCGTGAGCCGGAGGACGGCATTCCCGGTATCAGCTCCTTCCCGTTGGAACTGGCCTTTGAGTTGTTCGTACGCGATGTGAAAACTCCTGATACGAACAACGACGGGGCGATCGATTTGCGCGATCTAAACAACGTCCGCAATCACTTCGGTGCGACAGGCGCTCCGGTAATCGGCGACACGGATGGCGACTTGGACGTCGATATCGACGACCTCAACGCGGTGCGCAACCATTTTGGTGAGACCCTTGCCCGCGTCACGCCAGAACCGGGAAGTGGGGCGCTCGCCGTCTTGTTGGTGCTGTGCGCGTTGGCGACGCTACGCGGTCGCCTGCAATGAGCGTCTGAAAGCCGGTAGAATGCGGCAAATCATGGGATCATTTGCACGGAGGCCCACATGCCAGCCAGAATACAAATTCGACCCGGCGAGAAGTTGCCACTCAAACTTACCGCCGCCGAAAGGACGCTGGTTCTCGAAGGGCTGACGTGTCTGGACCAAGAGATCGAGCAGGTCGTCAAGGACACGCCCACCAACGAGCCCGTGATGTTGTCACTCGACGACCTGGACGATTTTGGCGGCTACGTTGCCGCCGAGGCCAACCATTGCGAGAACAAGCCAAAGGCGAAGAAGCTCGATGCCATCTTCGAAAAGATTCAGGCATTGCTTGACAAGTTTACGGACGAGGAACCGCCTCAGATAGTCAAGATCGAGGACGCACGGAAGGACAAACTCCTCTCCGATCAGGCCGTGCAGATTGCTGAGTTCGCCGCCCAGGTCCTTGTCGCTGCTGGGCAGTTGGGGGTCAAGAAGAAGGAGCTTGAATACTTCACGCTGGCCCCTGCCCAACGGGAAGTCTTGAGCTTGGTCCCTAGCGTGACTAAAGCCCTCAAGAAGAAGTTGGTGACGGAGGGAACGACTTTCTCAATTGAGGAAGTTGCCAGCATGACTCTAGCTCTGGCCGAGGAATTGAATGACGGCGATGCCCGCAAGCAGGTGGCCGTGATGTACCTCGCCAAGCATCTGATGGATCAGCTGCAATGCGGGATAACAGCGCAGGCCAAACGGAAGCTGACCAAGAACTCGAAAGGAAAGTCAGAGGCCACCGACGCTCTCTACCAGCTCAAGATCACACTCCTGGGCGTCACACCCTCAATCTGGCGGCGCATCCAAGTCCGAGACTGCACGCTCGACAAGCTGCATGAACACATCCAAACAGCGATGGGGTGGACTAACAGCCATCTCCACCAGTTCGAGATCAAAGGCCAGCGCTACGGCGATCCCGAACTTCTCGAGGATGGCTTTGAGGATTTCGAGTGTGTCGATTCCACGACGACGATGTTGAGCGAGATTCTTCCCACGACCAGCAAACGCTTCGCCTTCAAGTACGAATACGATTTTGGCGATGGCTGGGAACACGAGGTCATGTTCGAGGGCGGCCCGCCCCTTGATCCGAAGGCCAAGTACCCGCTGTGTGTCGAAGGAGAGCTGGCCTGCCCGCCAGAAGACTGCGGTGGCGTCTGGGGCTATGGCGATTTCCTCGAAGCGATCCGTAACCCCAAGCACGAAGAACACGAGAGCATGCTGGAGTGGGTTGGCGGCTCATTCGATCCAGAGAAGTTCGATCCTGCCCATGCGACCAAGGAAATGAAGCAGGGGCTGCCGGATTGGCGGGCGATGGATGATGACTTGTGAGTCACCCGCGGCCGGTTCAGTTCAAGCCGTCTTGAGGAAGGAGCCGTGCCTGACTGGTACACGGTGATGTTCCCCGATGCCGAGAGCGCCGACGATCTTGTGCTGCTCTACTCGTTCAGCACGGTGCTCGGTGATGGGGAAGTCCAGACGCCGGTGAAGACGTTTCGCTTTCAGCCTGTAAAGGTCGCCGAGTACTACCAGGTCGAAATCTCCGGCATGGCCGAGTTCGCCGACTGTCCAGACTGCGCGGCGCTCGACGGCGTTTACATCATGGGGCCGATGCAGCAGATCCATATCGACGGCGACCCGGTGAATTGCTCGGACGGGATTCTCCTGCCCACGATTTGCGCCGACTCCGACGAGCCCGGCTGCTATGGCTTGATCGGGTTGCAGTTCTATCAGGCCGGCGGGGCATTCCACCTCCTGGTGAATTTGCAAAGTGGCGGCACACCGTGCGGGCAAGGCGGCGGCCAGCCCTCGATCGAATGGGAAATGGACTTCGCTCCAAGCGCCCCGGATTGTCTTTTCCTGGACGAGTTCGGCATTTCCCAGCCGCGGTCGCTGACCTGGATCACCAACGGCGTGGACAAGCGCGTCAACGCCTCCGAGTCGGTTGTCGGCGTCGCATACTGATTTTCTCGCGCTGCTTTGCCGCGGTCGATTTGTTCAAAGGTTTACCGCACGCTACTTTTTGGAAGTTCAGCAATTGCGATTGAAACTATTCCCCGGTGACGGTCCATACGCAGCTCCTGGATAGTGGGGGCAGCATCCGCTCTGGGAGTGCTGGAGAGCCTCGCGGAAATTCTTGACCGCGACGGGATAGCTGGATAAGCTGCCGATGCAACGCCTTGTTCAACTGGACCGTGGTTTCGTCGCCAACACTCGGGATGGAGCGACAATGAACGACCGGAAGCTGAGTCGGCGAAGACTGTTGCAGTCGGCTGCCGGCACTTTGGCTACGACTTGCACGGCACTTGTGCCGACACCAGCCAGGAATCGTTCCGCGCGAGGCTCAGAGCAACCTACCTCAATCTCTGAGCCGGGCCTGGTTGGACTATGGCCACTGCAAGGGGATGCCCAAGACAGGTCTGGCAGCGGAAACCATGGTACGGTGCATGGCGCGGGCGGCCAGAACGGAGAGTTCGCTGGAAGGGAAACCTGGATCGAGGTTCCGTCCAGCGAATCATAGCTTCGGGACAGGGGATTTCACGTTGGCAGCCTGGGTCTGGACTGCGCCAGATGTTGACGATGTGATCGGAGACGTGCTCACCAAGTACGACGCACAGCGCCGTCGCGGTTTCAACTTGACCATCAAGTCCACTTCGGGCGGCTATAACTCGCACGGCGACGACCGGCACGTTTACTTTGGAATCGACGATGGCAGCGAGCCTGTTTGGGAGGACTGCGGTCGACCTAGTCTAACGAGTAATTACGTTAGCAATTCCCTGACGGTCTTCGATGGGAATCTGTATGCCGCCAACACGGACGCCGAACTCGAAGACGATTGGTGTCACGTATTCCGTTATCTCGGCGGCCAAAGGTGGGAGAACTGTGGAAGAGTGGGAAACCGTCGTACGCATGGCGTAGGACCGATGCTCGTACATCACGGTCGGCTGTACGCGGCTACATGGAACTGCGATTGGACGCGCGTCGGTCGGAGCGAACCCCTCGAAGACTACTGTGGCGTCTATCGATATGCGGGGGGCACAACATGGGAGGATTGCGGGCAACCTGGAAACTGCCGTCGTTTGTTTGGGCTGGCGTCCTATCGCGGTCAGATGTACGTCGCGGCCGAAGATGGTCGTTGCTATGTGTACGAAGGCGATCGTAACTGGATCGAGAGCGGCCGTTTCCCGAACTATGCGCATCCGCTGGGAATTCATGCTGGCAAGTTGTACGCCGGTGTATTGAACCCGGCTGGAGTCTGGGAATTCAACGGGAAGGACTGGATCGAGCGCGGTAACCCACAAGGCAGCGAAGAGCGCTGCAACCAGATTCACGCCTTGGAGGTCTATCGACGGCATTTGCATGCGACAACCTGGCCCGAGGGACATGTGTGTCGTCTGGAAGCGAACGGCGAATGGACCGATTGTGGAAGGCTGGGAGACGCGATGGAGATCACTGCGCTCGTCGTCCACAACGGTCAGCTTTACGGCGGCACAATCCCGCGAGCCGAGGTGTTCCGCTTCGACGATGAACAGAACTGGACGTCGATCCGCCGTTTCCTCGACCCGGCCGGATACGAGTTCAAGAATTCCAACGAATGGGCACTCGTCACCAGCCTGACCGTTTTTGCCGGCAAGGTGTTTGCCAGCATGGGCAGTTGCACGAGCTCTCGGCTCGACGCGCCGGCCGATTTTCGAGGCCAAGTCTGCGCTATGCAAACCGGTCCATGCGTCTCCTACGACCGTGACTTAGGCGCCCTATGGCGTCATGTGACGGCTGTAAAGCGAGGTAAGCGCCTTGAACTGCATGTCAATGGTGAAAAAGCGTGTGAGTCGAGCGTGTTCGACGCCACTCGGTTTGACCTGAATGTCGACCAGCCGCTGCGCATCGGCCTGGGAGAGACAGACTGTTTCTCCGGCAGGATTCGCGACGTACGAGCGTATAGACTTGCTCTCGATACGTCGTCAATTCGCCAATTGGTGCAATCGAATCATCCCACATAGTAAGACGCGATCGCCAAGCGTCCGAATACGCTTAATTCGATCCTTATTTGATCCGATTCACTTCGGGTGACTGACTCGTGTCCAGCCGTCTGCAAAGCCGCGGCACAGCCGTATTCGCAGCCCGAAAGATCGGCGTTTGTAGGGTGATTCTCAAACACCGCACTCGCGCTCTCTAACGCGCGCTCAGATGCTCTTTCTCTGTTAAGCAATGCCCGGATTCTTCGTAATCGGCTGTGACCGACTTGCCGACCGAAACGGACTCGGAATCGCTAAACGAATACAGATTCAGCGGTTGTGAGTTTTGGGCGACAGAGAATTAGTTCGATGAGGGTTGTGCACGGGAACACCAATTCAGTGCTGTGCGGAACCCCCTTTTCAGCATGGTCGAATTGATGCCAACACCTCATCGAGTGCGACTGTGGCGAAAGTGCTGGCGTAGTCGGCCATCGCATAGGGGATGATCAGCTCGCGGCCGTGCAGGGCTGCACCGCAACTGTAGACCACGTTGGGTACATATCCCTCCCGCTCATTTTCATTGGGAGTGAGCAGCGGTTCCGACAATCGTCCGATGACTTTCGTGGGGTTGTCCAGATCAAGGAGAAATGCCCCCATCGAGTATTTACGCATCGGTCCCACACCGTGGCTAAGCACAAGCCAACCAGCTTCGGTTTCAATGGGCGAACCGCAGTTGCCTATTTGCACGAATTCCCAAGGAAACGTGGGCTTAAGGATGAGTTCCTTGCTGTACCAGAAATGGAGGTTGTCCGAATACATCACGAAGATGTTTTCGTTGTCCTGTCGTGACAGCATCGCAAAATGTCCGTCGATTTTGCGTGGGAACAGTGCAAATCCTTTGTTACGGACTTCCGGGCCATTCAGCGTGCTGATCTTGAAGTGGAGGAAGTCGTCCGTTTCCAGCAATTGTGGAAGGACGATCTTGCCATCGAAGGCGGTGTAGGTCGCATAATAGCGGACGCTGGCATCATCGTCATGAAACTCTACGAACCGCGCGTCCTCAATGCCGTTGGTCTCCGCTGGGGAATAGGGAAAAATGCATCTTTCGGAAAGACTCTGCTCTGGCTCGTAGAACGACTCGTAGTTGGACTGAGCCAGGGCCATGATGCCCTTGGAAATTGGCTCCCATTCCGCTTGCTTTGTGCGAAATTGGCGCAATACCTTCCGCACCGCGTCCTCTAGTTGCAAGATATTGAATTGGTCATCGAGCAGCACGAACACTTGCTCAGTAAACCCGTTCGCCAACCCCAATTCGATCAGTTTCCGCAAGAACAACGGCTTGTCATACTGCGGATTCGGGACAATTTGCGGTGTTGTCACGAACCGCGTGGGATTATCGAGTGAAATGCCGTTGTTTTCGTCGACTACGCCCGTACGAAATGTAATCGAGGAAATGTGTCCCTCGCCCGTTGCCCGCAGACTGAGGATGAATCGTCGAGTTCCCTCAGGCAATCCAGTTTGATTGGGATGCCACACCATGGATGGGTTGAAAAGCGCCGCAGATTCGAGCGAATACTCGCTCGTGAAATAGGCGCCAATGAGCAGACGCCGTTCCTCGCTGAGCGTCTCGTCGGTGAGTAGATGACGCTTGACACCTTCAAAGCGTTCGAGAAAAAAGTTCTGGAGTCGCTGGTGCCGCCCTTGGAATTCGCGCATGACGTCAGCCAAGAGTAGCGAGACCTCTGGATCGCTGACCGACATCACTCGGGCAATAATCTTAAGAATCCGCTCTTGATTCGCCGGTTCGCTGCGTCGGAAGAGAACGCGAGAGTTGTTTGGCTTGAGAACAATGCCAGTTCGCTTGACGTCCATATTGAGCGCTACATCCTAGGTGAAGTCGAACAGCTGCCGTGAACAACACTACACGGCTTCTCGGCGCAACACGGATCCGTCGCTCACGGACGATTCACCGGTGTGGCGCTGCCAATCGGACGGAACGCCGTCAGAGCACGATCCATCAACTCAAATTCCGCCAGCGACAATTGAAAGGCCAAGGTCGATTCAGCACCCTGGTTCTGGTTCACGCGGTCCTGGTGCAATCCGTCGCGACATCCGCCCGTACCGGCGTCATAAACGTCCAGTCCAAGGTCGTTACGCCCGAGAAACCACTCGAACGCCATTCTCGCGTCCGTCAACCATGTGGCGTCGCCGCTCGCGTTGCAGGCGCTCAGGCAAGCCGAAACTGTAGCCTGGACTTCCACCGGCTGCTGGTCAAATTGTGCGCATTCTTGGCCGCGTGCGTAAAATCCGTTGCTGCCGATCGGCCGCAGATGTCCGTGAGGAGAGCGTTGCACCTCCAAGAGCCAGCGCAATGTTCGCAAGCCAACATCCAACGCTTTCTCGTCCCCCCCTTCCTGGCCGCTGACAATTAAAGCCTGAGACAGGCGGGCGTTATCATAGCTGGCAATGTCTTCAAACCAAGGCCAGTTTTCGGAAGCGGTCCGATCATACAGGTCTAGTAGCCGCAAGGTCAGTACCTGCCGCACCTGGTCAACGTGGCGGTCGCCGCTCAGCCGGCGCAAATATTCCTGGATACCGAGCAACACGTGTGCCCAGGCACGGGGCGACGACAATTCACCGGCAGTCGGCAGTGCTCGATTGAACAATTCCACCGACCAATACTGAAAGTCAGCGCGCCGACTGCGCCCCACGCAGGTGCCGAGCGCCCACATCGCGCGTCCATAGCAATCATCTGACCAACGTTCGTCGCTCCATTGACGATCAAAACTCATAAAGTTGCGAAAGCGTTTGTGTCCTTCGTCGAAGGCCGCATTCACAAACGCAGCGTAGGCGGTCGCAGCATGCAACACCGTACGTGACTCCTTGCCCAACTCCTCCAACAGGACGGTCAACATCAGCGCCCTCGCATTGTCATCGGTGCAGTAGCCATGCGCGAAGTTGGGGATGGTGAAGCTGGCGTGTTGAAACACGCCAGTGGTGTCGCTCATGTTAAGCAGATGGTCCAGACGGAGAGTCGGCAGATCGAGTTGTCGCTCCTCCAGCGTGGGCACGGCGTAACGTCGGCCTGGCCGATCGACCAGACTGGCCCGGGCCTGCTGGAAGGTATCCAGATAGAGATGGGCCACATTGCTCCAAATCATTTCACGGCCAAGCATGTAGGCTCGCTTCCGCATCGCATGACGGCGCATCTCGTCAGTCAGTAGCGTGCAGACTTGGTTGGCAAGAGCGTCCGAATCCGCAAAGGGTACCAGGACCCCACGACCATCGGCGAGCAATTCCTCGGCATGCCAATAGGGCGTGGAAATGACGGCCTTGCCGCAGCCAAAGGCGTAGGCCAGCGTGCCTGAAGTAATCTGTTCGGGATTCAAATAGGGCGTGATGTACAGGTCCGCGGCACCGATGAACTCGGTCAACTCGCGAAGCTCGACAAAGCGATTGTAAAAGATCACGCTTCGCTTAATGCCGAGGTCCCGCGCCAGTCGTTCCAAGCTGAGTCGATATGCCTCTCCTTGTGCACGAACGAGATTCGGATGCGTTGCTCCCAGCACAATATAGACGAACTCAGGAAACTCCTGCAGAATTGCGGGAACCGCCCTCAAGGCATATTCAATTCCCTTGTTCGGTGCGAGCAGGCCAAACGTCAATGCAACTTGCTTGCCCTCAACACCGAATTTGTCTTTAAAGAAGTTCGGGTCAACGAAGGGCATGTCGGGAATGCCGTGCGCAATCAGGGCAATCTTGTTCTCGGCGACTCCGTAGACTTCTTGCAGTAGGGCCTGTCCTTTCGCTGACATCACTATGAGCCGGGCCGACACGTCCGCGAGCTGCTCGACGACGCGACGCTGCTCTGTGCTCGGTTCGCGCAGGACGGTGTGAAGAGTCGTTACGATCGGCATGCGCAGATCACGCAAGAGACCGAGCAAATGGCTTCCGCTCGCGCCGCCGTAGATGCCGAATTCGTGCTGGACGCAAATCACATCCGAGTTGCTGAAATTGAGAAAGTCGGCCGCACGCAAGTAAGAATCAAAATCCTGCTCCGCGATCTGGAAGCGGACTTCGCTAGGATAGTCATAGCCCCCCTCAATGTCGTCGACGGGCACGACACAGCAGTCAACCTCGGGGAATTGCTGGGAAATCGCATTGCGAAGATCTTGAGTAAACGTGGCAATGCCGCACTTGCGGGGGAAGTAATCCCCCACAAATGCCAGCTTGCGAATGTCATTGATGCTGCCCATGTGTTCCAATCCTACTCGCACTTTGCAATGTACTTCGCCGCCAAATGAACGTCCTATGGCGGGCAATCTTAATCGTAGTCGACCTTGCTATTGGAAGCAGATCCGTGCGGCTAATTGGGCAAGTCATAGAATGGCGGCCTCCATTTGCTGAGCCTCCTACGATTCGTCGCAACGCGCCCCGCACCATACCGCAAGATTCGTTTGAAGCACGAACCGCAACAAACCGACCGGCTGTTTCTCCAAACAAGCTGACGGACTCCAAGTGGCCGGGCTTCTGCTGTTCCGCCGCCACGGCATTGCGCGCAAACGGCGCAATGGCGATTAGTCAGCGTCCTCGCCTTTGTCATCAAAGACCTCCAGGCCGACGTCAAACTCCGCCCCGCAGGCTTCGCAATCGCCGCGCTCAACATCGTCGCGATTCAACTGGATCCCGCAGTTTTGGCAAACTACACCGGACATGGTTCAGTCTCCTGTTTCATTTCGTTAAAGCTGCCACAGGCTGCTATTGTAACCTTAAGCTCCTCATTTTAGTATCGCCAGTCCCTGAGTGCGCGACGAAGACAACACCGACTTTGCGGTTAGCAAGCGCGGTGCCATTTGATTGAATTCAATCTCATCATCAGTACTGTCCGGTTAAAGTTTCCCGAAATTGTTGCAAGTGGTTGTTCTGTTTTGAGTTGGAAGCAGGAATGGGCGCGCGCGACTTGAAATCGATTCGCGAGAATGCAGGCTTTTGTCCCACGTTTGTGGTGCGAAGGGGCTTGCATGTTTGCGGGTCAGTTGGTGCTTGCTCAGTTGATGGAGTTGCTTCCGCGTCACGAATTCAACCGCTGCGTGCGGCGTTATCGCGGCGACCGTCGGATCCGCGAGCTGCGTTGTCGCGATCAGTTTTTGTGCATGGCGTTTGCCCAGGTGACGTTTCGCGAGAGCCTCCGCGACATCGAAACGTGCCTGCGTTCGTTGGGACCGAAGCTGTATCACGCCGGCTTTCGGGGACGCATTTCGCGGAGCACGTTGGCCGACGCGAATCGCACGCGCGACTGGCGCATCTACGGCGACTTCGCGCAAATCCTCATCGCTCAGGCGCGGACGCTGTACGCTCAGGAACCGTTCGGCGTCGAGTTGGAACACGCGGCCTACGCGCTCGATGCGACCACGATCGACTTGTGTTTGACGCTGTATCCCTAGGCGCCGTTTCGTCGGCGCAAGGCCGCCGTCAAGTTGCACACGCTGCTCGATCTGCGCGGGAACATTCCCACGTTTATCCATGTTTCTCCGGGAAATACGCACGAAATCAACATCCTCGACGCGTTGACGATCGAGCCGGGCGCGTTCTACGTGATGGACAAAGGCTACTTGGATTTCGGACGCTTGTTTCGTCTGCAACGGCAAGCGGCGTTCTTTGTCACCCGCGCCAAGCGCAACCAGGCGTTGGTGCGACAGGCTTCGCGCGCGGTCGACAAAGCCACCGGATTGCGCTCCGATCAGACCATCGCGCTGACCGGACCGCGCGTCTCGCAAAAGTATCCGCAACCGTTGCGTCGCGTCGGTTTCTACGACGTGGAGCATCGCCGCAAGCTGTGGTTCTTGACGAACAACTTCGTCTTGCCGGCGCTCACGATCGCGCAGCTCTACCGCTGTCGTTGGCAAATCGAATTGTTCTTCAAATGGATCAAGCAACATTTGCGAATCAAAGCCTTCTACGGCAACTCGGACAACGCGGTGAAGACCCAAGTCTGGATCGCCGTCTGCGTGTACCTGCTGGCGGCCATCCTCAAAAAGCAACTCCAGAGCGAACTGAGCCTGAACGAAATCCTACAAATCTTGTCTGTCAATACCTTCGAGAAAACCCCGCTTTCCACGCTGTGTTCGCCACTTCCCACGCAACCCAACAAAACATCTGATCGCAACCAACTACGCCTCTTCGACTTATGACCGGACAGTACTGTCTCATCATAGTGAATCCGAACGCGACTGCCTAAGGAAGTTGCACCTCCGGGTGAATGGGCAGGCTTAGCCGGGGCCGAGAACAAGGAGATTCGATGACACCCGATATTGATCGGGAAATGGCAGCGCTGCGGGAGATGTCCACGGGGCTACCAAAACGGCAATTGAAGCTGGCATGGACGGTGGAACTCAATGTCGCGCCGCACAACCGCAGATATCGCCGCAACTCTTGGCCCAACGAGCCCTAGAACGCAAAAAGCCGACGTATCGCGACACCGGCTTTTCGTATAACCCGTAAGCGTTCTGTCCGTCCAGTCTTGGCGCGTGCGGTAGTCTGGGGGAAGTCTTTTTTCCCTGAGGCAA
>Ga0163153_10007766_pt1 | contig 11410 bp, 7 predicted proteins | sample OliLakLV19MP6IB1_FD_148629 | JGI IMG/M metagenome (GOLD analysis project Ga0163153, IMG submission 148629) | Freshwater microbial mat bacterial communities from Lake Vanda, McMurdo Dry Valleys, Antarctica - Oligotrophic Lake LV.19.MP6.IB-1 | ecosystem: Environmental > Aquatic > Freshwater > Lake... | reverse complement strand
GCTCCTGGTCGAAACCAGCGACGAGTGGGAAACCGGAACCATCTACCTCAACATGCAATCCTCAACCCAGCCCTCAGTTTAGATGCTCGACGAAATTACAGAAAAATTATTGCACGGCCAAACGCGAACCTGGCTCTGCTCATGACGATGATGACTTTTCATTTGCCCAAGCCCCTTCCCTGCCCGACTCTTCCACCACCATGAACCGTCGTTTCGCCTGGCTCTTCTGCCTCGCCGCTCTCTGGAGCCTCGGCGTGGCTTCGCTCATCGCCGCAGAGCTTTCCCCAACGCCCAACCTGGACGCCATTTCCGCCCAGGACTTTGCCAAGCAGCAGCAGATCAAGGCCGTCACCAAGCGCGTCGGCGAACAGTTGGAAGGCGTCATCGGCGAGTTCGACCGCAACGGCATCACTGGTGAAGATGTGAAGGTGCTGCGCGCGATTCGCGGCGTGCTGGACCGGCTGTCAGAAAAGGAGATGGCGACGGTGCTCGAATTCCTCCAGCAATCCCGCACCTCCAGCGATCCTGCCGTGGCGACCAGAAGCGCGACCGAGGCTTACGCCGGACAAAAGGCCATCGTCGTCCAGCTCCAGCAGCTTGTGCTCGAATACCAGCGTCAGCAGGCTCTCTACGAAATTTCGCTCCGGCTCAAGGAACTCGCGACGCGCCAGACCGCGAACATGTGGCAGGGCGTCGCGCTCGCCAAGGCCACCGAGAACAAGACCAGCTTCGGCGCGTTCGACGAGAACCAGCGCATCAGCCTGCGCTACCAGCAGTCCGAGCAAAATCCGCTCAAGGACGAAACTGCCGCCATCCTCGGACGGCTCGAACGGCTCGCGAAGGAAATCACCGACGGCTCCGCAGCGGACCGCGCCAAGGCCGCGCTGCAACAGGCGAAGGACGGCGGATTGAGCAGCGCGCTCGTCGCGGCGGCGGATGAGTTGAAGGAAGAAAAGCTGAAGATCCTTTCCGCCATCGGCAACGAGAAGAAGGCCCGCGATCAGATGCGCGAAGTGGCGCGGCTGCTCATCCTTTCGCAGGACGCCGTGGACTCGTTGAAGCAGGCGATGCTCGAACTCGACCGCGCCATTGATTCCCAGAAAGGTCTCGCCGCGGAAACCGCCAAGGCCCGCAAGAACGACGAGGCCGACAAGCGCGCGACCGACCAGGCCGCCGTGGTGGACGACACTGATCTCATCCGCCGCGACATCGACGCGCTCGCGCCCATTGCCTCCGAGTATTTGCGCGCGGCCACGGACAAGATGCAGGAGTCGCGCGCGAGCCTCAGTTCCGACGACGAGGTGAAGAAACGCGTTCTCGATGCGGTTCCAAAACAGGAGGAAGCCATCACGCAGATGCAGAGCGCCCGGAGCGCCTTGGAAGAACAGCTCGCCAAGACCGAGGAAGTCAAAGAGAAGCCCGAGAACACGCTGGCGGCGCTGCGTGAATTGCAGGAGAAGGTTCGCGAATTGGTCCAGAAGCAGGAGGCCAACAAGCAGGAGACTGCTTCCGCTGAGCGCAAGCAGCTCCCCACGAAAGCACCGAAGCAAGGCGCGCTGAAGGACACGGCGCAGGAGCTGCAGGCGCGTGCAGCCAGTCCGTCGCCGGAAGCCGCGCAGTCGATTGGCGAGGCGTCCGGCCAGATGCAGAAGTCCCAGAATTCTCTCGCGCAGGAGCAGAACAACGCGCCGGCGCAGCAGGCCGCCATCGACGCCTTGCAACGTGCCGAGCAGCAGCTCACGCAGGACATCGCCGCGCTGGAGCAGGCGGAGAAAGACCTCGCGCAGATCGAGGAGATGCTCAAACGCCTCGTCGCGATCATCGGGGAGCAGCAAGGCGTTCAGTTCGTGACCACGCAGCAGGCCTTGCTCACGACGCCTGAAGCGGAGCCCACCAAGGAGGCGGCAGCCGCGCAGTCGAAGCTGAACAAGGACACGCTCGCGCTTCAGCAAGAGTCCGAGGCGCTGGTGCCCGCCGCTTCGCCGCATCTCACGAGCGCCGCAGATTTAATGCAGCGCGCGAAGGTGGATTTGGAAAAGTCCGCACCTGTCGCGGCCCAGCCGCGCCAGGGCGAAGCGCTCACCGGGCTTTATCTCGCCAAGCATGAATTCGAGAAACGCATCAACGAGCTGCGCGACAAGCTGGGCCTGCCGCCCGCGCAGGACATGGACGCGCTCGCCGAGGCGCAGAAACGCATTGAGGAAGCGCAGAAGAAAGTGAACGAAGCGCTCCAGGAATTACAGCAGGCGGCGCCGGGCTTGATGGAAGCGTTGCAAAAGCAGCAGCAGGAAATCGCCGAGTCGTTGCGTGAACTGCGCGAGGACGCGAAGCAGGCTCTGCCCATCGCGAAAGCAGAACAAGCGGCCAGCCAGGCTGCCAGGCAACTCACGCAGAGCGATCTGCCGAAGGCAGTAGAATCCATGAAAACAGCGCGTGCCGCCATTCAGCAAGCCCGCCGGGCAAACACCGCGAATCCTAAGTCCGACAAGGAGTCCCCTGCCCTGACCGGCCTGGAGCAGAAACAAGACGCCGTTCAGAAAGCCGCCGAAGCGCTCCTCGCGGTGCAGGAGAAGGCTTCTGCGAAATCGATGCAGGCGGCAGCGCAGGCATTGAAGGACGCCAACCAAGCCATCGCTCCGCTCGCCGCCGGTGCGCTGGGACAGATGCCGGCGGGAGCGCAGGCTTCGTTGCAGTCCGCGCAAAGTTCCACCGCCCAAGGCAGCGCCCAGGCCGCTGCGAACCAGAATTCTCCCGCGCAGCAAAGCGCCGCCGCCGCCGCCCAGGCGCTGGCTCAAGCCCAGGGTGCGCTCGCGCTGGCCCAGGCCGGCGTGGGTTCCGAAGCCGCGATGGCGAAGCCGGGTGAAGGAAAAGGCAAGGGTGAGGGCAAAGGAAAAGGTGAAGGCGAAGGAAAGGGTGAGTCACAGGCGAACGCCACGGGGCGCGGCAAAGGCCAGGCCAGCCCGCAGGGCAACGGCAACAAGGGCAATTGGGACGGCGAAGGCGGAGACGGTGCGCGCAAGGAAACGGCCGGTGCGAGTTCATTTACGCGCCTGCCCAGCCGCGACCGCGCCGCGCTTCAGCAGTCGCAGGCCGAGAAGTATCCCCAGGAATACGGGCCGCTGGTGGAACAGTACCTTCGCAATCTCTCGGATCAGGCGACGGACAAATAAGGCGGTGCAGCAGCACCGCCCTGCCACGGCAGGGGCATCGCTGCCGCGACGCCCTGTTCGCCACGCGCCGGGACCCTGGCTGGCCTCGGAAATTACGTTCGAGAACCCGCCTGTTGCTCGCGGAGCGAGGAAGTGAGAGTAGGCGTGGGTTTCAGCCCACGCATCTGGGCCGAAGAAGTCTTCGTCGCGGAGCGACGACTGAAAACTCGTTCCCATTTCAAAATGGCTTTCAAGCGTCGCTCCGCGACGCGCTCCCTTTCTCTCCTCACCGTGGGTTGAAACCCACGGCTACCATCGGGCGGTCGCTCCGCTACCGGAAGCACAGGAGCGAAGAGTTCATTCCAGTGAAAGCGGCGAGGAACCAGAAATTAGAGTCTCCTCACGTCGTCTCCTACGAGATTTTGAGGATGGCTTGATGGTTGAATCCTTCAGACAGGTCGGGGCAGTTTATGGGAAGAGTGGGAATGGGATCGGGAACGGAAAGGATTTGCCCTTCGTTTTCAATTGCCCATCCAGGCTCAAGAGCCGCTTGCTTCCGGCCATTGGACCGGCTATCTGTATCGCCTATGAAAAAACTCCTCATCTGCTCCGTTCTCGCTGCTTTTGCGTCCATGACCGCAGTTCAGGCCGGTGAAGCCTGCTGCTCCAAGACCAAAGCCGCCGCGTGCTCGAAGGCCACGGTCAAGAAGGCCAGCACCCAGGTCAAAGGCGCTGAGCTGCTCATGGTTCGCCGCTAACCTTCGCCAAATCAAAAAGCCCTGCCCGTTCACGCGGACAGGGTTTTTTAATTGCTGCCGCACAACGCAGGCTGATTAGCTGTCATCGCGAAATGAAAACACCCTTCGACACCATCGAGTCCGTCATCCAGGACCTCCGCAAAGGCCGGATGGTAATCATCGTGGATGACGCCGACCGCGAGAACGAGGGCGACCTCATCATGGCGGCGGAACACGTCACGCCCACGGCGATCAATTTCATGGCACGTTTCGGGCGCGGTTTGATCTGCGTGCCCACGACGGGAGAACGCCTCAAGCAACTGGGCATCGAACGGATGGTTTCCCAGAACCGCGAGTCGTTCAAAACGGATTTCCAAGTGAGCGTGGATGCGGCGCGCGGCATTTCGACCGGCATCAGCGCGGCGGATCGCGCGGAGACGATCAAGGTGATGACGGACCCGACGGCGGTGCCGGAGGATCTCGTGCAGCCCGGCCATATCTTTCCGCTGCGTGCGCGCTCGGGCGGAGTTCTTCAGCGCGCCGGCCACACGGAAGCCGCCGTCGATCTGGTGAAGCTCGCCGGCTGCCGTCCGATTGGCGTCATCTGCGAAGTGCTCAAGGACGACGGCTCGATGGCGCGCCTGCCGGACCTGGTGAAGTTCGCGAAGAAACACCGGCTCAAGCTCGGCACCATCGAGGCGCTCATCAAGCACCGCCGTTCGCGCGAAAAGCTGGTGCAAAAGATCGAAGTCATCCAGATGCCGACGGATTACGGTGACTTCCAACTGCACCTCTACAAAGCGACCACCGACGGCCAGCATCATCTCGCGCTGGTCAGAGGCGACGTCGCCAAAAGGAAGAACGTGCTGGTTCGCGTTCACAGCGAATGTCTCACCGGCGACGTCTTCGGCTCGCGGCGGTGCGACTGTGGGCCGCAGTTGCATCAGGCCATGAAGCAGGTGGCGAACGAGGGATGCGGCGTGATTCTCTACATGCGCCAGGAAGGGCGCGGCATCGGGCTGGGGCCGAAGATCCAGGCTTACAAGCTTCAGGAGAACGGCTACGACACGGTCGAGGCGAACATCAAGCTTGGCTTCAAGATGGACCTGCGCGAGTACGGTCTCGGCGCGCAAATCCTTTCCGACCTCGGCCTGCGCACGATCCGGCTGCTGACGAACAACCCGAAGAAGATCGTCGGCCTCGAAGGCTACGGGCTGGAAGTCGTCGAGCAGGTGCCCATCCGCGTCACGCCGAATCCGCACAACGCGAAATATCTCAAGACGAAGCGGGAGAAGCTGGGGCACCTGATGTGAGGATGCGTAAAACGTGAAGCGTAAAACGCAATGCCTGAGGAGTGACAGGGACGCGATGGGCAAGGCTGCCCTCCTTTACGTTTCACGTTTTACGTTTTACGCATCACGCCCCTTAACAAATCTATGCTGACGAAAAACAACCCTAGCGAAGCCCGGAAGGTCGGCGGCCACTACGCCATTGTCGCTTCCAAATACAACGCGCGTTATGTGGACACGATGCTGGATGCGGCGAAGCTCTGCCTCGAAGAAGCGGGAGCCGAGAGCATCCGCGTCATCCGCGTGCCCGGCGCCTACGAGATTCCGGTGGTCGCCGCCCGGCTGGCCCGCGCGAGCCTGCCGCCGCTCTCCGCCATCATCTGTCTCGGGGTGATTCTTCGCGGCGCCACGACGCACGCACAGCATGTCGGCGAGGCGGTGAGCAACACGCTTTCACAGGTGCAGGCGCTGCACGAAGTCCCGATCATCCACGAAGTCCTGCTGCTGGAGAACGAGGAGCAGGCCAATGAACGCTGCTTGAACAAGGATCACAATCGAGGGACGGAAGCCGCGCTGACGGCGCTGGAGATGGCGGAAGTGATGCGTGGCCTGGCGTTGCCGGACGTGGAGATTACGACGATGACCTCGCTCTAACGCCGGAGAAATTTCGCGACGGCCTCCGTGCGTGTCCGCACCTGGAGCTTCTCGTAGATGCGGCGCACGTAGGTGTGGACCGTCTCGTAGCTGATGCCGAGCTTCTCCGCGATTTCCTTGTAGATGAGGCCCTGGCTCAGCAGATCCAGCACTTCCTGTTCGCGTTGGGAAAGGTTCTCGGTCGCCTGCTGCGACGCTCCGGATCGCTGGAAGGACTGCACCACCTTGCGCGCGATGTGCGTGGACATCGGCGAACCTCCCTTGAGCACGTCCTTGATCGCCTGGAGAATTTCCGCGCTGGAAGACCGCTTGAGCAGATAGCCGGATGCTCCGGCGGCCAGTGAGGCGAAAATGTTTTCCGTGTCCTCGTAGGCGGTGAGCATGATCACCTGCGTCTCGGGCAGCGACTGCTTGAGCTTGCGGACGCATTCCACACCGTTCATGCCGGGCAGATTGATGTCCATCAGCACGACGTTCGGACGATCCTTCGGCAGCGACTCGACCGCGTCCTCGGCGTTCCCATACTGGCTCACGCACTCGAATCCGTCCGCGCGCCCGATCACGCGGGCCATGGTGCCGCGCAACTGGTCGCTGTCTTCAACGAGGGATACTTTGATGGACATGTGCTCTCAAGGTTTGCCCAGCGGCGCCACCAGCCGCACCAACGTGCCGCGCTCCGGGGCCGGGCCGATTTCAAACTTGCCGCCGACATCTTCCAGCCGTTTGCCCATGTTGCGCAATCCGTTTCTGGACTGGGCGCGCTTCTCGTTCATCCCGGCCGGACCCTTGCCGTCATCCTGGATCTCAATCGTGAAACGCCCCGACTCCAGCTTCAGCCGCACCCAGGCGGAAGTGGCCTGCGCATGTTTGACGACGTTGTTGATCGCCTCCTTGGCGGCCAGGAACAGGTTATGGCGAATCTCCGGAGTGATGGGCGTGTTCGGAAGATCGGGCGGAACCTCCAGCCGATACTTGAGCCCGGCGACCGCGAGATATTCCTGGGCGTATTTGCAAAGGTAGTTCACGAGGCCGTCAAGCGTGTCGTTCGATGGGTTCACCGTCCAAACGATCTGATCCAGCGCGCGCGACGTGTCGAGCGCCGTGGCCTGAATCTGCTTCGCGTGACCGGCGACTTCTTCGGGCTGATCCTTGTCGCCCTCGATCATTTCTCCGAGCAACGACACCTGCGTGAGGTTCGCGCCGAGCTGGTCGTGGATGTCGCGCGCGATGCGGGAACGTTCCTTCTCCAGCGCTTCCTGCTGGCGGAGATCCGCGAGCTGGCGCTGCAGCTTCTGCGTGGAGACGTAATGCACGATGCCGGCGACCATGCCGAGGACCGAGGCAAACACGACGCCCAGGAACCACCACGTCCGCCAGAAGGGCGGCTCCACCACAATCGTCAGCGAACTGCCGCGCTCATTCCAGACTCCGTCCTCGTTGCTCGCGATGACTTGAAAGCGATACTGGCCGGGCGGCAGCTTGCTGTAATGAACCGTCCGGGAGCTGCCCACCTCGATCCAGTCTTTCTCGTGGCCTTCCAACCGATACCTGAACCGCGCGCGCTCCGGTGACGTGAGGTTCAAGCTGGTGAAGCCAATCTCCAGATGCTCGCGATCCGGCGACAGCGTGAGCGGCCCGGACAGCTTCGCGCGAATGGCCGCAAGTCCCTGCTCCTGCCCATCCACGATTACCGACTCAATGCTGACTGGCGGCGGGTTTGTGTTCCGGAGAATTCTGGCCGGATCGACCGAGACCAGGCCTTTCGTCGTCGGGAACCACAGCCGTCCATCGCGTCCCCGGCACGCGCCGGGCTGCGAACCAATCGTGCATTCCCGCGTCGGCAATCCGTCGGGCCGTCCGAAGAACCGGATGTTCAAAGACGTCCGGCCACCGGCGGCCACCGGTTCCATTGACGTCTTCAAGACGCGCATCAACCCGGCATTGGAACCAATCCACAGATAACCGGCGGCATCCTCGATCACGTAGCCAATGATGTTGCTGACCAGACCGTCCTTCATGGAAAAGCGGGTCCACTTTCCGTCCCTGTAACGGGCCAGTCCGCTGCCCAGCGTCCCCACCCACAGCGCGTCCTCCGCATCGACGTAGAGCGAGGAAATTTCTTCGCTCGGCAAACCGTCCGGCTGATGGAACGCCGTGAACTTGCCGTCGCGCAGACGGTTCAGTCCCGCTGAACGCGTGCCCACCCAAAGGTTTCCGCCGCGATCATCCGCAATCGCCCGCACGTCGTCCGACGACAGCCCGTCCGTGAGCGTGAAGAGTTTCGTTTTGTTGCCATTGAAGCGGACCAGCCCGGCCTGCGACCCGAACCAAATGTTGCCGGCGCGATCCTCGTGAATGGCGGACACCCATCGGGTCCAGTCCTCCATGCCGCCCACCAAGGCAAATTTTCCCGCGCGCAATACGAACAAGAAGCCGGGCGTTCCGGCCCATACCTGGCCGCGCCGATCCACCAGCACGGACAACACCGATGAAGTGATCAATCCCTGCTCCCGGCCATAACCGAGAAACTCTCCGTCCTTCCAATGACCCGCACCCGGACTGCTGAAATCGGGCGCGTTGAAGCTCATCCACACTCCGCCCTGTGCATCCTCCGCCACCGAGCGGACCGTCAGTCCGCGCGATGGCTCCACCACTTGAAACACCCGGGGCTTGAGACGTTTGAGGCCGCTCCCGTCCGTGCCCACCCACAGCGTGTTCTCGCGATCCAAAACCAACGAAAGCACGTAAGGCATCTGGTTTGTGGAAACCGCCGTCCCCTTTCCCGCCACATCAAAGCGAAAGACGCCCTCGCCCAGCGTTCCGACCACCAGATTGCCTTCGCCATCCTCACAGGCCGCCATCACCTTCGTGTTCGCAGTCCACAAATAATGATTGTTCGTGCGGGACGAGCCGTCCGCGTTCCAGCGCTCGATCCGCCCGTCGCCAAGCCGCCAGTAGCCGCCCGCCCGGCTGGCCAGCAAAAAATCCAACGAACCACCGCGACGGACGGGACGAATGGATTCAGTCAAAGTTAACAGCTTGCCCTGCTCAAAGCCTGCTTTGGGATCCAGTGCGAACGTGGAGCCGTCCGTCCCGATCCACAGCCGGCCATTGGTGTCCGTGATCACCGCGCGATACCCTCCCGACGGTTGCGACGGTTCCGACCCCAGCGAGAACACATTCGTCGCGCCGTCCTTGTAGCGCCACAGCTGACCGTCCTGCGTGCAGAGCCAGACCGCGCCCGCCGCATCTTCACAGATCGATTTCAGCCGGCCCTCGCGACTGCCTTTGCCGATGCCGAGACTGGTGACCTTGCCGTCCTTCGCCAGCAGCACGCCGGAAAGTTCCGAACCGATCCACAGGTTCCCGCGCCGATCCTCGAACAGGCTCACAATCGGGCTGCTGCCCAAACCCGGCGTGTTGTCCTCGTTGAAGACCGTGAAGCGCAATCCGTCGAAGCGCACCAGGCCGTTGATCGTCCCCATCCACAGATAGCCATCCCGCGTCTGCGTCATCGAGATGATGGAGTTCTGCGGGAGGCCGTCGTCGTTCTCCCACGAATCGATGGTATAAAGACCATTCGTCTGCGGACTGGCGTTCGCCGCCCGCGCGGCGGTAACGAAAGCCAGCGCGACGCCCAGCCCGATGGCCAGGCAAAACCCGCTGAGAAATGGTCCGGACAATCGCATCATCACCCGCTGAACAGGCGAACATCCCTGCGCCAACGGAATGGCCGGAGCATGCCGAGGCGGTTCCTGCGAATCAAGCGCAGGCACGGTGGAGGGGGGTGATTGGGTGATTGGAACGCCCAGTTTACCCAAGGCTCACGCATATCAATCAGAGCCACTGAATTCATTGGGATGAACGCTTCATCCAGTCCGCTTCCGGGTCGCGGAGCGGCCATCTGACGGTAGCCGTGGGCTTTAGCCCACGGTGAAGAGGCAAAGGAATGCGTCGCGGAGCGACGCTTGAAATCAATTTATGGATGGAATCGAACCTTCAATCGTCGCTCCGCGACGAGGACGGTTTCGGTCCAGGTCCGTGGGCTCAAGCCCACGGCTACCATCGCCTCCTCGCTCCGCGAGGGGGAGGGCGCAGTCCGTTTCCTCAAAAACAGAGGGGAACTTGTCAGCATGCGTCAGCCCTGCCCGTTTACCGGCACGACATTGACGCTCCCCTTCACCGGCCCTATCGTCCGCCTCCAGAATTTTTTATGAACGCGAAGCTGCTGCTCAAAACCCTGTTCTTCATCCTGATTCTCCTGCTGCTCGTGCTCATGGGCATGCACAACCGGGGCGCGGTGGACTTCACTCTCCCGCCGGTGATTCCGCAGGTGATCCGGCAGCCCGCCGCGCTCATGTATTTCGCCTTCTTCGCCGTCGGCGTGCTCACGGGAACGGTCCTGACCGCAGGCACCGGCAAGAAGGGCGGCGGCAGCAAATCAGTGAAGACGTCAGTGAAGACCGGGAACAGGTAACGGCGGGCGGACGTAGAGGCAGCGGGACGAACAGCCGGCTTTACTCCAGCGCGCGCGCCACGCCTTCGGCCAGAGCCTGGCGGTATTCAGGCTTCGCGATGCGGCGCGCTTCGCCGACGTTGGAAAGATAGCCGCCCTCGATGAGCACAGCCGGCCGGTTCTGACCTCGCAACACCGCCATGAACCGCGCGCGCCTTACGCCGCGATCCACTGCGCCGGTGGCGCGCAGGATCGAGCCGTGGAGACGCGACGCCAACTGGACGTTCTGCTCATCGAACGCGTTGTTCGGATGCGCCGCGCGCACATCATCCTCGTCGTAGTCGCGGATGAGGTTCGAGGGCATCCCGGTGGGCGTGAGGCAATACGTTTCAAGCCCCACCAAATCGCGGTTCGGGATTCCGGAATTAAAGTGGAGGCTCAGGAACAAGTCGGCATTGACCCGGTCCGCCAGCGCCACGCGATCCGCCAAGGACAGCTCGACGTCATTCGTCCGCGTTAAAACAACGCGCCAGCCCCGTGCTTCCAGCAACGGCGTGAGACGGCGTGCCCAGTCCAGCGTGTAATTCTTCTCCTGCTCATGGCCGGTGGTGCCCAGCGCCCCGCTGTCCCGGCCGCCGTGACCGGCATCAATGACGACCGTGCGATTCGTGGCGGGCAATCGGAAGAACGCATCGGCCAGCGCCTGAAAAGTTTTTCGCGCATCCAGCGAATGCACGTAAGGCATGCCTTTGATCAGCCGGGGGGCGAAGCCCAGGCCGAACTGCATCCCGGACATGTTCACGCTGGGGCTGCCGATCTTGACCAGCACAAGCCCGTTACCCGACTGCAATTGATAGAGCGGCTCCTTCCCGCCGGAGAGCAGGACCGGTTTCGCCAGACCATTGAAACTTCCCCAGCTCTCCAGAGGAACCCAGGCATTGACCCAGTTGGCAGGCCACGAACGTCCGGCTGGCAAGGCATTCGACGGAGGGACAAGCACGCTCGCCGGGAGTTGCGTCGGAACTGGTGCTGGAGCGGACAGCAGAGCGATGGGTGCCGGGGGCAGCGGCGCAGGCGGAGCAATGGTCATCGGCTCCGGGAGGGAGGTGGTGGTCAGCGGCGCCG
>Ga0163153_10007765_pt1 | contig 11410 bp, 9 predicted proteins | sample OliLakLV19MP6IB1_FD_148629 | JGI IMG/M metagenome (GOLD analysis project Ga0163153, IMG submission 148629) | Freshwater microbial mat bacterial communities from Lake Vanda, McMurdo Dry Valleys, Antarctica - Oligotrophic Lake LV.19.MP6.IB-1 | ecosystem: Environmental > Aquatic > Freshwater > Lake... | reverse complement strand
CGCCATCAGCCCGGTCATGTAGACGTTGCTCAGGTTGAAGTACACGTTGCTCCAGCGGTCGGCCATCGCGTACATGATGAGGTACATCGCCGCGAACGAAACCGCCAGCGAAACCAGGAGCCCCACGTAGGGGTTGTGCCCGCCGCCGTGGGCGCTCTGCGCGAGGCTTGCCCCCGCATGTCCCGCCATTCCCGCGTGCCCGGTCTTTGTGCCGCCGCTCTTGAGTCCGTGCTGCTCGTGTTCCATTACTGTGCTTTCCTTGAAATGTTGTTCGGGCGGGTGCTCCACCGAGGAGCCCGCCCGCCGGGCCGCTTACCGCGAGAGCTTGCCGACCAGTTGGATCAGTTCATCTACCATCGCCTCGCGCGTCATCCCCTCGTCGTGCATCGCCTTGGCGGCGCAGTATTGAAGGTGGTTGCGCATGAGATTGCGGGCGACGGTTTGCAGCGACTCGCGCACGGCGGAGACCTGTGTGATGATGTCGGCGCAGTAGCGATCCTCCTCGACCATCCCCGCCAACCCGCGCACCTGTCCCTCGATCCGTCGCAGGTGTTTGAGGTTGGCGGCCTTGAGCGTGTTGTCTACACCCGTCGCGTGCGCTCCCGGCCCGATTCCGTCGCGCACCGCCGCCGGCGCGCCCTCGCGCGTGCCGCCCTTGAGCGAGGAGGCCGACACCTTCCCGCAGCCGCACGCCGCGCTGGTCATGGCCGCCGCGCCCTTCTTCGCCGGTGCCTTCTTTCGTAACGTCGCCATCGAATCGACTCCAGCGTTCGTGCATGGATGCCGGCGCATTCAGCCGCAGCAGCCGCCCTTGGATGTGCTCCCCGAAACACCCGCTCCGGCACCCACGCCCGCCTTGCTCTCTCCGCCGCAGCACCCGCCTGCGGGCTTGCTCGAAACGGAGGCGTCGGCCGCCATCGCTCGCGCCGGATACCCGGCCGCTTGCAGCGCGGCCACGGCGTGCCCGGCGGCCGAACTGTCCTTGGCTTCGATCTGCGCCGTGCCCACCGCCACCGAATGGATCTGCACGCCGGGTACCGCCGAAAGGGCCTTGGTCACCGCGTTTACGCAGTGCCCGCAACTCATCCCATCGATTGAAAGCGTGATCGTGTCGTTCGTCGTGGTCGTCGTGTCCATTTTGAAGCTCCTTAAAAAGAATATACCCTACGGGGTATGTAAGCTGTTTGGACTCTATGTGTTGGCGCGCTGCGGCGCTATCGGGCAATCCCTTGTTTCGCCGCGGCGAACGGAAATACTGAGAGATTATTTGCCGGGCGACTTGGGAGAAACCAAGACCAGTGTCCCGCCCGCCGCCTGTTCCAGCGCGATTCGGGCGAGTGCAGCGTCGCGTTCGAGGTCGCTCAGCATGCGGCGGGCGTCGACTAGTTCCCGCTGGGCGTCCAGCAGCACGGTCACGTCGGCCTGGCCGGCCTTGAGCGCGGACTGGGCGAGCGTCAGGTTTCGCTCGGCAATATTCAGCACGCTCTGGCGGTACTGATCCGCCAGCCGCCCAGCCGCGTCCAACTCGACCCACGCGACCCGCACCTCGCGCGTCGCACGCTGCGAGACCCCTTCGTAGTTGGCGAGGGCGGCGCGGGCGAGCGACCCGGCCTTGGCGATCTGGGCCTGATTGGTGTCGAAGATCGGGATGCCAACTTCGACGACCGGCCCGATGGTCTTCTTACCGTCTACGTCCCGCTCGAAGTCGGCCCCGAGTCCGAAGTCCTTCAGGCGGCTGCGTTCTTCGGTGGAGAGGTCGGCCCGATGGGCATCCACGATCAGGCGGGCCGCGGCCACGTCCAGTCGCTGCGTGCCTGCCATCGCCATCACGGCGGCTTCGTCGGGAGTGTTACTGACCGTGTTGACGACGGCCGCCTCCACCGTCCACTCGGCGTTCTCCGCCGCGAAGCCGATGAGTTCCAGCATCCGGCGGCGTTCTTTGGCGAGGTCGCGGAGAGTGATCGCGCGTTCGGCCTGGGCCTTGGCGAGTTGCTGGCGGGCGCGATTCACGTCCAGTGAGGTTCCCTCGCCACCGCGCACGCGGGCATCGAGTGAGTCGATGGTGCGCTGGATCGTCGCCAGATTCTCATCGCTCAGCGACGCCGCCCGCTGACCGAAGGTGATGCGCGTGTGCTTGGACCGGACCTCGGCGACGAGCCGCAGGGCTTTGTCCGACACGTCGAGCACCGACTGGTTGAGCCGGGCATCGGCAGACTCGATCTTGCCATCGCGGAGCCAGAGTGCGGTAAAGGACTGCACCAATGACGCCCCAACAAACGAGCCGCCGCTCACCGGGTCGAACGGGAACCGCAGCGTGAGCGCAACGACCGGGTTGGGCAGCAGCCCGGCCTGCACCAGATCGGCGCGTGAGGCGGCGATCGACTCGACCTGGCCGCGAATCTCGCGGTTGTTCCGGAGGGCCATCGCCAAGGCCTGTTCGACCCTGAGCGGGGATTGGCCATCCCACGCGGTCAGCGACGCTTCCCACGGCTCGTTCCAAACCGGGGAGATGCCGGATCGCTCGGCGACGGTGGCCGCGGCGCGGTCGATGTCGGCCTTGTAATCGAGCGAAGCGCACCCGCTTAGACCGCCCGCGATCAATGCGACCGTACACGCCAGCGCAGCGCGCGGGCGGGAGAAGGTGTGGGGGATCGTCGTGGTTCGGGGTCTCATGGGGTCAGTCTCCAGAGTCAAAGCGGCCCGCACCGCGTTGGCGGGGCGGGCCGTGAAAGTGCATTACTTGGGGTCGTGCCCGTGGCCCGCGTCGGGCGACTTCGTAGGCGCGGCGGCGTCGGGCTTCTTCTCCGCCCGGCTCGACCAGTGCAGGTGCGCGATCCTGGGCGTGCCGCCGTCGTCCACGACGATGTAGGTCACGGCGGCGCGGTACTTCTTCGTGAGTTCCTTGTGGTTGGGGTCGGGGACGGTGAACGAGCCGATCTGGCGCACGATCGAGGTCGCGCCGAAGGTCTGCACGTCTTCCTTCGCAATCGTCATGGCGAAGCCGGGCATCTCTTTCAACTCGGGCATGAGATGGTGGTCGCGGTAGGTCTCCCACGAGCCCTCATCGCTGGCGTTCTCGCTCACGGTCGCGCGACCCTTGTCCAGGAAGAGCGCGTTGAGCGCGGCGGCATCCGACTTCCCGCACGCATCGATGTACGCGCGGGCGACCTTGACGGCCGGGTTGCCCGCGAGTGCCGCGGCATCGGGCTGAACGCTGGCCTCGTCGGGCTTGGGCGCGGCCTTGGCAGCCGCGTTGATAGCCGTTATGGCCTCAGGCGCGTTCTTCGCGAGAAGGGCCATCTTCTTCTCGTCGGACTGCCTGTCCCACTTGCGGTCACAACCGGGGCAGCAGAACCCGATGGTCACGCCCTTGAACTGCCGTGTGGGAGCGTCCTTGTCCACTTCCCCTTCCATGATCGGGCAGGACTTGTTGACCGGATCACCGTTCGTGGTCATCACGGTGGCCGAGGCGGCGGCGATGGACGAGATGGGAAAGGCGATCGCTCCAGCCAGGAGCAGCAGGGCGCAGGCGGCAAAAACGGGGGAACGCTTCATGGGTAATTCTCCAAACAGAGTTGACTCGAACGCGTGGGCGACGCTCGCTCACGGTGGGGCGTGCAAAGCCGGGCCGCCCGCTCTCGCGGCGCGACTCGGAGGCTTCTTGGCACAAGCGGGAGACCCGCCCGCACATCACGTCTTGACGTAAGACGACGGTTCCTTGATCTCCTCGGGCGAGGTCTTGGCGAGCAGCACGAACTCGTCGATGCAAGGTGGGCAGCAAAACTCATACGTCTTGCCACCGATGATCCAGGTGAACTTCGGGTTGACTTTGGTGAGCGTGATCGGGCAGATCGCGTCCCCCACCTTGGGCTTGAAGTCGTGCTTGGCCATCTTCCCCCGATACTTGTCACCGGCGATGAGCGGGCCGTTGGCCTTGATGTCGGCCTCTGTGTACTTGCCGCCGGGCGTGAAGTACAACGCGCGGGCCTCGGCATCATCTACGCCCGCGGGCATGCCATCGCCCGCATCGGCATGATCGCCGTGGCCCGCCTTGGCGGCGGCGGCGGCCGAAGCGACGAGCGCGGGGACGAGTTTCTCAAACCGCGCTGCATCGGTCATGGAGTCCCAGCGGGCGGCGCTAGCCGCATCCTGGAAGGCCACGAGTTGCCCCTTGAAGTCGCGCGTCACGCCCGCATCGGCGACCGCCCCGGTGATGGGGCAGACCGTGTTGATTGGGGCCGCGCCGTGCTTATGGCCGCCGTCGGACGCTTCGCCCTTGGCGACGTTGAACGTCATGGGCACGGTGATGACCTTGCCCATATGCTGGAACTGGGCCCAGCCCTTGTAGACGCCCGGGGCCTTGAAGTGGGCCTCGAAGTCCACCTTGGGGCCGCCCTGAGTGGCCGCGCCGTGTCCAGCACCCTCCTCGTGCGGGTGCGAATGGACGAACTCCTTGAGGTTCTCGCTGATGATGACCAAATGTCCCATTGCGCCGAGGTACGGCTGTAAATCCGTCACGGGCGTGCCGTCCTTGGTTACGGTGTACGCCATGTGCGTCGCCGCGCCGGTTTTAACAGGGCCGCCGGTGTCGAGCGATACCGTGTATCCGTCGATAGTCTTAGGCTTGTCGGCATCGACCGTGAGCGCCCGCTTCGCGGGGGCCGCGCCCTCGACAGTGATGAGAACCTGCACCACTTGCTGGCCGACGTTTGGAGGCGTGAAGTCGTTGTAGAACACGAACTCACCCGCTTCGGGAAAGGTGTAGGTGAACGTAAACGTGCCGTCGGGCTTAATCTCGGGGTGCTCATGGGCGTACCACGCGAGGTCTTTGCTGACCATGAGAAGGTGCAGCAGATTCTCGTGAACCTCCTCGAGTTTCTTGACGGGCAGGCCGGTGGGGTCCTTGATGGTAAAGACCATCGTCGCGGGCTCGCCGACGATGATCTTGCCCCCGACGGGCTTCACGTCCATCGTGAACTTGTCGCTTGTCTGCTTCTTGAGGTTCATCGAGCACACCGGACACTTGGCCGGCTTGTCGTAGGTCTTGGCCCCCTCGCAGTGCATGGGGCAGTAGTAGGTCGCGGGCGCGGCAGCGCTGAGCGAATCAATCTGCACCTTGCCTTTGGCGAATGCGGCCTTCGCGCCGGCGATGTCCTTCTTCTCGCCTGCGTCGTGGATGGCGTCCATCTGCTCGGCGATAGCCTTGCCCGCGAGGTTGGCGGCCTTGACCTGGTCCTTCGCCACGCCCGAGTCTGGCTTCAACGCCAACGCACCCAGTGTGCGAGCGATCGCCGCGATGGCATCGCCCTCATCGTGGGCCGCATCAAGATCGCCGTTGTTCAGCGCGGCCTCGACTTCGGCAGCCCGGCTGGCCATTTCGGCGACGGCATTGGCATACGTCTCAGGGGCATTGGCCTGGGCGCCATGGGAGTGGCCGTCCGCGCCGTGTGCGGGCGGTTTTGTCGTGGTTGCGGAATGGTCATGCTGCGCCAGGGCCGCGGGCGCGGCGAACGCCAGCGCCGCCCCAGCGGTTAGCAGTGCAAACTTGGTGAAACGATTTCGGTACTTCATATCGGAACTCCTTTAGGAGGGCTTCTTACTGCCGTCCTCGGTTTGGGCAGAGGCTTGGGAGTTTCCAACGTCGATTGCCCCTGCCGGAGGTGCGACGTGGATTGCCGGTGAAACACCGGTGAGGTCTGTTGCGACGAGTAACAGTTGTGTAGAGGCGGCGTGGTGTGAACCTTGTGTTGGTGAATCGCCGTGCTTGGCGATGTGTTCCCTCGCCAACCGTTCGGCGGCGGTCTTGCCAAAGCGATAGAAGACCGCCGGGGTGACGAAGAAATCCAGCAGCGTGCTGGTGATGAGCCCGCCCAGGATGACGACGGCCACGGGGTACAAAATCTCTTTGCCCGACTCGCCTTTGCTGAGCACCAGCGGGATCAGGCCCAGACCTGCCGTGACGGCGGTCATCAGCACTGGCGCGACGCGCTCCTGGCTGCCGCGGATGATGAGTTCCTTGCTCCACAGCTGTCGCTCATGGGTGAGCAGGTGGACATAGTGGCTGACCATCAGCACGCCGTTGCGGGTGGCGATGCCGGTGAGGCTAATGAAGCCCACGAGCGAGGCGACGCTGAAGGGCTCGCGGGTGATGGCCAGCGCCGTCACGCTGCCGATGAGCGCGAACGGGACGTTGAGCATGATCTGCGCGGCGATCATCCCCGAGCGGTAATGCGTGTAGAGAATGACGAAGATGGCGACAAGCGAACCAAGTCCCAAGATCAGCAGCAAACGGGTCGATTCCTTCTGCGCCTCGTAGAGGCCGCCGAACTCCATCGTGTAGCCCTGCGGCAACTTGATGTCCGACGCGATTGACTTCTGGAGTTCTTCAACCGTCGAGCCCAGATCGCGCCCGCGGACGTTGCATTGCACCACAATCCGGCGACGGAGGTTCTCCCGCGCCACTTCGTTGGGGCCGAGCTTCTCGACGATCTCGGCCACATCTCGCACCAGCACGATCGCGCCCGTCGGCGAGACCAGCCGCACGTCACCGAGCTGCGTCGGGTCCGTCCGGTGCCGGTCGTCCAAGGTGAGCGTGATGTCGAACGACTTGAGCCCGTCGAGCACCTGGCCCACGACCTTGCCTTTGGTGGCCGTCTCCATCGCATCGGTGAGCGCCGCGGGCGTGAACCCCACAAGTGCCGCGGCGGCGCGGTTGACGCTGATGTGCAGCTGCGGCACGAGCACCTGCTGTTCCACCTGCAGGTCGGCCACGCCGGGGATGCCCTCCATCGCCGCTTTGGTCTGGTCGGCGAGCGTGCGCAGCGTGTTGAGGTCGTCGCCGAAGATCTTGATGGCCACCTGGGCGCGAACGCCCGACAAGAGGTGCTCGATGCGGTGGCTGATCGGCTGGCCCACGCCGACGTTGACGCCCGGGAAGACGGAAAGTTTTTCGCCGATCTCTGCAAAGACCGCCTCGCGCGGGCGGATGTCCTGGTGGCGAGGCGGCTTGCGGCCGCTCGCGCCAAATTGCTTGTCGGAGTGATTGTCGGCGTTCTTCGCATCCTCCTTGGTCCACAGGTCCACGTCGATCTCAGAGGAATGCACCCCCTCGGCGTGCTCATCCTGCTCGGCGCGGCCGGTGCGGCGGGCGACGTTCTTGACCTGAGGGATGCTCAGGATCGCCTCTTCGGCGCGCCTGGCGATGCGGTTGGATTCTTCAAGCGAGACGCCCGGAGTGAGCATGAATGAGACGGTGGCTGTCCCCTCGTTGAAGGGCGGCAGAAACTCCGACCCCAGCCGCGTGACCATGAACAGCGCCCCCGCGACCAGCACGCCCAGCGTGGCGAGCACGGTGATGGGACGAGGCATGGAGATCGAGTACGACCGCAGGGCGAGCCGCTTGCAGACGCGTAGCAAGAGGCCGTCCTTCCCGTGCGTCATCCGCTTGATGCCCGGCAGCAGGTAGTACGCCAGCACCGGCGTGATCGTGAGCGCCACCAGCAGCGAGGCGAAGATGCTGACGATGTACGCCGTCGCCAGCGGGGCGAAGAGCCGACCCTCGATGCCCGGAAGGAAGAACGTCGGCAGGAAGACCAGGTTGACGATGATCGTGCCCAGGATGATGGGGTTGCGGATCTCGCTGGAGGCGTCGAAGACGACCTGCATGATGGGCTTGGGATTGGCCGCGCGGCGGTTTTCGCCCAGCCGCCGGTAGACGTTCTCGACATCGACCACCGCGTCGTCCACCAGTTCGCCGATGGCCACAGCCAGCCCGCCCAACGTCATGGTGTTGACGCTCAACCCCAGCCAGTCGAAAACCAGAAATGTCGTGATGATCGAGAGCGGGAGTGCCGTGAGCGTGACGATCGTCGTCCGCACGTTCATCAGGAAGAGAATCAGGATGATGACCACAAGGATGGCCCCGTCGCGCAGGGCGTGCACCACGTTCCCAATCGACGACTTGATGAAGTGCTCCTGCCGGAACACGTCGGGGTTCACGTCCAGCCCTTGGGGCAGTGCCGGCTTGAGCTGCGCCAGAGTCGCGTCGAGCGCTCGCGTGAGCGTGAGCGTGTCGGCGCCGGGCTGCTTCTGGATTGCCATGATGACGGCGGGCGCGCCGTTCTCCGAGCCGTCGCCGCGCTTAATGGTCGGGCCGGCTTCGGTCACCGTCGCCACATCGCGGATCAACACTGCGCGAGGCGCAGAGTCGTGGGCGCCGGGCTTGTTGGTGATGAGAGAAGACGCGATGTCTTCGGCCGTCTGCACCCGGCCCAGGTTGCGGATGACCAGTTCCTGTGCGCCGATCACAACAAACCCGCCGCCCGTGTTCTGGTTCGCGGCGACAAGGGCCTTCTCGACATCCTCGAGTGTCAGGTCGAAGAGGCGCAGCTTGTCGGGATCGGCCTGGACACGGAACTGCTTAAGCTCCCCGCCCATCACTGTCACTTGGGCGATTCCGGGGATTGAAAGAATCGCGGGCCGTAGCACGAACTCGGCCTGCGTCCGTACGTCCATCGGGCTCAGCGTCTTGCTGGACACACTCACCAGCGCGATCTCGCCCATGATGCTAGACGCGGGCGTCATCACCGGCACAATGCCAGGAGGAAGCTTCTCCAAAATCGTGCCCAGCCGCTCGCTGACGACCTGGCGGTTGTATTTGAGGTCGGTGCCCCAGGCGAACTCGACGTACACGATCGAAAGCCCCAGAGCGCTGCGGCTCCGCACGCGCTCAACGCCCGGCGCGCCGTTCACGGCGGTCTCGATCGGATAAGTAACTTGGGCCTCGACTTCTTCGGGCGCAAGGCCCGGAGCTTCTCCGAAGATCGTGACCACAGGGCGGTTGAGGTCAGGGAGCACGTCCGTCGGCGTGTTGAGCGTCACATACACGCCGTAGACCGACACCAGCAGTGCCGCGATGAGCACCAGCACGCGGTTGTGAAGCGAAGCCTTGATAATCCAGTTGAGCAAACGGAACTCCTTCCTGATCAGCAAATGAGACGGAAGCCGAGATTAGTGCGAGTGTCCGTGACCATCAGTGCTCTTCTCAGGCGCGGCGGGCTCAGGCGCGCCGGGCACGAAGCCACGCAACTGTGAAATGCTGAATGCACCGCTGACCGCGATCACATCACCCGGGACCAGTCCGAGTTTGATCTCTACGACGCGGTCATCGCGCACGCCGGTGGCCACGTCCCGCTTCATGAAGACCTCGTTCTCGCCTGTGCCCTCCTTCACGAACACGTACTGCAATGGCCCTTCCTTCACGATCGCCGAGACCGGCACGACCACGACACTGTCGTTGGCAGCCAGAATGACCGTTAGATCAACGAACTGTCCTTGGCGTAACGCACCGCTCGCGTTGTCCACTTCAACGATGAGATGTGCGGTTCGCTTGGTCGCGTCGATCACGGGGCTGACGTATCGGACCACCCCCTCGGCAACCGCATTACCCTGAACGTCTGAGCCGCGACGCACCCGCACCTTGGCGTTCGGAGCAGACGCGACGCGATCGATAAGCCCCTCGGGGAGTTCTCCTTCTATTTGCACGGCCGTAAAGTTGCCGACCGTGGCGATTGAAGTTCCGGCGGCTATACCCTCACCCGGCAAGGCCGCCCGGCTGACGATGACGCCGTCGATCGGTGAAGTGAACCGGACGAGCCCGGGCCGTGCCGGGTCAACAAGTGATTCTGAACCATCTTCGGCACCCACGCCCGGAAGTGTGCCACGGAGAGACTCGGCCGAAGCTTCGGTCGTTTCCGCCTGACGAGAAATTGAATCGACATCGGCACGGGCCTGCGACAGCGCAATCGCGCGAAGTCCGGCGTCGGCACGGAGCTTGATCGCCTCAGACTTACGCTGGGCGAGAAGATTCGCCGACACGCTCTCTCCGGCAGACGTGAGCCGTTCAACCTCGGCCTCGGCGAGTTCGGCGTTCTTAATCAGCGACGGCACCTCAATCTCTAGCGAAGCCACCAGCGACTCGGCCCGCCTTACCTCCGAGAGCAACCGTTCGTTCTCGGCTTCCAGGCGCTTCAAGTCGTACATGAGCCGAGCAACCTCCGGAGAATCGAACTCCGCGAGTACCATGTCCTTGGTCACACGATCGCCCGGCTGCACGGCAATGGACCGAATTACCCCGGCATACTTCGGAGAGACGGCAAAGAGCGAGTCGGGCCTGGCCCGCACCATACCGGTGAGCCTGACAACATCCTCGACTTGTCCAAAGTCCACCTCAGCGGTCTTCAGGCTGATTGCTAATGCAGTCGCTTCGGAGACCTTCTTCGGGGCATTCGGATCGAACGTCGACCCCGTTGACTTGTTGTGCCCTTCATGGGCGTAAACAGGAATCAGGATTGCCGTGGATGCGAACGCTAATGCGCCCATCACCACAGCCGCGCGTGTACGAGCCATGAGTAACCTCCGGAAGCAAGCGATCGTTTCGATCAATAAAGTGAGATGTAGGGTTGGACGCGGCGGGCCACGCCAAATCAGACCGATAGCTCCGGCGGCGAGTTGGCGAGCGTACAATCGGCCCGCGACCACTCGTCACAGCGTCGGCTTGAGGAATTCGCTACACAACGAGCGCGCAATGAAGGCGCAGTAGCGAAGTGGGAGGTCGATTGTGGGCCCAATCACGCCGAGACTGAACTCGAGTGGGGAAATCCAAAGTGAGCGGTGCTATTGCCGGCCAAGCCAAGACCGCAACCAGAACGGGTGTAGAAAACTCAACGGACGATTTTACCGCCGTGAGCATCTTGGTGTCGTGCTTCCCGCATGTGCAGTCGCCTTCGTCTTTGTGTCCGGGACCGCATGGCGACGGCGATTGGTCGCTACTCGTCGTCGCGAGTTTCCCGTCTACTTGGCCCGGCTTTGCGTCGTGGTGGTGATGAGAACCATCAGCGTGTTCGTGGTCAAAGCTTGCTGCGCCCAGCACAGTGAAGATGTCTGCTGAGAAGATGTCTGCTGAGCGTTCGCAACCAGCGCATGTGCTCATGAGGGCATGGAAATTACAGCAACAGAACGGAACCGTCACCGCCAGAACGATGGTGAGCAAGAACCGGAATAGACCGCCGCAGAATAGCATACCCTTGGAAGTATATCGGCCCCAACGGAAAAAGACAGGTACTCCCGCGCTCATCACCCACCACATCGCCGCCGAAGTCATGACCGACTATCTCGACCAGCACGCTCGACTTAATTCTGCAATCGCATCGGTTTACATTCAGCTCATCGCCTTCGCTATTCACCGACGCCTTATTCGTAAGCGTTACGCCATCCGCATCTTCTCGCTGCGCATTGGGCGTGGCATGTTGTCGGGATGACAAGATCAGAATCGGCGCGAGAGAAGTGGGCGCGGATCGTTGACGAGCAGCGATCCAGCGGAGTGTCGGTCAAACAGTTTTGCAACCGGCGA
>Ga0163153_10007762_pt1 | contig 11415 bp, 10 predicted proteins | sample OliLakLV19MP6IB1_FD_148629 | JGI IMG/M metagenome (GOLD analysis project Ga0163153, IMG submission 148629) | Freshwater microbial mat bacterial communities from Lake Vanda, McMurdo Dry Valleys, Antarctica - Oligotrophic Lake LV.19.MP6.IB-1 | ecosystem: Environmental > Aquatic > Freshwater >... | reverse complement strand
ATTCGGTCGAGCATCGTGAGCGACCAATGCGTTCCTTCGCGGCAGGGGGTGCATTGGCCGCAGCTCTCGTGGGCGAAGAACCGGCAGCTGTTGTGCAGAAAATCGACCATCGAAACGGTCTCGTCCATCACGACGACGGCCGCGGTTCCCAGCCCCAGGCAACCGACTTTGCCGGGTCCGGCGAAGTCGAGCGGCGTATCGAACTCGGCCTCGGTCAAGAGCCCCATGCTGATGCCGCCGGGAATCGCCGCCTTCCCCTTGCGGCCCTTCCAGATCCCTTCGCCGTATTCGTCGATCAGCTCGCGGCAGGTGATCCCGAGCGGCGCTTCGTAGCAGCCCGGCTTATTGATGTGGCCCGAAAGGCAGTACAGCTTCGGTCCGTAGCTTCCCGGATCACGCGGGTTCTTGGGGTCGGCCGGAACGCCGATGGTTTTGAACCAATCGGCCCCGCGGTCGATGATGTGCGTGACGCAGGCGGCCGTTTCGATGTTGTTGACGACCGTGGGCTTGCGGAACACGCCTTCGATGGCCGGGAACGGCGGCTTGATGCGGGGCCAGGCCCGCTTCCCTTCCAGGCTTTCGATCAGGCCGGTCTCTTCGCCGCAGATGTAGGCCGCGGCGCCGACGTGGATATAGATGTCGAGTGAGAACTGCGAGCCGAGGATGTTCTTGCCCAACAAGCCCGCGGCGTAGCACTCGTCGATGGCGCTCTGCAAGCGTTTGCGCGAGAGCGGGTACTCGACGCGGATGTAGAGATACGCCGTCACCGCCTTGGTGGCGTAGCAGCTGAGGATGATCCCCTCGATGACCTGGTGGGGATCGAGCTCCATCAGGTAGCGATTGTTGAACGTGCCGGGCTCGCTCTCGTCGGCGTTGATGCACATGTAGATCGGGCCGGGATGGTTCTTCGGCAAGAACGTCCACTTCAGGCCGGTCGGAAAGCCGGCCCCGCCGCGACCGCGCAGCCCGCTCTGCTTCACCGTATCGGTGACCTGGTCGGGCGTCATCTCACGAATTGCCTTGCGGAGCGCGCGATAGCCGCCGTTGGCCTCGTACACCTTGAGGGTGTGCGAGCCGGGCTTCGACATGTTGGCCATCAAGACAGGTTCGAACTTCGCCACGATCTACCTAATTCAAAATGCAGAGAGTGAAACCGCAGATAAACGCAGATGAACGCAGATAGTCGGCAAACAGGAGACGCAGGCGTTGTTCTTCATCCGCGTTCATCTGCGTTCATCTGCGTTCATCCGCGGTTAAAATTCCTTCTCTTGTTACTTGTATTTATCCAACAATGCGTCGGCCTTTTCGGGCGTGACGTCGGCCACCAGGTCTTCCCCTTCCAAGATGCAGGGGGCCATTTCGCAGGCCCCCAGGCACTCGCCGAACTCCAGCGTGAGCTTGCCGTTGGGCGTGGTTTCGCCCGGATGGATGCCGGCCCGCTTGCACATGTGCTCAAGCAACTCGTCGGCTCCGCGCAAGGCGCACGACACCGAGCGGCAGACCCAGGCCCGGACCTCGCCGTGCGGCTTGTCTTGCTTGAAGTAGCCGTAGAAACTGAGCGTGTCCTGCACCACCGCCGGAGCCAAGCCGAGGATCTCGGCGACTTCGACCACCGCCTGCATCGGCACGTGACGGAGCCGGTCGTTGACGATGTGCAGCGCCGGCAGCGTCACCGCCTGCTTCGACGGGTAGCGCGGGAAGTAGGCCTTGATGGCCTCGATCATCTCGTCCGTCAGTATGCGGTTGGTTGTGGTAGCCATATTTTCTTAATGACGAATGTCTAATGACGAATGACGAATGAATGCCCAAATGACGAATGCTTGAATGACGAAACGACCATTCGTCATTAGTGCTTCGTCATTCTTTCGACATTCGACATTCGTCATTAGTCATTCCTCGTAAGTGTTATCGATCTAGTTCCGCGGCGATGATGTTCAGGCTTCCCAGCACCGCCACCACGTCCGAGAGCGTGTGGCCGCGAATCAGGTGCGGAAACACCGCGAAATGGATGTACGACGGCGGCCGGCAGCGGGCCCGGTACGCCACGTCCGTGCCGTCGCCCACCAGGTAAAAACCGAGCTCGCCGTTGGGAGCCTCGATCGCCGTGTACGACTCTTCGTGCGGCGTCTCGAAGCCTCGATTGCTCATCGCCAGCTCAAAGTGGGAAATCGTCCCTTCGATCGTCGAGTAGACCATTCGCTTGGTCGGCAGGGCGGTCCGCTGGTCGACGCCGACGTTGATCGGCCCGGCCGGAATGTTCTCCAACGCCGCCTCGACGATCTTCAGGCTCTCGCGCATCTCCGACTGCCGCACCAGGTAGCGGGCGAAGCAATCGCCTTGCTTCATGCAGGGGACCTGAAAGTCGAAGTCGCCGTACGCCAGGTACGGCTCGTCTTTGCGCAAATCGCGAGTAATGCCCGAGGCCCGCGCGATCGGGCCGGTGCAGCTCCGCGACAGCGCCTCTTCGCGCGTCAGGATACCGACCCCCTTCGTCCGATCGACGAAGATCCGGTTCCGGTTCAGGAGCCGCTCCATATCGTCGAGCACCCTGGGGAACGACTTGCAGAAGGCGCGGATCTTGTTGACGACCATCTGCGTGATGTCTTGCGAGAGGCCGCCGACGCGGGTGTAGCTGTTGGTGAACCGCGCACCGCAGAGCGTCTCGAAAATGTCGTAGATGTCCTCGCGCTTGTTGAAGGCGTAAAGGAAGAACGTGAAGGCGCCGCTATCCAGCCCGACCGCGCCGTTGCAGAGCAAGTGATCGCTGATGCGGGCCAGCTCGCAGATGATCGTCCGGATGTACTTGCAGCGCGGCGTCAGCTCGAGCCCCATCAGCCGCTCGACCGCGCCGTGCCAAGCCACGTTGTTGGCCATCGGCGAGATGTAGTTCATCCGGTCCGTGACCGTGACGTACTGGTTGTAGTCGAGCGATTCGCCGAGCTTCTCGAAGCCCGAATGGAGGTAGCCTATGTCGGGCATCGCGTCGACCACGCGCTCCCCGTCGAGCTTCATCACGATCCGGAGCGTCGTGTGCGTGGCCGGATGCTGCGGACCAAAGTTGAGGGTCCACAGGTAGTCCTGCCGCTCGTCGTGAGCGATGTCCTGCGTTCGGACGTTGGAGGAGGTAAGGGGCATTTTTTTGGTTAATGACGAATGTCTAATGACGAATGACGAAGGAATGACGAAGCTCGAATGACCAAATGACGACGGGTCCGTTCGTCATTGGGACATTCGTCATTTGGGCATTCCTTCGTCATTCGTCATTCGACATTCGTCATTAGACATTCCTCGCATGATTCAACATCGGTGTAAGGTTGGAACTCCGCCTACGCTTGGTTCCGCGAAAGCACGGGAAAATTGTGGCGCTCGCCGCGGCCCTGCAACGGGTAGTCCTTGCGGAGCGGATGGGCCGTGAACTCGTCGGGGCAGAGAATGCGGCGATGGTCGGGGTGGCCGTCGAACGTGATGCCGAACATGTCCCAAACTTCGCGCTCCATCCAGTTGGCCCCTTCCCACCAGCCGCAGGCCGACGGGACGACCAAATCCGGCTCGTCGACGAACACGCGGAGCGTGATCCGCTCGTTCGTCGTGACGTTCGCCAGCAGATAAACCAGGCCGAAACGGCTTTCGGCATCGCGGTAGTTCAGGTAGTCGACGCACGTGACGTCGACCAACAGGTCGAAGCCCCGGCGATCTTTCAACAGCGTGAAGACCTCGCGGAGCTTTTCGCGCGGCACGACCACCCGCGTCTGGCCGCGGAACTCGGTCGGCGCGGCGCCGCCGGCGTTCTGAAGGGCGCTGAGCGTATCGGGAAGGGCGACGGACATACGATGGGAATGACGAATGTCGAATGACGAATGTCGAAAGAATGACGAAGCACGAATGACTAATTGACGAAAGGTTCGCTCGTCATTCCGTCATTCGTCATTTGGGCATTCCTTAGTCATTCGTCATTGGTCATTCGTCATTCAACGCTCCTGTTGGATTGCTTGTGAAAGTTCCGCTACTTGACCGGTCCGACCGTCGGGACGCTCGGCAAAATCGGCAGCTCGATCAGGGCCCGCTTCATCGCCTGACGCGCCGGCGTGTCGAACTCGCGGCCCGACATCGTCCCTTCGCGCTGGATCTTGTCCTGCAGGTCGATGACCCCTTGAATCAACTGCTCGGGCCGCGGCGGGCAGCCCGGAATGTACATGTCGACCGGGATGAAGCGGTCGATCCCTTGCACCACCGAGTAGGTGTCGAACACGCCGCCCGTGCTCGCACAGGCCCCCATGCTGATGCACCACTTCGGCTCGTTCATCTGCTGCCAAATCCGCTGCAGCACCGGCAACATCTTCATCACCACCCGCCCGGCGACGATCATCAGGTCGCACTGGCGAGGACTAAAGCGGAACACCTCGGCGCCGAAGCGGGCGATGTCGTGCTTGCTGGCGCCGGTGGCCATCAGCTCGATGCCGCAGCAGGCGGTGGCGAACGGCATCGGCCAGAGGCTGTTCTTGCGGCACCAGCTCGCCAGCTCGTCGAGCTTGCTGACGACGACGTTTTCCGGCAGATCTATCGCCATCGAAAAACTCCTTTGCGGAGCGCGTACGCGTATCCGGCGAAGAACAGGGCGGTGAAGACCATGACGACGGCGAAGACGAGACCCCGATCGCTGATCAGATGGTCGGCGACGGCCGAGTCGATGCCGCGCGCGGGATCACCCGGCGGAGCCCGCCGCGCGGCGACGGCCCACGGATAGAGAAACAAGACTTCGACGTCGAACACCAGGAACGCAATGGCGACGAGATTAAATCGGATGTCGAAGCGGCGGCGGGTGTCGTGGATCGGATCCATGCCGCTTTCGTACGGCATCTCTTTGACGGCCGTGTTGCGGGAGGGCCCGAACAGCCGGCCCATGACGATCATTCCCACGCTCGCGGCGGCAGCCACGATGAGGAACAGGAAGATCGGCACGGCCAATCCGATAGATTGCATAACAACAGCCCGTCTAAGACGTTACGACGGCGTCAGGGCACAGGGTTGGAAGCGACATTGTGAAGGCTTTCACAATGTGCGGCCAAAAAGAAACCCGACGCTCGCCGCCGAGTTAGACGGGCATGGTAATGCGTTAGGACGGGGTTGGTCAAGCGAATGAGAATGTGGGTAAACGCCTAGAAGTAGGTGCATCCGCCGGGGGCGAACCGCGATGTTCGCGCCCTCCCTCGGCCGGCCCCTCGGTCGGGTCCCTGATGCGGCGCCGCACGCGGGTGCTAAGGGGCCGGCAGAGCGGTACAATGGCGTTTCCGCCCGTTGGTTGCCGCCCGCCCCCGACCGCCCCTATTGAGGACTCGCGCTCCCATGCCTCTCGACCTCGTCGCCACGCTCGCCGACCTGATCTCGATTCCTAGCGTCAACCCGATGGGGCGCGACTTGGAGGGTCCGGAGTACCTGGAATACAAGGTTACCGACTACCTGGAAAAGCTCTTTCAGCGTCAGGGTTTACGATACAAGCGGTACCCGATCGCCCCGAAGCGCGACAACATCCTGATTCGGGTCGAGGGGGACCTGCCGTCGCCCGAGCAAGGGGGACCGCTGGTGCTCTTGGAAGCCCACCAGGACACGGTGCCGGTCGAAGGGATGACCATTCCGCCCTGGACGCCGACCCAGAAAGACGGCCGGATCTACGGTCGCGGGTCGTGCGACATCAAGGGGGGAATGGCGGCCATGCTGGGAGCCATGGTCCGGCTGCAGGAAGAAAAGCCTCGCGGCCGACCGACCGTGGTGCTCGCCTGCGTGGTGAACGAGGAGTTCGGCTTCACCGGCGCCACGGCCCTGACGCAGCTTTGGACCGAAGGCAAACCGGACGACCTGGTGCCGAAGAAGCCCGACATCTGCGTGGTCGCCGAGCCGACCAGCCTCGACATCGTCGTGGCCCACAAGGGAACCATGCGCTGGCGAATCCACACGCACGGTCGGGCCTCGCACAGTTCCACACCGCACCTGGGCGACAACGCGTTTTACAAGATGGCCCACGTGCTGTTGGCGCTGGAAGAGTACGCCAAAACGGTGACGCCGACCTTGGGCAACCATGCGCTGGTAGGCGGGGCGACCTTGAGCGTGGGCCTGATTCACGGCGGCATTAGCGTGAACACGGTGCCGGCCAAGTGCACGGTCGAGATCTGCCGGCGCGTGCTGCCGACCGAGAAGGCGGCCGACACGCGACAACACGTAATCGACTGGCTGGCCAAGCGGCCCGAGATCGCGGCGCTGGGCCAGGGAATGGAGCACGAGCCGGCCTTCATCTCGGGCTTTTCGCTCAACAACGACAAGAACGGCGCACTCGCCGAGCGCGTGGGCGAAGTTTCGCAGCGACTAACGGGCCGCGGCAAACGAATCGGCGTGCCGTACGGCACCGACGCCTCGCGCATTGCGGCGGCCGACGTACCGAGCGTGGTATTCGGCCCCGGCGACATCGCGCAGGCCCACACCTGCGACGAATGGCTCCCGCTGGCCGAGCTGCCGCAAGCGGCGGAAGTGCTGTATGAGTTCTGCAGGAGCTGGAGCTAGTTGTCAGTCGTCAGTTGTCAGTTGTCAGTTGCCAGTAATACGAGACTAGTCCGGAAGACTCTTGCGCGATCCGTGCAGTATCCGGCTGACCTCGGCGGCGTCTGCAATTATCGGCTCGACGCGCGACAGCGGCAGGTAATCAAGGCGGTGCGTGAGGATTAGTTGGGTATCCGACTCGGCGAGTGACCCCGGCGAATACTCCAAGAACCGCGAGAAATCTCGCGGTGACGACTTGACCTGCCCCTCGGCGATATTCGACGGAATCGAAACGGCCGCTCTACGCAACTGAGCCGTGAGACCGAACCGCTCCTCCGGCGGAAGATCCGCAGTGAGACGGTAGACATTCACGACCAAATCCATGGCCTTCTGCCAAGCGACAAGATCGTGATAGCCTTTGCCACTCATCGAAGTATCTCCCAACCAAGGGGCGTCGACGGCAATCCGCAACTGACAACTGGCACTGACAACTGACGACTTCTCTAGAACACGTCGAGCAGGAAGTGGTGGCCGTTGTGGTAGAGGCGGTCTTGCGGGTACTCGTTGTGCCAGGCCCGGTTGTAGACCGGAATCCGCATCTCTTGCGGGTACCGGAAGTACAGGCTCTCGCTGCTCTTGTAGTAGTCCGACGACCAGTAGTTTTGCGGGTAGTACGTGTACGGGTAGTGGTAAAACCGCTCCCAGTTTTGCTGAGCCGGGCTGTGGCCCCACTGGCGACCGTAGCCCGCGGCGTCGGCGGTTGAAGCCGCGGTGCCGGCGAGCGCGAAGGCACAAACGGCGAGCAGAAGCGTTCGGCGAAACATGGAATCTCTCCCCCCGAAGAAAATTGGCGCGGCGTGCTCCGGCTGATGCGGCTTCGTCCGGGTGCCGCGATCTTTTGGTCGATCGCCGGCAATGACGGCGCACCTTGCCTGAGCTGGGTCTATGGAACAGCATCGGCAACCGTTACCGGCCGTATTGAGCGAATGTTCCGCACGCTCGGCACGCCCGGCAAGGTCGACCGCCGGCGGCAACCAGCTGGATAAAAGCGGCGGACTTTGCGGGCAGGAAGCGAGTAGAAGTTAGAGGTAGAGGTTAGAGCTAGAAAGGCGAGGAACGAGAACACGCGGAGCCGACCCGACGAGGACGGCGGCAAAGTCCCCTCCGACCTCCCAGTTCTAACATCTAGCTCTAGCGTCTAACTCTATTCACTGCGGCATCTTGCCTTCGGAGAGTTCGCGGTCGAACTCGTCCATCAGCGGCCAGTCGATGGCGCAGGTGCCGAAATCGGCCATGTGCAGATAGCCTTCCAGCCGTGCGATCGTCCGGTCCAAAAGGGCGTCGTCCTTGCGGAAGATCGGCCCGTGGCTCGGCAGCAGCCACTCGACGTTCGAGGCCCGGATCCGTCGCAGCGATTGCACGAAGCTGCGAATGTCGCTGCCGTGATGGGCGTCGATCACGCCGACGCAGCCGTCGCGGTAGATGTTATCGCCGCTCATGAGCAGGTTTCCCAGCCGGAACGAGAGCTGGCTGTCGGTATGCCCCGGCGTGTGCCAAACCTCGAGCTCCAGCGCACCGACCTTGATCCGATCGCCCTCGACCACCGTGTGCTCGACCTTGTTGATCACCGGCATCGGGATGTGGATCTTCTGCGCCGAGATCTCGGAGAAGGTCTTGATCGGGTCTCCTTGGACCAGCGTTTCGACCGCCAGCGGGTGGGCCGTCACGGTGGTGCGAAGCGCCTGCTTGATTTTGGCCAGGCCCTGCACGTGGTCGACGTCGGCGTGGGTGGCGACAACGGTCTTACAGTTGGAGAGCGGGAAGTCGAGTCCGCGGATCAGGTCGACGATTTCATCGACCGTTTCTTCGAAGCCGATATCGATCAGCAACCACTCGTTGCCGTCGTAGACGAGGTAGACGTTGCAGCCGAACCGCTCGCCTGCCTGGTAGTTGATTTCAATGACGCCGGGAAAAATCGGCTTCCGCTCACGCAAACCCATGAAAAACACCGCACAAAGAGGCGACGGCACTCGACGGCAAGACGGGAGAAATTGTAGCCCGCCCCGGGAAAGTGCCTAGGGGCGAACCAAGCCGCCACGTGAGGCGGCCCGCTCAGGGTGGGCCGAATCGGCGTCGGCCGCCTTGAATTAAAACCGGGCAAATGTCGGAATCGATCCGACAACCGACGCCGCAAGGCTCGCGCCGAGCGTTACGCCACGCCGCCGATCGGCTCGGCTTCGGCCACGCGCAAGAGATCGCTCGACATGCCGGGGATCAATCGCAGCCGGCCGACGTCGAACACCGTGTGCAAGATGGTGCCGACCAGATTGCGCTGGGTCACGACGTTGTCCGCCGCGTCGCCGCCGTCGCGGGTCGAGGTGCCGATTACCCGGCCGCGCGGCAAGCCGCCGCCGGCCATCAACAGCGGCCCGAGGTTCCCCCAGTGGTCGCGGCCGCCGCGGGCGTTGATCCGGGGCGTGCGGCCGATTTCGCCGACGCAGACCAACAGCACCTTGTCGGACAGGCCGCGCTCCGCCAAATCGGTGAGGAACGTGCTTACGGCATGGTCGAACGGGATGCCGCAGTAGCGGGCCCCTTCCTCCACGCCGCAGTTGTTCACGTCGGCGTGGTTGTCCCAGACGAAGCCGGTCGAGATCGTCACGAAGCCGACACCCCGCTCGACCAGGCGTCGGGCCATGAGCATCAACTTGCCGAGCGATGCCGAGTGGTTGCAGTACTCGTTGAAATTCTTCCACTTCGGGTCGATCTGGTCGGGCTTGAGGAGCGGCGCCGTATCGTAGCGGGCCACCATGCGCGGATCTTCGGCCTTGAGATCGAACGCGTCGGCCGCCCCGTTGAGAATCACTTCGAACGCCTGCTCCTGGAAGCGGTCCATGCCGGAGAGCGAGCCCGAGGCGTCGATCGAGCGACGGATGCCGTCGAGCGAGGTCAGGAGCGTGCGGCGGTCGTCGAGCCGCGTGCGCGGCAGCCAGGAGCGCATGGCTTCCTGCAACGGCCCGCCGCTGCCCGGCACGAACGGCGCGTACTGCGCGCCGAGCGTTCCCGGATCGGAAAATCGACCGAACTTGTCGCCGACCTTTTCCTTGGTGGTCGACAGCGCATTGGGAGTGAGGTGCGTACTCCGCGGCAAGCCGCGAGCGTTGATCGGGCCGGCGACGCGCCCGTAAATGGCCCCCAAGCTCGCCTTGCCCGTGGCGGTGCTCACCACCGGCTTGATGTCGTGCGAAGCGTCGCCCGGGACGAACGAGCGGACGATCGTCAATCGATCGGCGATGTCGGCCAGCTTCGGATATCCGGAGCCGAATTGCACGCCCGGCAATCGCGTGTCGATCTCGCCCGTGACGTTGCGGATTCCGGACGGCGCATCCGGCTTCGGGTCGAAGGTTTCGAACTGGCTCGGGCCTCCCTGCATGTGCAGGAGTACCACGGCCCGATCCTTGACGACGCTGCCGAGGCCCGTGGCTCCGGCGCGCACGAGTTCGGGAAGCGACAAACCGCCGAGGCCCAACGCTCCGCCCGTCAACGCTCCGACACGCAAGAACTCGCGGCGCCCGAAGCGGCGGCTTTGGTCGTAAAAGCTGAGCATGGCTGGTGGGTCCGGTGAGGCGGGGAGGGGCCGGAACTCGCGAGGAGGGATCACCGACAGTTTATGCGATACCCGAGCCCGAGTAAATCTCGCCAGGAAAAGCCTGCGAACCTACGCCGCTACCCCTGGGAAGCCGCTGCGGGACGCTCAGCGGACCGCTTCCGGGACGCTTCCAATGCCCAAAATGCCAGGCAGGACGCTCGGGACGCTTGGGACGCTTCCTCCCTGGCGAACTATCTGAGCACGGGCTACGCGAAAAGCCGCCGAGGTTATTGAGACTGATCTCCCGACGTATCTGCCCGCGACACGACCACCACTCGTACATCGCAGACGTTGGTGTGGGTCGGACCGGTCCGGATCAGCCCGCCCAGCGGCTCGAAGAAGGAGTAGGCGTCGTTCCGCCGGAGATAGTCGGCCGGCACGAGTCCGCGGCGCCGGGCTTCGGCGGAAGTCGTCGGGTCGATGATGGCGCCGGCGGCGTCGGTGGGGCCGTCTTCACCGTCCGTCCCGCCCGAGAGCAACACCACGCCCTCGGTCGAACCCGCTGCCTCAAGGGTTTCGAGTGCCGCGAGTGCCAACTGCTGGTTGCGGCCGCCGCGGCCTCGCACCCCTTCCGGTGCCAGCGTCACGGTCGGTTCGCCGCCGCTGATCAGGCAATCGGGACCCTCGGCCGTGCGCATCCGCAGGGCCATGGCCGCCAAGTGCCGGCCGACCTCTTCAGCCGCCCCTTCCGGCTCGCGGGCCGAAACCATGGCGTGCGAATAGCCGAGCCGCTCCGCAACCACGCCCGCCGCATCGACGGCCGTGGCGTTGTTGCCGACCACGGTGTTCGTCACGCGGCACTGTGGGGGAGCCGGGGGCGGCTCGTTGCGGCGGCGCTCGAGCACGTCGAACACGGCCGCCGGTACTCCGGCCTGGCGAGCATCGAACCGCTCGAGCACGGCTAGCGCGTCGGCGGCCGTCGTCGTGCTCGGTACCGTGGGGCCCGAGGCGATCACGTCGAGCGGGTCACCCAGCACGTCGCTAATGACGATCGAGATCAAACGCCCCGCGCGGCAGGCCCGCGCCAGCCCGCCCCCTTTCACGCGGCTGAGCGCCTTGCGCACCGTGTTCAGCTCGGCAATGTTGGCCCCGGCACCGCTTAAAAACTTGGTGACCGCCTGCTTGTCGGCCAACGACACGCCGTCGACCGGCGCGGGCGTCAGGGCGCTACCGCCGCCGGAAATCAGACAAATGACGAGGTCGTCCGTCCCGGCCGATTCGACCAGCTCCAGCATTCG
>Ga0163153_10007759_pt1 | contig 11421 bp, 18 predicted proteins | sample OliLakLV19MP6IB1_FD_148629 | JGI IMG/M metagenome (GOLD analysis project Ga0163153, IMG submission 148629) | Freshwater microbial mat bacterial communities from Lake Vanda, McMurdo Dry Valleys, Antarctica - Oligotrophic Lake LV.19.MP6.IB-1 | ecosystem: Environmental > Aquatic > Freshwater >... | reverse complement strand
GGTTGTGTTCACGGAAGAAGCGTATACGAGTCAGTCATCTTTCCTTGACCGTGATCCTTTGCCTGCTTACGAGAAAGGCGTCAGTCATACTTTTTCCGGTAAGCGGGTGAAGCGTGGTTTGTATCGTTCTGCTGACGGTTGTGTAGTCAATGCCGATGTAAACGGGAGTTGTAACATTGGCAGAAAAGTAATCGGGAACGCTGAGTTTCTCAGCCGACTCGATAAGAGCCTTGCCGCAAGGCCAGTACGGGTCAATCCATTAAAAGCATTCTGCGTATAACGGCAGGATGTGGGTTGGTTTCGTCAAACCCAGATTTCCCTAGATTTCTGGGAACGGTTCAAGTCACGAGTCAGATTCGCGTCGGTTGAACCTCAATTGGAAGATATTGACATTAGGCAATATCTTGGCAAAGATAAGATCAATTGGTTGGTTTGTGGTGGCGAAAGTGGCGGTAATGCCAGATCATTTGATTTGAATTGGGCACGAAATCTCAGAGATCAGTGCAAAGAGGCAGGAATCCCGTTCTTCTTCAAGCAGACAGGCGCAGTCCCTCTTGGTATAAAAGTTAAAGGGAAGGGCGGGGAACTGGATGATATTCCTGAAGACTTGAGAATCAGAAAATTCCCTGGAGAGTAAAATGGACGAACTATCTACGAATTCAGGATGGGAAGTTAAGGAGAAACCGTGGCTACCGTAGTGAAAATCGAATCAGGAACCACTAATTCATGGAATTTGGATGAGTGGGAAAGTTTTGATTTCATGACGAAGAAATGGGTTTGCACCCCAGAGTTCAAATACTTCTTCGCTGGGAAACACGTCAAACTTGAAAGTGTCGTGCAGATGTATGCACAGCAACTTCCCGTGGACGCCACTATCTACGTATTTGAGAACAAGTCTTTTGGGGCACTCAAGCCCAAACCAGAAAACAGGTTGTCTGACATGATACGCCCCATCCCCGAAGGCAAAGGACTTGGTTTCTTTTCTTCGGAACACGTACCGCTTATGATGGAAGCAGGCTACCGTCCTGAAACCATTCATCTCGGAACACATTCACTTTATAATTACCACTTCACTCCGCATCGTTGGCGTTGGCCATTTCCTTACGTTGCTGATAAACAAGTCAAGATCATTGACGGGTTCAGCCCAAACCTGAACAAACAACTCCACGTAGGTCATTTACGCAATCTTGCGCTCGCTAATGCGTTTCAACACATGAACCCACATTGGCGGTTCGTCTCCATTCTCGGCTCATCAATCGGTTGCTATAAAGCCTCTGTTACCGCGTTGAAAGACTGGTTCTCTTTTGTTGGATACCGACCAGACACCTATTACGATTCACTGATGCCTTGGGATGAAGTTCCACGTCAACCTGGAACTGGTAAGAACACAGGCGCACAAGTCTGGATTAGCCCAACTAACGAAGAAGTCGTCGTCATGCGAAGCAACTTGACAGAGTTAGTCTGTCCTCATTGCGACGAACGACTCTATCGTCCCGAAGGCAAACCAGAAATGATGTGTCCTGGTTGTGGCACAGTGATGAACAAAGGAAAAAGTACAATCGCAGGCAGACCAAATTACGTGTTTTGCGATATTGCTTTTGCCAAGACCGTCAAACCAGATTATTACGTGACGGCAGCAGAGCAAGTTGACCACTTCAAAATGCTTGGAATGGGTGAGAAACATCTTGCAATGGGTCTTGTGCAAGGCACGGATGGCAAAAAGTTGAAGAGTCGAACTGGTGATGCGTTGTCTGTTGATGAAGCAATGGAGATGATTCAATCACGCTTTGATGAAACTCCAGAACCGAAGAAACTGGCGTGGAATGTGTTGGCGTGGAACTTTTTGCATGTGACAAGAGGGAAAAATGTCAAGTTTGATCCTGTGGAGTGGACTTCTCCTGACTCGCCAGGAATGTATATTAGTTATACATATGCGCGTCTGTGTTCTGCGGTACAGAAGGCAATTGACTCAAAAGCAGACTACACAGAACCCAAACAAGAAGACTTGACAGAACTGGACATTGGTGTTTTGGGGTATCTTGAGTATGGTCATTACTGGATGAGACGGTCGATTGAGAACATGGACCCTGCGCCGTTTGCCAACTACTTGTACGACTTGTGCCAAGTGTTGACGAATGCGTACAACAAAGAGCGTATTTGTGGTGGCAGACAGGCATTCTATTGGACCATGCGACATGCTACAGTGAGTTTGATTAGTTACATGAGTTGGATTGGTTTATTCCCAATTGCTAAAGTTTAAAAAACATGAAGATTTTGTACAAAATCTGGCAAACAAAGGGCACACCATACTCTCTCGTTAGTGTGATTGGCGGTACTCCGTATTACAGGGATCAGGTTATTTCTACGGACAAGCAGAAGTTGCAGATTTTGGTTGATAGTCTCAACAGGACAGCATACGAAGATCGGCATTACGAAATATTGGAAGCTGATAAAACTCTTCCGGGTGCATATAAAGGTGATGTATGAATCTGCTTGGCGCATTGTTAGCACTGGCTGGCTCTGTGGTTGGGATTTGGGCAATATTCAAATATTGTATTTTGGTTGAGGTACGTTTAGACCCAAACATTTACAAAACTCTCTATGAAGTATGCAAAAGTGAAAAGAAGTTTTTGGTCAGAGAAGAGTTTGTAAGTGAAGCAAAGCCGCCAGTAATTTATGTCGCATTCTGCTTTTTCAAGGATGCGCCGTGGTTCTTTTTAAATCATGGCGAACGACTTTTGACGGCAGGTTGGCAGGGCAAGGAATCCGTAACTGTCGCAACATGCTTCAGGTGGAGATATAAAAAACTTAAAGATTATCTTGGTAACAAACTGAAAGAAATGCAACTCAACAAGTTAGGTGTACCTGTTGAACTGATTACCCCTAATTACACTGATAGGATTGGTGTTCTGAAGAAGTCAGTAAAGCAGCCATTCCTTCAAGAATCTTATTGGAAAGATATTGAAAACGAAGTGGCAGAAGTATTTGCAGGGAAACGAGATAAAACAAGTGCATTGTTGTATGGTTCGCCTGGGAATGGCAAAAGTAGTTTCGCTAAGTATTTGGCGACAAAATATCGCATTCCCGTAAAGTTCGCTTATCAACGTTATGAGGAAAGATTGTTGTCCAGAACAGATGGAACACCTGATGACGACTGGACCCATGCAGTAAATCGTCTAAAATGACGAACCTGAGATGTATATAACTGATGCGATTCTTTGAACTACTTGAAGCTTTAGAACCTTATTACGCCACGTCGTATCACGGCACAGGAATTTCAGAAGTAAAAAACATTATAGGGAAGCGTCAAGGACTACAGCCAAATATTCCACGTACCACTTCTGGAACTGCTGCAAACGCTGTTTATTTGACTCCCAATATCAAATTAGCAGCACGTTATTCACTTGGGGGCTTGTCTAATGCTCCCAAGAATCGCATTCCAGCAATAATTGAAATCAAACTATTCGGTTCAAGACGATACAACAACATGCAGTCTGATCCTTTGGATAGGGATGACACAGCATGGCAAAATCATGTCGATAGCTCTGATTCTGGCTCTGATGATCGTGAACACATTAGAGAACTTGAGAACGAAATAGAAGAATTCATTAAGGACATTGCTAAACGTTATAAATTCCAAATCCCAGAATACTTCCGAATTGATATTGGCGAAGAAGTTGGTGGACTTCAAGGGTTCCCACTTTATCAATACATTCACTCCTATTTGGCTAAGTTGAATCCCCAATATGATCGTATCAGAAACGATGTGAGCAGATTCCTCACTCGTTCTTTCAGCAGTTCGCACACTTACGCTGATGGAATGGTTGCTGTCACACAAAATGGTGTATTGCAGTTGACACCCGATTATTGGGGCAATCAGCACCAAAACCTATACACTAAGCCTATTCCCGCTTCTGCTATCAAGGCAGTCTGGGTTCGCAAGAAGGATTTCCCTCAAGCGTCCGGTAAAGAGGAACAGTTTGGCGCAGAATTGTTGCCATCTGAAGTAGTTGACAAGTTTGAAACAATTAAAGACCACCTTGAAGGGTTAGGTGAGGCGGCAGAAGACCTTGTGAGACGCTTCATGGACGATCAAGATGATAAAGATTATTATGTCGGGGAACTGGAAGAACTGAAGAAAGACCTTGATGACGATGAATTGATTGAGATGCTTGACAAGGTTATTGCTGGACTAGATGATCCAGAGGAGTTTGATTTTGAGTCGGTGATTGAGGAATTGCAGCAACGTGGTCAAGAGATGGCAGGATATCTCCATGATGAATTTGCACCTGGAAGTACAGTAGATATTGAGAAAGATACTGTGTGGGTTCGCGTGGATGTTAAAGACGTTGGTGGCATCATATGAATAACTTTAGAACATTCTTGTTGATTGAAGACCTTGTTGATTCAAAGACAGCAGAGGCATATCATCGAACAAATCCTCAAAATGCTCAAGTCATTATGAATAGAGGACATTTTGTCAAAAATGGTGGAGATTACGGAGTTGGAATTTATTTCGGACTTGAGTTAGATGCTTGGACAAAAGATCAGAGAGTATTGGGCTATGGTGATGCAATTATAGCAGCAAAAATCAATATTGAAGGTTTCTTAATTGAGTCTTATCAAGAAGAATCTAAGTACGGATCGCTTGCCCAAAAGGTTTATGGAGACAAATATTCATTGCAGCAACAACTTCAATCAATGTATTCAGATAAAGTAAAACCAGAGGAAATTAGGCATACTTTTGGTATAGATAGAGGGGGACGATGGCAAGATATCGTTCCTGGCATGATTATACCAGCACGAGGAATGCCTGGAATGCATTGGGTTGTTGTATATGAACAAGATCGAGCTGTGCCCACGAAATGGGCAATTCACACGAATCCTAGTGAGCCGGTTCATTGGCAGACATCTGCAAGTAGTCCACAACAGGTAAGTCAACCACCACAGACTGCCCAACCACAGCAGGCAAATAATCCAGCCAAGAAATTGTCAACTCCTAACTTTGACAGACTGCTTGCAGCACGTGCGAAACCTAATAATGATGATAATTGGGAGATCAAATGAGTTTTCGCTCTTTCCTACTAACTGAAGGCTTGTCAGTGAATGCCGCTCCTGGCTTGGAAGAATACATTCCACAAGCTAAAGCAGCGCTGGTTTCGTACTTACAAAGATACGGAGACAGTCAAGAACTCAAGTCTGCCTCTGGACGTTACAACTATGTTCTCGTCAAATACAGTCCGGACAAGTGGTCTGACACTAAAAGACTTTATTTCAAATATGATGTTATCGATAAAGGTAAAGGTAGAGAAGAAATAATAACTGATCCAACTGATTGGCGACATGAGTACGGTAATTGGGACGGCAAGACTGGCAAGAAAGTGTTCAAGTCGCCCAAAGATGCGATTGAATCCATTCCTGCTGATCCAGCGTTGGCTTATCGTGGCATGAGTTGGGAAGAGTGGAAAGGCATACAGAAGAATGGGTTGATTCAGAGTCGTGGTCAACATAATTTTTCCAATCAGACAAATCTGACGTTTTATGGGCCAAGTCCGGGCACGGGCGAGAATTATGCTGGTGGGTTTGCTCCTACGTCATATGGTCCATCACCTAAAAAGCCTGGGGTGGTGATTTCTGTTCCACGTGCTTTGTTGAAAACACCTAAAGATAATCCAAATATTCCGAATGGAGAGTTGGCGAGTGAGGGACCGTTAGACGCCAAAAACATAAAAAATGTTTGGATGTTAGTAACTACTAAAGTAAAACCTGGAACATTTGATTTGGAAATAAATAAAAGAACTGGCAAGGTCAAAGAAGGGTGCTGAACAGTTGGCATAAATGTTTGAAAATCTTGCCAAATACTACTATAATATCAACAGCAAAACTGCTACTGGTTCTGACTTCTACTAAGTCAGGTAAAAGTTTTGGGTGAAAACAAGTGCTTTCTCATACTGGACAAGCGGGATTTATCCTATGCCACAGACCAGAACTACAGAAAAAGCAAGTATTCTGCGAGTGACCGCAAGGTTATAGCAGATAGGAGCCTTGCCGCAAGGCCATGCAGGGCAACACATTAAAGGTCAACCTCCGATGAGGGTTACGGTTGATGCTTGTTGTCCTAGCGAACTTTCAAGGTAAGATTTTCTAACTTTGAAAGAACGGTCAAGGTCTGGCATGAGTGTATCTTATGCGATTAGACAACTTCAGTAGGAATACGATATGGGTTTCAAGGATTGGGTACTAATCGATGAATTGAACAAACAAGCACCTTTGTTGAGTCAGTGGTTTGTTGGTGGTTTTATGCACGGCAAACGACAAGGTGAAATTGACAAGTTGATTGAAGGATTCAAATTACTCAAATCATTAGCGGTCAAACCATCAGACAAACTATTATTTCGTGCATCTCCTCAAAGTGATATCATTGACAACAAGATCAAACTGAACACGCTTTCAAGTTGGTCAGAGACACAAAAAGGCGCTGCTAATGTTTATAGCATGATATCCAAATCAAGCAATTTGCCTTATGTTATTGTCAGTAGTGAGTTCACTTCAAATGAAATACTTCTTGTTGTGGGTGATATTTTGGCACCTTTAGATGACATATTGAAGAATGCAGAAGAGTTGCCATACAGGTTATCAAATCTTTACAACAATATGGAACATTGGTATCCTTATCAAAAAGAAGTAATTGTTATGTCTACAGGGTTGCGAAGTGTGAAAATAGAAGGAACTTATGAATGATTTCAAACTATTTCTTGAGGTTCAAGGATGGGCATGATTGTATCTTGTGCTATTAGACAACTTAAATAAATAGGTAGGTGTAAATACAATATGAAAACATTTAAAGAATTTTATAACCATAAAATGATCTATGAAAATAGTAGTCAAGATTTGATTCCTTGGGAAGACGTACTAGCAAATATTGAAAAATACAAACAATATATTTTAATGTCTGCGGCTCATTGGATGAAATCCAGTTCCATGCAAGATAATGATGCGGCTGCTGAAGGATTGCCTACAGGACATGAGTTGTTACATCAATCAAGACAAAGTGCGGCGGGGTTAAGAGCCGATTATAATCCTGATAATCCTAATAATGAATTTCGTGGAACGACTCTAACTCCCATTTCAGATAAAGAAATTAATGAATATTTATCACTTGTTAAAAAGAAAATGGCAAATGGTGGAGGGATAGATCGTAACTTTATGTCAGTAGGAAATGATGCAAATGGGAGAACTATCATTATGTTCTCCTTGTCTAAATTTGCTCAATTAATTGCTGGCTGGAAAGAGTATCACAATTTGTTGCTTGGTCAGTTGAAGAGTCATGGGACTTTTGACGGTTTTGTGTTTGATCCAAACCAAATTCAAGTTGTAGGCGTCACATGAGCATTCTTCCTTGCAAGCCAGACCACAACGGAGAATGTCTGGTCTGCGACTACTTCATTTCCAATTGCCCGCTTATAAACTTTAAACCTTGCCAATCTCATGACCGTGTGGTAGCATCTCTTGAAACCCCTACGCAGGAGGACATCATGGGCGGCAAATACAAGTGTCTGGATTGTGAAGATCGTGGCGTCAAGTCTGTCAGGTTCGTGTCTCGCAAAGAAGCGAGTCACCGCGCTCGTCCGAAGTGTATGGGGTGCGGTTCACCCAGATTGGAACTGATTCCACCCAAGGAAGTCCAACCTGTTGAAGAGAAATCAAACGAGAATCCGTAAAACCCATCTGTAATAGAGTATTACAGATTAGGGAGATAGGCATGATTTTCGGCTTTTCCGATCCCCACTGGTTCCACGGTCACGATGACGGGGAAGAACCACGAGGGGTAATCAAGCACAGCAAGAGACCATTTCCGAACCGCACTGTCATGAACGAGACAATGTGGGACAACATCAACCGTGTTGTCGGACCAAAAGACCTCTTGGTGTGTTGTGGCGATTGGGTGCATGGAGTTGGCAGAAACGACGATTACTACATAAAGTGTTGTCGTGAGGCTCGCCACAACATTCGTTGTCAGAATGTGTGGTTGGTTTGTGGCAATCATGATCGTCACTGGTTGCCTGAGTTCAGAGGACTTTTTCAAAGCGTGTACGATTTCGGGCTTGAGATGCGGTTCACTCCAGCTTTGTGTCAGAAGTGGGATGTTTCTGAATACGAGAACGAACTGTTGGTCTGGTGTCACTACAAGTTATTCACTTGGCGCAACAGTCGTAGAGGAACAAAGCACGCATACGGTCATTGTCACGGAAGTCTTGAGAAAAAGTTTCCTGTCAGGAATTCTCGGGATATTGGCGTGGATTGTATAAACTTTACGCCTCAGTCTCTCAAAGATTTGTGGGCGTACTTTGCAACACAAGAACATCTGCCTTTGGCAGATCATCACCCAGACGATTAACAAACATCAACAGGCTGAATCAACAGCGTATTCAGTAACGACCGAACATCTTACCTGAATGGGCACGGAATTGTTTCCGTGCCGTTGTTGTCTATGGAGAAAACCCATGGCGAAGGCTAAGACGAAGTTGTGTCCGATGGATACCAAGGCAGCTCTGGAAGATTCCTTGAGTGGCATTTGGACGTTCCAAGCAGAGGGCTTTACTTGGTTTTTCCAAGAAGGCGCAGTTGGCGTGAACACAGGAATGGTGTTGGGGAGTGGCAAGAGGCGACCCATGCTGTACTCGAAGTCACTCGACCTTGCGGTGATGTACGCTTGGGGCTTCGTTCACGGTTTCAACGAAGGAACCAAGTTGGCAACTGCTGGCGACAAGGAAGGATCGTGAAAAACAAAAAATTCAAGGAAGGGTGGTCCGTTGTGTTGCATGAAGGAAGCGATTTCTTCCACATGGCACAAGGGCTGACCAGAGATGAAGCCATTGCTCTCGGCAAGATGATTTTTGAACGAGACAAGACGTACTTGATGGTGGATGTTTTGGACCCAACTGGAACAACCCAAGTTTATTGGAGTGCATCACGCCCCAACGGATTTGGTCTGGAGGAGTGACATGCTTGGCAAGCGACAACCGATGTTTTACATTCAAAGCACCCCGCCCAAGAGCGGGGTTTTTGTCCATCATAGCGACTTCAAAGGACTGCGTGGCATCCTCAATGCTGGCGCACTCACGGGTGGAAAGAAAAACATCATCAGTCTGACAACTGATCCTGGGCGGTTCCTGTCCCCCCTGTCAATGTTTGGTCAAGTTCTTGTTGACGGTTTCATTGAATTTCCGGTGGCGGATTTGATCACGGAAGGTTATGCGATTCCTGCCTTGTACCGTACTTACAACCCTGATTTGGTTGAGTGGGTGAAGAAGGAGGGGAATATTGTCTTTCCGGCAGAAGGTTTGCCGATTGAGTACAAGTGGGTGAAGAGGTTTGTGTGTCATAGCGAACTGCTTGTTCGTGAAAATGAGTGGTCGGTACTTGACAAGCACCTTAATCTTCCCGATTATAAAGTTTATGTTCACCAGAAAATGCACACAAAGTTCTTGAAGGGTGTTCGACCGCACGAAAAGAAAAATGTGTTCAAATTGACTGACCATCCACTGTGGAAGGAACGACATGGTAAAGAAAAAGTCGTCAATTGACAAAATCAAAGAGTGGAACTGTTCCGATGGGTACGCCCGTGGTTTTGAAAAAGCCAATCACGGGTGACATTGGCATTATTGATCTAGGGACAAAGTCTTACTCAATAGGACGAATCCAAGAGATTGATGCCCAAGATCGATATGGAATCGTTTTTGAAGGACTTGTCACAACTGAGGGTGGCAATCCTCCTGTTCTTTGACCGTGGCGATTTCGTGTTGGCTCGCAGTGGAACCTAACAGGAGTCTAATTATGGAAAACGCAACCAAACTTGCCGAAAATGTCAAGAGATTGAAAGACTTGCTTGATAATGGCAAAACACTCTTGGCTGATGCTCAACGTCATCTGAAAAATCTCGACGATCATGGATTGACAAGTGATTCTTTGGTTGGTCATTTGATTGTAGTGAAAGAAAACATGCATCATGTTCGTAAAGATTTCAAAAAGGCAAAAGACGCATACAACAAGGCAATCGGACTGTCATGATCCAGAGTGAGCATACCACTCACTAGGGAGGGATCAAATGGCTGTTGCTGAAAAAGTTCGCCCGACCACCTTCAAGAAGATGCTCAAGGTGTTGCAGGGGAAGCCGAACAAGTATTTTCGGTCATTGAAGACGGCGATTGAATTGGGTTGGTTCACGGATGGGTTGATCCAGACCAAGTTGACGGAAGAAGAACAGGCGGAATTCAAGGAAGAACACGGCAAGAACAAGGATGTCAAGGCGGCGAATGTGTGGCCTGTTTTGGATGTGATGCCGAAGAGTGTGTCGTTGAGTCTGGAGTTTGTCCGGATCATTCCAGAGACAGACAAGTGTCCAGCGATGGCAGAGATGGCGACGGTGTTGGCGCGTAAACTTTATCTTCAGGCTGACTTGTATCTGTTTTTGGTCAAGCGTCATCCCAAAGCAATTTTTTACTTGAGTAAGGAACAAACGGAAGACTTGTGTTGCACCAAAGTTGTTCTGTCTGAGCGAACGGCAGTTGCGTTACTGTTGAGCATGGATTTCAAGTCCTGAATTTTCCTCTGGCAATTGGGGAATAGATGGGCTATCATTTTGATGGTTCATTTAGCAATTGGGGAATAGATGGGCTATCATTTTGATAGTTCATTTACCAACAAGGAGAAATTGTATGGCATGGGTACTCATTAACAAGCCTCACACCCAAAAGGCTACACGCGCATTGGCAAAAAAGTTCGCGGAGATGGACCCGGCTCCACATGATCGTGCCTTGTCCGAACGTCGGATGCAAGTGTACGAGAAGCTCTACAATCAAGGTCAGTTCCGACCTGTTACTTGGGCTTCCGTATTCTGTATTGAAACCAACCAGACGTATCGGGCAAATGGGAAACACACTTCAAACATGCTGGTCAACGTCAAGGAAATTGGCGAGTTTTTCGTCACGGTGGAAGAGTATCGTTGTGACACGCTGGAAGATGTGGCCCGTCTGTATGCCACATTCGACAGCAAGATGATGTCTCGGACTTCCAATGACATTACGCTGTCTTTCGCAGCTACGATTCCTGCATTGGCAGAGATTCAGGGTGCTGAACAGTTGGCATAAATGTTTGAAAATCTTGCCAAATACTACTATAATATCAACAGCAAAACTGCTACTGGTTCTGACTTCTACCAAGTCAGGTGAAAGTTTTGGGTGAAAACAAGTGCTTTCTCATACTGGACAAGCGGGATTTATCCTATGCCACAGACCAGAACTACAGAAAAAGCAAGTAATCTGCGAGTGACCGCAAGGTTATAGCAGATAGGAGCCTTGCCGCAAGGCCATGCAGGGCAACACATTAAAGGTCAACCTCCGATGAGGGTTAAGGTTGATG
>Ga0163153_10007755_pt1 | contig 11424 bp, 15 predicted proteins | sample OliLakLV19MP6IB1_FD_148629 | JGI IMG/M metagenome (GOLD analysis project Ga0163153, IMG submission 148629) | Freshwater microbial mat bacterial communities from Lake Vanda, McMurdo Dry Valleys, Antarctica - Oligotrophic Lake LV.19.MP6.IB-1 | ecosystem: Environmental > Aquatic > Freshwater >... | reverse complement strand
GTACTATAACTTATTAACACAAAACCATGACCACCATCACCGTACCACTCAACACAGAACTTAATGATTTCATTAACGAACAGGTACAGCTCGGAAAAGTAGCCAATAAAGCTGAGCTTGTTCGGAGTGCAATCCTTAAATACAAGGAAGATGCATTGATTACCGAACTTCTCAAAGCAAAGCAGGAGGCAAAGGAGGGCAAGCTCTTTACTGGAGATTTAGATAAACTTGCAAAGCTCTTCTAATAGATTTTATGCTTACTCTTTTTTATACACCCAATTTCATTCGACGGTACAAACACCTCGATCCCCTTTTACAAGCTGAGGTTAGAGAGAGAATTGAATCATTTCGAAATATTAAGAACCATTCAAAACTTAAGGTACATAAACTCAAAGGATCACTTGATAATACATATGCTTTTTCTGTAAATTTCAAAATAAGGATTATTTTTGAATATCAGAAAAATAAGAAGAATGTAAACCTCTTATATGTCGGTAGTCATGATGACTTATATGCTTAGCAAAAAAAACCTGTATAATACCCCCATGAACACCAAAAGAAACATCGTCATTATTATATTCATCATTACTGCTGTAGCGACTGCTTGGCTATTATTTAAAAATCAGAAAGCAGTTAGTCTACCAAGCACAACAGCAACTACTACACTCACCTTCCGTGGAGCAGGTCTCACCTTTTCATATCCAAAAGAGCTTACTGCCTACAAACAAGACGACAATGTAGTGCTTCATCACGAAATCCCTTACCAAAACACCGGTGCATGTGATATGGAAGGAGATAGTGTTGTCTACCCTATGTTTACCGACTTTCATGTCACAATGCGTATTGTAAACTCCCCTCTCGTACAGACCGTGAAGAGCCTAAGTCCATACATTCCAGAAGAAAACTTCGCTCACGATGTGCTGAAAGTGAATCCAGGCTTTATTGATTCATTTGAATCGGGCGCATTCAAAGGCTTTGTGATTTATGAAGGAGCCGAAGGGTGCGGAGTCATTACTCACTACCTCCCAATTCCTGGGAACAAAACTCTTGTCGTGCAAAAGGCGTCAATCCAGGCACTCTCCGGTGTTCGCGGTCAGGAAGAAATACAAAACATACTCAGAGTACCTGGAGCAATCGCCCCTTCTGTATCAGATCGTATATTTATGGAAATTCTCCGAAGCTTAACTCTGACACCTTAAATCCCCTAAGACCTACACTTGCGTGCCAGGTCCGGGCGAACATTTTTAATAAAATGTTTTAGCCTTGTATTTTTCCTCAAAAATGGTATTCTTACCCGCATACATTAGCCATTTAAATTTGAACATTTGAGCACAAACGTACGTATAAATCACCAGATCCAAGCAACTGAACTTCGAGTACTGCTCGACAACGGGGACAACTTGGGAGTTTTGAGTCGTATCGAGGCTTTGGACAAAGCTCGGGAGCTTGGACTTGACCTTATTGAAATCTCCCCAAAAGCCATTCCACCGGTTGCAAAAATCATGGATTATGGTAAATTTCAATACACTGAAAACAAAAAGCTCAAGGTTACCAAAACCAAAGCACATACTGTTGAGGTAAAGAACATTCAGGTAAAGATCGGTACTGGGGAACACGATTTGGAACTCAAAGCGAAGAAAGCTTCAGAGTGGCTCGCTCTAGGTAACCGAATTAAGGTAGACCTCTTCCTTCCTGGACGCTCAAAGTACATGGACATAAAGTTCCTTGAGGAACGCATGGACCGAGTACTCAAACTTATGACAGTTGAATTCAAAATTGCTGACCCAGCGAAGAAGAGTCCAAAGGGTCTGTCCCTCATAATAGAGAAGGCATAAATGGAGTAAAAAGTTCATAAAGTAGAAGGTTCATAAAGTTAAAAAGAAAGAGAATCCAACTTTAGAAACTTTATACTTTACAAACTTTATAAACTAAATCACATGAAAACAAACAAATCATACACAAAGCGACTAAAAGTAACCAAAAATGGCAAGATTTTGGCTCGGGCAAAAGGCCAGAACCACTTCAATGCAAAAGTTTCGGGACGAGGTAATTTGGCAAAGAAGTGCTCAAAACCATTCCCGATGACAAACAAGGAGATTACTCGATTTCTCCCAAACGCATGATCAGTAAATAAGTTTAATAAGTTGAAAAAGTTTAATAAGTCAGAAATACAAAACTTTAGACAACTGCTTAAACTTATTAGCTCGTAATCGAGCGAAACTTATACAACTTATTAAACTTATACAACTAATATGACCAGGGTTAAAAAAGGCGTAAATGCGCTAAAAAGCAGAAAAAATACGCTCCGGATGGTTAAAGGTTACCGAAACGGACGAGGCTCAAAACAGCGACAAGCATTTGAGGCTATTTCTCATGCAGGTACCTATGCGTTTGCACACAGACGAGACAAAAAAGGAGACGCTCGACGACTCTGGAATGTAAAGATTTCATATGCCGTAAAGGAAATGGGAACCTCATACAGCAAGCTTATGGGTGGACTTATAAAGAAGAATATCCTTCTAGACCGAAAGATCCTTGCAACCCTCGCTCTCGAAGCACCTCTCACATTCAAAAAGATTGTAGATATGGCAGGAGTTCTGGAAACAACAAAAGATCCGAAAGTAAAAGTAACAGCTTAATACAAAAAAACCGGCGTCAGCCGGTTTTTTTGTATTAAAAATATAACGAATCTCGGAGGATTTTTGAGCAAGGTCGCGTATAAATTTTGAGAAATATTTGCAGACGTACTCGTTGTACGGCGGAGAATATTTTTTAAAATTTAGACGATGAGATTGCTTAAAAAGACCCGAGCTATTATTAGCACTCTAACAGATAAGGTTTCCCTCGCTCGGGGTATAAAGCGTCTACATCCAAGTAATCTCTTAAACGTTGAACCAAAAAAAGCGATGCTTTCGGCTCCCCCATTACGACAAAGACTTTTTCTACTGTCTCTCTCGTGTCTGCAATCATGTCCACTAGATGTTCGGAGTCTTTATGAGATGAGTAGCCAGAAATCATTTCGATTCGTGCTCGGACTGAAATATTAACACCTTGAATAATAAGTTGTTTTGGTGCTTCTTGGATGGCACGTCCAAGCGTACCCACTGCCTGGTAGCCCATGAGGAGAATTGTACTTTTTGGATCAGGTAGATAATTCATTTCATGGTGAATTACTCTCCCTCCTGAGGACATGCCGGAACCTGCAATAATGATCTTTGGATTCGGCTCTTCCAGCAAACTTTTTGATTCTCTCGAATCTTTAACGATCCTCAACTTTGGAAAAGAAAAAATATCATCCCCACCTTTGATCTCTTTCTGCACAGCTTCATTGAAATATTTGATCGTATGTTTGTAGATGTCAGTCACCTTAAGCGCGAGTGGTGAGTCGAGAAATACTGGCACTGAAGGAATTTTCTTGTCTTCTATCAAGTTGTTAAGTTCGTAAAGAATCACCTGCGTACGCTCAAGTGAAAATGCAGGGATCACGATAGCCCCTCCTCGAGAAATTCCCTCTTTCAAGATACGCTCAAACTTTGCATCACGTTCTTCTTTTGACTCGTGATTGCGGTCTCCATAGACACTATCCATCACTACATAATCCACATCTTTGATTTTTTCGGTGTCTTTAAGAAGCGGTGTTGGTGAGTTGCCGGAGTCCCCGGTAAATACGATTTTCTTGGTGCCATATGAAAATTCATACATCGAAGAGCCGAGAATATGCCCTGCATCTTTGAGGTACACTGAAAACTCAGCGTTCACCTCAGTCTGTGTATGATACGGAATAGTTCGCCAATGAGAGAGTGCCTGATCAAGATCCTCTTGCTCATAAAGCGGAGTTTCATGTTTTTCTCGCTTGTTCTGAAGCATTATCTTAAGCGCATCAGCAAGCATGACGCGGGCGATTTCTTTTGTCTCCGGAGTAGAGAATACTGAGCCGGTAAACCCGTCCCTGAAGAGTTTTGGGACTTTGCCGATATGGTCCATATGAGCGTGAGTAATGAAGACATAATCGATCTCAGCCAAATTGTACTGAAAGTCTGCGGTGTTTTCTTCTGCAGACTCCCGCACTCCCTGCAAAAGACCACAGTCAACAATAAATGCAGAAAATTCTCCTTTTACCAAAAAGTTGGAGCCTGTCACTGCCCCGACCCCTCCCCAAAATGTGATTTCAAGTTTCTTAGACATTATTTATGCTAATTTCTGACTTGGTTTAGCCCTAAATCTGCTTTGTAGCAGATCGGGCGACCAAATCCTCCTGACTTGGTTTAGCCCTAAATCTGCTTTGTAGCAGATCGGGCGACCAAATCCTCCTGACTTGGTTTAGCCCTAAATCTGCTTTGTAGCAGATCGGGCGACCAAATCCTCCTGACTTGGTTTAGCCTCAAATCTCTGCGCGTACAATACACCCACAAGAGCACCGAGAGTATCCATTACAATATCCATACCGGTATCAGGCCAGTATCCTATCTCCCGGAGGTCTGTGACCTCTATAATGAGCTCATAATATTCCCAGACGAGTCCAACTAATATACTGAAGATGAGACCGAGCACGAGCTTTTCCATGTAGGGCAGTTTTGATTTGAGAAATGAAAAAACAGAGAAGAAAAAGAGTGCTACAAAAAGACCACCGAGGAAATGCATAATCATATCGAACCAGATGACTGTCCAATACAAATAGAGTTTCGTGCCAATGATATTTAAAATACCAGTAACAGAAAGAACCCCAAACATAGTGTAAAAAATTTTATTTTGCTGCATGAGATAATAATACAGTGAGAGCCTATAAATTCAAAACATGTAGTGATGGTGCCCATCTATACAAAAGACCCAAAATTGAGTGAGATCGCGTATAAATTTTAGAAAATTTTCTGTCTCCTGTCTCATGTCTCTTACCTCAGACCCTACTAAAAAATCTCCTTTCGGAGATTTTTTAGTAGGGTCACTCGTATATTCCCTAAGATAAATACTTAGGTGGGTGCCCGCACAGCAAGACTTTGCAGCTTGCGCCACGCCGTCTTACTAAATATAAGACTCCCTGAAAAATGGTTAGCTAGAAAATATACAGCAACCCTCTTTGCATTATACTCTTCCGAAAATGTCTCGCAACTTTACGAGCCTAATTAAAACTATTCCAGTATTCCATCTAAATTAACATCATATAAAATCTCATCCTGAACTAAACGATATGTAAGTACTTCTTCCGGACTAAACCAAAGTGCGATTTCTTTTTCCGCTTCTTCCACGGTGCCTGATGCATGGACGAGGTTTCTCACAGAACGACTATCCAAATTAGAAATTTCATACGAATCCAAGACAAAGTCTCCGCGGATTGTACCCATGTCAGAAGAGAGGGGTTCTGTGCCACCAGTTACTTTTCGCACGATAGGCACTGCATGAGCACCTTGCCAGACCATCGCAATGACTGGACCTGATGACATATAATTCTTCAAGTTACTAAGAATCGGCTCGCTTGCAAGAAGTGGATCCGTGCTTGGAGGAGTCATGCCTTTATCAAGACATGCTTTTATCGTCTTCTCCCCTGCTTTTCTTTTCCATTCTGGGTCCACAGTGTAGTGCTTTTCTACCATTTCTTTCGAAGGTACAGTCATTTTGAGTGCCAGTAATTTTAGTCCCATCCGCTCATAGCGTTTGACGATTTCTCCGATCAAACTCCGCTGTACTCCATCTGGTTTTATTACAACCAAAGTTCTCTCGTATTTCAAATGTGGCATATTTTTATTTAGTTAAAATTATTGGTTCCCCCTCGGTAATCACTATCGTATGTTCCGCATGAGCTGCCCATGATCCGTCCTTTGTCTTGTAGGTGTAACCGTCAGATGCGAGAACTATCTTGTCACCTCCTAGTGTAAGCATTGGTTCAATTGCAATGACCATACCAGGTACGAGACGCTCTCCTTTGCCGGCAGGACCTTCATTTGGCACATACGGGTCTTCGTGAACTGCATACCCCACGCCGTGGCCTGCAAGGCTGTCCGGAATACCATACCCCAAAGAACGAGCAAATGAGCCGATTGCAAAGCTAATATCACCGACAAAACCACCTCCCTGAGCCTCCTTAATGCCTCTAGCGAGAGCTTCTTCTGTATGTGCGATAAGATTACGTTCTCGTTCGCCCGCCTCACCCACTGCCACTGTAACCGCACTGTCAGTAATAAGACCTTTGTGAGTCAGACCGAGGTCGATTGTCACGATATCTCCATCCACCAAAGTCCGCACATTTTCGTTCGGAATACCGTGCACGATTTCATTATTGACCGATACACAAAGTGCTGCTGGAAATGCTCGCTTTGCTCCACGAGGCGTGTAGTTTAAAAAAGCCCCTTTGTCTCCTCCTTCTAGAATCATCTCTCTCGCTTTGTCTTCCAGAGCTTGGGTGCTAATACCCGGCATCACCATGTCTTTAAGTGTACGTAAAATAAAGGCATGACGCGCGCCCCCTTCTTTTAGTATCTCAATTTCTTCAGGCTTTTTTATTTTAATCATAAAATAAATATACGAATATACAAATTTAACACTTACGAATGGATACGAATAAATTCATTCGTATCCATTCGTAGATTTGTATCATTCGTTAATTCGTATGTTTAACTTTTTCATCATTTCACCATACACCTCTTCCACGGACTGCTCGCCATTTATATCAACATAGTCGTAACTTGGATTGGTTTTAAAGAATTCGATTGCAGGCATCACATCTGTCTCAAACCAGTCGAGTCGTTTTTTCACTTTTTCCAGGTCAATATCATCAGCGCGACCTCGGGAAGACAGCCGCTCCTCGGAAAGCTTTCTTGTAACATTTAAATGCACTACAAATGCTCTTCGTCCGTAAAACTTGAGAGCTGTATCCATTGCAAGTGCCTCCCCATATGCCCGCGGACTTCCATCGATAATGAGGTGTTCTGTCCCTTTGAAAGACTCTACCAGAAGATGTGCCCACATCCAAATCGCAAGAAATGAAGGCTGTCGCTCTCCTGATTCATACACTTTTCGCGACAGATTACTTGAATACGTACCTTCTTTGATGAAGTTACGAAAGCGTTCCCCTGTCTCGAGATAGAACACCTCATCACTTGGATATTTTTCTGCAATGTATTTTTTCAAAAGCTCCACTTGGGTCCCCTTACCGCACCCCGACCGTCCGATAAATATAAATGTGTATGGATTCATAGGTACAGTATAGTCGAAAGTCCATAAAGTAAAAAGTCTATAAAGTCAGATACATAAAAAATCATAAAAAGAGCACTATGTAAAAAATAATGAGATAAGAAAAAACCGCTCTGCTCGAGAGTCGCGCAAGGCGGTTTCTCGAAGCGGGGCGGGTTTAGTTCAGAGCCAGACCGAGTAACCATCGGTCTTGCTCCATTTGCTCACGAAATTTTTAATAGGGTCGATATTGCTTATAATAACGCCAAAGTCTTTTACCTCCCCATTTGTATTGTCAGCAACATGCTGAGCGTTTGCACGCATTGTATATGTAGAGTGAAAAAGTTTCCCCTCGTCATAAAGAACGAATACACAAATGTTTTTCACGTTTATTTCTTCTCGACTGTTGAATTTGGCATCTCTCCCCTAGCCACCTTTTGAGGGGTAGCTGGAGGTCTACCATCTTTTTTACTATATACCATCTCATATAATACTGTCAAGTATTATTCCTGTAAGTGTCCCCACCTCAAAACAACAAAATCGTAAAAAATAATGAAAATTTTAGTGGCTCAACAATGCTATATTTTGGGAGGTGTGGACACTTACCTTTTTCGTTAACAAAAGCACCCTTAATCTTAAAAAGATTAAGGGTGTTTTTATTTTTCTGAAAACTAGAATTTGTATCCCCACGAACTTTCATAATTTCGCCGAGGTCGCGGATAAAATCCTGGAAGGGACCGGAGACGTACTTAATGGTACGTTGAGGACCAATTCCGGATTTTAGCCGATGAAATCGGTGAAATTTGGAAGTTCCGTTGTTTAGTACTCGCGAATAGAAACCTGAGCGTCAATCTTCTTTATCAAATCAATTACTACCGAAACCGCAATAAGTAGCGCCGTACCCCCCACCGAAATAGCGGTAATGCCCGTCACACCTCTCATAATAAGAGGAAGAACTGCAATGACACCAAGGAAGAGTGCTCCGACAAAAGTCAATCGAGTGAGTGTTTTTGCAATATGATCTGCAGTTGGAACTCCTGGACGGATGCCGGGGATAAATGCGCCATTTTTCTGCAAGTTCTTTGAGATCTGGTCTGGGTCAAAAGTTACGGCCGTGTAGAAGTAAGTGAAGATAAATACAAGCAAGAAGTAAGCCACTGCATAGATCCATGCATTTGAGATGAATGTATTGAGTGCAGTTGCTACGCTTTTGATCATCGGATAATCAACATTTGCCAAAAATTGAGAAATGATTTGAGGGAACAGAAGGATTGATGAAGCGAAAATAATTGGCATCACTCCTGCTTGGTTCATACGGAGCGGAAGGTAGGTAGATGCGCCGCCGTACACTTTCATGCCTCGCACTTGCTTTGCATAGGTCACCGGTATCGGGCGTTCTGCTTCGGTGACAATCACGACAAGAAGGATCACAACGAGTGCGACAATCGCAAACAGGATGTAAAGCGGAAGCTGAGATGGATCAAATACGTAAAAGAATTGAGAGAGTGCGGTCGGAAGCTGAGAAACGATACCAGCAAAGATGATGAGGGATACTCCGTTTCCGATGCCATATTCAGTAATAAGCTCACCAATCCACATAAGGAGCATCGAGCCTGCAGTAATAACGATGAGGTTTACCATAAGGTCAAAGGGTGTGAGCGCAGCAATGACACTCTGAGCTTCAAGAAGCTTCAACAGGCTGAAGCCCTGGATGAGTGCAAACGGAACAGCAAGCATGCGTCCGTACTGAGCAAACTTCTTGCGACCCATCTCCCCTTCTTCTTGGTACATTTCTTTCATGCGTGAAGACATGACAGTCATAAGTTGCATGATGATAGAGCCTGTAATGTATGGACCGACACCGAGCATGACAATAGAAAGCTGTGAAAGCCCACCTCCAGAGAAAAGGTTCAATAGCCCAAGGAATTCATTGTTTGCAAACAACGAAGACAAAGCAGTCTCGTTTACACCAGGAATCGGGATAATCGAAAGAAAACGAAACACGACAAGTGCCCCAAGTGTAAATAAAATGCGTGTACGAAGTGCTCTGTCCTGTAGTACGAGTCCAAATTTATAGAAAAATTTTTTCATGTTTGGTAGAGATATGATACTTGAGATAAGAGATAGGAGCTTGAATGCTTTTTCATATCTCGTATCTCAAGTCTCATATCTCCATTTTATACTATCACTTTACCACCTGCTGTTTCAATCTTTGTTTTTGCAGAAAGAGAAATGTTACAACCTGAGACAGTAATTTTTTTAGTTATATCACCAGTTGAGAGAATTTTTACAGATGGTTTAGTACCATATACAAGCGTAATCAAGCCTTTTTTAACAAGTGTCGCAGGAGTTACTTTGTCACCATTTGAAAATATATCTGAGATCGCTCCAAGTGTAACTGGTGTATATGCTTTTTCGATTGATTTATTACTGTTTACTCCTCGACCCCTAAGCTTTGGAATACGCTTAATGAAGTCTCGGAGTTCAGGTCTCTTCTTATTTCCAGCACGAGCATTCTGGCCCTTTGTTCCTCGGCCAGATGTCTTTGCTTTTGCTCCTCCACGACCAACCTGTCGTGATTTCTTATTCTTATGTATTCGTTTTAATGTATTTAACATATATTTAGTTTATAAAGTCTAAAGTGTAAAGTCTATAAAGTTGGATTCTGGATTTTTACTTTATGAAATTTTGACTTTATGGACTTTCTACTTCCCTCTGAGTTGCGAGAGTGCTTTGATCGCCGCTTTCGCATTGTTTACTTTGTTCTTGCTTCGTGAGAAGAGCTTTGAACCAACTTCTTTGACCCCCGCAAGGTCGAGTACAGTACGCACAGAAGAACCAGCGAGAACTCCCTTTCCTGGCGCTCGCATAATAAGCACCTGAGAGCCAGAGAATTTTGCAGATACTTCGTGAGCGATGGACTGATTCTTAGTGAGTGGAATTTTAATTATATTCTTCTTTGCATCTCGGGCTGCTTTGTCAATTGCCAAAGGAGTATCTGTCGCTTTTCCTTGTCCAACACCCACTTTACCCTTTCGGTCTCCGACCACTACTGCAACAGAGAAACTGAACCGTCGTCCACCAGTTACCACACGAGTTACACGTCGAATACTGATGATCTTCTGATCAAATTCTGGCTTTACTCGAGGTTCACGAGTGTCTCGTCGGTCTCGTGAAGGCTTACGTGGACCTCTTCGGTCTCTGTCCCCACTCTCAGGTGTCTGAGGGGGTGTTGGCACGGTATTTACTTTGATTTCTTCTGTCATACGTTTGATTAAAATATTAGTCCTCCCTCACGCGCGCCTTCTGCGACTGCCTTAATGTTACCTGTGTACATGAATCCCCCTCGGTCAAACACCACAGTTTCGATTTTCTTTGCTTTTGCTTTCTCTGCAATCTGTTTTCCGACTTCGAGTGCTTTGAGGGAAAGTGTCTTTCCTTTCAATGTTTGAGAGTGAGCAGAAACAAGTGTGATTCCTTTTGAGTCATCGATAAGCTGGGCAGAAACATGCTGGTTTGATTTGAATACAGCAAGTCGCGGACGAGCTTCTGTACCAGAAACCTTCGCTCGTATTCGAAGCTTTCGTCGGATTCTCTGTGTTGTTTTGCTGATATTCTTTTTCATATATTTAGTTGATTTTCTGCCTAAAACAAAGGTTTACCTTTGTTCGGCCGACCAAATCTTTGATTTGGTTTATGCTGATTTCTTACCTTGCTTGCGCTTAATTACCTCCCCCTCATATCGAAGACCTTTTCCTTTATATGGTTCTGGTTTCTTCCAATCTCTCACCATTGCAGTAAATGCACCCACTTCTTCTTTGTCGATACCTGAAACAGAAATGATGTTTTTCTCTGCAGTTACTTTGAGTGTAGTTGGGATGGTGATATTTACAGGATGTGAAAAACCAAGAGCCATGACAAGTTTGTCTGCTTTTACTTCTGATTTGTATCCAATACCTTCAAGAATAAGCTTCTTAACGAATGGAGTGTTGACACCAATGATCATATTCCCGATATGGGAACCGTACGTCCCCCAGAGCGCTCGGTTTGCGATTGTCTCTTTTACTGGAGCAAGAGTAATTGTCTCAGGAGTAATCGTAAGCGCTACCTGGTTAGTGAAAGACTTTGAAAGAGATCCATGTGTACCTTTTACAGTGAAAAGACCTGAAGCAAATGTTACTTCAGTATTCTTTGGTATTGAAATAATTTTTTTTCCGATTCGTGACATGTTTTTTAGTTTATAAAGTCTAAAGTATAAAG